>OKVK01000034.1_pt1 | contig 106715 bp, 89 predicted proteins | sample 1604771 | NCBI WGS metagenome assembly OKVK01 (sample SAMN01760906, study PRJEB22395) | human gut metagenome | reverse complement strand
AAGGTTGCTTTGCTGACGTCAATTCCTACGTAAGTCATAGCCATAATATTTATAATTAAACAAACATCGATACATCATGAGCTATCATTGCGAATACGGGGTCTATGCCCTTTGAACTATCCAGGTTCTGATGTAAGGGTGTGGGGACGGAACATATTCAACGGCTTGCAAAGCTAATGAAGAATCGGTCTTATTCCACACCCTGATGTTGAATTTCTATGCAAAGATAATAAAAAAAAACAATATACAATGAAGGAGGCATATTCACATATACCCGCAATCAATAGGCTCTAATTCTTGCGATTATTTACCACAGGCTATCCCTAGCCTACCTATTATAATCGAACTGTCTTTTTAGAAAACGCCCCGGCGGCGACATAACTTCCGCCGAGGCGCGGCATTTTCATGCGCATTCTATGAAATGAATTTCTTCCGTTCTTACCCCGAGGGCGAATCTTGTGCCCTCGGGATATGCATTTATTACGTGCTAAGCTATATTTCGTTTTCGGTAATCCCCCTATCCCATCGATATGCCGGCTACAGCCTGGAGGCTGGGGATAACATATCCCCAGAGCATAAAGAGGTTAGGACATTTTTTGACGGCGGATAACATATCCGCCGGAACGCCTAACGGAGGACAGGACATATCCGGCGCTACGGATTCTGCCTGGAGACTGGGGATAACATATCCCCACAGCATAAAGAGGTTAGGACATTGTTTGACGGCGGATTGCAAATCCGCCGGAACGCCTAACGGGGGATGGGCATATCCGGCGCCTAACGGGGGATGGGCATATCCGGCGCCTAACGGGGGACGGGCATATCCAGCGCAGCGGAAGCTATTTAGTAGTACTTGGCTTTTCTACGAACCAAGTTATTACAGCAGCACCATCTCCCTGATGCCCAAGTTCCTCAACCCCCGTAGGTGATTTAAATTGAGTATTTCCCGCTATTGTCGCTGCATTTTCTAGTAATGCTGTATTTACATAACCACTGCCACCACCACCGGTAGCATTAGTATGATCTCCGATTGCATATACCGAATAACCGCCGCAGAAACCTCCTCCGCCGCCACTGTTGCCTTCGTTTCCACGGTTATGATTACTTCCGGAACGCCCATCTTGTCCTTGTCCAAACCTTTCTCTAGAAGGATTTTGTCCCGCAACTCCATCGTTTCGATTGTGCGTCGGATTATAAGCCATACCTCCTTCTTTACCACCTCCAAAAGCAGCACGAGAATCACTTGTACCCCAACTTGCACCAGCAGCACCACCTGCTACCATTAAAAGCTGAGTTGAGTATGAATCCACAAATTGTTTAAGAAGTCCGTCTGTAAGTGCGATGTGGGTAGCCCCTCCTCCACCACCGCCACTTAGGGTAGTCCATCCGTAACCACCATTGCCGCCACCATTATAACCTCCTTGAGCAATCCCCCTAGGCGATTGTTGATCTTGTCCTTTTCCTCCAACGCATACAAAGAGCTGTTTTCCTTTATCTACGTTCTTTAAGGAACCATAAGTATATCCTCCACCTTTTCCTGTAGTTGATCCACCATTGGCGCCCCAACATTCCAACTTACAATCTCCCTCTTCAGGTGCAGTAAAAGTCTCAACTTCTTTTTTCAAAGTGTAATAGCGAGAGAAATTATAAAATTCTGCATCAGAATCTATATCCTTTGCCAGGACAGAATTCTTTGCTACATTGAAAGTACTCTTAGATGGTACGAGAAAACCCCAGGCTGTACGGATGGTTCCTGCTTGGTCAGCAGCCTTAAAAGTAACTTCTTGGTTAGCCTTTACGATTTGCAAATACTTATTTTCTAATGAAGACTTATATGGTATGTTGTTACCAGTGAATTTGGTTGATGCCTGTACTGTTTTAGTTTTTGTTTCATCTATATAATCTTCAGTAACTTTAGGCTTTACTGTTTCACGACCCTCAAAATCTGGATAATAATAAGTATATTTATTATTGTTGAATCTACGGTTCATTGTAATCTCCTTTGACTTGAGATTCAGAACCGCAAGTCCCATGCTATGAGCCATTTCAAACGTAAGTGTAGAAGCATCTGCCTTTACAACACCACTAGCCACCTGTAGATCCTGCCTAAGAAGAACTTCTTCTGTTTTCTGATTTTCTGCAGGATTCCAGTTTGTTATCTTTTTGTTAAAGAAGGCATCTGCAGTTTCGGCATTAACATCCAAATCCGTTTCCGAAAGATTAGCATCATACGGATAATAGGCGAAATACTTGTAATTCGCTGTACGCAAGAACTTATTGCCATCGCTGGTTTTCCAGATTTCATTTCCATCCTCTATTTGCTTAACCAACTTAACGTTTTTAGCTGTGATACGTTTATCCTGACTTACTGCAAAGAGACCAATTGCCTCGTCTTTTGCAAAAGCCTGCTTTGGATAGCCAACAGCATTCCATGTACTAGGATATATCACCTCAGTATTGGTTAAAGAATTAATGGCACTTGCCGAAAGCTTATAGATGACAGACTTACCTGGCTGCCATACCTGGTCCTTCATATCGATAATCAGGGACTGGAGTACACCATCCAGTTCGAATTGGAAATTCAACTTGGCACTTTCTGGCAGGGTCTGCGGAATCATCATCAGCGTATTGTTATCTGATGTCAATGCAAAATCCTTGCCTGTTACTATATCTTGATCCTTGAGATCGAATGTATATGTTCCTGTTTTATTGCTTCCACCATCCTGGGCAAGTTGCCACACTGGTGCAGCAGTTCCTTCTCCTTTCATTACAGCAAGATCATAGGTACCCTCGTTAGGAATACCACTCAGAGTAATGCTTGTCAGTTTCTTTCCAGCACCCAGAACATCTGCCAAATCCTTGTCGATAGCAAAGGTTACAGCTGTAAGGGCATGATTGAAATTCAAATCCAAGGCGTTATCTGATTGCGAGCCTTTGGCTGTGGCAAGAATCAAATCGGGCTGATTCACAATATCTGTTGTTGATGCAGTATATGTTATCTGAGTCTTTTCATTATCTACATCTGGCTTGAAACCCAGAGGGGAGGTTGAACCTGCACTATATGGAGCGAAGGCATGAAAAGACACTTCTGAACCCACTGGCCAGCGGCTGTCCTTGATTTCCCACACCTTATCTTCGTTGGTTGATGTGGCTACCGCTATTTTTGAATCACCATTTTCTTCCTGGAATAATGATACATTATTTTCTCCGTTCTTATAAATCGCAGTTACGCCAAAGCTATTGTAATCGCTCAAATCAGTTTTGGTGCTCATTGTTCCACGCGTCTGCGCTACCCTTTCGTGTTCAACGTCTTCCAGGGGTGCGCCGGAACGGGTGATGGGTTTTCCTTCCTTGCTCCAAATATGGATGCCATCCTGCACTACGGGATGGAGATAGAGGGGTTTTCCGAAAGGAGTTGACACGACGATGGGACCCTTCTCGGTGGCAGCAGCTATGGCAGCACGGGAAGAGGAAGCGGGAGAGAGGGGTTTCCAGCTGTTGTCGAGCGTTGCATGAAACGTGATTTTATCTTTTGACAGATTGGCTTGCTGCAGTGATTCGCTTTCTGAACATGACGTAAAGGATGCGAGTACACTGAGTGCCAACAAACTGCTTTTATAAGTTTTCTTCATCATAATGGTTTCTTTTTATTCTTTTTCTTACGCCATTTTTTGGAGTTAAAGGAATTGGAGAATTCCGAAGCTCAACATAACGTGAGAGGGAATCTCCAATTCCTTGAATTTGATTTTTTATTGTGAATTTAATGGGTGGGGATTACATCGGAATGTTTGTACCGTTCTCATCAGGTGTAGTCTTCCATTCTACGACATTAACTGTGAACTTGATTTCCTTACCGAAGATCTTCTCACCCTTGTTTGGATCCTTAGGCTTGCTAGGATCTGCACCACCAGGATTAACATCTGTACCAGGATCAACAGGATCTACCTGACCACAACCATTTCTCAGATTAAGAGTGTAAATGTACTTGTTACCTGCTACCCATGAAGCTGTTGTCTGATTAGCATCAACTGGGATAGCTACTGCTGCCCAACCAAACTTAGAACCATCTGTATCGCCAGATGGATAGATGCTTGTAGCACCTCTCTTTACATTAATCAAGAGAGAGATGTATGCCTTACCTGAAAAATCGTCAGTTTTGTTTGCAGCAACATCAGTTCCATTCCATACTGTAAGAGTCTGAGGGATAAGCATCGCACCACCCACTTTGCCATCTGCATTACACTTATCTGTCAAATCAACAGTAGCGTCTTTTGTAAGAGTAACAGCCTGGTCAAATACCTTTTCATATACTACATTTTTTGTAGCAGGATCAGTCCAAGTATGTCTCGTTGCATCAGTTTTTGCAGAATTGAAAGTATAATCTGCAGAACCGCCAACATAGGCTATACGGATACCCTTCACCTGATAAGTATAAGTATCAGAAGAATGCTTAGCCTTAATCTTAATCTGAGAAAGAATGTGATCAAAATTCAGCAATAATCCATTAGCTTCATTATCAGTCTTGTTACCTGTTCCCTGAGCAAAGACTACATCCAACTGTTCTCCAATTTCTGTTTTAGGTGAAAATGTAGCAATTGTAGCTCCATCTTTTTTCAAGACTGGAGCAGCACCTGTCCAGTCACCACCAGAATGAGAATAAGCAACAAAGTTAAGGCTACCATGATTTGGCCATGATGGATGTTCTGAAGAAGTAAACTCACCATTGTTTTCTGCAAACACGTAGTTCTTGAAAAATTCAGCTCCGCTTTCATCGAAGGCACTGACGGTCATCTTAGTCATCTTATAACCATCTGCGTTGGTCATCTCAATACCACGGGTGTTGAAACCTACGGCACTACGGAAAGTAATATTTGAGCTCTTCGCAACATCTGTGGTCTCCTCTGAAGAGCAAGAAGAGAGGGCGATGGCAGCAGCTGCCATCATGTAAAACGCTTTTTTCATAATTGATACTTTTAAAAAATTAATACTATGTTTTTTATATCTTATTAATGATAGATAATATCCTTATTAATGATATTCTTATCTTTATTAACGATATTCTATTCTACATTTTGATATCTATGTATATCTCATTCCATTTGCTTACGCTCGGCTGAAGACCACCATCGGTGCCGGGGGCTGGCTTCGGCAAGGGAAGCTGCTCCAACTCTATCTTGATGTGAGTATCGTCTTTCTGATTCTCATCATGCACCTGGTCGGTGACATCCTTCTCGTAATACCAGTTGGTGCCGTCGGTGAGCTGCGCATAGACCATCAGGATGTGCTTGTTGGGCTGTACCGGACAGTGACCGAAGAGGGTGAGACTGCCTTTTACCATTTTGTTGGCAGCATCGGCTTCGGCTACGAACGGCATGGTTACCTTCTCATCCGAAAGCTGGTCGAGACCGGCGAGCCATCCGCCCGCCATTCCCGATACGCTGGCACTCATCGCCTTCACTCCGCTGATGTTCTCCACGTTCTTGATTTCCACCGTACACTGCTTGACTCTCGGCTCCGGCTTCATCTTGATGACGGTCTTCTCTCCGGCTGGCTTCACTACGATGCGGTCGGCATGACTGCTCCAGAGCATTTCCGGCTGCTGCATCATTCTTTCCTTCTCGGTGCCTCGTCCCATCGGTGCGGCTCCTGCCATGGTGGCGAGGAGTCCCTGCAGGGCTCGGGTTTCGGCTGATGTTACCTGGAAGGTTTCAAAGCGCTCCTTGCCGAGGATGCGGTGGGTTTCCTTGTCGCTGTTTACGCAGATTGCCCTGTAGGTGCCTGCTGCCACAGAGATGTTTCCGCCGTTCTTGTCGGTGAACTCGTATCTGATGGGATCTCCTCCCTCCTCGGGATAGAGATAGAGACTCATGGTGGCTGGATTGGCTTCGGGATCGGCGCTCCAGTCGAACATCACCTCCACATTCTGCCGGTGGGGATGGTCGTAGCAGAGATCCTTGTGCTCGCAGGATGAGAGCAGTTCTGCCATCATCAGCAAGAAGGCTGCGCAGACGATTACGCGGAAGAATAGGATCATTGCTTGTCTTAACTCTGTCATACTAGTCATTCTAGTCATTCTAGTCATTTCTTACCTCCTTTCTTGCTATTGGTGTTTCCGTTGCCGAGGAGCCATACCAGTGATACTTCGCCGCGGGTAGGTCCTATCCAGGTGCGGTTGCGGGTTGCCTCATATACGTAGCATCCGTCTTTCGGCTCATAGGTCTTGTAGTGGGACTTGATGTATCCCACGCCCAGTCCGAAGTCGAGGTTCAGGCGTCTTCCAATCGGCAGCGAGTATCCGTACTCCATTCCTGCCCCGTAGGTTTTCTTGCTCTGGTGACCGGTGCCGCCGTTTTCGATATCATAGGTGAGGAACTGTCCGTAGAGGGAGATGTGATGTCCCTGCATCGGTTTTTCCTTGGCTTTCCTGCCGAAATACTTTCTGATTTCCATTTCTCCACCGTAGATTCTCCAGTATTTGTGGCTGGCATCCTTGCTCCACCAGGCGAGCATTCCGCTGGCTCCGAGGGTCCATCCCCTGCCTATGCTGGTCTCGATGCCGAGGTTCGGCACGAGGAGGGCATCATAGAGCAGATTGGTCTTCAGGGCATAGTAGGAGTTTCTGCCGGATACAGATCCGGATGCATCTCCTGCATTTTCGGTTTCGGCTGCATTTCCGCCTGGATATACCTGTAGCTGGGATGCTGTATCCCGGGCATCCTTCTGCGGGAGCGAATCCTGTTCGCAGCCTTGCTGATTCTGAATCAATGTGAGGGTATCTGTCGGACTGACAGATGGCACAATGTGCCGGATTTCGCAAACCACGAGTGCTCCGGAGCGGAGGCTGTCGAAGTGGTTGGCGAGCATGTATTTCCATGCCTTTCCGCCATCGAGGTTCTGGAGCTGTCGTTTTCTTCCATCTACAACCTTTCCGTTTCTTACGATCCATTCGGGGGTGTTCCGAATGATGTAGAGGGCTTTCCGGCTCCACGGCGCATTTTCTTTCTGTATCTTCAGGGCAAGTCCTTCCCAGTCTTCTCCTGCGGAGGAGACCGTGAAGACGCTGTCTGGCAGATTCAGCATCTCCCTGAGATAGTCGCGCAAGCGTTCTCCTCTCCTTCTCGCCAGTCGTTTGTTGAGCTTGGAGTTACCTTCCGGCGAAGCTGCCGAAAGGATCTTGATATGCTGCAGCACCGTGTTGGGGTTGTCCCCGATGCTTCTGATACCCTGCTTGAGGGTTTCGAGCTTGGCGGCATTATCCATATAGGAGAGTTCTAATAATGAATAGCCTGAGCGATAATAGAGCGTAGTCCGCAAGCTATCGCTAACCGTTCCGGCGTATGCGTTTGCCACCAAGGTAGTGGACAGTAACATTACCATTACTATTTTTTTCATCATATATCATCATCGTTATGAGTTTATAATCCTAATCGTTCTTGTTTGAGTCTTTGTTCTAACTTGAGTTCTCACTCTCATTTGAGTCTTACCTGTCTTTCTTATCAAAAGATAGACTTGGGGTCTGATACAGTTGTACGTTAACTGTAGCGAAAGGCCACGTTTTACTGCGATACAGTTGTACGTTAACTGTATCAGATGACCGAAATAAATCCTAAAAAAGTCTTTTTAGTGTTGTTTGCTTTAGCTAAAATTGCACAAATATACCCCTTTTGACTATAAAATAAGAAATATTGACTATAATTTATTAATAAACATTAAAAGAGAGTTTGAAATTATTGCGAATTGAACAAATTATACTACCTTTGCAGCGCTAAAGTTAACGTACAACTGTTGCACAGAATCACGCTTTTTCTATCTCTTTTCTTCCTTTTGTTTGGTTATTCTAGAAAAAAGCGATACCTTTGTAACTTAAATAACTAAAAAAGCATTTTTTAAACAACAAACGATATGATGAAGATTTCATTCTTTAGCCGAATCAAGAAATTCGCAGTAAACGCACGTAAGAAATCAAAAGGTATTACATTAGGAGAGTTTACCAGAAGCTATGCGGATGAAAGACGCAAGGAAGGAGAGAAAATATATGAGGGAAGATGCGGAAGCGTACTGGGCATGCTGAAGCACCTGGAGACCTTCGGCGGAAGCGACATTCCGCTGAAAAAGGTGGATGTGGAAACCGTCAAGCAGTTTATCGACTACCTCCGATCAGCCCACGACCTGCATAAGAACATGAAAGCACCCGGAAAACTATCCGACAGCACCATCCATCTGAAGGTGAATATCCTGAAATCGGTATTGAGGGAAGCCGTGAGACAGGGATTGCTGGATCAGAACCCGTTCGACCGGCTGCCTGGCAGCTACAAAATCCATCCACACTATAAGGAAAAGGAAACACTGACCATGGAAGATCTCATCACGCTGAAACAGACCCCCTGCAAGACTCCACAATTAAAGGAGGCAGTATTGCTGAGCAGTCTTACAGGACTCAGGAAAAGCGATATCCTGAGTCTGAACCATGACGACATCATAGAGATAGAAGGTACACCTTATATATATAAGAAGATCAGAAAGACGCAGCGCTGGCACAAGGTTCCGCTCTCCGACCTCGCCTACCAGATACTGCAGCAGCTGGAGAAAGACTGCCAAGAGCCGGGAGGCTACTTCTTCTCCCAGCTCTCATCCCACCATCTGAGCGAGCATCTGAAAGTATGGCTGGAGGACTGCCATATCACCAGCAAGCACTTCACCTTCCATTGCCTACGCCATACCTGCGCCTCGCTATTGCTGGCGCAGGGCACCGACCTATATACTATCTCCACACTGCTGGGTCATAGAAACATCAGTACCACGCAGCGCTATGCGCATATCTCAGAGAAAAGACTAGCTTGCGCCACACATCTGCTGAGCCATGACCTTTCGGCTGCCGTAGCCTGCTAAAAAGCTATGTAAATATTATTCCTAACGAATAAAAAACTTCTCAAACACCCGTAAAATGGGGGAAGAAGAGATTCTTTTTTTTCCCTTAAGGGTTTTTATATTTTCCCTTAAGGAAAAAAAGATTTTTCCTTAAGGGTTTGAAAATATCTCTTTAAGGGATTTTTACGAAGCATTTATCTTGTAAAGATAATATAACAACAGTAAGACGAATACTCATGCCCATAGGGGTACTTCTATGGGTGCAGAGTAGTTACAAGATCATTTTTATAGGATAAAAAAGTATAATATCAAGCTAAAAGTTTGGACTTTCAAGATATTTACATTAACTTTGCAATCGGGTGTGGCAACTCAGCCTCACCCGATTTTTTTATAGACAAATATGAAGATACAACTGATTCGCATCATAGCGGCTGTCATCCTTTTGACTATCAGCTTTCCTCTGACAACAGAAGCCAGAAGAGTGAAGGCTAAGGACGCCATCACAGACTCAGTGATGCAGCGTATCTTCTGTTATGCCCAAAAGATAGATACCACGGGAAGAGGAAGCCATTCGAGCTATGCCTACACCAAATTCCAGATGCGTACCAACAAGCGAAACGCCATCCTGGCTCTCGTTCCTACCATGTACGCCATCTCCTACGGTGCAGGCAGAAAGTTCATCAGCGAATTCTACAACCGCATCGAAGTGAATGAGAAGGGAGCACCTGTCATCCACCGACTGCTCAATCTCAGTACCATTCCACACCGCAAAAGTACGATGAGCGCTGCGCTCAACTACATGACGCCGAATGTATATGGAGAAAACCTCTTCCAGGAGAACATCCTCTCCCCTTTCCATCGTTCCAACAGACGATACTACAAGTACTCCGTCACGCCACTGCTCTATGGTATGGCTCAGGTTTACGCCTACCCGCGCATCAAAAACACCCAGCTGGTAGAGACCAGGGCGATCGTCCGCATCCAAAACGGACAGATTCAGATGTGCGACTTCGAAGGAGAATACGATATGACCCGTTTCTACATCTCCGTAACGATGGGCAAGGAAGGCTACAAGTCGCTGGGACCAGTCAAGTGTGACATGCGCGCCAACTTCAGTTTCATGGGCAACAAGATTACCGGGAAATACACCACCATATATGATCTGCCAAAAGTACTGGAAGATACTATCAAGAATAGCACAGATACCGCTATGATGTCAAAAGTGCGACCTATCAAGCTGAATACCGATGAGGAAATGATCTATCGCATCTATTACGACAGACAGGAAGAGCGAAAAAGGAAAGCCGCAGCACTGGGAGAAAAGAAGAAAGATTTCGCAAAAGATGTGCTCTGGGATATCGTTGGCGATAACCTGCTGAACAGAATTTCCAGCGACTTCGGCAAACAGCAGCAGGGCAATTTCCGCATCGACCCATTGTTCAATCCATTATATATGGGTTATTCGGAATCCAAGGGTGTGGTGTATAAGTTCAAGATCAACGGACAGTATGCCTTCAATGACAACATCCAGCTTTCTGCCGGAATAAAAGGCGGTTACAGTTTCCGCCAGCATCGTTTCTACTACAGTATTCCTGTCAGATTCAACTACAATACCCGTCACGAGGGTTATCTGCAGCTGGAAATCGGTAACGGCAACCGCATCAATACCAACAAGCTGGCTCGCCAGGCGTTGGGATACATGGATCCGAAAGACAGCATCGGAGGTTTCTCGCCAGCGGAGATACCTTCTCTTCTGATGGGAAAATCCACCTTTACGGAATTCAAGGATAATTACATGCGACTCACCAACCACTGGCGCCTCTCCCCACATTGGGCGATGGAACTGGGAATGGTAGCGCACAACCGCATTGCCATCCGTCCGGACTTCTATCAATCCATAGGCTATCCGGATAAATACAAGTCTGTGGCTCCTGCCATCGGAATAGAATGGAGACCTAAAGCAGAGAAAGGCATCGTGCTGAAACTCGACTATGAGCAGGGGTTCAAAAACCTGCTGGGCAGCAACATCGACTACGGAAGAGCCGAGTTTGATGCCCAGACGATTCTCTATTCTTCCCGCAGGCAATCATACTCGATGCGTTTCGGAACAGGTTTCTATACCCGAAGAGGAGCACACTGGGACTTCGTAGATTACACCAACTTCCACGACAACAATATTCCGGGAGGCTGGAACGATGAATGGTCGGGCGATTTCGAACTGCTATCGTCCTACTGGTATAATGCCAGCAACTATTACCTGCGTGCCAACTTCACCTATGAATCTCCGATGATTCTTGCCGCCTGGCTTCCGCTGATAGGCAGATATGTAGAATCAGAAAGACTCTATACCAGCGGTCTGGTGGTAAAACACCTCTACCCTTATACAGAATGGGGCTATGGTGTAAGCACGCGTCTGATATCGCTCGGTTTCTTCGCAGCATTCAGACAGGGAAAGTTTGATGGCATAGGCTGCCGCTTCGGCTTCGAACTTTTCAGAAACTGGTAGAATCCGTTACGGGATATTCCCTTATAAATCAAAAGAAAAAAAGAACAATATATGAATTCACAACTCACCGTTTACAAGGCAAGTGCAGGCTCGGGTAAGACCTTTACCCTTGCCCGCGAATACATGACCCTGGTGATAGACAATCCCCACGCCTATCGCACCATCCTGGCTGTAACCTTTACCAACAAGGCTACAGAAGAGATGAAACTGCGTATTCTCGGACAGCTCTATGGCATTGCCCACGAGCTGCCCGAATCAGATCAGTATCTGGTACAGATACATGCCGCACTCCCCCATCTTTCTGAAAAACAGATCAGAAAGAATGCGGAAGAGGCTTTGCGCCTGCTCATCCATAACTACAACTATTTCAGAGTAGAAACCATCGACACCTTCTTTCAGAGTGTCTTGCGAAATCTGGCACGAGAACTCGACCTCACAGCCAACCTGCGTATCGGGCTGAACGATTATCAGGTGGAACAGCAAGCTGTGGATGAACTGATAGAAAGTCTGGAAAGTACCGACAAACTGCTTTTCTGGATTATGGATTACATCAAGGAAAACATCGCAGACGACAAGAGCTGGAATGTGATCGGCCAGATCAAGTCCTTTGGTGAGCACATCTTCCGTGATTACTACAAGGAGCACGCCGACGAGCTGTCAAAACGAATGGAAGAAGAAGGCTTCTTCGAAGCATTCAAAGACAAGATGAAGGATACCCGAAACCAGGCTAAAGAAAAATTCGAAGAAATCGCAGCTTCCTTTTTCGATGCGCTGGAAGAGGAAGGATATTCGGCTGATGACCTCAACAATAAGACAAGGGGTATCTGGAGCTACTTCAATAAATTGAGAAATGGAAAATACGGAGACGATGACGTCAGCAACATGACATTAAATAAATGTATGGCAAGTCCGGAAAACTGGGTAAAGAAGTCGGAAGTCAAGAACAATTCTCCACTCTATCAGCATGTGGTGAATACTCTCTATCCGATCCTCCAATTCTCGGAAGAGCATCGCCATATGCTCGAAAGAATGTACAAGAGCGCCAACCTCACCATCAAGCACCTCAACCAGCTGCGCCTCTTGGGCAGCATAGACAAGAAGGTGAGAGAAATGAACCAGGAGGCTAACCGCTTCCTGCTCAGCGACACACAGACATTGCTTCACTCACTCATCCAAGGCAGCGACTCACCTTTCATCTTCGAGAAAATCGGTACCCAGCTGAACCACGTGATGATAGACGAGTTTCAGGATACCAGCACCATACAGTGGAAAAACTTCAAGGTACTGCTGGAAGAAACGATGAGCCGCGAAGATGCAGGCAATCTGATTGTAGGCGACGTGAAACAGAGCATCTACCGCTGGCGTTCGGGCGACTGGCGACTTCTCAACAACATAGAAGACCAGTTTGACAATCCGAAGAAACAACTGGATGTAGAGACCCTAGCCACCAACTATCGTTCAGACCGCAATGTCATCAACTTCAACAATGCCTTCTTCGTAGAAGCCGCCCAGCAGGAATATGACGAACTGGCAGAAACGATACCCGAAACAGCCAAGCAACTGCTTACTGCCTATGCCGATGTAAAACAGAAAGTTCCGGAGAAGAAAAAGGTGCAGGGATATGTGGAGGTGCGACTCCTCAAGACACAGGAAGAGGACGATGAAAATGATGCAGAAAATAAAGAAGACCGCATGATGCAACTCTGTCTGCAGACAGTAGATGAGTTGACTGCACGTGGTGTTCCAACCCACCGTATCGCTATCCTCGTGCGCAACAACCGCACCATCCAGGATATCGCAGCCTACTTTATGGAGCATTCAGATTATGAGATGGTTTCAGACGAGGCATTCCGTCTCGACGCTTCGCAGGCAGTACAGATACTCGTCACAGCCTTGAAGCTGCTGATGCACCCTGCCGACGATATTGCCCGCGCCACACTCTTGAAGTTTGCCCATACTTATCTCGATGATGAAAAGGTGATTGAACTGATTACAGAGAATCGACAGAAATTGCTGGAGATGCCTCTACTCGACCTGACCGAAAGACTGTTTACGGAACTTCACCTTGGCGAGATAGAAGATATGAAAGTGCAAAGTGCCTACGTATGTGCCTTCTACGACAAGTTGAATTCCTTCCTGACAGACAACAGCAGCGACATCGAGGCGTTTCTCCAGGAATGGGAAAACAATCTCCACGAAAAAAGCATCCATAGTGACGGCATCGAGGGCATCCGACTCATCACCATCCACAAGAGTAAGGGACTGGAATTCGACCATGTCATCATGCCATACTGCGACTGGCAGCTGGAGAAAGCCAATACCATCTGGTGTACTCCTCAGGAAGCTCCTTACAACGAACTGCCTCTGGTTCCTGTAGATTTCAGTGCCAAACAGATGAAAGGAAGCATCTATGAAGATGACTACCATCACGAGCATCTGCAGAACATCGTAGATAATCTGAACCTGCTCTATGTGGCATTCACCAGAGCCAGTCATAATCTCTATGTCTTCGGCAAACGCGCATCTACCGCCTACCGTTCGGGAATCATCGAAAAATCACTGGAAACTGTTGCTGAGAAGCTGAAGCAAAATGCAGAGAAAGAAGCATACGAAATGCTTACCGACGCGGTAAATGTAGAGTTGGAAGGCATCGGTACAGACAGTAAGACCAACGACATCATCTTTAAATATGGCGAACCGGTGGTACCCAAGCAAAAAGTAAAGATGGAGATGAAAATCAACAGAAATGTCTTTACCATGCCTGCAGAAATGATGCAGATAGATATCAATGTATCACCTAAGCTTCCAGAATTCAGACAGAGTAACAAGAGCCGCGATCTCATCAAAGGAGATGAACAGGAAGAACAGCAGAAATTCTACATCAAGATGGGTACGGTACTGCACAGCCTCTTCTCTACCATCCGCACAAGAGATGATATTGAAGGAGCACTGAAACAGCTGGAACTTGATGGAGTTCTCTACGATGAAAACATCTCGCGAGACAGAGTTGAGAAGATGATTCGCAAACGTCTGGAATCAGACAAGGTAAGCGACTGGTTCTCTGACCGATGGAATGTTTTCAATGAGTGTTCCATCATCAGCACAGACAAGGACGGGAACATGGTAGAGCACCGCCCAGACCGAGTGATGAAAGATGAGCACGAAACCGTGGTGGTGGATTTCAAGTTCGGTAAACCGAAGCCGGAGTACCACGACCAGATAAAAGGCTATATGAAGCTGCTCGAAAGTATGGGACATGCTCATGTCAAGGGATACCTCTGGTATGTTTATCCGAACAAAATAGAAGAAGTATTATAGATGAATAAAAGAAATGCAAAGATAATAAAAAACAATATACAATGAAAGCATTCTTGAAAACAGTAGCCCAGGATATGCTGGCAAAATACGGCACCAACATGAGCGACATCGCTGTGGTTTTTCCAAACAAGCGTGCAGCGCTCTTCCTCAATACCTATCTGGCGCAATTGGCCGGCAAGCCGATCTGGACTCCCACATACATCACCATCAGCGACCTCTTCCGCCGACACTCCGACCTGAAGGTTGCTGACCCAATCAAGTCTATCTGCGACCTGCACAAGGTGTTCGTGGCATGCACAGGCATTGATGAGACCCTCGATCACTTTTACGGTTGGGGGCAACTCCTCCTTGCCGATTTTGACGATGTAGATAAGAACATGGCAGATGCCAAACTGCTCTTTGCCAATCTGAGTGACATCCATGAACTCGATGATGTTTCTTATCTCACAGACTATCAGAAAGCAATGATCAAGAAATTCTTCAGCAATTTCTCTGATGATCACAATACAGAACTGAAGAAGCGATTCCTGCAGTTATGGTCACATTTCTACGATATCTACGTGGGATTCAACCAGAAACTGGCCGAACAGAAACTGGCTTATGAAGGAGCACTCTATCGTAAGGTAGTAAACGATGAAGATATAGACTTCCATTACAAGAAGTATCTCTTCATCGGTTTCAATATGATGCAGATAGTAGAACAGACACTATGCGACCGACTGCTGAAACAGGGCAAAGCCCTTTTCTACTGGGATTACGACAAGTACTATATGGAGGGACAAAATGAAGCCGGCCACTATATCCGTCAGTATCTGAAGCACTATCCCAACGAACTTGCCAGCTATCCGCAGAAAGACATCTACGACAACATGTCGAAGAACAAGGATATCACCTACATATCTGCACCAACAGAGAACATCCAGGCCAGATACGTAAACGCCTGGCTCAAGGAGCACAACCGCTACAAGATGGGGCGCAATGTAGCCATTGTTCTGAGCGACGAAAACCTCTTGCAGAGTGTGATACATTCACTTCCGGAAGAGGTGAAAAGCGTCAATATCACGATAGGCTATCCTTTGCAGCAAACACCTTTCTACAGTCTCATCCAGCAGCTCATCCAGTTGCAGGGAACAGGTCATCCACAGCATAGCGAGACCTACCGTCTTCATTACGTGCTCACAGCATTGCGCCATCCCTATACGAGATTCATCAGCTCACGGTATGCCGACCTGCTTGAAAAGCTGGAAGAGCAGAAACGCTTCTACCCATCGCGCGATTTCCTCAGCATGGATGGAGACGAAGGGCTCTCTCTGCTTTTCAGAAACCTGGAAGAGCAGACGGCAGAAGCCACGCAAAGCAGCTACAACAAGCAGCTCATCAGCTACTTGCTTGATATTCTGCGCATGATAGGAACCCAGGCAAAGGATTTGAATGATCCGCTATTCCACGAATCACTCTATCGCACCTACACCCTACTCAACCGCCTGCAGGAACTCATTACATCCGGCGACCTAGAGGTAGATACCATCACTCTGGAACGACTGATACAGCAGCTCATCCAGACCACAAGCATACCATTCCATGGCGAGCCGGCAGAAGGAATACAGGTAATGGGTGTACTCGAAACCAGAAACCTCGATTTCGATCATATTCTGGTTCTATCCTGCAACGAAGGAAAAATTCCAAAGGGCGTGAACGATTCTTCATTCATCCCTTACTCCCTGCGCAAGGCTTACGGTCTCACCACCGTAGAAAACAAGGTAGCCATCTTTGCCTACTACTTTCACAGTATGTTGCAGCGTGCCCACGACATCACGCTTACCTACAACAATGCTACGGAAGATGGTCAATCGGGCGAGATGAGCAGATTCATGCTCCAGCTGATGGTAGAAAGTCAGCATCCTATCGTTCGCAAGACCCTCATCGCCGGTCAGAAACCCCTTCGCCCGGCATACGACGAAGAGCCAAAGACCGAAGAAGTGATGAAGGTACTTGACGACGTAAGAATGCTCACACCTACTTTTCTCAATACATACCAGAGATGCCAGAAGCAGTTCTATTATAAATATGTAAAGGGGTTGCTGGAACCGGATGAAATAGATGAAGACGAAGTAGATAACCGCATCTTCGGAAACATTTTCCATCGGGCAGCCGAACTTTTCTACTATGGCTTTGCCAGCAAGAGCGATATCCAGACAGATGAGAAAGGAAAGCAGCAGCTCATCCGCCCAATCGTCATCACTGCAGACATACTGGACCAGGCAATGAAGGATAAGATGCTGGTAGATAGACTGGTCGATCAGGCCTTCAGAGAAGAGCTCTTCAAGGTAGGCAACAACGACTATCATCCGAAATACAACGGTCTGCAACTCATCAACAAGGAGGTAATAGCCAGCTATTTGCGACAGCTCATCTCCATAGACAGACGCCAGACACCATTTACCATCATCGGTATGGAATTGGTAGTTTCAGATACACTGAATGTCAACACAAGCAGGGGCGAAAAGCAGTTCAAGATCGGTGGTTTCATTGACCGTCTGGATGCCATTTCTCCTATATCGAACATCTCTGAACGCATCAGAGTCATCGATTACAAGACGGGAAGAGCACAGACAACCCATCCTAAGGATATAGATGAGATGTTCTCGGCAACTCCCCAGGCACTGAGCAAGCATACGGATTATTATCTGCAGGCTTTCCTCTACTCGATGATCATCAAGAACAGCAAAAGATACAATTCTGCACAGGATCCCGTATCACCAGGCTTGCTGTTCATACAGAATGCAGGTGCAGAAGACTACGACCCAACCCTTAAACTAGGCAGGGAAAAGATAGAAGATATCACACCGTATGAAGAAGACTTCATGGCGCATCTCCGCAGTCTGATTGCCGACATCTACAATCCCGCATTGCCACTGCGTCCTACCTGCGACAAGAAACGTTGCGAGTATTGTCCGTACGCCGGACTATGCAAATAGGTATTGCAGAATGTTAAAATGAGAAATATTTGGGAGCAAAATTTGTTTCTTCAAATATTTCTCTGTATTTTTGCAGTAGAGAGAGCACACTACGCAATCACGCAAGAGTTTCTCTCGGCAGAAAATTGTATCATAAACATCATTCATGAATTAAAAGACCCAAAGGAGATATGACAGAGAAAGAAATCAATAAGTTGGTAAGCGATAACATCAACTACGTAAAATCGGTAGCCAACCACTATCGTGGTAATGGTGTTGACTTCGATGACTTGGTTAGCGAAGGAACTTTGGCGATGCTCACGGCAGCTCAAAAATACGATGCCGAACGCGGTTCGCAGTTTGTGGCTTATGCATCCCCTTTCATTCGCAAGGCGATGCAACAGACAATCGACAAGCAGGCAGCACTCTATCGTGTACCAAAGGATCAGAAAAAGCATGCTCCACGCAATGCTGCAAAAGCTGTTTCCATCGATGCCCCTATCACTGAGGGAAACAAGTACACCCTACTTGACATCCTTATCAACAAGGATGCCCAGCCGGCAGACGACAATACAGCTTTCGCCCAGATGCTCAACGACTTGGAACGTTGCGTTGGAGAACTGGAAGAACGCGACCGCATAGTCATCTCTAAGTTCTATGGTATAGGAATGGCACATGAAACACTGGCAGAAATTGCAGAAGACCTGCAGCTGAAGCGAGAGCGTGTGCGCCAGATCAGAGACAAGGCGATACGCCAGATATCAAAGAATACAACCAGTAAGGTGCTCAAGCATTTTCTTAGAAAATAAAGTCTGATGATTATCTCTCTTAAATGCCAGCGAATACAGATTGTAATACAAAATAAAAATGGCTGTACAAGAAACTGTCCTGTACAGCCATTTTTATATGAGCGGCATTGCTTCTATAAGAAGTTACTTATGCTGTGAATGTTCGAGGCGATACTGACGTGGAGTTATGCCCAGACGCTTGTAAAAGTTTGCATAGAAACTTTGACGAGTGCTGAATCCAGCCATCTCACTGATATCTTCCACGCTCATCTTTGCGTAGCGCTTATCTGTGAGCAGCGACATTGCATCGTTCACACGATAATCATTAACCAACTCTGAATAATTCTTGTGGAATCGAGTTGCACACACTGCCGAAATATAACGAGAGTTCGTGCTCAGGTCCTCAGCCAACTTCTTTGAGTTGTACTCAGGATCCTTGTATTTTCTCTCCGTTACAATCAGACGGATAATCTCATCACGGAGGCGGTCTTTAGTCTCCTCACTCAGCAAGGTTTGATATCTCGCTGACTTCTCTTTTTTGGGTTGAATGTTATACTTAGCCATAATGCGTAATAAATTAATACAACAAAGATACGGCAAAATTATTAAACTACCAAATTTTTTGGCACTTTTTTGAAAAAAACTATAAAAATAATTGTCTATCTCGAAAATTATTCCTAATTTTGCATACAGATACATTATTAATATAGAAATTTTAAACATTAAATATTGAAAAGTTCAACGTTCGTATGAAGCAAATTATATGGTTTGTTAAGACTTATGCTACGTTTGTAGTATTGTTTGTTTTGCAGAAGCCGCTGTTCCTCTTTTTGGAAAAGGGTTCTGCCACACAACCTGTCGACAATATCTTCACGGAGTTGCCTGCTGTTATCTGGCACGGTCTTCCACTCGATTTATCGATGGCTGGTTACTTATCTGTGATTCCTGGTTTTCTTTCCATTGCCGTGGTATGGCTGAAAAGAGACCTGGTTAAACCAATTATGAACATCTACTTCATAATTGCCTCACTTTTCATCACTTGCAGTTTCCTGCTTAACGCAAGTCTTTATCCATACTGGAAGTATCCATTGGACAGTACTCCACTCTTCTACTTCTTCACTTCACCGGCTGATGCCATCGCCAGTGTAAGCATCTGGCAAGTGATTCTTTCAATTGTCATATTGATTATCCTGACCGTTGGAGTTTGGTTCACATTGCGAATGCGAGGCGAGAAACGCCAGCAATACAGTCGCTACGCCTACGGATATGGAGGATTCGGCAGTGGTAAAAGAAACCGATTCGATGACTTCGACCGCCATCGTGGTCGTACATCCATCATACTCCTCCTGCTCACAGGCTTACTCTTCCTGCCTATCAGAGGCGGCATCACCGTTTCTACGATGAACACGGGACAGGCATACTTCAGCCAGAATGCCTATCTGAACCACTCAGCCGTGAATCCGCTGTTCAGCCTCCTGGAATCGATTACTCACCAGGAGGACTTCGCCTCACAGTATCGCTTCATGAAAGATAAAGAGGCAGACAAGATATTCGCTACGATGACAAGTACAAGCGATGAGAACACCTACCCTCTGCTCAATGAGGCAACCTTCAAGAAGGGAACTCCTGATATTCTCATTGTCATCATGGAAAGTTTTGCCAGCGACATCATGCCATCCATAGGCTCATACAAGGATGTTGCAGTATGCCTGGATTCCATTGCCCAGCAGAGTATTCTATTTACAAGATTCTATGCCAACAGTTTCCGCACGGACAGAGGTATGGTTTCCATATTGAGCGGCTATCCTGCACAGCCCACAACCAGCATCATGCGCTATCCACGCAAGACTAGTCAGTTGCCATCCATAGCCCGCAACCTGGCGAAATACAAGAATTACAAAACCACCTATTATTATGGTGGAGATGCAGATTTCTGCAACATGCGCTCCTATCTTGTTTCTCAGGGTTACCAGCATATCATTTCTGATGCCAACTTCCCGATAGAAGACAAGCTGAGCAAATGGGGAGTGCCAGACCATATCCTGGCTGCCAAAATGATGGAAGATATCAAGGCACAGCAGAATGAGAAGCGTCCTATGCTGAGAATATTGCAGACTTCCAGCAGCCACGAGCCTTTCGAGGTGCCTTATCACAGATTGAAAGACAAGCGTCTGAATGCTTTCGCCTACACCGACAGCGTAATGGGTGCTATCGTCAGGGAATACCGCAAACTGCCAAGATGGAAGAATACGCTTATCGTGTTCGTACCAGACCATGTGGGAGGTTACAAGGAAAATCTGAACGATCACGACCGTAGCCGTTACCAGATTCCACTCATCCTGGCAGGTGGAGCTATCTCGCGCCCTATGAAAGTGGGCATCATCGGTTCACAGCATGACATTGCAGCCACCCTGCTCGGTCAGCTGGGAGTAGAGCACAGGGAATTCACTTTCAGCAAGAACATGATGAGTGATGCCACACCTAAATTCGCATTCTTTGCGGTGAACGATGCATTTGGTATTGTTTCAGAAGAGAACTCGCTCATCTACGACAACAGAGCCAAGCGAATCGTATATGATAAAGGCGAAAAAGGCTTTAATCTGAAACGAGGTCAAGCCTATCTCCAGAAGCTATACGATGACTTAGCCAAGAAATAGGCAACATCTTGAATGACAGTAAAAAAGAGAATATAAATATCAACAAAAATAGTAAAGGCAACAATGCTAGAACTCATTCATTATCTGGAACAGATAGATACAACGATATTGCTATTTTTCAATGGCATGCACAGCGAACTATTCGATTACTTTATGGTTTTGGTGAGCAACCGATTCACATGGGTTCCATTTTATGCAGCGTTCATCTTCGTGATGATTAAGAATTTCCACTGGAAGGTAACGATATTCACTATTCTAGCAGTAGCGCTCCTCGTATTGCTCTGTGACCAGACAGCATCAGGCTTACTCAAGCCATTGGTAAGACGTCTCCGTCCAAGCAACCTGGACAACTCCATATCCTATATGGTACACGTGGTTGATGGATACCGGGGCGGCAGATACGGATTTCCTTCCTCCCACTCCGCCAACTCGTGGGGAGTAGCCATATTCGCCATGTATCTGGTAAGAAACAGAAAGCTGAATATATTCCTGGCGTTCTGGGCTGCACTGGTAACATATTCTCGTGCCTATCTGGGAGTACATTATCCTGGCGATTTGCTGGTAGGAGTTCTTATTGGCTTCATTATGGCATCGATTGTATTCTATGCCTATAACCGTTGGGCAAGATCATACACCCAGGAGTTTCAGAACGGCAAGAAAAACATCCAGTATGATTATCTCCCCATATCAGTAGGATTGATCAGCATAGCAACAATGTTTACTACAAGTCTGATCATGCTTTTCACATCCTAAAGAAAGTAATATTTTCAAAACATCAATAATTAAAAAATCAAGATTATGAAGAAACTTACATTGATGGCTATTGCCATGGGTATGCTTGCCTTCACAGCATGCACAGAAAAGAAACCAGCTGCAGCCCCTGCAACTCAGGTAGAAGAGGTGGTTACAGACTCAGCATTCCAGCAGTCTGTTGCTGGTGAATACAAGAGTGCTGACGGAAAGCGCATCATTACTGTCAACGCAGACTTTACAGTAAAGACCACTGGTCTTGACAAGGACTACTTCAAGTGGGATATGGATGTCAAGCCACAGGGTCCATCTGCCAACATCAACCTCATCCGCAAGGGTCTCGATGCAGAAGTAAAGGATATGGTATCTGTTGATACCGAAGAAGGAACTCTCATCGTTAAGAACGAGACTTACAGAAAGGCAGTAGAAGAGAAGAAGTAATTCTTCCATCTGATACATATTCATCATAAGCTGAGCGCCCCCACATGGTGTGGAGGCGCTTTCTTTGTACATGGGGGCGCTTTCTTTAACTGTTATTCACTATATTTTCCCCCTCAGAAAACATATTTTCTTACTTTCCTACATTTCTTCTTAAATTTCGAGCCTAAGAATTTCCGTACTTATAATAAAATTTGTATCTTTGCACCATCAAACGAGAAAAATAATGGTTTTAGAAAATAATAAAGTAATTCTATAGAATATGGCAATTAATGAAGAAAACAAAATCGAGGAGAAAACAAAGAGCATCTCTTTCGTAGAACAGTTGGTTGAGGAAGACCTCAAGGAAGGTAAGAACGCAGGTCGAATCCAGACCCGTTTCCCACCAGAGCCTAACGGCTACCTTCACATCGGTCATGCCAAGGCCATCTGCATGGACTTCGGTGTAGCCGAAAAATACAAGGGTGTCTGCAACCTCAGATTTGATGACACCAACCCAAGTAAGGAAAACAACGAATACGTAGAAAATATCCTCCAAGACATCCAGTGGCTCGGCTTTAAGTGGGGCAACATCTATTATGCTTCAGACTACTTTGAGAAGTTGTGGGAGTTTGCTGTATGGATGATCAAGAAGGGACATGCTTATGTCGACGAGCAGACTGCTGAGGAAATTGCAGCCCAGAAGGGAACTCCTACTACCCCTGGTACTGCCAGCCCATATCGCGACCGTCCTATCGAGGAAAGCCTTGCTCTCTTTGAGAAAATGAACACTCCTGAGGCTGTAGAAGGAAGTATGGTACTTCGTGCGAAGCTTGACATGGCTAATCCAAACATGCACTTCCGCGACCCAATCATGTACCGCATCATCCAGACTCCTCACCACCGTACAGGTACCAAGTGGCACGCTTATCCAATGTACGACTTCGCACACGGACAGAGCGACTATTTCGAGGGTGTTACCCACTCTATCTGTACCTTGGAGTTTGTTCCTCACCGTCCACTCTACGACAAGTTCATCGACTTCCTGAAGGAGAAGGATGGCAGCGATGACGTATTGAACGATAACCGTCCTCGCCAGATTGAGTTCAACCGCTTGAATCTCACTTATACAGTAATGAGCAAGCGTAAGCTCCATACTCTGGTAGATGAGCACCTGGTAAATGGATGGGATGATCCTCGTATGCCTACACTTTGCGGTATGCGTCGCCGCGGTTATTCACCAGAGAGTATCCGCATGTTCATCGACAGCATCGGTTATACCAAGTTCGATGCCCTCAATGATATGGCTCTTCTGGAGGCTTCAGTTCGTGAGGACTTGAACAAGAAGGCTTGCCGTGTAAGTGCTGTACTCGACCCAGTGAAACTCGTCATCACCAATTATCCAGAGGGTGAGAGCGAGGAGATGGAGGCAATCAATAACCCAGAGAACGAGGCAGATGGCACACATACCATTACCTTCTCAAAGAACCTCTGGATTGAGCGTGCCGACTTTATGGAGGATGCTCCAAAGAAGTTCTTCCGTATGACTCCTGGAAAGGAAGTTCGCTTGAAGAATGCCTATATCGTGAAGTGTACAGGCTGTACCAAGGACGAGAACGGTGTCATCACAGAGATTCAGGCTGAATACGACCCTATCAGCAAGAGCGGAATGGAAGGTGCCAACCGCAAGGTAAAAGGTACTCTTCACTGGGTATCTGCTGACCACTGCGTAAAGGCAGAAGTACGCGAGTACGACCGTCTCTTCGCCATCGAAAACCCATCTGCTGACGAGCGCGACTTCCGTGAATTGCTCAACCCAGAGAGCTACCACGATTTCAAGGAATGCTATGTAGAGGAGTATGCAGCAACCAAGAAGCCGGGAGAGTATCTCCAGTTCCAGCGCATCGGTTACTTCATGGCTGACCTCGACACAACAGACGAGAAGCCAGTATTCAACAAGACAGTGGGCTTGAAGGATACCTGGGCAAAGCAGAATAAGTAATATAATTAATAATATGAATACAGCAGATCTTTTTCTTTGGATTCTGGATAACTTGAATTATTGGGTGGTTGCACTGTTTATGGCAATAGAAAGCTCTTTCATTCCTTTCCCATCTGAGGTGGTTGTTCCACCTGCAGCCTGGAAAGCTATGGATCCAAGCAGCGGAATGTCGTTTATTCTGGTCATCGTGTTTGCTACCATCGGTGCAGACCTGGGTGCCCTCATCAACTACTATTTGGCTAAATGGGTAGGTCGCCCTATCATCTATCGCTTTGCTGATAGCCGAATCGGTCACATGTGCCTGATCGACCGCCAAAAGGTGGAAGTAGCTGAGGAGTATTTCCGCAAGCATGGTGCAGCCTCTACCATTTTTGGAAGATTGGTGCCAGCCGTTCGCCAGCTCATCAGTATTCCTGCAGGATTGGCAGGAATGCACGTGGGCAAGTTCCTGCTCTACACCACTATCGGTGCAGGTGTATGGAACACTGTTTTGGCAACCATCGGATGGGGTATCTACGAATACACCGATTATAAGACAACTCATGACGTTTATCAACAGGCTGTACAATATAGCCATGAGATTGGTTATGTCATCTTAGCATTGGCTGTAGTCGTCGTAGCCTTTATTGCCTATAAGGGTATCAAGAAGAAATAAACTTCTTTCAGAAGCACATATATACAAAAAAAACTCTCCATTGAAGTTCAACCTTCAATGGAGAGTTTTTTTTGTATATATAGATATCAATCATTACTTCTCACTACCTGAGAAAATCTTGATTCGCTGTTCCTCAGACAATTTGCAGATAAGCAACGTTCCGTCTTCCTCTGCTACAATATAGCCATCCAGGCCCTGGATAACAACCTTCTTCTCATTCATGGTATGAACGATATTGTTCTTGGATTCCACCATCTGGATATTATCTCCAATCAGTGCATTGCCATACATATCCTTATGGCTCTGTGCCAGGAGGCTTCCCCATGTACCGAGGTCACTCCATCCAAAGTCGGCAGGCATCACGAAGATTTCCTCCGCTTTCTCCATGATAGCATAGTCAACAGAGATATTCTCGCATTCAGGATAACGCAGATCAATTTCAGCCTGCTCCTTGTCTGTACCATAAATACTGCGCATGCTCTCGAAAATCTTGGCAATACTTGGCTGGTAAACACGGAAGGCATTGACGATGGTTGCGGCACTCATCACGAAGATACCGGCATTCCAGAAGAAACTCTTATCTTGAACATATTGAGTAGCTGTCTCCAAATTTGGTTTTTCCCTGAACTGATCAACACGGAAGATTTCCTTGTTACGGGCTGAAGGGGTACGGAGATCTGCCTGAATATAGCCATAACCTGTCTCTGGGCGAGTAGGCTTCATTCCCAAAGTAACAATGCTGTCAGTCTCACCAGTAAACTTCAAGGCAGATGTTACCACTCTTCTGAATTCGTTGGCATTGGTAACGATATGATCGGAAGGAGATACAACAATATTTGCATGAGGATCCTTTTCCTTGATTCGCCAACTGATATAGGCGATGCAAGGAGCTGTGTTTCTTCTGCATGGTTCCTGCAGAATATTACCCTCAGGAATCTCAGGCAACTGCTCGTGAACCAAGGCTGCATACTTTTTATTGGTTACTACCCAAACATTCTCCGGGTCACAGACACCCTCAAAACGATCGAATGTAAGCTGTAAAAGTGTACGACCTGTTCCTAAGACATCAATAAACTGCTTAGGCTTGTCCACGGTACTCATAGGCCAGAATCTACTGCCTACTCCACCTGCCATAATTACCAAATGATTATTTTTATGAGCCATATTTATACCTTTTTATATAATATTCCGCAAAAGTAATAAAAATAATTGGTTTAAACAAATAAAGGATGGAAAATTATTCCATCCTTTACCATATTTTGAAAAAACTCGTGTTATTCGAGCACTTCCCGTATCAATGCAAAACTTAGAGCTTTCCAAGTTCAGCTTTCCAGTCAGCATAAGCCTCAAGATAAGCACTGCGATTTGCCTCATCAGGCTCAATTACCGCCAATTTCTTAAGAGATGCAAATGCCTCATCGTGATCCTTATAGATTCCGGCTCCGATACCAGCTCCCTTGGCTGCACCAGCACTACCATCGGTCTCGTAAAGTTCGATGGTTGCACCACTCACACCTGCCAGGGTATCACGGAACAGAGGACTGAGGAACATGTTTGCCTTTCCTGCATGAACCTTCTTGATATCCATACCCATCTGCTGCATAATCTCCATACCATAGCAGAAACTGAATACGATACCTTCCTGTGCAGCTCTTACGATATGGGCACGATTATGCTTGGTAAAGCTCAAGCCACGGATAGAACAGCCCACTTCACGATTTTCCAATACGCGCTCTGCACCATTTCCAAAAGGAATAATCTTCACACCGTCGCTGCCAATAGGCACACCTGCTGCCAAATCATTCATATCTGCATAGCTTACATCTGGCGTGATGTTACGATGTACCCAAGCATTCAGAATACCTGTACCATTTATACAAAGCAACACTCCCAGACGGTCGAGTTCCGTTGTATAGTTGACATGTGCGAAGGTATTGACACGACTCTTTGGATCGTAATTGACATCACCGAGTACACCATAAACTACTCCGGAAGTTCCTGCGGTGCTGGCAATTTCACCAGGATTGAACACATTCAGGCTGACAGCATTATTAGGCTGGTCACCTGCACGATAAGAGATAGGTGTTCCCTCCTTCAGACCAAGTTCCTCGGCAGCAGCCTTGCAGACTACGCTCTGAACAGAGAAGGTAGGAACAATATCTGCGATCATACTCTCATCGAATCCGAAATAATCAAGCAGGAACTTGGCTGGTTTCTTTGCCTTGAAGTCCCACATCATACCTTCAGAAAGTCCGCTGATAGTAGTCTGTGCCTCACCGGAAAGCTTCATCGCCAGATAATCACCAGGAAGCATAATCTTATCTATCTTATCGAAAAGCTCAGGTTCATTCTCCTTAACCCACGCCAGTTTGGAAGCGGTAAAGTTACCTGGAGAATTGAGCAGATTACGCAAGCAGAGATCCTCGCCTAAATCATGGAACGCTTTCTCGCCGTAAGGAACTGCACGGGAATCGCACCAGATGATAGATGGACGCAGAACCTGCTGGTTCTTATCCACACAAACCAGACCATGCATCTGATAGGAAATACCGATAGCAAGAATATCCTCACCTTTGGCACCACACTCCACCATAATCTTCTTGAGAGCCAACTTGGCATTGTCCCACCACATTTGCGGATCCTGTTCAGCCCATCCTGCCTTTACTGCCATGATAGGTGCTTCATGATCAGGATAGAATGCAGAAGCAACAATCTCACCATTATCAACATCTGTAAGAGATGCCTTTACAGAACTTGAACCAACGTCAAAACCTAATAAATATCTTCTAGCCATTTGTCCGTTATTTAAAATTGTTTGTTATTACTAAACTTAAAGTATAGAAATGCATTTGATAGAAATGCACATTCCATAATTCATCATACAATTATAATACGAACAAACTGACAGATTCCCCCATCAGGATAACGAAAAAAATCAAGTTGGTGCCCAACAGGTGTATTTCACTCGCACATCAGCTGTTGTGCAAGCGCATATCAGCTGTTATGCAAGCGCACAACAGCTGTTGTGCGGTTGGAAAAGCCTACGAACCCGAAAACAAGAATTAATTCTTCAGACAACTTCTATTGCTCCTTTCGATGACTTACGTTGCTTCTAACAACAACTCAACTAGCTTCGTTAGATAACGCAACTAACTTAATTAGACAACGCAACTAACTTAATTAGACAACGTAACTAACTTCATTAGCCAACGCAACTAACTTCGTTAGATAACTTACCTTACTTCTATCAATTACCAAAGAGATCAAGCTCCTGCGATTGCTTGCTGTTCCCGCAGTCATCCTCCTCTTTCTGCATAGAGGCAGAAGAGAAATCAAGCATCAGCTGCTGCATAGCCGAACTCTTATAGTTGATACGATACACTCCATATCCCTTGCCTTTCTCTATGATAGAACTTGGATTCTTGGAATTCTTAATAAGATACTGAGAAACAAAACCATACACATATCTATAATCTAGAGGGGTAAAAATCGAATTACAAGAATTATAAACATGACGGACAATCTTCTCCAACTTGAGACCTTGACTGCCGGCTTGTACCAAAACGTTGAATATTTCTTGTTCTAAATTCATATAAATTATGCTAGATGGTTATGATGAAAAGAAATTTGAATAAAGACAGAGAAAAGTGAACAGAAAGAAGAGTGAACAGAAAGAAAAGTGAATAAAAAACAGAAAAGCCGCAGTTTCTTCCACTAAGTTAAGAAACTGCGACTCTTAAGGTTCTTATTTAAGCGAGAGCTACCTTGTTGTCCTCTTCCTTAATCTTACCCTCTTTGAAGAGCCATCCAATACCAAGGATAGCATCCTCAACACTAATCTTTGCCTGCTTAGCAATCTCCTCCAAAGAGAGAGACTGTTCTGCTGCTGCCAATGCCTGGTAAACATCACCTGCACGGAAACCTGCGTTCTCAGCAGTCAAATAGATAACTTCCTTCTTTGCTGTAGAAGTTTTCTTTGTAGCTGTAGCAGTCTTTGCTGCTGTAGCCTTCTTAGCAGCTGTCTTCTTGGCAGCTGACTTAGTTGTTGCTTTCTTTTCTACCATGTCTTTAGTAATAATTTGTTTTGAGAAATGTTTGTTTCTTAAGCATTTCCTTAATTATTCTGATGCAAAATTAAAAAAAATAATTTAAATTTTAGCATTTAATAGCAGAAAAGTGCTTGTACACAAGAGGTTGCACCGCATTTTTTGACTTACATCAAGACAAATGCGGTGCAATTGATAATTAATCCTTCAAATCAAGCTTAATCTCCAGCTCATCAAGCTGCTTTGGGTCCAGCTCTGAAGGAGCATCAAGCATCACGTCGCGACCAGAATTGTTCTTTGGGAATGCGATGCAGTCGCGGATACTGTCGAGACCAGCCAAAATGCTCACGAAGCGATCAAGACCGAAAGCAAGACCTGCGTGAGGTGGTGCTCCATACTTGAAGGCGTTCATCAGGAAGCCGAACTGAGCCTCAGCACGCTCTGGCGTGAAACCGAGAACCTCGAACATCTTCTCCTGCAACTGAGTATCGTGGATACGGAGAGAACCTCCACCCACTTCAATACCATTGCAGACAAAGTCGTATGCCTTGGCACGAACCTGCTCTGGATGCTCATCGAGCAATGGGATATCATCAGGATTTGGCATAGTGAATGGATGGTGGGTTGCCATCAGGCGCTGCTCCTCATCACTCCACTCGAAGAGAGGGAAGTCAATAATCCAAAGACACTTGAACACGTTCTTGTCACGCAAGCCCAGGCGATCACCCATCTCAAGGCGGAGTGAGCAAAGCTGGATACGAGTCTTATTGGCATTGTCACCGCTCAGAATCAAAACGAGGTCGCCATCGTTAGCACCCATTACAGTCTTGATTTCTGCAAGCTCCTCTGGAGAGTAGAACTTATCGATGCTACTCTTCACTGTACCATCTGCATTATACTTGATATATACCAAGCCCTTGGCACCTACCTGTGGACGCTTTACGAAGTCGGTCAACTCGTTCAACTGCTTGCGGCTATAGTCAGCACAACCAGGAACGCAGATACCGCCAATATACTTAGCCTCATCGAATACAGAGAAGTTACCCTTGCCAGTGAAAGCATCCTTCAACTCTACAAACTCCATACCGAAGCGAAGGTCTGGCTTATCGCTACCGAAACGGCGCATAGCCTCATGCCATGTCATCTGCTCCAGCTTAGGAAGCTCTACACCACGAATCTCCTTGAAGAGATGGCGAGCCATTTCCTCGAAAAGATCGATAACATCGTCCTGATCTACGAAGCTCATCTCGCAGTCGATCTGAGTAAACTCAGGCTGACGGTCTGCACGGAGGTCCTCGTCACGGAAGCACTTTGCAATCTGGAAGTAGCGGTCGAAACCTGCTACCATCAGGAGCTGCTTCAAAGTCTGAGGGCTCTGTGGAAGAGCATAGAACTGACCAGGATTCATACGAGAAGGAACAACGAAGTCGCGAGCACCTTCTGGTGTACTACCGATGAGGATAGGAGTTTCAACCTCCATGAAGTTCTGTGAATCGAGGAAGTTGCGAATCAAGATACACATACGATGACGCAACTCCAAATTCTTGCGAACCGCAGGACGGCGCAAATCGAGATAGCGATACTTCATGCGAATATCATCACCGCCATCAGTATTATCTTCGATAGTGAAAGGAGGAGTCTGACTCTGAGAGAGCACATTCAGCTCCTTTACCAGGATTTCAATATCACCAGTATCCATTTTTGGATTCTTGCTCTGTCGCTCACTAACTGTACCCTTGACCTGGATGCAATATTCACGACCCAGCTTATTGGCAGCATCACACAAGGCCTTATCATCTGCCTCGTTGAAAACCAACTGTGTGATACCATAACGGTCGCGCAAGTCAACGAATGTCATACCACCCATCTTTCTTGAGCGCTGTACCCATCCGGCAAGTGTAACTTCCTTGCCAGCATCAGAGAGACGAAGCTCTCCACAAGTTTGTGTTCTGTACATACCTTATTATATTATATATTTTTGTTTCTGATGTGCAAAGTTACTATAATTTGGGGAAACAACAAAATAAAATCGCAAAAATGTTACTATAAATAACACCTTTGCGACTTTATACATTATCTTTTCACATGCTTAGGGGGATTTTGGTGCCACTGTCTGGCTCTCTTAAACGCCTGACGATGGAACTTCTCTTCTGCCTTGATGATCTTAAGCACCTTGCTGGCAGGCAGGATATACATAAACCGATTATGATATTCCTGCTGCAACTGCTTCATCTCGATATCCAACTCATCCTGACGGCGGATAGCCTCAGCACAACCCTTCTCGTCTGCCGGATTAACGAAATGATACCTACGCATCTCATCAAAACAAGAACGCATCTTCTTCATCATCTGGCGGTAAACCGGGAAAAACTTACTTGCTTCCTGCGGAGTGAGACTCGCATGGATTGTGATATACTGCTCCAATTCTGCCTCAAAACGCTTCGGGTCAAATGGCGGACGCTGAGTCTGGGAGTTCCCGGCATGACAGGTCAGCCCCATCATGGTCATCACAAGAACTGACACTATCATCAGGATTAGATGTCTTGTTCTATGCATGCTGTTATTATCTTCTTTCATCTACAAGTCTTTTTTAATCTATTCTACATCAATTCTCCGCAACAAGTTGAGCATAGAAATCCTGACTATCCATCATCGTATAATCAGCCATCTGCTCAAAGGCTGCATCATCCCCGTCTGTGACGTGTGAACTCTCAATGGCTGGAGTTTCGTTATGCGCCAAAGCATGATGCGTCTTCTCTGCCTGTTGAAGCTGGTAAAGCACACCGCCACCCAACATAGCAGTCACGGCTAAAACGGCAGCAATCTTTCTGAGAGGCAAACGTCTCCAGAGGCTTAAATGCACGAACTTAGCCTTATTCTCCTGACGGTTCTTATCAGTTACTTCAGGAGAATCAATTTCCTGCTCAGGAATCTTTGCCATCATCTGTTCTGCAAAGTTATCGAAATAACCTTCAGGAACCTTGAAATGGTTTTCCTTGCCGAAAATATCATTTATTTTTTTCTCTTCGTTCATCATATCGCAATATCCTTTCTTCTTTTATTTGAATAGACGATTTACATCTCATAAGGTTTAATCAAACAGATGCAAATATTCTGTTATTTTTTTCACTGCCAGATGATAAGAAGCTTTCAGTGCACCTTCACTGGTATTGAGAATCTGACTCATCTCAGAATACTTCATTTCCTCAAAATATTTAAGATTAAAAACCGTTCTCTGCACTTCAGGCAATCTTGCCACCGCTTCCTGTAACCTGGTCTGCACTTCATCACCATCAAAATACTCGTCACTCATCAATCTGGATACCACGGAAACATCTTCATCAGCACTTACTTTATCTGCCTGTTTCTGTTTTCTCAGGAAATCGAGCGATTCATTGACAGCAATACGATAAAGCCAGGTAGAAAGCGAAGACTTTCCTTGAAAATTCTGCAGATTACTCCATACCTTGATGAATACATTCTGAAGAACATCATTAGCATCTTCATGACTGAGCACGATACGACGCACCTTCCAGTATAGTTTTTCACTATACTGCTTAACCAGCACTGCGAATCCTTCTCGCCGGGTGCGTGGTTCCCGAAGCATCTCTACCAGTTCAGAATCACTGAGTATCATGAAGTTTTTCTATTTAATAATATTAATTCTTTAATTTCTCATATTAGCCTACATTCCCGGCTACAAATATTTCCGTAAATGCTCAAATATCACATCATCAAATCCATAGACATCGGGATAGCTTACCACACCCTTGGCAAATGGATAAAGCGTGTAATACGTGATGAAGAGCGGAATCTGCGGTTCCACCTTTACAGACCCGACCACTAATCTCTTAATCTTCAGAGAATCGGCTGTCATCGAATAGTTGATTCGCTGGATAAGCTTTTCGTTTTTCTCATGAAGCAGGAATTTAGCGAGTTCGAAAGGTTTCTCTACCCTTATGCATCCATGCGAAACGTCTCTGTCTTCCCGGCTGAAAACAGCCTGGCTCGATGTGTCGTGCAGATAGACAGAGAAGTTATTATCGAAACGGAAAATGATTCTTCCCAACGAATTTCCCTTTCCACCACGCTGAACCACACCATACTTACCGGAAAGCAACATAGCTCTTGTAACCAGAGCCGGATTCACTTCCTCACCTGTCGAACGATCTGAGATATAGTAATTGCGCGCATTGAAGTAAGCCGGATTCCCAGCATGATGCACCATATCCTTGACCATGATGCTGCGAGGCACAAACCACTTCGGATTCAGGTCCATCCGCTTGATATAACTGTTCAGTATCGGAGTTTTGGTCTTGGTAGAGCCACATCCAATCTTCATCGACAGCGTATCCTGCTCATCTATGGCATAAAGATGAAAAGATGGTATATTAACCAGCACATACTTCTTATGTCTGGCAGGACTGTCAGCCTCCCTCCATCGGCATCTCTCCATGTTCACAAGAATCTTCATTCTCTGATTTCTGTCAAGACCTTCCGACTTCAATTTTTCCTGCAACGTATAATAGAAAGGAGACTTTGGCTGAACATCCTTCAAGAATGCCGCCAATCTGCTTTTCTCTGTTTCTTCGCCATCAACATCCACCCTACTTCTCAACTGCTGAAGAGCAAGATGAAAAAAAGCATCACTCGCATGCTGCATCTTCACATCAAAAAGGTCACGGTATCTCACAGCCCGCTTGATGGAATCGTATGGATTGGGGGCAATGCTGTCCAGACGATTCAGAACGAATGAAGGATTGACGAATCCAAATCTCTGACCGCCTACATATCTCAAATACGACTTGGTAAGCCTGTATTCCAGACGAGCCATCACATGGTTGACATCCTCGTTGCCTTCCCCCAGACTCAAGCTGTGGAGTCTTTCCAGATCTTGAGTAATCTGATTCACATAGAAATGCTTAGTCTTGAATCCCATTTCATCCACCTTCTGCAGATAGGTCAGCAGCGTATCTGCACGATGATCTATTCCATGGCGGTCAACCCAAAGGAACCCTCCATGATTGCGATAATATCTCTTGGTATGCAAGTCGGCAACAGTAGAACCCGAGTCATTGTTCATCAAGCTATCCATCAATCTCCTTACCTTTTTGGAATTGATTGCATAGTTTGGGTTCACCAGCTCCTGATAGTATTCCAACGTCAAGTTCTGATTTTCGTTGGGTTCATGCTGCTTACACGACAGAATGACCCAACAGAGCAGGAATGGCAAAATTCTAAGTATTTTCACGAAACGTATATGAATGATAAAAGAAGTCAACAGTTAACGCCTAACCAGAATCTTTCTCGTAAAGGAGGTTCCTACCTTGATGATATAGACACCATCAGAGAGAGAAAGGTTAAAGCGCTTGTCCTGTCCCTCTACCCTGAAAGACTTCACGGCGACACCAGCCAGATTGTAGATGGTAACTATCTGACTGTTGGCTCCGGTGATATGCATCACGCCTCCGGAATAAGTCAAGGAAATCTTCTGCACTTCCATGTCTATCATTTCCTCAGCACCTGTCCGTGCCAAAGAAACCATAGGCGCAGCAAACATCATGCATGGCATCATCAATATGGTAAGTATACTTTTATTCATACTCCTGCTCTTTTACGTAAAAAAATACTTTCCTGCAAAGATATAAAAAAAGAAGGAACCTGCCATCATTCCAGATGCCAAGTTCCTTCTTTTTATATATATTTAACCGTAATTACATAATTCCGTCGGCACGGAGCTTCTGCTGCCACTTCCAGGCAGAAGCCAAGACATCTTCAAGCTTAGCCTCAGCCTTCCAGCCCAACACATCGTTAGCCTTGGAGCAATCGCCCCAGATCTTCTCGATATCGCCCTCACGACGTGGACCGTACTTCCAGCTCAACTTCACGCCAGTAGCCTTCTCGAATGTCTCTACGATTTCGAGAGTAGAGTTACCCTTACCTGTACCGATATTGAAGTACTCAATTGGTTCTGTCTCCTTGTCGAGTACACGAGCCATAGCGCAAACGTGAGCCTTAGCCAAGTCAACTACATAGATATAGTCGCGGATGCAGGTTCCATCAGGAGTATCATAATCGTTACCGAAGATGGTGAGCTCCTTGCGAATACCCATAGCAGTCTGAGTTACGTAAGGAATCAGGTTGTTTGGCACACCGTTTGGCAACTCACCGATTTCTGCAGATGGATGAGCACCGATTGGGTTGAAGTATCTCAAGATAATGCTCTTGATGTTAGCACCGCTATGGATATAGTCTGCGATAATCTGCTCGTTCACCTCCTTGGTATTGCCATAAGGAGAAGTAGCCTTCTGATGAGGAGCCTCCTCAGTTACAGGCAAGTTCTCTGGCTTAGGCTGACCGTAAACGGTGCAGGAAGAAGAGAAGATAATACCCTTTACATTATATTTTGGCATCAGCTCAAGCAGATTGATGAGCGAAACCAGGTTGTTGCGGTAGTACAACAAAGGCTTCTGTACACTCTCACCTACAGCCTTGCTGGCAGCAAAGTGAATGATACCCTCGATAGCAGGATACTTCTGGAACACAGCCTCTGTAGCTGCCTTGTCACGAAGATCAACCTGCTCGAAAGCTGGACGAATACCCGTAATCTTCTCGATACCGTCAAGAACCTCAATCTTTGAGTTTGAAAGATTATCTACGATTACTACGTTGTAGCCTGCCTGCTGCAACTCTACTGTTGTGTGGCTACCGATAAAACCAGTGCCGCCAGTTACCAAAATTGTTTGTTTCATATTGCTAGTCTATTGAATAATTGATATTATCTTTATTTATATGAAAGTGAGGATTGATGCCCGGCAGAAAGCGATTCCGATACCGGACTTATCATCCTACACGTTTGCAAAAGTAATGCAAAAATGTGAAACTACAAAATATTTCCGAAAAAATATGCCGAAAGATTTTTTATTTTCAAGAATAAGCTGTAACTTTGCATCAGAAATATAACTTATCAACAGAAATGGTGTGTTTCAGCAATTAACATTAGAATTATCAATTATTGACGCAAACAATGACGCAAACTTTAAGGATTACGAATATGAAACAGTATGATATCAATCACGACATGCGGTACCTGCAGTTACTCGCACAGTCGTTTCCATCCATAGCTGAGGCTAGCACGGAGATTATCAATCTGCAAGCTATTCTCAATCTGCCGAAAGGCACAGAGCATTTCCTCGCCGATATTCACGGCGAGTATGAGGCTTTTCTGCACGTACTGAAAAATGCATCAGGCAATATCAAGCGTAAGGTGAACGAACTCTTCGGCAATACCCTGCGTGAACAGGACAAGCGTGAACTTTGCACCCTGATTTACTATCCGGAACAGAAACTGGAGCAGGTGAAGCAAAGAGAATCAGATATAGACGACTGGTATCACATCACCCTTCACCAGCTGGTGGCAGTTTGCCGTGATGTGTCAAGCAAGTACACCCGTTCCAAGGTACGCAAGTCACTGCCATGCGACTTCTCCTATATCATACAGGAGCTTTTGCACGAGCATACGGAAGATCACGACAAGGCTGCATACGTGAATGTCATCGTAGATACCATCATCTCTACAGGACGTGCTGACGATTTCATTGTAGCCATTGCCAATGTGATACAAAGACTCGCCATCGACCAGCTTCATATACTCGGCGACATATACGATCGCGGACCAGGAGCACACATCATTCTCGACAAGATGCGCCACTATCATAGCTGGGATATTCAATGGGGCAACCACGACGTACTCTGGATGGGAGCCGCTGCCGGTAATGATGCCTGTATCTGCAACGTCATCCGACTGTCGCTGCGCTATGCCAACCTCGCCACCCTGGAGGAGGGTTACGGCATCAACCTCATTCCATTGGCAACCTTTGCGATGGATACCTACGGCGATGATCCTTGCAAAGAATTCCTGCCAAAGATGACGGGTGGTGCAGCCGCTATGGATGACAAGACCAAGCGACTCACATCTCTGATGCACAAGGCTATTGCCGTGATACAATTCAAGATAGAAGGTCAGCTCATCGCCAAGCATCCAGAATGGAAAATGGACGGCAGACGACTCTTTGAGTACGTAAACTACGAAAAGGGAACCGTAGAGATTGATGGCAAGAAATACGAAATGTCCACATGCCACTTCCCTACCATCGACCCGGAGAATCCGAACAAGCTCAGCGAGGAAGAAGAAATCCTGATACAGAAGCTGCACCATTCATTTATGGTATGCGAGAAACTGCACAAGCATATCAGAACCATGCTGCAGCATGGCTGTATGTATGCCATCTTCAACAACAACCTGCTCTTCCATGCTTCCTGTCCACTCAACGAAGACGGAACATTGAAAGAGGTAGAGATTTATCCTGGAGAAAAGTATAGCGGCAAGGATCTGATGTATCATACCGGAATGCAGATTCGCACGGCATTCCAGCAGGATTCCGACCCAGACGAGAAACAGTATGCCATCGATTACTTCCTCTATCTCTGGTGTGGTCCAGACAGTCCACTCTTCGATAAGAGCAAGATGGCAACCTTCGAACGATATTTTATCGCCGACAAGGAGACCCACAAAGAGGAAAAGGGCTACTACTTCAAGCTGCGTGACGACGAGAAGGTGATAGACCATATCATGGATGCCTTCGGACTGAAGGGCGAGAATCGCCATATCATCAACGGTCACGTTCCGGTAAGAACCCTAAAGGGAGAGAATCCTATCAAGGCAAACGGAAAGCTGATGGTGATAGATGGTGGTTTCTCCAAAGCTTACCATAACGAGACGGGTATAGCAGGTTACACCCTGGTTTATCACTCTCGCGGTTTCCAGCTCGTACAGCACGAACCTTTCACAAGTGCCGAGGATGCCATCACACGCGGTACCGACATCAAGAGTACCACCCAGATTGTAGAAATGAGCAATCGAAGAATGCTCGTAGCAGATACAGATATCGGTCAGGATTTACGCAAGCAGATAGAAGATCTCCAGGAACTTCTCTATGCTTACCGACACGGCTACATCAAGGAAACAGAAAGAAAGAAGTAAAGACAAACAGGACGGTATCAGCAGGTACCAGCCCCAAAAATAATGTTCGCAAGTATGAGAATCTCAAATCCATACTTGCGAACATAACTTTCATCAGAATACTTTATAACTTATTTTTAGACAAGGAAATCTTCTTGCCTACTTTAAATCTATCAAATCCTTCTCCATACACACCGATTACAGAACTCTGACTCACAAATGCTGTAGGGTCAATCTCATCTATCAGGCGGAAAATCTTCTGCGACTCTCTCTGTCGAGCCAGTACGAAGAGCATGTGAACATCCTTGCCGCTATAGCAACCATGGCCATCCATTACCGTACATCCACGTTCGGCTGTCGTATTGATGGCAGCACTCAGCTCCAGATACTTGTCTGAAATGATAAAGAACTGTACCGAACGGCGCATGGCGTTGACAACATGATCAACTGTAAGCGAAACAACGAACAGGCACACATAACCATAAATCACCATTTCCCAGGAGCGAAGCACAAGATAAGAACTGGTAATGATGAGCAAGTCGCAAACCATGATGGCATGTCCCAGAGAAATGTTATAGTACTTATTGATCATTGCAGCCACCGTATCACTGCCTCCGGTAGAACCATTACATCCAAGACCCAATCCAGCACTGCTTCCCATGAAGAAGGCACCGATGACTGTCGCCATAAAAGGCTGATCGTGAAGCAAAGGAGTCATACCTACCGTATGAATCTCTATGAAGCGAGTCACCGCAGCAAAGATTGCTACACCATAAATCGTCTTGGCACAGAATTTCCAACCCAGGATACGGAATGCAATCAACAGCAAAAATACGTTGAGCGCCAGATAAGTGACTGAGGCAGGAATGCCAAATCCCCAGCAGAAGATTGAGGCGATACCGCCTACTCCACCCATCGTGATATGGTTAGGGAGGAGGAATAAATTGAGTCCGATACTACCTTCTACCATTGCCAGACCGATAATGATGTAGTCGCGCAACTCATGCATTTTTGTTTTTCTCGTCATTTGTTGTATTTTTAAAAAATCATGATTATTTATATCATAAACGTGAAGCCCAACAGGTTTCGGGGTGCAAAGTTACTAGAAATCTTGTTAAAATCAAAGTAGAATCTGCTAAAAAATAGTCTAAAATGAAAAAAAAAGCTATTTTATGCCGACATTTCAAAAAATATTCATACTTTTGTACTGATCTATAAAGACAACGGAAGCAATATCTATTCAAGAAAACTATAAAGAAGAACGATTATAAACATCTTGTCTATGGCAGAAAAAAGCATTAACATCGCATCATGGCCTTGCCTCAGCAACGGCCTTCACTACAATTGGCTAGCAGATTACGCTGCTTTCAGCGCATTCGGCACCTTCGAGCTTTCAGCAGAAGAATGGGAAAAGCGCGACCTCATCGTCAACTTCAAGGGTAACTCGGAACTCACTACCGAGATAGACCACCAGCAAGCTGTCGATAAGGCCATCGACTTGGTGTCTTCTTTCCTAAAGGCAGTATTTTCCGGAAAAGAGGGAGTTACAAACTCACACTCTACTCTTTCACAACTCACTCTGGTCTGCCTACCAGCCTCAACCCGAAAGCATACTGAGCGCAGATTCCGCAAGTTCAGCGAACAGGTATGCGCGGCAACAGGTATGCAGAATGCCTACAACGCATTCAGTTTCACAACTACAAAAGATGAGGATGGAGATGAAGTGGATACACTTCATATAGACGAAACTTTCTTCCAGAGAAAACAAGTGATCCTCTTCGATGACATTATTGCATCAGGAGGATCAATTGTTCGATTTGCTGAAAAACTAGAAAAATCGGGGGCTAAAGTCATTGCCGCACTCGCTCTGGGAAAGAAAATCCCAGACGGATACGACAATAACGAATAGCGATTACTAGAAATGGAATCTCACATCCACACCACACTGGAAAGGATTGCCTCGCTGGGCAAAATATTCTTTCGTGCCTGTAGCTGAATTATCTACTGCAAAGGTATTATAATTGGTGTCTGTGAGATTTCTACCCCAGAAACTTACATTGAAAGCATTGAAATTCAAATCAACATGTGCTCCCAAAACTGCATACAGCTTTTGGGAGTAAGTATTTGCATTGTCCCAATAGGTCTTGCCTTGTGCATTCACGTTTGCACCGAGGGTCAGCCAGTCGGTGAGACGATAGTCTGCCATCGCAGCCATTGTATGCTGTGGCACGTAAGGAACGTATTTGCCCTTATAGTCCACGGCATCCTCGCCTTCTCCATCCACATACTTATCAAACTTGCTGCGAGTATAACCATAACTCATTGCCCAATCAAATTTTCCGTCGAAAAGCTGTCCTCTCAAAGCTGCTTCAACACCACAGCTGTGACTCTTTCCGGCATTCACCATCATACGTCCGAAGCCATAATTGCCCGCCATGACAGAGAGCTGCTGGTTGGTCACCTTCATATAGAAAGCACTCAAGTCAAAATGCAGCATGTTATCGAAGAGATTCAGATGAGCACCAGCCTCATAATTCCAGGAAGTCTCCGGCTTGTAGGCGATGGTCTTATCAATACGCTGATAATCCTCCTCGGTATGCTTTACATGATAATCCCCACGCATTGCCTGATTACGATTGGCATTCAGTTCGGTCTGTAGCACATCGCTGAACATCTGGATATTATATCCACCTGCACGATAGCCCTTGCTTACAGTTGCATACACATTACTGCCCAGCTCATCAATCTTCAGATTAAGTCCGAATTTCGGTAAAAGCTGGCTATAATCGTCACTCACCTCGTGATCCAGCGAAGAATCCAAGACATTGGTAGCCGACGTTCCCATTACATTAGCAGTCATCTGCATATAGGCACTGGCATCATAATGGATGGCAGTATGCATCAAGTCATAGCGCAAGCCCAAGGTGGCAGTAAGGCGATCGGTGATATTGAAGTTGCTCTCATGAAAGAATCCCAGGTTCCACTGAGGTGTATGATACAATCCCGGTGCACCCATATTCACATTCATGGATACGCCTCCAGCCTTCTCTATAGCCTTGGCAGCTGCAGCCTTGGCAACCATTTCCGGCATACCCTTTTCCATCATCTTCTGTGCCATCATATTGAGCATCGCATTATACATCTGCTGCTGAATAGCATTGCCGATAGGCTGGGTCATCCCCTCATTGAAGAAGACCGGTCCATTGGTCTTCAGCCACTGATAAGAGAAGAAGCCACCCGCGGTCCAATTCCAGAAACCGCCCACAGCGCGATTACTCTTCAAGGTAAATTCCTGGGTAAGCGAGTTCTGAAGCTGCTCCTGCAGGATGCTCATATAATCGGCAGGAAGATAATCCGAATCCATATTCATCTTATCCTTCAGATACTGATAGCTTGTGGTAGAAGCAAAGCTATAATCTGCTCCTGTATGATTCACGGTAACACCCGAGATGAAGGAATGGCGCAAATAGGTTCCGTCGAAGGTGGTGGAAGGAAGTGCAGCCTTACCTGTCTCCAAATCCAGCTTGCCATAAGGGAATCCATTCTGATCAACATACTGATAGTTGGCAAGAACATCTACGTTCCATCCTCTGTTGAGCTTTGCCTTCAGCACTATCTTTCCTCCAGCCTCATCATACTTGTCGGCTCTGTTGCCGGTATTCGTATTTCTGAAGAATCCCTTCTGTGCATCATTGAAGGCTGCTACCGTAAACGCCAGATGGTCATTGATACGGTGATAATGAGCCAGCTCTACATTGCGATAATATCGGGAACCATAACTCAACTTCAAATCAGTTCCCTCATACTCAAACGGATTGCGGGAATAGATACGCACCAGTCCGCCCTCTGTGTTCTGGCCATAGAGAGTAGCCTGAGGACCACGCAGGATATCAATACGGGAAGTCTGATAATGATGAAGATTGAAGGCAGACTTGCACATCACCGGGATGCCATCCAGATAGATACCTACCGCAGGACTGTTTACTCTGCTGCCAATGCCACGCACATACATAGCACTGGAAAGACGACTGCCATAGTTAGGCATTACAAAATTAGGGATATAACTAGAAAGCTCTCGCAAATCGCGGGTGCCTAGTTTCTGTATCTGAAATCCACCGACAGAAGTACTGCTGAGTGACTGCTGGCGAAGGCGGAAAGCCTCTTTAGGTTGTGAAACCACAACCACCTCGTCGATATCAAACACCTTACTGCTATCGGTGAATACTTTGAAATTCGTGTTATCTACTCTTTCATTAACAAGGGACAGGACATTGCTTGTGCCAGCCCACAAAGAGATTGGCGCAACAGAGGAAGCCAGCGCCAATGCAATCATTTTCTTATTTATTATATCCTTTTTCATAACGGGTGCAAAGGTACAGCTTTTTCCTGACACCCAAAATCCTTATTTATTAGGAATTCCCCCTGCGATAGGACTTGACGGCAAACCAAATGTATGCCACCAGCAGGATGTAGCCTATATAATATAAGGTGGAAACACTGAAAATGATATAATCGAGTGCACATACACCTGCCAGACCACCCAGATACAACAGGGCTTCACCAAACGGAAGACGATGATAAACTTCATCGACACATGCCAGTCCCACAATGAGAATACTCCATACCAAGGCAAGAAATACCCCCAACACCTTAGGTACCGCAAAAGGATTCAATGACGGATGGAAATAAAACTGTCGCCACATCTCTGGTTCAAAAGTCTGAATCCAGGCATAAAAGGCTGCCGAGATGGATACCAAAAGCACAAGAGCAAGAGGATACGGCGAATCAATATCATTGAAATGCACAATCTTGGCATTGCTATGAAATACCTTTCTTACCAGATAAGCCAAAGTGATGACTACGATGACCACCAGGAAAATGAGCAGGTGGACATTGCTGAAAGTCATGATGAATTCAGAGATAGGATCATCCGGTACTACCTGAGGAAGCAATCTCGATTCCCTACTCCATCCAAACCTGTTATCTTCAGTGGCAAGCTGCACCCATACAGAGTCGATGCTGTCTTGTGGCACCATACGGATATCTGTCACAACCAGAAGCTGGTTCTTTTTGACAGAGAATGAATCTACCGAAAGACCACTCACCAATTCTTCTGGTTGCTGTCGCATCAAGTGGATAGAATCCTTAAACACCATAAAGTTATATTTGTTGGTGTAATGGTGGGTGGTAGAGAATGAGATAGAATCCAACTGACGATCACTGTACTCCAGCATAGCAGCATGCTGCTGATGAGAGTTATGACGATGATAGCAGCTGTTGAGCATCAAACAGATGCCCAACATACATACCATCATTTTTATCATCAGTCTTATTCTCATTCTTCATTTTGGGTTGCAAAACCCGTTACGTTTTTATTTTGTGCTATAGACATTCATCTGGCACTCTGCACAGTTGAATTCCAATCGGAATCTTCTGCCATCGCCCAGCTCCAGGAACAGAGGCTCCTTCCATTGCGGTTTCTTGCCTCCTCGTTTTACACAATAGCCCAAAGAGTAGCGGATGCAATGGCGGCACTGCATGATGAGCGATTCCCCCTTAGGTTGCTCAACCTCAAATGCAGATTCAATATGTTTCATGCCATGCGTCTTGTAGAAATGCTCAGCACTGCGGTTAGCGATATTATAGAGATATGGCCATTTGCCATAGGCAGGCTGCCATACAAACTCCTCCGGTTTCAACTCATGCTCACCAGCCTGATTCAGCTGATAAGGTGCAGAGAATATTTCTTCCACCACGCCTTTCACCAAGGATCTATCTACAATATTCTGAATTCCTTCTGTCGCCGTCTCGATCAAATCTCTACGAATCTCAGACAATACACTATTTGGAATGAAATAATTCTCAAGATCTCCCGCAAGAACAACTTCATCACACTCAAATATCGTATTACCCATCTTGCTCAACTGCTGTCTGATGTTATCACCCTGCGGACGCCTTGCCAATTCCAACGGTGCTTCAAAGTCATAAGAATACTCGTCAATCTTGTAAAAGAGATGCTTCTCCAAGAAGCCTTCTGTAGTCATTGAGTCTAATTGAGGAACATTAACTGAAGCACCAATCTCAATCAACACCTGCTGAAGAGCACCGGATTCTGAATACTGAGGCGTAACTCTGATGTGGAGAGGAATCTTGCGGCTCGCAGTTTTCTTTGATAGAATATTCTCGAAAGCCTGGTCATTATTACGATAGAGAGCCATGCCTGGGCGCAGATGCTCCGGCATACGAAGCGGATAGAGTCGGTTACCTTCCACACGGTTTACGCGGAATCCCTCCAGCTCTTTCTCGTCGTTGATAAAGCAGAGACCATCACCATTGGCAAAGCTTGCCACTGTCGCCACGTTGAAGGAAATATTACCTCTTATCTCCTTGACCTTACCAACATACTCGCCCATCGCCTTCGGTGTATCAAAAGAAGCGATGTCCAGCTGTCGCCCATTGAGGAAATAGTTGGTAAATCCTCTGTTGAATGTCTTTTTCAAGTTAGGCTGGAACGTATGGATAGCACGACCAAATGATGCTCTACAATACTTATCCGGATTGGCAGCAACAAGCTCATCGAGTTTCCGACTATAGGCTGCTACCACATTCTTCACATAGTTTACATCCTTCAGGCGTCCTTCTATCTTGAAAGAAGTTGCACCCGCATCAGCAAGCTCCTGCAGATGATCTATCTGGCAGAGATCCTTCAATGACAGCAGATGACGCTCATGCTCTATTTCATTTTCATTGGAATCTATGAGATTGAATTTCATTCTGCAGAACTGAGCACACTCACCACGGTTTGCAGAACGGCCGAAACATTTTTCCGAAGCATAGCATACACCCGAATAACTAACACAAAGCGCACCATGCACAAAGACCTCCAACTGCGTAGAAGGATTTTTCCTGTGGATTTCCCTGATTTCATCAAGAGAAAGTTCACGGGCAAGGACCACTCTATCGAATCCAAGTGTTGACAGCCAGAAGACCTTATCTGCAGAACGTGCATCACACTGCGTGCTGGAATGCAACTCGCGATGCCATAGTTGATTGGCTCTTACATCCCAAAGAACACCCATATCCTGCAACAGGAGTGCATCCACTCCAATACGGTCCAACTCGCCAATCATCTTCAGCGTATCCTCCATCTCATTTTCATAGATGATGGTATTCACCGTTACGTGAACCTTGGCACGAAACTGATGGGCATAATCACAGAGTTTCTTAATATCCTCCAGCGAGTTGGCAGCAGCAGCGCGGGCTCCAAAACGTGGTGCACCTATATACACCGCATCGGCACCATGATCGATAGCAGCGATACCACACTCCAGATTCTTGGCTGGAGCAAGAAGCTCTAGCTCCGTCAAGTGTATTTCTTTTTTCTTCTTTGCTTCAATATCATTCATTTCCTAACCTATCTTAGTTCTTTTTACAACTCCAATCTTATTGAATATCCTCAATGTTATAAGGAGTTTCCTGATAAACGTAATAGTTGATCCAGTTACTGTAGAACAAGTTGGCATGGGCACGCCATGTTACCAAAGGTGCCTCATTCGGATCGTCATGGAAGTAATAGTTCTCAGGCAATTCTACGTCGTCTCGCTTGCCCATGTCTCTTTTATACTCCTTATCGAGCGTGTTAGGCGCATACTCCAGATGACCTGTCACGAAGAATTCGCGTCCACCCCTCGCCATTACGATACTCACGCCACTCTCTGCAGATTCTGCGATAATATCCAGTCCCGGCACTTTTTCGATGTCTTCCCTGCGCACCTCTGTATGGCGGCTGTGTGGCATATTGAAGATGTCATCAAAACCACGGAAGATAGGGAGTGACGGATCAAGCGGTTTCTGAGGAAAGATACCAAACTTCTTTTTATCAAGCTGATATTTTGGAACACCATAAAAGTGATAGAGTCCAGCCTGCGCACCCCAGCAGATATACAGCGTAGAGGTAACGTGGGTACGTGCCCAATTGAATATCTCCTGGATTTCCGGCCAATACTCCACCTCCTCATATTCCATCGTCTCTATAGGAGCACCCGTCACTATCATACCGTCAAACTTCTGCTTTGACAGTTCTGCAAAGTCCTTATAGAACATCATCATGTGTTCTATCGGCGTATTCTTTGGAGTATGGCTCTTCAACTTCATAAAGTAAACCTCCAACTGCAGAGGCGTATTGGAGAGCAATCTCACCAAATCAGTTTCTGTCGTGATCTTAAGCGGCATCAGGTTGAGCACACAAATCTTCAGCGGTCTGATTTCCTGATTATGTGCACGACTCTCATCCATCACGAAAATATTCTCATGCTTCAGCAGCTCAATAGCTGGAAGTTTATCCGGTAATCTTAACGGCATCTTATCTTGTTCCTTTCTTCTTTAAAAACATTATATATATCCCCTTTTCTGCAAAAGCGGACATTTTACTTATTCCGTGCAAAGTTACGTTTTTATTTTGAAATAGCAAAAGAAAAAAGAAAGAAATATATATTCAAACGAAAAAAACAGCTTCTGTAACAAAAACAAAAAAGGCCGCATACCCTTTAATAAGAGTATTGCGACCTTCTTGTATTTATGCGAGTCTCCAAGAGAACTCTAGTCTGAATGCCTATGCAACCAGATTAGTCCTTGAAGAAATCCTTAACAGCCTCGTTTGGTACCATCTTCTCATCGAAAACGTAAGCACCAGTCTTAGGGCTCTTAACCATCTTGATAACCTTTGTGTATGCGCGACCATCCATGTTACCTTCGTGGAGGGTAGCGACCGCTTTCTTTGCCATAGTCTATTAAAATTGATAAAATTGTTTATAAACTTGTAAGCGAGCTTACTTAATCTCCTTGTGAAGAGTCATCTTCTTAAGGATTGGGTTGTACTTCATCAACTCAAGACGCTCAGGAGTGTTCTTACGATTCTTTGTAGTCACGTAACGGCTTGTACCTGGCATACCACTGTTCTTATGCTCAGTGCACTCGAGGATAACTTGTACTCTATTACCTTTTGCTTTCTTTGCCATGATATTATTCTCCTATAACTTTAATGTCCTTCCAATCTACGTAGCCCTTCTTTACTGCCTGATTCAAAGCAGCATCGAGACCTACCTTGTTAATAAGACGAAGACCAGCAGCACTGATCTTGAGGCTGATCCAGCAACCCTCTTCTACATAGTAGAATTTCTTGCTGAAGAGGTTAACATCAAAGCTTCTCTTTGTACGGTGCTTTGAGTGAGACACATTGCAACCTAACTGTGCCTTCTTACCTGTGATTTGACAAATTTTAGACATTTCTATCTTTAATTTTGTAATTCGTTAATTGATACCTATTCCAAACAGAGTGCAAAATTACAAAATTATTCGGTAATAACAAAATAATCCCTAAAAGAACGCCGTCTTTTAAGGATTATTAATACTTTATAGCTTTAAATTAGCATTTTATGCCTCTTTTTTCAAATCTTCAGCATGTTCTTTCAGGAAATCGAGCATACCCTTAAGCGCTGTATTTGTGGCAATTGCAAGATTGATATCGCGACCGAAATCCTCTGTGAGTTTCACCACACGAACATCATCCTTGCTACCAAAACCAACGAAGATTGTACCCACTGGCGCAGATGGAGTACCACCTGTAGGACCCGATACACCTGTTGCCGAAATGGCGAAATCAGCATTCAGTGCCTTGATGGCACCAAGTACCATCTCCTTAGCTACTTCCTCGCAGAAGGCAGTCTTCTCCTCCAGAAGCTCATGGCTCACTCCGAGAAGATTCTCTTTTACCTCATTGGTGTAACTTACCACACCACCCTTGAAGTAATTGCTGGCACCTGGCACAGAGATAAGCGCTTCGGCGATACGACCGCCTGTGCAGCTCTCGGCTGTGCCCACTGTCTTGTCACTATTGTAGAGCATCTCCTGGATGCCCTTGCTTAATATCTTTGTTTCAAATTCCATAAGAATTCCTGTTTACTTAAATGTTACTTTACTATATGCAGGCAGATCGATGGTGGCAAAATCGCCATCACGATACTTGAATGTACCTACACAACCTATCATAGCCGCATTGTCTGTGGTATAGCTGAACTTTGGTATGTAGATGGTCCAGCCAAAACGCTTGGCATGATCACGGAAGGCATTGCGGAGACCATTGTTGGCACTCACACCACCAGCCACAGCCACATGCTTGATTCCTGTCTGTTTCACTGCCATACGCAATTTCTTCATCAGGATATCCACGATGGTGAACTCAATGCTCGCAGCCAAGTCAAACTTGTTCTTCTCCACAAAATCCGGATCAGCAGCTACCCACTTGCGCAAACTGTAGAGGAAACTGGTCTTGAAGCCAGAGAAGCTATAGTTCAGTCCAGGGATATGTGGCTCAGCAAAGCTGAAAGCCTTCGGATTACCCTGGCGGGCATACTTATCTACAATAGGACCACCTGGGTAGCCCCACTCCAACACCTTGGCACACTTATCTATCGCCTCACCGGCAGCATCATCGATAGTCTGACCGAGAACCTCCATATCGTTGTAGGCATTCACCTTCACTATCTGCGAGTTTCCACCACTCACAAGAAGACAGATAAATGGGAATGGAGGTGCACTCTGGTCATCATCGCTTTCCTTGATGAAATGAGCCATCACATGCCCCTGCAAGTGATTGACATCAATCATCGGGATGTTGAGCGAACGGGCAAAGCCCTTGGCAAAACTCACACCAACGAGCAGAGAACCCATCAAGCCCGGTCCACGGGTGAAGGCAACGGCAGACAGATCTTCCTTCTTGATGCCCGCACGGGCGATAGCCTGATCTACCACAGGCACCACATTCTGCTGATGAGCTCGGGAAGCAAGCTCAGGCACCACGCCACCATAGGCACGGTGCACTTCCTGAGAAGCAGTCACGTTACTCAGCAGCACTCCATTCTTGAGCACTGCGGCTGAGGTATCGTCGCAGCTGCTCTCTATACCTAATATATATATATCCTTTTTTTCTTCCATAATTACTAAGGGCTAAGCCCATATCTATTAATGTGTAAGAATCTCCACACCCGTCTCAGTCATCACGAGCGTATGCTCCCACTGAGCAGATGGCTTTTCGTCACCGGTAATTACCTCCCATCCGTATGGATCATCGGCATCGATGAACACCTGCCAGGTTCCCATATTGATCATTGGCTCGATAGTAAACACCATACCAGGCACGAGCAACATACCAGTTCCTCTATGACCATAATGAAGAACCTCAGGTTCTTCATGGAACTGACAGCCTACTCCATGACCACAGAGGTCACGGACAACACCATAACCATACTTCTTGCAATGCTTTTCGATGGCATGACCGATATCGCCCACAAAAGAGTAAGGCTTAGCCGCCTCCATACCAATCTCAAGACACTCCTTGGCAACACGAACCAACTGTTCCTTTTCAGGAGTTGTCTTACCGCCAACGATGAACATACGGCTGGCATCTGCATAGTAACCATCCACGATGGTAGTCATATCCACATTGACGATGTCACCCTCTTCGAGCACATCCTCTTCCTTAGGAATACCATGACATACCACTTCATTGATGGATGTACATACGCTCTTAGGGTAGCCTTCATAGTTGAGGCAGGCAGGAATCGCATTATGATCCTTGCAATACTGCATACAGAGGTCATCGATCTGCTGAGTATTGATACCCGGACGGATCATCTCGGCAACAGCATCGAGACAACCTGTATTCACGACACCACTCTTGCGGATGCCTTCTATCTGTTCTGGAGTCTTAATCAAGTCGCGGGTAGGCACAAGCTTACCCTTATTTTCCCAAAACATCACCTGCTTGTCGAGCTCTGTAACAGGCTGACCAGGCAGACAATGCCATCTTTTCTTCTTAACCATTGTCTAATTATTTAATATTTGCGAGTGCAAAAGTACATTATTTCTTGCAGAATGCAAAATAAAATGGCAATTATTTGCAGTTGGACCGCAAATAATCACCATAAATCATTACTTCAAATAATCGTAGATTTTATCGCACCAGTCTTCTCCGTTCTGCGGACAATAGGTAAAGAGCCCTACCTCAGAAGCCGCACAGCAGTTACGGGCGCCGTCATCAATAAAGAGACATTCCTCCGGCAACGCCTTTTCCTGGGCCATCACGTAACGGAAGAAATTCTCGTCCGGCTTCATATATTTCACCTCATAGCTGCGATACATGGCATCGAAATAATCACCGATAGGGTGACCGTCGCCAGAGAAATCCGCACTATCCGTCCAAGCCGATACGTATGGATTGGTATTGCTGAGCAAGACCACGCGATACCCCTGCTTCTTGAGATTTCTGATGGTCATCAACTTGCGGGCAGGCACCTCCTTCATATAGCCCAGCCAACAATGCTGCAGCTCCTCAAAGCTCACCTCTCGACCCACCTTCTCGCTTACCTGACGGCGATACTCCTCCTCGGAAAGCTTTCCTTCTTCCAGATCGCCATTCAAGCCCGACTGCTTATAAGGATCCATCTTCTCGGCAAACTCCTTCATACCTAACTCAACAAAGCGTTTGCCTGCCTCATTCTCGTCGAGGGTGATCACGACACCACCCATATCAAAAATAACTGTTTTGATCATATTATCCTATTTACTAATACCTTTTTTATCCGATTTAAAACAAATCTAATTTGTTCTTTCTGGCTTCTTCCAGCGAGGCAATCTTCGCCTGCTGTTCGTGATACTCATTGCGCAAGCGTTCGTATCGCTCATCAAGTTCAGCTACAAACTTAGGGCATTCTGCCTCATTGAGGAATCGGGCACAGATACCGGCATTCAATGAAGCATCCTTCACCCAGATAACCGGTCCATCATACACCGGTGCGATTTTCAATGCCACATGCAATTCGCTCGTGGTAGCGCCTCCCACCATGATCGGGATACGCAAGCCTGCCTTCTGCATTTCCTGGGCTGTGTGAACCATCTCTTCCAGTGATGGAGTAATCAAGCCGCTTAAGCCGATGGCATCCACCTTCTCTTCTATCGCCTTCTTCACAATCTGCTCGGCAGGTACCATCACGCCCAGGTCGATGATATCATAGTTGTTGCACGACATCACCACACACACGATATTCTTACCGATATCATGCACATCTCCCTTTACGGTCGCCATCAGAATCTTTCCGGCAGAAGTACTTCCACCCTGCTTCTCTGCTTCGATATGCGGCTGGAGGATGGAAACGGCAGCCTTCATGGTTCGTGCCGTCTTCACCACCTGTGGCAAGAACATCTCGCCCTTTCCGAAGAGCTCACCCACCAGGTTCATACCATCCATCAGCGGCCCCTCGATGACGTTCACCGCATGCGGATACTTCTGCAACGCCTCGTCTATATCAGGCTGCAGGAACTCGGTGATGCCCTTCTGCAGGGCATACTTCAATCTTTCCTCCACAGCCTGCTTACGCCACTCTGGTGCAGCAGGCTTCGGAGCTGGCGCACCGCCTGCCTTGGCTGCAGCCTTTGCCGCATCAGCCTTCGCCTTGATTTCGGCAGCCAGTTCGATGAGATCATCGGCAGCACCCTTTCTTCTGTTCAATACCACATCCTCGATGAGTTCGAGCTGTTCTTTAGGTATTTTATCATAATCCATTCTTGCCTTGGCATTTACGATACCAAAGTCCATGCCCACCTTCTGGGCATGATGCAGGAATACACAATGAATCGCTTCACGGATATACGTATTGCCGCGGAACGAGAACGAGAGGTTGCTGACTCCACCACTGACATGTGCTCCAGGCAGATTCTGATGAATCCACTCGGTGGCACGGATGAATTCCACGGCATAATTATCATGCTCCTCCATACCCGTAGCGATGGCAAGCACATTCGGGTCGAAGATGATATCGAGCGGATTCATTCCCAGTTTATCTACCAGGAGATGATAGGCACGCTCGGCAATCTCGATACGTCGCTCATAGGTAGTGGCCTGTCCCACTTCATCGAAGCACATCACCACGACGGCGGCACCATAGCGCATCACATCACGTGCATGAGAGAGGAAAACCTCTTCACCCTCCTTCAGGGAGATGGAATTCACGATACATTTACCCTGACAGCACTTCAGTCCGGCAAGAATCACATCCCACTTCGAGGAGTCTATCATCACAGGCACCTTGGCAATCTCAGGTTCTGCCGCTATCATATTGAGGAAGTTCATCATTTCTGCCTTGGCATCCAGCAGTCCGTCGTCCATATTCACGTCCACCACGGCTGCACCATCTGCCACCTGCTTACGGGCAATACCGATGGCTTCCTCATAACCTTTCTCATTAATCAATCGCAGGAACTTCCTACTACCAGCCACGTTACAGCGTTCGCCTACGTTAACGAAGCGGCTGGCATCTACTGGCAGATGAACGGAATCATCCACCTGCAACAAGTCCAAACCAGAGAGCCACATATACTTAGGCTTCTCCACCACCTGATGCGGTTTCTTTCCTTCAGCACTTCTGGCATAATGGGCGATGAATTCAGGACTGGTTCCACAGCAGCCGCCGATGATATTGACGATGCCCTCATCGATAAACTCGGCAATCTGGGGAGCCATTGACTCTGCCGTCTCGTCATACTGTCCCATCTCGTTAGGCAATCCGGCATTAGGATGGGCACTAATATAATAAGGTGCAACCTTTGCCAGATGCTCGATGAACGGTTTCATCTGGGGAGCACCGAAGGCACAGTTCATACCTACCGAGAAAATAGGATAAGGAGAGAGCGAAGCCAGGAAAGCATCCACGGTCTGACCGCTCAGAGTTCTGCCAGCCAGATCACTCACCGTAAGACTGATCATAATAGGCAGTTCTACCCCATGCTTCTTCATCATGGTGATGGCAGCATCAATCATAGCCTTGCAGTTGAGCGTATCAAAGATGGTCTCGATGAGGATGACATCAGCACCACCTTCGATGAGACCATCCACCTGTTCGCAGACATCGGTGAAAAGTTCATCATACGTAATCTCCCGGGCGGCAGGATCACTGACGTCCGGACTCATGGAACAAGTTTTATTGGTAGGTCCCACATCTCCTGCTACGAAGCGTGGTTTATCGGGTGTAGAAAACTTATCACATTCGATACGCGCCAAGCGAGCGCCCTCGAAAGCCATCTCCCTAGCACAGTCTTCCAGGTGATAATCAGCCTGCGAGATGCGCTGACACGAGAAGGTGTTCGCCGTAATGATGTCGGCGCCCGCCTCCAGATAACGTCGGTAAATATCAGAGATAACATCAGGGCGAGTGATGTTGAGCATATCGTTGTTGCCCTTCATCATTCCCGGCACATCGCGGAAGCGATCGCCTCTGAAGTCTTCTTCTGTAAGATTATACTTCTGAATCTCAGTACCCATGGCACCATCCAGAATCAGAATCTTCTCCTTAACAATCTCTCTTATATTCTTCATGGGTCTAAAAGTGCTTAATGGCTCTATCCATCTCTCTTCTATCCTCTTTCTCCTTCAGGGTCTGACGCTTGTCATACTCCTTCTTACCCTTGCAGAGGGCGATATCCACCTTGGCACGTCCATTGTCGTCAATGAAGACAAGTGTAGGCACGATGGTGAAGCCCGGCTGCTTGCTATCCTCTTCCAAACGGCGCAATTCGCGCTTGGTGAGAAGGAGCTTGCGGTCGCGGCGAGCCTCATGATTGGAAAAAGAGCCATAGAAATAAGGCGAGATATTCATACCCTTTACCCAAAGTTCACCCTGATAGAAATCGCAGTAGCAATCTACCAGGGATGCCTTACCGCCACGGATCGACTTGATCTCGGTACCGGTAAGTACGATACCAGCGGTGTAAGTATCAACGAAGAAGTACTCGAACGATGCCTTCTTGTTGCGTATCTGTATCGGACTCTTCTTGCGGAGTTCCTGATCTTTCTTGTTCATAATCCTAATACCTTAATATTATATAATAGTGACGAAGTTTTCGATATGCTCATCAATATAGAAAGCCACCTTGCTGGTCCATTCCTCTTCGTTCTCCACGAATTCATCATCGAAATCATCAAACTCAGGGAATTTCTCATAAAGCGCCATGAAGTCCTCGTCGCTCATATCCCCCTCGATGTCTTCATGATGACTTTTATAGAGGAAATGACTTTTCTTGATAAGCTTTGAAAGCTCCACAAGCCCCCAGTTACGGAACGCCTTGTCGGTAGGATTCTTCCAGAGGAAGGCACCATAGCCGTTATGGATGAGCTGAATCATACCGCCATCCATCATCTCCTCGTGCAGGGTATCCCACGCCAGGAGCGTAATCTGGTCGCTATTGAGCTCAGCCATGGTCTCAGCAGTGAGTTCGCCACCAATCGCCTCGCGGATTGCATCCACGAAAGCCTTCACAAATTCATCCATGCCTGCCTCCGCTGCCTGCTGAAGCACGGCGTCCTGTATCTTAACTTCAATCATAATCTTCAAAATTGCTATTTTCAGTTTGCAAAGATACATTAAAATAGGGACAAACCCAAGAAAAAATCTAAATATTAGGTTAAAGAGTTAAAAAGAATACTCTTTTTTGGGTATTTTACAGATATTTTTTGTACTTTTGTGGTCGGAATTGAGGTTTAATGCCGATGTTTCAGCAAAACAATATGAATTTAAGAAGAAGAATTTATACTTTTATATATTCATTAATATAAAATTTAGCGAATATGATCTATTCAAAAGAAGTAGACAACATGTGCGTTGTCGCTAAGGGTCCTAACCACGGACCAGCTCCAATTCCTGAAGAGGGAAAATGGATTCAGGCAAAAGAGATCAAGGACATCTCTGGTTATACTCACGGTGTGGGTTGGTGTGCTCCTCAGCAGGGTGCTTGCAAGCTCTCTCTGAACATCAAGGAAGGCGTTATTCAGGAGGCTCTCGTTGAGACTATCGGTTGTACTGGTATGACTCACTCAGCTGCTATGGCTTCTGAGATTCTTCCAGGTAAGACTATCCTTGAGGCTTTGAACACTGACCTCGTTTGCGATGCTATCAATACAGCAATGCGCGAGCTCTTCCTCCAGATTGTTTACGGTCGTAGCCAGAGCGCTTTCTCTGAGGGCGGTCTTGTTATCGGTGCAGGTCTTGAGGACTTGGGTAAGGGTCTTCGTTCACAGACTGGTACTCTCTACGGTACTGTAGCTAAGGGTACACGTTACCTCGAGTTGACAGAGGGTTACATCACAAAGCAGTTCCTCGATAAGGACAGCCAGGTTTGTGGTTACGAGTATGTTCACCTCGGCAAGATGATGGAGGCTATCAAGAACGGTATGGACGCTAACGAGGCTGTCAAGAAGTTCACAGGTAGCTACGGTCGTACAACTGCTGAGCAGGGTGTTGTTAAAGCAATTGATCCACGTAAAGAATAATAAGGAGATACAGATATGATTAGAAAAGTAAGTTACGAAAGTCAGGAACGTCGCGAGAAGCAGGTTCTTGCTGCTCTTAATGCTAACGGTATTCAGAGCTTGGAAGAGGCTAATCAAATCTGCGAGGACGCAGGTGTTGACCCTTATCAGATGTGTGAAGATACTCAGCGTATCTGCTTCGAGAACGCTAAGTGGGCGTATGTAGCTGGTGCTGCTATCGCTATCAAGAAAGGTGCTAAGACTGCTGCTGACGCAGCTGAGGCTATCGGTATCGGTTTGCAGGCTTTCTGCATCCCTGGTTCTGTAGCTGACGACCGTAAGGTTGGTCTCGGTCACGGTAACTTGGCTGCTCGTTTGCTCCGTGAGGAGACTCAGTGCTTCGCTTTCTTGGCTGGTCACGAGTCTTTCGCTGCTGCTGAGGGTGCTATCAAGATTGCTGAGATGGCTAACAAGGTTCGCAAGAACCCATTGCGCGTTATCTTGAACGGTCTTGGTAAGGATGCTGCTCAGATCATCAGCCGCATCAACGGTTTCACATACGTTCAGACAAAGTTTGATTACTACACAGGTGAGTTGAAGGTTGTTAACCGCATCGCTTACAGCGACGGTCCACGTGCTAAGGTTAACTGCTACGGCGCTGACGACGTTCGCGAGGGTGTTGCTATCAACTGGAGCGAGGATGTAGATGTATCTATCACTGGTAACTCTACAAACCCTACACGTTTCCAGCACCCAGTAGCTGGTACATACAAGAAGGAGCGTATTGCTGCTGGTAAGCCATACTTCTCAGTAGCTTCTGGTGGTGGTACAGGTCGTACATTGCACCCAGATAACATGGCTGCTGGTCCTGCTTCTTACGGTATGACTGATACTATGGGTCGTATGCACTCAGACGCTCAGTTCGCAGGTTCTTCTTCAGTTCCTGCTCACGTAGAGATGATGGGCTTCCTCGGTATGGGTAACAACCCTATGGTAGGTGCTACTGTTGCTATCGCTGTAGCTATCGACCTCGCTATCAACAAGAAGTAATTTCTTTGAGATAACAGAACAATAAGTATAAATGATCCCTGTAACTTGTTATAAGTTACAGGGATTTTTCATTTTCATATAAACGATACGAAAGAATACCAATCCCCTATCTGAACTACATGCAACAGCCCAATATTGTGTAAGAAAAATTCCATATTCTAATCTTTATACTGAAAGCCCCATAAAATAAGGAAAGTAGAGACACAAAATTTTCCCTTAAGGAAAAATAAAAATATCCTTAAGGAAAAATATATTTTTCCTTAAGGGAAGAAATATTTCTCCTTAAAGATAATTTTGATTTTCTGAGACTTGTAATGATATTTATAAATAACAACATTCATATCCAAGAAAGTGACCCACCCTCTGCTACTGCTTCAACGAACGGTGAATTTTCGTGAGACTATACGCCAGAGAATCCAGGAAAAGGAAAAGACCCAGCAGCCAATAGCCCCAGGAATCTGCATCCCACAACCATACAACACCTCCTATCAGCAGCAGATTCAGAAGATGAACCACCAAATGCTTGCCTGCCAGGAAACTCACGCGATAGGCATAATGAACATGACAGAAAACAAAGACTCCTATCGACTCCAGAACATAGGCAACAACGATACCAGCACCCAAGCCATCCAGACCATACCATAGATAGCCGATGATTTCGCAAACAATGAGCAATAATACGCAACAGCATTCCTGAACAAGAAATATCCGAGCCTCACCCCTAGACAAAGGTATATACTCCAGCGGCAGATAAAATGCCTTCCACAATAACCCTGCTGCAGCAATCTGAGTCATACCCAAGACACCTAGAAACTGACTGTTGTATAATAATGGTATGGCTATAGGAAGCAACAGAATAATGGCAATGATGATTGGACCCATCAAGAGGATATTCATCTCTAACTGTCTGTTTACAATCAGATTACGGTTTTCCGCCTCAACCATACCACTCTCCTCACTCTTTACTGCAGAAAGACGGGGATAATAATCAGTTTCCATCACCGAAAAGATCATACCACCATACACCAGCACCAGGGTAATACCGGAATTGAAAAGACCAACCACGGTGAGGTCTCCCTGCTGATTGAGAAAGGCTCTTACCAGAAATTCTGCCCCACTACTCATCATTCCAGCCAAGACAAACGAGAGTCCCAGACGAACCATCGGGAAAGCTTTCACCAACTGGCTCCTGGAAAAGCACAAGCGAAACGGCTTTTCCTTACGTGAAAACCAAAAGGCAAGAAACCATTGGCTTAATGACAACAGAAAAAGCACTACGAGAATTCCCTGCTCACCGAAGTAGCCATAGATGGGCACAGAAACCAGCAAAGACAAGAGCGCTAATAAAGAAGACTGCACCGCCAATGCCTTGAGTTTACCCAATCCTTTGAGAATAGCCGTCTCACCTCCAGCCAATATGGTAAAGAAGATAGTAGGAGCCAACAAAATGAAATGCAGGGTATGGTTTCCCCACGAAAAAGTGAAGAGATTAAGCAAGGGTCCTAAAAGAGCACAAATCAAAGCACCCAGAAAAGCAGAAAGCAGGCTGAGTAAACGAACCTGAGCAACAGCCTGGTCTATTCCGCTTGCGGTATCTGCCTCAGAAACTACCCTTACACCACTGGTAGGAATACCGAGATTGGAAGCAGAAGAAAGGAAATTGGAAGTAGAATTGAAAAGAGACAGCAATCCCATGCCTGAAGGTCCCAGGAACATAGCGGTAAATTTATTCCTGACTACGCCAACGAGCATATTCAGCCCCTGAACTCCTCCAAACAATCCGGTATATTTCAATATATGCGAATAGCTGTTCTTTTCAGAATCCAGTCTTTCATCCATTTTCTTAGTCTTTCCCATAATACTTTAACGCAAATCCAGGATATTTATTGCAGAAACAGGAGAATTATAATAAAGTTCAAGCAACAAAAAAAAGGCCGACACCCTTAAATAAGAGTAATCGACCTTTATACTTTTCAATCTCCAAAGAAGATTCTTTTAGAAGATTAAGCCTCAGCTGGAGCCTCCTCTGTAGCCTCAGTCTCAGCAGCAGCGGCAGCAGCAGCCTTCTTCTCAGCTACCTTCTTAGCGATTGCCTCGTTCATCTTCTTCTCTGCCTCGAGCTCCTTAGCAGCAGCTTCCTTCTTAGCCTTAGCGTCGCCCTCGCGAACAGCAGAAGCCTTAGCGTCCTTGCCATTCTTCCAAGCGTCGAAACGCTTCTGAGCCTCAGCATCGTCGAATGCGCCCTTCTTAACGCCACCCTTGAGGTGCTTCATCAAGTAAACGCCCTCGCCCTTGAGGATGTTGCGAACTGTGTCTGTTGGCTGTGCACCTGTCTCTACCCAGTAGAGTGCGCGCTCGAAATTCAAATCTACAGTAGCAGGATTGGTGTTAGGGTTGAAAGTACCAATCTTCTCAGTAAATTTACCATCACGTGGTGCTCTAACGTCAGCGATTACGATGCTATAGAAAGCATAGTTCTTACGACCGCCGCGCTGCAATCTGATTTTTGTTGCCATTTTTTAAATCTAATTTTAATTTAATTATTAATGAGGTTTGAATTTTATGCTGTCATCTCGTGACAGCGGGTGCAAAGGTACTACTTTTATTTGGTACCCACAAATTTTTCTCCTATTTTATAGGCTTTTTTAGCATTTCTTTTAAGAATCAGGGCTTTATCGGATGCGATCAGCGGCTTTTACCAGCTTTTCGTCATCATTTACACCCTTATATGCCATAGCGACAAGTATCAGGCTGACGATTGGCAGACAGGCTGCGAACTCGATGCCCATCTTGCCCTGAACCTCTGGAATAGGAATGATACCCAGGAGAATCAAGACATAATCTATCACCCACATTACCTGAAGCAGCATGGTACATTTGCAGATACTCATCTGTACCTTGCGATTCTTATAAAGGAATATCGTTACCAACGATAAGATTGCTGTTACGCTGAGCAGGACAAACAGAGGGATGCAGGTGGCAGAGATAGCAAGACCGCCCTCGCCTGTCACCACACCCAGATTGTAAATCATACTGTCTGTTCCCATTCCCTCTGGCGCTATACTGCCAATAGGAAAGAACAGACCCAGCGCACATACAATAACAGCTAAAAGCAAAAACAGGGTTTGTTTACGCTGTATCATAACTCTACCTGTCTTGTTTAGAGTTCATCCTCATCAGAAGAGTGAGCTGGCATACTTGGATCACGCCAATAGATGCTCTTCTCTACAAACTCCTCTGTAGCAATCAAAGTTGGCTTTGGCAACTTCTCATAGAAACGAGAGATCTCAATCTGCTCACGGTTCTCGAAGACCTCTTCCAAAGAATCGTTGTAAGAAGCAAACTCAGAGAGTTTCTTGCTCAAGTCCTGCTTAATCTCAAGCGAGATCTGGTTAGCTCGCTTAGCGATGATTGCAACACTCTCGTAAATGTTATGCGTATCATCACAGAGATCCATGATGTTACGAGTAACTGTGTTAACTGGTGCTTTTGATTTCTTATAATCCATAATTTATAGTACTATATATATTATTCTATTTTTATCTATCGTTTTCTACTAGTAAGCAGTGAGGGGGCATTATTTGTTGTCCCCTGAGAGCTTGTCGAGTGTATCCTCAGGATGTGCCTTCTCGAAAGCCTTGCACTTCTCGATATATTTCTCGGCAGTGGCACGCTCCTTAGAATCCGGATACTCATTGATGAAGCCATAGCATTCATCCTCAGCATCCTGATAGCGCTCCAGCTGCTTGCTCTCAACACTCATCTTCGCCAGTTCATACTTGCTCTTCATGATGAGTGTAGCAAATTCCTCGCGCTTGTTGCTGTAAGGATAATCCTTGAGGGCATTCTGCGCTGTAACGATGCAAGCCTCATAATTGTTGCCGCCGTTGGTGCAGTTGCCGAAGTAAGTACCCATATCGAAGTACAGGTGTGCACTCTTATACTCCTTCTCTACCAGGAGATCCTGCAAGGCAAAGAGACGGTTGGTTGCCTGAGCTTTGAGATGAGCATCCGGGAAGAGATCGAGAAACTCCTGGAAGGCTGTAATCGCAGTATAAGTAGTACTCTGGTCGAGTCGAGGCTCCGGTGCATTCTGATAGAGGCTTTCGCCCACAAAGTACTTCGCCATCTCTGCATACTGTCCCTTCGGATAGCTGGCATAATATTTCTTGAAATACTCTGATGCCGTTTCGTAATCCTTCAAGCCATACTCAGCCATCGCCAACATATAGAGACACTCCTCGCCCTCAGTTGAACCCTTCTTCATGGTTACAACTTCCTGCAACAGAGGAATGGCACGAGAATACTTGCCCTGTGCAAAACACTGCTTGGCATACTCGTACTTATAGGTAGGTGTTGCTGCCTTATATACCTGATTATATTCGCTCGCACAGCTAGAGAGAAGCAATGCTACACTAGCTGCGATTAGTATTGATTTCTTCATATTATTACTTTTGTGGATGCAAAGTTACAGATAATTTGCTTATTATCAAAAGAAAAAATACATTTTTTCGCAAATAATTAATCTTTATAACGATTAATGCCGTTTTTTTTGTATTTTTGCACCCAAAAATTGAGATTATGGACTTTAAAATCACATCAGAATATCAACCGACGGGTGATCAGCCGCAAGCCATCCGACAACTCACCGAAGGCATCCAGCAGGGAGAGCCCGCACAGGTGTTGCTTGGCGTAACCGGTTCCGGCAAGACCTTCACCGTAGCAAACGTGATAGCCAACGTGGGCAAGCCGACTCTTATCCTGAGTCATAACAAGACGCTTGCCGCCCAGCTTTATCAGGAGATGAAAGGCTTCTTCCCCAACAATGCCGTGGAGTATTACGTTTCCTACTACGACTATTACCAGCCGGAGGCATATCTGCCTACCACGGATACCTATATAGAAAAAGATCTCGCTATCAATGATGAGATCGACAAGCTCCGTCTGGGTGCCGTTTCCGCTTTGCTTTCAGGCAGAAAAGATGTCATCGTGGTTTCTTCCGTATCATGCATCTATGGTATGGGTGGACCAGTAGCTATGCAGGAAAACATCATCAAGATTCACAGGGGACAGCAACTCGACCGAAATGAATTTCTCCGGAAACTGGTAGATGCCCTCTATGTAAGAAACGACATAGAACTGCAGCGTGGCAACTTCCGCGTAAAGGGAGAAACGGTAGATATCTTCATGGCGTACAGCGACAATGTGCTGCGAGTAACCTGGTGGGATGACGAGATAGACAGCATCGAGGAGGTAGATTCCCTCACCTATCACCGACTCGCCTCCTTCGAAGAATATGAGATTTATCCTGCCAACCTTTTTGTAACCAGCAAGGAGCAGCAGGAAATCGCCATCAGAATGATACAGGACGACCTGGTGAAGCAGGAAGAATTCTTCAAGAGCATCGGCGATGGCATCAAGGCACAGCGCATCAAGGAGCGTGTGGAATACGACATGGAGATGATCAAGGAGCTGGGCCACTGTTCGGGCATCGAGAACTATTCGAGATATTTCGACGGCCGACATGAAGGAGAACGTCCATACTGCCTGCTCGATTTCTTCCCGAAAGATTTCCTCCTGGTGGTAGATGAGAGCCATGTGAGCATTCCGCAGATCGGGGCGATGTATGGTGGCGATAGAGCCCGAAAGAAGAACCTGGTGGAATACGGGTTCCGATTGCCTGCCGCCTTCGACAACCGTCCGCTCACCTTCGAGGAATTTCACAGTATGATTCATCAAGCTATCTACGTGAGTGCCACCCCAGCCGACTATGAGTTGAGAGAATCTGAAGGTGTGGTAGTAGAACAGCTGATCCGCCCTACGGGATTGCTCGATCCGGAGATTGAAGTACGCCCAAGCGAAAACCAGATTGATGATCTGCTCGATGAGATTCTGACCAGAACCCACCGGGATGAACGTGTACTCATCACCACCCTTACCAAACGTATGGCAGAGGAGCTGACAGAGTTCCTGCTGAACCACAATGTAAAGGCTGCCTATATCCATAGCGATGTGGCAACACTCGACCGCGTGAAGATCATGAACGATCTGCGAGCAGGCGTGTATGATGTACTGGTGGGTGTAAATCTGCTCCGCGAGGGTCTAGACTTGCCTGAGGTATCACTTGTTGCCATCCTCGATGCAGACAAGGAGGGATTCCTGCGCAGTCACCGTTCCCTGACCCAGACCGCCGGCCGTGCCGCCAGAAACGTGAACGGTAAGGTGATTATGTATGCGGACAATATCACAGACAGCATGCAGAAGACCATTGATGAGACTGCCCGCCGAAGAAGCATCCAGCTGAAATACAATGCCGACCATGGAATTACACCAAAGCAGATTCAGAAGGCGATTACCTCTGCCCTGCCTATGGGCAAGGAAGAAGAAGCAGCTTCAGGTGCAGCCACCATCAAGAGCATCAAGAGTGCCGAGAAAGCCAAAGGCATCATGGATCATAAGAACATCAAGGGAGCCGAAGGGTCCAGACAGCGTGTCTATATCGAACCAGATAGCGCCACGATGGTTGCCGACCCTATCGTCCGCGGCATGAGCAGGGAGGAACTGGAGAAGAGTATCGCCAATACCACAGCCCTGATGAAACAAGCCGCCAAGGACCTCGACTTCATGCAGGCAGCACAGTATCGCGACGAAATCATCCGATTGCAGAAGGAATTGGAAGAAAAAGGATAGAAGCAGCACGCCCTGAAAGGGCAGAAGCTCCTAGCCCAGGGCAACGCCCTGGGTATAATAACAATCAACAAGGCGCCCTGTAAGGGCAAAAGCTTTACTAAACACCTGGTTTTAAAGCTTTTGCCCTTACAGGGCGACAGGCTTGCGGGCATAAAAAACCCAAGGCGTTGCCCTGGGCTAGGAGCTTCTGCCCTTTCAGGGCGTGTGGCGCTAACTTGCGAAAAATCTGCGATTCACTTCCCGAAATTATTCAAATGACAGTTTTTTCAGGCGGGTGCGCAATTGCTCTGCCTCGCTCTTCCTGATAGATAACTTGATGCTGCAAGTATTGTCGAAAGTCTGATCCACGATGCGCGGATTCATCTCCTTGACAATCCTCATCACATCATTAATCATCGGATAGGTGAAATCATAGGTTACGATTTCCTCTACCTGCTGCGTTACCTCCTCGCAATGCGCCAGGGCATCTATCGCTGCTTCCCGATAGGCAACAATCAATCCGCTGGTACCCAGCTTGACTCCTCCGAAATAGCGGATGACGACAATCAGGATATCCGTCAATTCCGCCTTTGTTATTTGTCCCAGTATCGGTTTTCCTGCCGTAGAAGATGGTTCACCATCATCATTGGCACGAAACTCGGTGCGTTCCGGACCCAACATATAGGCATAACAACAATGTCGGGCATCGTAATATTTCTTACGGTACCCGGCAATAATCTCCTTCACCTCGTCAACAGTGGTAACGTGGTGAGCAAAGGCGAGAAACTTACTCCTTTTCTCGGTGTAATATCCCTCGCCCACTGTATCTGATATAGTCTTAAATTCGTCAATCATTAATCCAACTTGTGAATAATCAATCCGCTGCGCAACTTTGGCTCAAACCAGGTTGCCTTAGGAGGCATAATCTTGCCACTGTCTGCGATGTCCATAATCTGCTGCATAGTAACTGGATGCAAGGCCAATGCCATCTTCATCTCGCCACTATCTACACGACGCTTCAACTCGCCGAGTCCGCGAAGACCGCCCACGAAGTCGATGCGCTTGTCAGAACGCAAGTCCTTGATGCCCAGAATATCGTCGAGAATCAGACGGGAAGAAATATCTACATCGAGCACACCTATCGGATCCTCATCATCATAGGTTCCCGGCTTGGCAAACAAGCCATACCACTTACCGTCGAGATACACGAGGAAAGAATGGAGAGCGGCAGGCTTCAGGATATCCAAGCCAAACTGCCCGATTGCTTCATCAATGGCAATCTTCTCATAGCATGGGATACCCTCCTCATCGCCAGATACATTCACATTAATCGCATCAATCTCAATCACTTCAAAGTTCTTGGTAAGAGCATCGAGGAATTCTTCTGATGTCAGACCATTCAGATCCTTTACTACACGGTTGTAATCAAGAATGGTGAGCTGGCTAGCCTGGAAGCAGACAGCCATGAAATAGTTGTATTCCTCCTTGCCGGTATGGTTAGGATTCTGCTTCGCCTTCTCTGCGCCTACCAAAGCTGCGGCAGCAGAACGGTGATGACCATCGGCGATATAGAGGCTAGGCATCTTGGCAAATTCAGCGGTGATGGTTTCGATATCCTTGTCATCGCTGACAATCCAGAACTGGTGACGGAAGCCATCGACTGGAGCGATGAAATCATACTCCGGTGCTGTAGCAGCATAACGCATCAGAATCTCATTGAGCACAGAATTATCAGGATAAGCAAAGAAGACCGGTTCGATGTTTGCATTGCAAACACGAACGTGCTTCATGCGATCCTCTTCCTTATCACGGCGGGTAAGCTCATGCTTCTTGATGACACCCGTCATATAATCATTTACGTATGCACCCACAACAAGACCATACTGTGTCTTGCCATTCATGGTCTGTGCGTAGATATAATACTGTTCTTTATCATCCTGCTTCAACCAGCCGTTCTCCTGGAACTTCCTGAAGTTCTCTGCAGCGCTCTCATAGACGCGAGGATCATACTCAGATGTACCTGGTTCGAAGTTGATTTCAGGTTTAATGATATGATAAAGGCTTTTCTCGTTATCGCCAGCCTCGGCACGAGCTTCCTCTGAATCGAGGACATCGTATGGACGAGACTCAACTTGCTCTACTAAATCTTTGGGAGGGCGAATGCCCTTGAAAGGTTTTACTATTGCCATAATGTTATATTTTACTTTGTCAAGATGAATAAAAACACGAAAAGCCCATCAAGAGTGCTTCGGTGAAAAAGCACTCTTCATGAGCTATATATTCGGGATGAATAATTACTTATTTACCTGGAACTTGGTGCAGCCATCTGCAAAGAATGCATTGATCTGCTTGGCAGCTGCGATACCGGCATTGATGTTAGCCTCGGCTGTCTGCGCACCCATCTTCTTAGGGGTTGAGAAGTAGCGACCCTCGAACTTGGCGAAGTCGGCGTCAGCATCTGGCTTGATGTCGGTGATGAACTTCAAATCCTCACGCTCAGCAAGAAGCTTCAGGAGCTCAGGCTCATTGATGACCTCCTTACGGGCTGTATTGATAAGAATACCACCCTTAGGCAACTGGTTCACGGTCTTGTAATCGATGCTCTTGATAGTCTCTGGAGTAGCAGGGATATGAAGAGATACGATATCGCAAGTCTGGAACAACTCATCCTGAGACTTCACGGCGTGAACACCTGCAGCCTCGATGACATCTGCAGGACAGAAGGCATCATAAGCAGACACTTCCATACCGAAGCCCTTGGCGATGCGAGCGACATTGCGGCCCACGTTACCAAATGCCAGGATACCCAACTTCTTACCCTTCAACTCACAGCCAGCCTTGCCGTTGTAGAAATTACGAACGGTGAAAACCAGCAGACCGAATACCAGCTCGGCAACGGCGTTGGAGTTCTGACCAGGAGTATTCTCGGCTACTACGTTGTGAGCAGTAGCAGCAGCCAGGTCGATATTATCATAACCAGCACCGGCGCGAACGATAATCTTGAGGTTCTTGGCTGCGTCGAGCACCTCGGCATCAGCCTTGTCAGAACGGATAATCATCGCATCCACATCCTTCACGGCATCGAGAAGCTGAGCCTTCTCTGTATATTTTTCGAGCAGCACAAGTTCGTTGCCTGCTCCCTCTATTTCTTTCTTAATGCCCTCGACAGCAGCTGCTGCGAATGGCTTTTCTGTTGCAACTAATACTTTCATACTTGAATCCTTTAAGAATCAATTATCACCAAGGATAATTATAAATTATTAATTGTTAATTATAAATTATCAATTAGTGCTGAGCTTCAAAATCCTGCATAGCCTTGACGAGTGCCTGAACACCCTCCATGGTCTGTGCATTGTAGCAGCTGGCACGGAAACCACCTACTGAACGGTGACCCTTGACACCAACCATGCCACGCTCTGTAGCGAAATCAAGGAATGGCTTCTCCAACTCCTTGTACTCATCGTTCATCACGAAGCAGATGTTCATCAATGAGCGGGATGCCTCTTCTACGGTACCCTTGAAGAGCTTGTTGCGGTCAATCTCTGCATAGAGAACCTCAGCACGCTCGTGAGCACGTTTGTCAGCAGCCTCAACACCACCGTTAGCCTTCAACCAGCGGAGGTTCTCCATCAAAGTATAGATAGGAACTACAGGAGGAGTATTGAACATACTGCCCTTCTCTACGTGAGTACGATAGTCGAGCATGGTAGGAATCTCGCGAGGAGCCTTGCCGAGCATCTCATCCTTCACGACGATGACGGTAACACCAGCCATAGAGAGGTTCTTCTGGGCACCAGCATAGATGGCGGTGTACTTAGAAACATCCACAGGACGGCTCATGATATCTGATGACATATCAGAAATCAAAGGCACGTTCACGTCTGGATCTACACGGAGTTCGGTACCATATATTGTATTGTTGCTTGTGAGATGCAAATAATCACAATCGGCTGGCACAACGTTAGGAACCTGAGGATAGAAAGTGTAGTTGGCGTCGGACGATGATGCGATCTCCACGACCTCACCAAAATGCTTTGCCTCTTTCATTGCCTTCTTAGCCCAAGTACCAGAATTAATGTAGGCAGCCTTCTTGATGAGGAAGTTGGCAGGAATCTGCATGAACTGCAACGACGCACCGCCACCAAGGAAGATTACGGAGTAACCCTCAGGAATGTCAAGAAGCTCCTTGAAAAGGGAGACAGCCTCATCAACAACTGGCTGGAAATCCTTAGCACGGTGGCTGATTTCCATCAATGAAAGACCTGAACCATTAAAATCCAAAATCTGTTTTGCTGTGTTCTCAATCACTTCACGTGGAAGCATTGATGGACCTGCGTTAAAATTGTACTTCTTCATCTTGTTTAATTATTTTAGTTTTCTGACTATGCTATTCCTGTTAGCAGGAACAGTATAAGCGCAATCCACCCATTTAGGCAACTGAGCAACCCTAATGTATGGATTTACGGATGCGAAATTACATATTTTATTTGAATCTACCAAATTTTCCTGCACATTTTTAGCGATTTGGGCAAAAATCTTTCATTTTGTCAGTGCTTTTAACATATTTATCGCATATTTATGCCATAAATATCAATTTATAACAAGAAAAGCCTCCTCTGGATATAATTTCCAAGAAGAGGCTTTTATCTATATTCGAATCATCGCACTTCTTCTACGATGGTCTTTACGCCCTTAATTTTCTCACCCTTTACATTATTGAGCACACTTCTCAACTTTGGTCGGGCTATCGCTGCATAGGCATAGCGGTCGTTGACATCAATCTTTCCGATTTCAGACGAATTCAATCCGCCCTTCTTGCAAAGGAAGCCCAGGATATCGCCCTTGCTGATCTTATCCTTCTTTCCCTTACCTATATATAAGGTAGCCATTTTTGGCTTTGCAGGCATCGGCAACTCCTCTACGGCAGGAATCTCGTAATCCTCTACCTCTGCATCAACATAGTCAGGAATGTGCTCCTCCGGACCCAACAGGAAGAAAGCTCTACCCTGTGCCTCCCATCTTGCGGTACGACCCACACGATGGATATAGCCATCCTCGCTTTCCGGCATGTGGTAATGGATGATGTTATCGATATCGGGGATGTCGAGACCACGTGATGCGAGATCGGTGCTCACCAGGATATTGGCACTGCCATTGCTGAAACGATAGAGTGAAGCCTCACGTTCCTTCTGCTCCAGACCGCCATGGAAGAAAGAGGTAGAGAAGCCCTGCTCCACCAGATACTTATTGGTACGCTCTACGCTATCACGATAGTTCAGGAAGACGATGGTGCTCTGGTCGCCCAAACTGCGGAGCAGCATACCCAGGCTCTCCAGCTTATCCTTCACCGGACTTTCCACCTTATATATATGTACACGTTCAGGCACCTGCTCCTCGTCCATTCGATAATCTATCTTCTCTACTCTGCCCATGTGTACGAAACGAGGAATCTCCTCAGCCTCGGTAGCAGAAAGCAGGAAGTGACGGCGCAAGCCAGGAAGCGATTTCACCAGACGGCTCATCTCATCCTGGAAACCCATCTCCAGACATTTATCAAATTCGTCGATTACCAGATATCTGATATGGTAACGGTTCAGATTACCCTTATCGAGATGATCGTTCAGACGGCCTGGAGTTCCGAAGACTATCTGTGGACGCACCTGCTTCATCACACGATGCTCATCCATTGTGGCACGACCTCCATAACAAGCCATGGCACGAAGTCCACTACCCATATTCTTGAGCACGGTGGCAGACTGCAGCGCCAGCTCTCTACCCGGAGTCACCACGATAGCCTGCGGCTCATCGTCGCCGGCATCAATGAGTTGCGAGAGCGGCAGGAGATAAGCCAGCGTCTTACCACTACCCGTAGGCGAAAGCACTACCACATCTCTATCGGTGTGCAGCACGGCCTGCATCGCATCCTGCTGCATATCGTTGAGTTCGATACCCAACTTATCTAAAATTCTATCTATCATTGTCTTTTGTTTATTGAAAAAGAGATTACCTTTTCTTCATGATTTTATCTATTTCATCAAACTCCTTACCCATATTCAGGTTCAGATAGATGGTATAGAGCGGAAAAGCCCACTTGGATTGTTCATCAGGCTGGAGTTTTCTGTATTTTACCAGATAAGGGAGTGCCTTCCTGTAATTGGCATCCACCTGTTCACGCACCTTTCTCGAAGTCTGCGAACTCTTATCCAGCTCCACTGCCATATTGAAGTAACAGATACCTGCATTATAATATGGATCGGCAAGTTCCTCATTCACGGAGATAGCCTTGTCACTTGCCTTGATACACTCCTGGAGCTTGCTCTGCTCGAAGAGGATATTGCTTTTGGCAACAAGATACGTATCACTGTCTGGCACAATGGTGAGAGCCTTATCTACTACTGCCATCGCAGAATCCAGCTGATTGATATCTACATAAAACTCCACGAGTCGTGGGAAGAAATATGGGAAGGTAGGCACCCGTTCGAATCCTTCCTTGAGCGATGCCAAATAGCGCGCTGTATCCTTCTCCAGATAATAGGTTTCGGCAAGATACTGCAACATATAGTTGTAATGCACGGTATCTTTCAGCGCTACATAAGAATGATGCAGCGTTGCCTTGGGATCCTTCATCTTATAGCCGGAATATACGGCATAATAGGCAGCCAAAGGCAGATGCTTGTCCTTCAGACTGTAATCGTACGACTGGAACAGCGGCTGGTTGGCACAATCTATATAACGGTCGAAGAACTTATAGGAATCGGCATACTTCTTCTTGCCGAGGAACCACAGTCCACCGTTAAAGAGATTGGTGCGGATATGAGAAAGATAATCAGCATGCTGCTTACGGAATTCGATTTCCACCTTTCCCTTTTTATTAGGAACCATCTCTACAGAATCAAACTGCTGCGCAATCTCGAAGAGCTGTCGGGTGAAATTGAAGAGCTGGGCAGTATCATACTTCTGCTTGAGATAGAGCTTTTCGTTACCCTGCTCATATTGCTTGCGTACGGCATCGAAGTAGAGGCTCCAGATTTTCTTGTTGCTCCGATTGGCTGAATCAGCCAGAAGTTTCTGCATGCTCGCCTGCGCCTGAGGCAGGTTCTTGCCTGACTTCACCTGATCCTTCGCCAATTGAATTTCCTTCTTCTGGGCAAAGCCCGCAGATGGCACAAGAAGGAGCATCCACAATAGGACACTCGCCAACTTGCGGAAAAACGGATATCCCCATTTACTTCTATATCCCGATATTTTATGTCTCAATCTATTATTTATTTCCATAATCATAATAGTACCAATATGTGTTGCTGTATGTATCGCGGAGAACAGACTGGCGTTCTACCGGATTGCTATACTTACGCTCCATCGACTGATAATCGGAAAAATCGGCATCCATCACGTTGTCGTGAAACTCTACGATAGGATGCGTCCGAAGATGACAATAGAGCAAAATTGCCTCTTTGTAATGAGTTGGCAGCTTGGTCAATTCGTGATACTCAACCAGCTTGCGGACAAATTCATCGAGCTTCTTATCCAACAGAAGCGCACAAAGCTCGTACTCCTTCGAGAGGCGATACTTCAGACGATGTTTCTTCATCCAGGGCGATGTTCCATACATCCACACCGGAGCCTGCCACATCAATGCCTTGACGGACGTGCCATTGATATACATCGATTGGCTGCCGCCTACCAATGGATAGGAGAAAAGACGGCTGCCCAGCTCGCCCGTTCTGTAAAGACAGGCTATACGGAGCATCGTAAGCGACGAATCGGTCTGCAGGGATTTCTCTCCAACCTCTAAAGCTTTTTCATACTGTTTTTCTTTCATCAGATGTTCCATCTTCATTCTTTCGTGAAAGAGGCGATCATTGTTGGTGATGAAGATAACTGCCAGCATCATCACGACAAGCTGGGAGATGTTCACCCATGAGTAACGCGAGAACCAACCGAAACTATGTGGCTCCTGCTCAAGAGGTTCCAACTGTCTGACCACCCACATCACGCCAGCCCAGACCAGCAGACTGAAAGGCAGGACAAGCCACCACCAGCCCAGCGAAACACTGGTATCAACATGGGTAGGCACATCGGCTATCAGGGCCAGCAAAAGGAATGAAGGGAAATAAGTAAGTCCGTGAAAGCGGCGCTTCACACGGGTCACCGCGTATGCTCCCAACTGCAGCAGAAAGCATACAAAGGTAACAAGCAGTGGTGCAAGCGTATAGAAATAATCCGTCTTACCATCTGATAAGACATGCTGCGCCACGGCTAAAATATCTGCCTGGTAACAAGCCAGGAATGTATAAGCAAAAACTAAAAAAATGATAGCACAGGCGAAGCGCATCTTCGCCGTGCTATTCCTTTTATGATCCATATATCTATGTTTAATTTTTCTTGAGCACCAGTGCCGAACGGGCTGGCAAGTAGAGCTTCAACCACTCCTTGCGATCGTTCACATACACAGGGTCATAGTTGGTGAGGTGGGTCATCTCGTCATCGTTCAGACCATTGCCACCAAACGCCTTGTTGTCGGTATCGAGTACCACACTATAGGCACCGGTAGGTACCAGGAAGCCATAGTCGGTAAACGAGCGGGTTGGCGAGAAGTTGAAGACGAAGAGCAGGTCGCCTCTCATATAAGCGAGTACCTGATCGCCATCATTGTGCCAGATTTCAACAACTGGTGTCTTGTTAAAGTTCTTTTCACTCTTAATTGTCTTGAGCATCTCCTTGTCGAAGTCGCCGAGATAGTGATAGCAGAGTTCCTTGTTATCTACCAGATTCCACTGTCTGCGAGCATACTTGTAGCTCCATCCGTTACCCTCGCGAGGGAAATCAATCCACTCAGGATGACCGAACTCATTACCCATGAAGTTCAGGTAGCCGCCATTGATGGTAGAAGCTGTAGCCAGACGGATCATCTTGTGCAAGGCAATGCCTCGGTGAACCATATCGTTCTCATCACCCTTCTTGAAGTGCCAGTACATATCAGCATCTATCAGGCGGAAGATGATGGTCTTGTCGCCTACCAGTGCCTGGTCGTGGCTCTCGCAGTAAGAGATGGTCTTCTCGTCTGCACGACGGTTCTTGATCTCCCAGAAAATGCTGGATGGCTTCCAGTCTTCATCCTTCAGCTCCTTGATGGTCTTGATCCAGTAGTCTGGAATATTCATCGCCATACGATAGTCGAAGCCATAGCCGCCATCAGCAAACTTGGCTGCCAATCCAGGCATACCGCTCACCTCTTCGGCGATGGTGATGGCATTCTTGTTCACCTCGTGAATCAGACAGTTGGCAAGGGTGAGATAGCAGATTGCGTTATCATCCTCATGGCCATTGAAGTAGTCACCGTAATTGCAGAACGCCTCTCCCAGACCGTGGCTATAGTAGAGCATGGAGGTTACACCATCGAAGCGGAAACCATCGAAGTGGTATTCGCTGAGCCAGTACTTGCAGTTGCTCAGGAGGAAGTGCATCACCTCATCCTTACCATAGTCGAAGCAGAGACTATCCCAAGCTGGATGCTCATGTCTATCGCCAGGATAGAAGTACTGGTTAGGATCACCGGCAAGATTGCCGAGACCTTCCATCTCGTTCTTCACAGCGTGAGAGTGAACGATATCCATAATGACAGCGATGCCATTCTGATGAGCTGTATCAATGAGAGACTTGAGTTCCTCTGGGGTTCCGAAACGGCTGCTGGCAGCAAAGAAACTGCTTACGTGATAGCCGAAGGATCCATAATAAGGATGCTCCTGGATAGCCATGATCTGGATGCAGTTGTAACCATCCTCAATGATACGTGGCAGCACCTTCTCCTTAAACTCAGTGTAGGTACCAACCTTCTCTGCATCCTGTCCCATTCCGATATGGCACTCATAGATGAGCAGCGGAGTGGTGTTAGGCCTGAAGGTCTTCTTCTTCCACTTGTAAGGCTCAGGGCTCCATACCTGCGCAGAGAAAATCTTGGTCTGCTCATCCTGAACCACACGGTTAGCCCATGCAGGGATACGCTCGCCTTCTCCACCTTCCCAGTGCACCTTCATCTTGAAGAGATCACCGTGCTTCATTGCCTTTTCCGAGAGTTTCAACTCCCAGTTGCCGGTGCCCTTGATACGCTTAGCACGATACTTAGGGCTTTCCTGCCAGCCGTTGAAATCTCCGATGAGATAGATATCTGTAGCATTTGGCGCCCACTCGCGGAACACCCATCCCTTCTCCGTCTTATGCAATCCGAAGTAGTCGTATCCGTTGGCGAAATCGCTGAGCGAAATCTTGCCGTTACGGGTAAGCTGGTTGAGCTTCCAGAGCGCATGCTCATGTCTTCCTACGATAGCAGGCTCAAAGTCTGCCAGATATGGATCGTTCTTCACGAGTCCGATATGTTTTGGGGCAGCAGCCTTCACGGTTTTCTTGGTAGCGCACTTGGCGGTTGCCTTGCAGGTAGCCTTCTTGGCTGTTGTCTTCTTTGCTGTAGTATTTTTAGCTGAAGTTTTCTTTTCTGTTGCCATATATCATGATTTTAGATGGTTCTACTATTTGATTAAGGTTTTTAAGCCTTTACCTTGAAGATAGCCTTATGGATATCACCCTTGCCGATGCATGGCTGATGACCGTCCTGTGGGAAGAAGATAGCAAACTGGCCTGGCTTGCAGGTTACCAGTGTCTGAGCCTTCACACCAGGATACAAGGTACAATCCTTAGCCTCGTCGTATTCCACTTCCGGGAGATCCTTCACTGGAGAATATCCATAGGTTTCCTCTGTATTCATAGGAATCTGAATATCAATCATCTGGCGATGTGCCTCGATGGTAGCTTCTTCCTCGGTCTTGCCGTGAACTACAGCGATATTCACAAAGAGATCATCACCCTGGATAGGATGCTTGCCGGTCTCCAACTTAGTGAGATCATTCTCGTTGATAAACTTCACTACTTCTGTGAAGAGTGGATTAAGAGAAACATATTTCTCCAAATTGTCTAATGTATCAATTACCATAGTATATTGAATTTTGTGATTGATTTCTACATTTTTAAGTTTATATTTCAGGAAAGCATAGAAGCGGATAAGCGGATAATTGCCTCCAGATTGAATGATGATTCAATTCTTGCCGGAAGTTTAATCCTCAAATCGCTTTCCGTTCTCATATACACCCTTGGCAGTAACCTGACCATTGCAGTCTTTCTCTACGAATCTGCCATCGCGTGCATCCTTCTTATAGTTGCCCTCGAAGCGCTTGCCGTCCTTGTTCTCCTCGATACAGAAGCCCTCGCGCTTGCCATTGTGATAGACACCCTTGAAGCGGTTGCCGTTGGCGTAATGTATCACCACGTTGCCATCGACATATCCCTTCTTGAACTCGCCTTCAAAAATGTCGCCGTTCTTCTTGGTCAACTTTCCCCTACCGTTCTGCAGGTCGTCTTTCCAGCTGCCAACATAGATGTCGCCATTCTTCCATACGAAAGTACCCTGCCCGGAACGCTGGCCATCCACAAACTGTCCGGTGTATTTCGAACCGCTGGCTGAGCGGAAAATACCTTCACCGGTACGTTCACCCTGCGAATAATCACCTTCATAGATATCACCGTTATGGAATTTGTAGATACCCTTACCGTCCTGGATATCATCCTTCCAGTCACCAATATAGGTATCACCGTCAGCATATTTAAAGGTACCCTTGCCTGAGCGCTGGTTATCTACCCACTGTCCATCGTAGGTGGTTCCATCTCCCCAGTCAAAGAATCCATTTCCATTCTTCATGTCGTTCATCCACTGGCCTTTGTATTTGGCACCGTTGGAATAGGTGTAGGTACCTTTTCCCTGTCGTTTATCCTTATACCAGTCGCCGTCATACCTATCACCATTGTAATAGTACATCACGCCATGTCCGTGCTGGAAATCGCGGAACCAGAGTCCTACATACTTATTATTGTTCTGGAAGTAATAGGTACCCTTGCCGTGCTGCTGGTCCTGCAGCCACTGTCCTTCGTATCTCTCGCCATCCGAGAAAGTATATACGCCATATCCGCTGCGCTTTCCCTTGACGTAGGCACCCTCGTAAGTATCACCATTCTTATAAACGGTAGATCCCTTGCCCTGTGGTTTGCCGCTTACCATCTCTCCCTTATACTGGCCGCCATCACGGGTGATGCAGCTACCGAGCGAGATTTTCTGCGCCGACATGGCAAGAGGCGAACATGCCAGCATCATCGCCAGCATCATCTGCTTACCTGTAAGCAAAAACGAGCTTACAGAAAAATATCTTATAGAATTGTTTTTCTTATCATTCATGTCGTTTATCATCATTTTGATTTCAATAAGAACCGGTATTACTGCCATTCCCGGACCACATGATTGCGTGTCCAGAGCGGAGTTTGACCGATTTCGAACCGATATATTCGATTCAATCCCCAAAAGTAACGCTTTTTCGGCAAACCGCCAAATAGATTAAGCAAATTTAAGGGAAAAAGAATAAAAATAAGATTTCCTGAAAAAAAGTTCTTTCGGATACAATAAAACGGGAAATCAGTCGTTATTAGGGAAAATAAATGATAATACCATCCAACTGATCAAAAAATAAAAATAAGTATGATATTAAACTGCGCCATCATAGATGAAGATCCTGAGGCTTTGGCTTTGCTGAAGCATTATGTTGATGAAACACCATCCCTCAATCTTATCGGTGCGTACCACAACGCCATCGAAGCTGTAGATGGAATCCACCACAGCCATCTTGACATTCTGTTTCTTGCCATCCACATGCAGCAGATCAGCGGACTCGAGTTTGCCAAGCTCGTGCCAATGAACGTGAAGATTATCTTCACCACCGCATTCAAGGAGTATGCCATCGAAGCATACAAGGTGAACGCCTTCGACTATCTGGTCAAGCCTATCCTATACGAAGACTTCATGCAGACCTGCCAGAAGGTATTCGACCATTATATGCAGGACGATACCTACAACCCTATCAAGCGCGATGGCTTTGTAGTGGTGAGGAACGAAAGCAAATACACCCGAATTCCTTTCGAGAACATACTCTTTATCGAGAGCGTGAAAGATTACGTGAAGTTCCACATGGCGGACGGACGCAACATCATGACCCTGGGCAACCTGAAACGCCTGGAAGAGAAACTTCCGCGCCAGAAATTCAGAAGAGTGCACCGCTCTTTCATTGCCAATCTAACTAATTTTGACTACATCCAGAACATGAAGGTAGTCTATGGCAAACTGGCAGTGCCTATCTCTGACACCAACAAGGATGATGTGGTGAAATTCGTAGAAGAACACGGAATCAACTAACAGATCTGCAGCGGGGATGTAACAAATATTCTAGCATCATGTGCGATAAGGAATTCGAGATCGCGGAATCCCCAAAGCACACTGATGCAAGGCATTCCGCTGTTCTTGGCGGTCATGACATCCACATCACTGTCGCCGATATAGACAGCGCTTTCTCTATCGGCATTCATCTGACGCAAAGCCTCATTTACAGTATCCGGGGCCGGCTTTTTCTGAATATCCTCACGCTCACCGATAGCCACATCTACCAAGTCGCCAAAGAAATGGCGACAGAGGGCTTGGGTGGCAGCATAAAACTTATTGCTCACCACGGCAATATTCTTACCTCTATCCTTCAACTCCTGTAACATTTCCATCACGCCCGGATAAGGCTTCGTGGTATCAAGATTATGCATCATATAGTGCTTGCGGAAATCGGCAAACACCTGTTCAAACTTCTCATTTTCCAAACCATCCGGAATGGCACGTTCCATCAATTTCTTGACACCGTTTCCAACAAAGCGGCGCACCTCATCTACGCTTCGCTCAGGAAAGCCATTCGTCTTGAGGGCATAATTGCAGCTCGCTGCCAAATCGCCCAGGGTAGAAAGCAAGGTACCATCCAAGTCGAAGATATAGGTATCGAAATTAAACTGAGCATGAGGCGGCATCTTCTTCACACGGAATTCACCGCCATGAAGGATACGGACATCCTTGGAATAAAGTCGGATTTCATCCGGACCGCTAACCGCATAGCGGTTGGCTTTCTCCTCCTCATCATGGCCATAGGCAATACCTGTTCCCATGGTTCGATTCTCACCAAACTCCCATCTCTTGAACTGATGGGTCCTGGCATCCACTACCACATATTTATACTCCAGCGGAGCCTCCAAAGCCTGTACGTTGACAGAGAGCACCCAACTGGTTCCGCCCTGATGAATCATCGGAAGATAATGGTCGGTATTCCACTCGCCCAAGGTTGGATGATTACCCAGCAGTGCCACAGCCTCACCCTCGTGAAGCTGAGGAGCAGAAACCTTGAAGATCACGGTCTGCTCAAACAGAGGCAGCTTGGCAGCCTCATCACCCGTCCAGACTACCGGAGCCGTATAGTTGATGAAACCGCCCAGCAGCTCGTTCTCATCATCCAGCCAGAAGTCGGACAGAATATAGTTTCTGTTCGCCTCATACACATAGGCTCTAGGAGAAGCAACAGATTCCCTGCGCACCACATTTCCCTCGGCATCTACCACCTTATAATAATAGGCTACAGCCACAAAGGGATGATGACGGTTTTCCAAAGTATGGGTTTCAGCCATCCAATGATAACCATCTACTGTGTTCATCGCCAGATCTACCACCTTCCGCTTTCCGTCACGTGCGAAGAAGGTGATATCGGCATGCAAAGACTCCCCCCACTCTGCCTTGTATGATATTGTAAATTTCATTCTCATATTATCTATCGTTTTAATATGTCAATATTCCTCAGTTTCAATGATGCAAAGGTAATGAAATTCTTCATACCACGGATAAAGAATCAGCGAATTAACCTATTTTAATTGCATACGCTTTGCTATTTGGCATTTTTACTGTACTTTTGCACCAAAATGTTTCAAGAAGAACAGATCAAGTTCAAAGACGAACAGAAATATTTCAAGAAGAAAAGAAAATGTTTTAAGTAGATAAAGAAAATGAAGAAAAAGAAAACAACTTCTAAGTTTTACCTCTATGGCGCCATCGGCTGCATCGCCGTCATTGCCATCGTAGGTTATCTCTACTGCTTCTCATCATTCTCGAAAAGCAGCGAAACCAAGTATGTGTATATCGACGCCGATGACAACATCGACTCCGTATATAATAAGGTGCAGCCAATAGCCAAGAGCATCCCGATGCAGGCGTTCCGCACCCTCACCCTTCATTCTGGCTATGCCGACCACATCCGCACCGGTAGATACGCCATCCATCCTGGAGACGGAGCACTCAAGGTCTGGCGTCACATGAAGAACGGTTTGCAGGAACCAGTCAACCTCACCATACCTTCCGTACGCACCATCGACAAGCTCGCCGTGGAGCTGAGCAAGAAACTGATGCTCGACAGCACAGAAATCAAGAAGGCACTCACAGATGAGGCGGTTTGCGAGAAGATGGGCTACGATACAGCCACCATCGCCTGCATGTTTATCCCTAACACCTACGACATCTACTGGAATGTATCCATCGAGAAATTCCTGGAGCGCATGAAGAAAGAGAGCGACAAGTTCTGGAACTTTGAGCGCACGGAGAAGGCCAAGACGATGAAGCTCACTCCTAACCAGGTGATTACACTTGCCAGTATCGTGGATGAGGAAACTGCCAACAACGGCGAAAAACCGATGATTGCAGGTATGTACTACAACCGACTGATGCTGCGCAATGCAGAGTATCCGGAAGGTATGCCACTGCAGGCTGACCCAACCATCAAGTTCGCCTGGAAGCGTTTCGAACTGAAGCGTATCTACAACAACCTCCTGTACATCAAGAGTCCATACAACACCTACAAGAATCCAGGTCTTCCTCCTGGCCCAATCCGCATTCCATCGGTTGCCGGCATTGATGCCGTACTCAACCATGTAAAGCACGAGTATCTCTATATGTGCGCCAAGGAGGATTTCAGCGGCACCCACAATTTTGCCCGCACCTATCAGGAACACCTACAGAATGCTGCAAAATATTCCAAGGCACTCAACGAAAGAGGAATCAAGTAAACGGTATATCAGAAAACTTGCAAAATGTCTGTCATTTTGCAAGTTTTCTGTTTTTTATTTGGTAGTCTCCCTAAATTATTGTAAATTTGCAGCATTAAACTATCCATATAAAATAATTTATTACATGAACAGAACGATTATTACAGTAGTAGGCAAGGATACAAAAGGTATCATCGCCAGAGTTTGTACCTATTTGGCAGAAAAGGACGTCAATATCCTGGATATCTCTCAGACCATCGTACAGGAGTACTTCAACATGATGATGATTGTTGACATGGGTAAGATGAATGCATCTTTCGAGACTGTTGCCGACGAACTCGCTGATCTTGGCAAGAGCATTGGTGTTCAGGTAAAATGCCAGCGTGAGGAAATCTTCAACATGATGCACCGCATCTAAGTTTATCACTTTTAAAATCAATAGAAGGAATATGATCAATATATCTGAGGTTATCGAAACCAACAAGATGATTGAGCAGGAGAACTTCGACGTGCGCACCATCACCATGGGTATCAACCTCCTGGACTGTGCCACTTCAGATCTCGACCAGCTCTGTCAGAACATTTATAATAAGATTACCCGCCTCGCCAAGGATTTGGTGAAGACCGGTGAGGACATCTCTAAAGAGTATGGTGTGCCTATCGTAAACAAGCGCATCTCTATCACTCCGATTGCACTCGTAGGTGGTTCTGCCTGCAAGACTACCGATGACTACGTGAAGATTGCCAAGACTCTCGACAAATGTGCCAAGGAGTTGGGTGTCAATTTCCTCGGTGGATACTCTGCCATCGTAAGCAAGGGTATGAGCAAGAGCGATGAGCTTCTCATCCGTTCTATCCCTCAGGCTATGGCCCAGACCGATTTCATCTGCAGCTCTGTAAACGTAGGTTCTACCAAGACTGGCATCAACATGGATGCTGTACGCCTGCTGGGCGAAATCATCAAGGATACAGCTGAGGCTACCAAGGACAATGGTTCTTTGGGTTGCGCTAAGCTCGTTGTTCTCTGCAATGCTCCTGATGATAACCCATTCATGGCTGGTGCCTTCCATGGCGTTTCTGAGGCAGACGCTGTTGTCAGCGTAGGTGTCAGCGGTCCTGGTGTGGTAAAATATGCTTTGGAGCAGGTGAAGGGCGAAAGCTTCGAGGTTCTCTGCGAGACTATCAAGCGTACTGCTTTCAAGATTACACGTGTAGGCCAGCTGGTTGCCAAGGAGGCATCACGCCGCCTGAACGTACCATTCGGTATCATCGACCTTTCATTGGCTCCTACTCCAGCCATCGGCGACAGCGTAGCTGATATCCTGGAGTTGATTGGTTTGGAGCGTGCTGGTGCTCCAGGTACAACCGCAGCGCTCGCACTTTTGAACGACCAGGTTAAGAAGGGCGGTATCATGGCTTCTTCTTATGTTGGCGGTTTGAGTGGTGCCTTCATCCCTGTTTCTGAGGACCAGGGTATGATCAATGCCGTAGAGGCAGGTGCACTTACTATCGAGAAGTTGGAGGCAATGACTTGCGTTTGCTCTGTAGGTCTGGATATGATTGCCATCCCTGGCGATACAGCTGCTACCACCATCTCCGGTGTCATTGCAGATGAGGCTGCCATTGGTATGGTAAACCAGAAGACTACTGCCGTCCGCATCATCCCTGTTGTGGGTATGAAGGTGGGTGATACTGTAGATTTCGGCGGTTTGTTGGGGTATGCTCCAATCATGCCGGTTAATCAGTTCAGCTGCTCTGATTTCGTAAATCGTGTAGGACGTATTCCTGCTCCTATCCACAGCTTTAAGAATTAAGACATTTAAAACTTTCCATATCATTTGGGGGAGGCATCAGTCTATCATGACTGCTTGCCTCCCCCTTTCTTTTGTGGAAAATAGATTATCACCAAACTGCAGCACATACTTGGCGAGATGCGCATCAAAGGTACCGCCAGGCTCGGTATAACGATCAGGGAAACGTTTCTAGCCCTAAAGCTAAAAAAAAAATCCGCCTCCTATGCAGAGTTTTCACAAATTCATACATAAGAGAACGGACGAATGGTAAATATATACGGTAGAAAAACCTTATACCAAAATAGTATAGCCTTTATTATTTCTTAACGACAGCGATGAGCTCCTCTGCAGAAACCAAAGTCTGCTCACCACTCTCCATATTCTTCAATGTAACCTTGCCAGCTGCCATCTCATTCTCGCCAGCGAGAACAACAAATGGAATCTGCTTGGCATTGGCATAGCTCATCTGCTTCTTCATCTTCGCCTTGTCTGGGAAGATCTCAGTGCGGATACCAGCTGCACGAGCGGCAGTCACGATAGGAAGACAATAGGCAGTCTCTTTCTCACCGAAATTGATGAAGAGCACCTGAGTAGAATTGACCGCCTCCTTTGGATAGAGATCGAGGGCATTGAGCACATCGTAGATGCGGTCGGCACCAAAACTGATACCTACTCCACTCAATCCTGGCAAGCCAAAGATACCGGTAAGGTTGTCGTAACGACCGCCACCGGTGATACTGCCCATAGGAGTATCAAGCGCCTTCACCTCGAAGATGGCACCAGTATAATAGTTCAAGCCACGAGCCAAAGTAAGGTCGAGCTCAATCTCATTGTTCAGACCAACAGACTTCAAGGTATCAAGGATAAACTTAGTTTCCTCTACACCCTTCAATCCGATTTCAGAACCTTCGAGAACCTTGGAAATCACTTCAAGCTTCTCATCGTTAGAACCTGACAATGAGATGATTGGCTGCAACTTCTCGATAGCCTCTTCAGAAATGCCATCATTGCGAAGTTCCTCGTTTACATTGTCAAGACCAATCTTGTCGAGCTTGTCGATAGCCACGGTGATATCCACAATCTTCTCAGCCTCACCAATTACCTCAGCAATACCGGTAAGGATCTTACGGTTGTTGATCTTGATGCAGACACGCACACCAAACTTGGTAAAGACTGTATCTACAATCTGCATCAACTCAACCTCGTTGAGAAGAGAATCAGAACCAACCACGTCGGCATCGCACTGATAGAACTCGCGATAGCGACCCTTCTGCGGACGGTCGGCACGCCATACTGGCTGAATCTGATAGCGCTTGAAAGGCATCTGCAACTCATCACGATGCTGCACCACGTAGCGTGCGAAAGGCACGGTAAGATCGTAGCGAAGACCCTTCTCGCAGAGCTTTGCTGCCAACTTGAGTGATCCGAGCGAATGAATATCCTCATCGCTCACCTTATTCATATAGTCACCTGAATTCAAAATCTTAAAGAGCAGCTTGTCGCCCTCCTCGCCATACTTACCCATCAAGGTCTGAAGGGTCTCCATGGCAGGAGTCTCAATCTGCTGGAATCCGTAAAGGGCATACACATCCTTGATGGTATTGAAGATGTAATTACGCTTTGCCATCTCAACAGGACCGAAATCGCGGGTACCCTTTGGAATACTTGGTTTCTGAGCCATTTATTTATGTTAAATATTAAATGTTAAATGTTTAATGCCTAGTGCTATGCTCACCCTTAAGCAAACATCATACACCAAACATTAAACACTATCAAATTATTTACGAACAATAGTCTGAGCGCGGTCTGGACCGATAGAGATGATACCAATCTTGGTCTCAAGGAACTCCTCTATGAATGCAATGTAGTCCTTGAATTCCTGTGGGAACTGATCCTCAGAAGTAAACTGGGTCATATCAGTCTTCCATCCCTTGAACTCCTTGTAAACAGGCTCTACGTTATCAATCTCGTAAGGGAAATCTGTAGTAACAGTGCCATCAGGCAACTTGTAAGCCACGCAAGCCTTGATGGTATCGAAGCCATCGAGCACGTCGCTCTTCATCATGATGAGCTCGGTAACACCGTCCACCATCACAGAATACTTGAGCTGTACGAGGTCGCACCAGCCACAACGACGCTCACGTCCGGTAACCGCACCATACTCATGACCCAGGGCACGGATCTTGGCACCAGTCTCATCGAAGAGCTCTGTAGGGAATGGACCTGCACCAACACGGGTACAGTAAGCCTTCATGATACCATAGACATTGCCGATGCGGTTAGGACCAACACCCAGACCGATGCAAGCACCCGCACAGATGGTATTAGAAGAAGTTACGAATGGATAAGAACCGAAGTCAACATCGAGCATAGTACCCTGAGCACCCTCGCAGAGGATATCCTTGCCAGAGCGGAGCACCTTGTTGATCTCCACCTCGCTGTCGATAAGCTTAAACTGCTTCAAGTATTCAATGCCCTCCATCCAGGTCTTCTCTACCTCAGTGATATCGAAATCAGTGTATCCGAGGCTAGCGATAGTCTTGAGATGAGCAGCCTTGTGAGCAGCATACTTCTCCTCGAAGTTTTCGAGGATATCACCTACGCGAAGACCAGTACGGCTTACCTTATCAGTATAAGTAGGGCCAATACCCTTACCAGTGGTACCTACCTTGTTCTTGCCCTTAGAAGCCTCAATGGCTGCATCGAGCACACGGTGAGTAGGCATGATGAGATGCGCCTTCTTAGAAATGTAGAGACGGCTCTTGAGGTCATGGCCACTCTTCTCCAAATCCTTAGCCTCGCCCATAAAGAGGTCTGGAGCCAAGACTACGCCGTTACCGATGATATTTACCTTGCCACCCTGGAAGATACCAGAAGGGATAGAACGAAGAACATACTTCTCGCCTTCGAACTCGAGAGTATGACCCGCATTAGGACCACCCTGGAAACGAGCAATGACATCATACTTAGGGGTCAAAACATCAACCACCTTACCTTTTCCTTCATCGCCCCACTGCAAACCGAGCAGGACATCTACTTTACCTGTGTTCATTTCTATAAAATAATATAGTTATTTTTATTACTTATCGTTTTTCTTGCGTGTAAGCTTTGCCTGGCATGTACTGCATACGCCGTAGATATAGAGGGCGAATGTATCCTTTCGGAAACGCTGCAGCTTGAGTTCATTCACTGCTGCCGTAACAGCCGGCACATTGATCTCCGTCACCTGCCCACACACGCTGCACACCTGATGGATATGGCTATCATTATAATAGCACGCCTCGTATTTGGTACCATCCACCAGACTGTGTCTCATCACGAGCCTCAGCTCGATGAAGAGATGCATTGTATTATAGAGCGTAGCTCTGCTCACCCGGAAGTTTCTCTTCGTGAGCTCAGCATCCAGCTCTTCAAGAGTGAAGTGCCCATCAATGCTATAAACCGCATCCAGAACTGCATATCTTTCCGGGGTCTTGCGGTGATGATTGCACTCCAAATATGTGTCCAAGATTTCACGAACCTTGGCTTTATTTTTCTCAGTCATAATCCTTGTTAGTTACATAAAACGCACAAAGATACTCATAATTCCGGACATAAGGGCATATTTAAATTTAAAAAAACTAAATTGCCCTATTTTTGATGATTTTCCTGCTGTTTCTTCACCAATCTGATGGCTGTTTAGGGATTATTGATGCAAATTGCCACAAAAGCCCCAACCAATTACTCTGCTAATTTGAGCATTTCAGCATAGATGCGCTGCACTGGCAAACCCATCACGTTGAAGTAACTGCCCTTGAGTCCGGTACATCCGATGTAACCTATCCATTCCTGGATGCCATAGGCACCCGCCTTGTCGAATGGTTTGTAATGGGTGATATAATAATTAATCTCCCATTCTTCAAATTCCTTGAAACTTACTTCCGTACATACCGAGAACTTACGCTGTTCTTTCTTCGTAGTAAGACATACGCCCGTAACCACATGGTGAGTCTTGCCGCTCAACATCTTGAGCATGCGAACCGCATCATCGGCATTCTGCGGCTTTCCGAGAATGATTCCCTTACCCTCCTGATCGTTCTGTTCATCGGCAGCAGGAGCTATCACTACGGTATCCGCAGTAAGAATGAGCAAATCATCGGAAGAGGATTTATCTGAAGATTTGTCTGAAGAAGAATCTTCGGATGCCTCATCTCCATTCAATAAAGAGCGATAAGCATCCGCTTTCTTCTGGGCAATATACTCTGCCACATCGTATGCATCCAAATCTTCAGGATAGCTTTCATCAATACCACGCAATACCTTCACCTCGAAATTAACATCCAATCCTGCCAACAACTCTCTGCGGCGTGGCGAATTGCTCGCCAAAATAATCTTATACTTCATCTGTTTTTTTACTATACTGAACTTGCGAAAGTTCAAATTACTAATTAATTTACCATCCAAACGCCTTGGCATTGGAAAGCCAATGCCCCTTGGCACGAAGCACCTGCTCTACAATATCCCTGCCCACTCCTTCGCCACCATTGGCAGAAGAGACGTAGCAGGAAATCTCCTTGATATCAGAGCAGGCATCGGCTGGGCAGCACGGGCAGCCACAACGACGCATTACCTCGTAATCCGGGATATCATCACCCACATAGATGATTTCCTCATCAGAAAGCTGATACTTCTCCAGAAAAGCATCATAGGTGTTGATTTTCACAGCACATCCCATATAGATATCCTGCACGCCCAATCCCTCATATCGCTTGCGGATAGCCTCGGTAGTTCCGCCCGTAAGGATGACGATGCGCACACCCACCTTCTGAGCCAACTGGATAGCATAGCCATCCTTGATATTCACGGTGCGAAGAGGTTCACCCGTACTGGCAAGCGTAATGGTCTGGCGGGAAAGCACGCCATCCACATCAAATACAATTGCCTTTATCTTCTTCAAATCGTAATTAATCATACTTGAAAACTTTTTCTATTTAGTAATCAGACACTTGAACTCTATTCCTTGACACTCAGCTTATGAATACTCATGCTCATTCTGTCATAGATATCCTTCATCTGCGGATTCGACTTGAGCAGAGCTCCCTGCGCCCGAAGCACATTCTCATCATACCTTACAGCCGGCCCCGTCTGTGCATCTTTCGGATCCAGCTCGTGCACCTTCGCAGCCGTCTCGTCTATCAACGGAAGCATCACATCGAACGGTATTCCGTGCTCCTCCAGGATTTCCTGGCTCAAGGCATAGCAATGATTCACGAAATTGCAGGCAAAGACGGCAGAGAGATGCAGGTACTTACGGTCTTCGCTCGCCAGATGATACACCCTACTGCTCACCTGATGCGCCACATCACCGATCTGCTGCAAGGCATGCTCATCATTCGCCTCGATAAAACAAGGTATCTGAGAGAAATCCACCTCACGTTGCTTGGAGAAAGTCTGCATCGGATAAAGCACACCATAATGTAAAGCCATTCCCTGGAAAACATCCATCGGGATAGAGCCTGCCGTATGCAGAAAAACCTTGGTCTCCTTGCCTTTGCAGAGAACAGGAATCAACTCCACAATAGCACTATCCTTCACCGAAACGACGTACAAATCTGCATCTGAGCGAACATCCGATATATCCGAAACAGGCTGTGCGCCCACCTCGGAAGCCAGAGCCGTAGCCGATTGCATCGTGCGGCTGAACACCTGCACCACATCATGACCTGCGACAAATATCGCCTTCCCCAAATGAGTGGCAAGATTGCCTGCACCAACCAATATCACCTTCATATCTTTTTCTTTTTCAATCTTATTTTTACCTAAAGCCATCAAGCCACTTTACGCAAGCCATCAGGCCATTTTTACCTAAACAATCCTTGATAATGTGCAAAAATACTAAAAAAGAGCCACACAATGGAAGAAAACTTGTTTTTTTATAATTAATTTATTATTTTTGCAATGTGAAAAGAATAGAAGTAAGAATATATTCGGAAAACGAGGAGCTGCCCCATCTGTTGGAGGGCAACTTCTTCCATAGCTTGGAACTCTTCCAGATAGGTGAAAAAGTACCAAGCGACACCCCCATTATGGCTGTAGCTACCCAGGAAGGAAGAGTAGTCGGACAAATGCTAGCCATGATACACCGCCGCCATATCCTTATTCCACCTTTTATATATATACATGCCCACGTGCACGGAGAAGGAGCCTATCTGGATGAAGAAACCGCCGAAGCCACCTTCCCTACCCTGCTGCATGCGATGACCCGCGAACTCGCCCGCCGACATACCCTCTACATCGAATTTTCAGAGATACAGAAAAAGATGTTCGGCTACCGACATTTCCGTCGCACGGGCTATTACCCTATAGCTTGGCAGGAAGTATATAATTCGCTACACAGCAAGACACCGGAAGAGCGGCTCACCGACAAGGCTAAAATGCAAATTGAAGCAGCAGAAAGAAAGGGATTGAAATGCCATAGCACTTCTGACGAAAACGAAGTGGGAAAATTCTATCAACTCTATAGAAACTTCTACAAGATGAAACCTCGCCGCTATGTGCCACCAAGAGAATACTTTGAGCAAATAAGCAAAAGCAGCGAAGCAAAGGTCTTTGTGACAACCTACGACAAGAAATGCCTGGGTATCAAGAAAGCATCTTACGAAAACAAGATACTGGGCGGATGCACCCTGGCCTTCAGCGACAACGATGCCTATCTTTGGCATCTGGCATCGCTCAGGAAGAGCTACCGGTATCTGCATCCCGACGCCCTGACCGTCTGGCACGCCATCCAATACGCCCACCAAAGGGGCTTCAAGCACCTGCACTTTATGGATGTAGGCTTACCTTGGAAGCGAAATCCGTATAGAGAATTCATCCGCAGCTTCGGAGGCAAGCCCGTGGCAAAATACCGCTGGTTCAGATGCAACATCGGCATCATCAACAGACTGATGAAATGGATATACAAGCTTTAAAGCTGGCCGATTGCCTTATCCAGCAATTCGAGACCGCGATCGGTACAGAATCCCCGAATTATGATGAGGGTGTAATTATCGAAGAGCTCCTGCATCGAAAACCTCTTATAGAGTTGCTGATGCATCATCTCTGACATACAGATTTTCGAAGACTCAAAAACCACCTCGAAGTTCACATCCTTTCGGAAGTAGCCCTCATCTACGCCAGCCTGGAAGAAGCGCATGCTATCATCATACTCCTTATCGTGCTCCTCCTTCAGGAACTCCAGGATGCGGGGCATTCTATGAATCTCCTCATAGAAGACTATACCCACCTGTTGGTTACGCTCCATCTGAAGGCGATAGATGTATCCAATCACATCTATTACATTACGCGCGTGCGTGAGCGCATACTGTTCTACGCGAGCCTTGTATTCAGCCCGTTCTATCTTCATACCAGCAAGCAGCAGTTCTTCCTTATCGCCGAAGATTTCATATACCGTACGCTTCGACACACGGAGTCCACGAGAAATCTCATCCATCTTCACCGCCTTTACGCCGCGCTGATGAAACTCTTTCATGGCATAAGCTATGATCTTATCGCGCAATTCCTTTCTATATTGATTAATTTCTGCCATATCTCTTAATCTAACAGTTTGTTTCATATTCGATTCTGCCAACTCCATATTGCAAAACCGCATCCTTTAAATAATTTTTGTGCAAAGATACAAAAAAAAATAAAAATCCATCTTTTTTTAATAAGTTTTTTATTACCTTTGCACAATCTTTAAGATAAAACGCATTTTTTGCGAAAAATAGAAAGAAATAGAATCATTAAACCAATACATTGTTATGGTAAAAATCACAAAAGAGGCGGCTCTCGAATATCACGAAGCAGGCCGTCCTGGTAAGATTGAGGTTAAACCAACAAAACCTTATCACACACAAACGGACTTGAGTTTGGCGTATTCACCAGGTGTAGCTTTCCCATGCTTGGAGATTCAGCAAAACCCAGACGAAGTTTACAAATACACAGACAAGGGTAACCTGGTAGCTGTGATCAGTAATGGTACTGCTGTGCTCGGACTCGGCGACATCGGCGCGATGAGCGGTAAGCCAGTAATGGAAGGTAAGGGATTGCTGTTCAAGATTTATGGTGGAGTGGATGTCTTCGATATCGAAATCGACGAGAAAGATCCAGAGAAATTCTGCGAGACCGTAGAGAAAATCGCACCTACCTTCGGTGGTATCAACCTTGAGGATATCAAGGCGCCTCAGTGCTTCTACATCGAAGAGCGCCTGAAGAAGACCCTCGACATCCCTGTAATGCATGATGACCAGCATGGTACTGCCATCATCTCGGCTGCAGGTTTGAAGAATGCCCTCGAAGTAGCCGGCAAGAACATTGCCGACGTGAAGATTGTGGTTAATGGTGCAGGAGCTGCAGCCATCAGCTGTACCAAGCTCTACGTTGCCCTCGGCGCACAGGTGAAGAATATCGTCATGCTCGACTCTAAGGGTGTAATTACAAGCGACCGTGAGAACCTGACAGAGCAGAAGAAGTTGTTCGCTACCGACCGCCGTGATGTTCACACACTCGAAGAGGCTGTGAAGGGTGCCGATGTATTCGTAGGACTCAGCAAGGGTAACGTACTCTCTAAGGATATGATCCGCTCTATGGCTGACAGCCCTATCGTATTCGCACTCGCCAACCCTGTTCCAGAGATCAGTTACGAGGATGCTATGGACAGCCGTCCAGACGTATTGATGTCAACAGGCCGTTCCGACTATCCAAACCAGATTAACAATGTAATCGGTTTTCCATATATCTTCCGTGGTGCACTCGACGTTCACGCCCGTGCCATCAACGAGGAGATGAAGATGGCTGCCGTTCACGCCATCGCCGACCTGGCTAAGCAGCCTGTGCCAGACGTAGTGAACGACGTATATCACGTAAACGACCTTACATTCGGTCCTAAGTACTTCATTCCAAAGCCAGTTGACCCACGCTTGATTACAGAGGTATCTGCAGCAGTAGCCAAGGCAGCAATGGAAAGCGGCGTAGCTCGCACCCCTATCAAAGACTGGGAGAAGTACAAGCAGGAATTGCGCCAGTTGCTCGGTCAGGAGACCAAGCTCACCCGCAAGCTCCACGATACAGCCCGCCTCCACCCACAGCGCGTAGTATTCGCAGAGGGCGGTAACCCGACCATGCTGAAGGCTGCAGTCCAGGCAAAGAATGAGGGTATCTGCGAGCCTATCCTGTTGGGCAACCCAGACCGTCTGAACCGTGTGGCAAGCCGACTGAAGCTCGACCTCTCAAGCATCGAGATTGTAGATATGCGTGCTGACAACGAACAGGGTCGCCGTGCCAAGTTTGCCAAGCACCTGGCAGAGAAGCGTGCCCGCGAGGGTTACAGCTTCGAAGAGGCTTACGATAAGATGTACGAGCGCAACTACTTCGGTATGTCTATGGTTGAGCAGGGTGATGCAGATGCATTCATCACTGGTCTCTACACCAAGTACAGCAATACCATCAAGGTAGCCAAGGACGTTATCGGCATCCGTGATGAGTACAAGACATTCGGAACCATGCACATCCTTAACACCCAGAAGGGCGTATATTACATCGCAGATACACTGATCAACCGTCACCCAGACGAGGATGTCCTGACCGATATCGCCAAGTTGTCTGCCGGCACCGTGAAGTTCTTCAACGAGGAGCCAGTAATGGCTATGTTGAGCTACTCTAACTTCGGTACCGATGCCATCGGTTCTCCTGTAAAGGTAAAGAAGGCAGTGGCAGAGATGCAGAAGGAATTCCCAGACCTCGCCATCGATGGCGAGATGCAGGTAAACTATGCGCTCAACAAGGATCTCCGCGATGAGAAGTATCCATTCTCACGTCTCAAGGGCAAGGATGTGAATACTTTGGTATTCCCTAACCTGAGCAGCGCAAATGGTGCATACAAGCTTCTCCAGGGATTGAACCCAGAGGCAGAGATCATTGGCCCTATCCAGATGGGATTGAACAAGCCTATCCACTTCACTGACTCAGAGAGCAGTGTACAGGATATCGTAAACATCACAGCCGTAGCTGTAATCGATGCTTACGTAGAGAAGATCAAGAATCAGAAATAACCTCTTAAATAAGAGTTATTAAATATCGGAAATTATGCTAGTAATAGCAAAAGATTGATTATGAATATGTTTAGGGAGGGGCAGAAGCTTGTGAAAGTTTCTGCCCTTTTTTCGTATATAAAGAATCTATACCCAATCTAACAAAATGAAAACGTTTGCGCCCCTTTTTCTGTTAACGAGAGTTAAATATCACCTTTTTGCGCCTACACATTTGATATGAGACAAAAAAAGTTTCAAAAAGATTTGGAGATATCAAAAAAAAGCCTTACCTTTGCAGCAGTTATCCTGAAAACAATCTTTTCACCTTAAGGAAGACTAATACCTATTGAAGATTTGGAGCGGTAGCCTGTGAAGGTCATCGCTTTTTTTGTTTATGCCCACTTTTTTGTTAATACCCTACGTCTTATACCCATTTTTTGTTAATAACCATACTTCTTTGTTAATTCTTCCTAAAAGAAGCAGGTTTTTCATCTCTTTATTCTCTTATTTCATAGAAAATAAGTAATTTTGCACCCCGAATGCTCATGGATTGGGCAAATATTACAGAAAAAGTTAAGTTCGTTGGGGCTCGGTCAAGATCCGGCACGATGCAGGACGCCTCGCGGAAAAACCCGTTTATATAAATAATTAAATGTACGCAATCGTAGAAATTAACGGTCAGCAGTTCAAGGCTGAGGAGGGCAAGAAGCTCTTCGTACATCACATCAAGGATGTTGAGGCAGGTCAGACTGTTGAGTTCGACAAGGTTTTGCTCGTTGACAAGGACGGCGCAATCACTGTCGGTGCACCAGCTGTAGAGGGTGCAAAAGTAGTAGTAGAAGTAGTGAACCCACTCGTAAAGGGTGACAAGGTTATCGTCTTCAAGATGAAGCGCCGCAAGGACTATCGCAAGAAGAACGGTCACCGTGCACAATTCACTGAGGTATCAATCAAATCTGTAATCGCTTAAAATTAGGAGGAATTAGAAAATGGCACATAAGAAAGGTGTTGGTAGTTCTAAGAACGGCCGTGAATCAGCTTCACAAAGATTAGGCGTTAAGATCTGGGGTGGTCAGAGCATCATCGCAGGTAACATCATCGTTCGCCAGCGTGGTAACAAGCACTTCCCAGGTGAGAACGTAGCTCAGGGTAAGGATGATACATTGTATGCTTTGGCAGACGGTATCGTTTACTTCCACAAGGGCCGCAAGGACAAGAGTACAGTTTCTGTTCTCTCTCCAGAGGTTTACGCTGAGAAGACTAAGAAAGCTGACGCTTAAATTTTAAAGTTTTAGAAAAAACTATTCCAAACAAACAACATAGAAGCCTGCTCACACCTAGAGCAGGCTTTCTTCGTTTAACCCCCATAAAAACCACGAAAAAACTTTAATTCTACCCTTCTCTGCAAAAAAGTTGGCATTTTTTTGCGCTATCACAAATATTTTTTGTAATTTTGCCTTCAAATAGGAAAATTAATATAAAAAAGAAATTTTATGCTTACACTTAAACTCATCAGTGAAGAAACTGAACGTGTAGTTAAAGGTCTCGAAAAGAAGCATTTTCCAAATGCTCGTGAGGCAGTAGAGAAAGTTTTGGAGTACGACAAGATTCGTCGCGAAGCTCAGCAGAAGTTGGATAACAACAAGCAGCAGGCTAATCAGTTTGCCAAGCAGATTGGTGCCCTGATGAAGGAAGGCAAGAAAGAGGAAGCTGAGAGCGCTAAGGCTCAGGTAGCTATGCTCAAGGCTGATGCCAAGGCTCTGGAAGAGATCATGGAGAAGGCTCAGAATGATATGACCAACCAGTTGCTCGAAATCCCTAACATTCCTTGCGAGCAGGTTCCTGAAGGTAAGGATGCTGCAGACAATGTAGTTGTAAAGGAAGGCGGCGAAAAGCCTAACCTCGGCGAAGACGCTCTCTGCCACTGGGATCTCCTGAAGAAGTACAACCTCGTTGACTTCGACCTCGGTGTGAAGATCACAGGCGCTGGTTTCCCTGTATATATCGGCAAGATGGCTCGCTTCCAGCGTGCTCTCGAGGCATTCTTCCTCGATGAGGCCCGCAAGAGCGGATACCTGGAGATTCAGCCTCCTTACGTAGTTAACGAGGATTCTGGTCGTGGCACAGGTCAGTTGCCAGACAAGGAGGGTCAGATGTATCACGCCAATCTCGACAACCTCTTCCTCATCCCTACTGCCGAGGTTCCTGTAACCAACATCTTCCGCGATGTTATCCTCGACGAGAAGGATCTCCCTATCAAGCGCTGCGCTTACTCTGCCTGCTTCCGTCGTGAGGCTGGTAGCTATGGTAAGGACGTTCGTGGCTTGAACCGTCTGCACCAGTTCGACAAGGTGGAGATTGTCCGCATCGACAAGCCAGGTCACTCATACGAGAGCCTGAACGAGATGCTCGACCACGTAGAAGGTCTCTTGAAGAAGTTGGAGTTGCCATACCACATCCTCCGTCTCTGCGGTGGTGATATGAGCTTCACATCTTCTATCTGCTACGACTTCGAAACATGGAGTGCAGCACAGGGTCGCTGGTTGGAGGTTTCATCAGTATCTAACTTCGAGAGCTATCAGGCTAACCGTCTCCACTGCCGCTATCGCCATGCAGAGGACAAGAAGATTGAGCTTTGCCACACCTTGAACGGTTCTGCTCTCGCCTTGCCACGTATCGTAGCAACCATCCTGGAGAACAACCAGACTCCAGAGGGTATCCGCGTACCTAAGGTATTGGTTCCTTACTGCGGATTCGAGATGCTCGATGACAAGAACTTCGATTAATTCGAAAAGAATCGATTAATTCGAAAAGAACTTCGATTCATTCGATAAAATTAAAATAAAACATATTGTACGAGGATAACTTCGACTACCCCATAAAGGCGGCCGCAGTTATCCTTTTGCATTTTCTATACCACGAGCAAACATAAGAACAACTAATAATAAGAAAGAGAAAGAACAGATAATATTCAACATAAAAATTAAATAGCCCATGAACAAGATTATCAAGAAAATACAATACTCAGAAAAGGTATTCCGTTTCGATGTGGAAGCTCCACTCATCGCCAAGAGCCGCAAGGCTGGCAACTTCGTCATCATCCGTGTAGATAACAACAGCGAACGTATGCCGCTGACCATCGCCGATGCCGACATCGAGAAAGGCACCATCACACTGGTGGTACAGAAGGTAGGACTTTCTTCTACCAAGCTCTGCGCCTTGAACGAGGGCGATGAGATTCACGACGTGGTGGGACCACTCGGCAACCCTACCCACATCGAGAACTTCGGTACCGTGATCTGTGCAGGTGGTGGCGTAGGTGTAGCTCCCATGCTCCCTATCATCAAGGCACTCAAGGCAGCAGGCAACCGAGTGCTCAGCGTGATTGCTGGTAGAAGCAAGGACCTCGTCATCATGGAAGACGAAGTGCGTGCATCCAGCGACGAACTCATCATCATGACCGACGATGGAAGCTACGGCGAGAAAGGCGTAGTAACCGTGGGCATCGAAAAGCTCATCAACCAGGAACATATAGATAAGGTGTTCGCCATCGGTCCTCCTATCATGATGAAGTTCTGCTGCCTCCTTACCCAGAAATATAATCTCTCTACTGATGTATCGCTAAATACCATCATGGTAGATGGTACCGGTATGTGCGGAGCCTGCCGTCTCACCATCGGCGGCAAGACCAAGTTTGTCTGCATCGATGGTCCGGAGTTTGATGGCGCCCAGGTAGATTGGGATGAGATGTTCAAGCGTATGGGCACCTTCAAGGATGTAGAGCGCGAGGAGATGGAGCACTTCGAGGAGCATCTGGCTACAGTGGATGCAGGGAAGAAGAAGGAGACTACAGACATTACGATGGATGTGGAGCCTACCGATGCACCAATAGAAGAACTGACAGACCGTAACGCAGAGTGGCGCAAGGAGTTACGTGCATCGATGAAAGCAAAGGAACGCACCGCTATCGAGCGCGTCAAGATGCCAGAGCTGGACCCAGTATATCGTGCAACTACCCGCACCGAGGAAGTAAACATCGGTTTGACCAAGGAGATGGCTTTGACCGAGGCAAAGCGCTGTCTCGACTGTCCGAAGCCTACCTGTATGGAGGGCTGCCCAGTGAGCATCAACATCCCATCCTTCATCAAGAACATCGAGCGTGGGCAGTTCCTTGCCGCAGCCAAGGTTCTGAAGAACACCTCTGCCCTACCAGCCGTTTGTGGTCGTGTTTGTCCTCAGGAGAAACAGTGCGAGAGCAAGTGCGTACATCTCAAGATGAACGAGCCAGCCGTAGCCATCGGCTACCTGGAGCGCTTTGCAGCCGACTACGAGCGTCAGAGTGGCAACATCTCTGTGCCTGAATGCGATGAGGCAAACGGCATCAAGGTGGCGGTAGTTGGTTCAGGTCCTTCCGGCTTGAGCTTTGCTGGCGATATGGCGAAGAAGGGATTCGACGTCACCGTGTTCGAGGCTCTGCACGAGATTGGCGGTGTATTGAAATATGGTATTCCAGAATTCCGATTGCCAAATGCCATCGTGGATGTAGAGATAGAGAATCTCCAGAAGATGGGTGTGAAGTTCATCACAGACTGCATCGTGGGCAAGACTATCTCCGTGAAGAATTTGAAAGAGCAGGGATTCAGGGGATTCTTCGTTGGTTCGGGAGCAGGACTTCCTAACTTCATGAATATCCCTGGCGAGAACGCCTTGAACATCATGTCATCCAACGAGTATCTTACCCGTGTGAACCTGATGGATGCAGCCAACCCTCATACCGACACCCCTATCAACCTGGGGAAGAAGGTGGTTGTAGTAGGTGGTGGAAACACAGCGATGGACAGCTGTCGCACCGCTAAGCGTCTGGGAGCCGAGGTAACATTGGTTTATCGCCGTTCGGAGGCAGAGATGCCAGCCCGACTTGAGGAGGTGAAACATGCTAAGGAAGAAGGCATCAACTTCATGACCTTACATAATCCAAAGGAATATGAGGCTGATGAAAAGGGCGCAGTAAAGGCTGTGGTCTTGGATGTGATGCAGCTCGGAGAGCCTGATGCCAGCGGCCGTCGCCGTCCGGAAGCTACAGGCGAGACCATTACTTTGGAGTGCGATCAGGTAATCGTAGCAGTTGGCGTAAGCCCTAACCCACTCGTTCCTAAGAGCATCGAGGGATTGGAACTCGGCAGAAAGAATACGATTGCCGTAAATGACCAGATGCAGAGTTCTATTGAGGAAATCTATGCTGGTGGCGACATCGTAAGAGGTGGCGCTACCGTGATCCTCGCTATGGGAGATGGTAGAAAGGCTGCGCTCAACATGAGTGAGAGGCTTTTGAAGAAATAAAATAAAAAAACAGAACTTTCGCATGTGCGAAAGTTCTGTTTTTTTATACTATAGATTGAATCTCAAACCAAACTGGAGATTGAAATTCAGCTTCTTATCCTTGAAGGTATTTTCCACATGGCTTCCGTTATCGAAATAATATTTAGCACCCGGTTCGATATACAGCCCCACCTTTGGTGTGATGTCATACTGCGCACCGAGCGAAGCCTTTCCAGAGAACTGCACTCTGTCTCGCTTGGCATTCTCTTTCTTTACATCCTCTTCTTCGGTATCATTCTTCACATTGTAATCAGCCTCAGCGCCAGCCATCACGTAAGCATGGAAGCCTCCACTCTGCCAGAATTCATAATTCAATCCTACCGGAATACCTACATAATGAAGCACCTGATGAACATTGTAGCTACTACCTGGTGCGTATGGATAAAAATCAGAAGAAGTGCGAGTATATACCAAGCCCGTGCTCAAAGACAGACGAGGTGCAATGCCAAAGGCTACCTGCAAACCTACGGAAACCGGAGCATGATGCTTGGCATTCCCCTGTTGGTTTCTTTGAATCGCCTTATAGGATGCCAAGAGATATTCTTCTCCATATATGCCTCCAGCCGTTGGATCAGGGATCACTCCCGGCATCGGTTCTGCCATCGTTCCATGACTATAATCTCGATAGCTTCCTGATGCGTCGGAATTCACACCGCCCAAACTTGGCGTCAGGTTTTCGGCATAGAGTTGCATCGACCAGCCAGAAACCTCCTCATTTTTTTCAAAATGATAAGACTGAGAAGCATACGCTGCCGCATGATTATCGGTAGAGCGGGTTAAGGCCTTATGATCGGATTTCTCTGCAAGCAAAGAGATTTCATTCTCAGATTCTTCCTTAAGAACATCATCACTCGCCTTCTTTTGAGATGCAGCGGATTGCAAATCCGCTGAAACAACGTGGGATGGAGCTGGTTGGGATGCAGCGGATTGCAAATCCGCTGAAACAACGTGGGATGGAGCGGATTGAGATGCAGCGGATTGCAAATCCGCTGAAACAACGTGGGATGGAGCTGGCTGGGATGCAGCGGATTGCAAATCCGCTGAAACAACGTGGGATGGAGCTGGTTGAGATGCAGCCAATTGCAGATTACCCTTTTCTACATCCTCCTGATGCAGATAAACATAGCTTCCACCTATTCCCAATAATGCCACAGCTGCTGCAGCCGCAGACCATCGCTTGAAATAGACTATCCTGGCTTTCTTGCCAGTTTCTGAATGAGCAAGCGATTGTTCAATGCCTGCCCACAAGTCGTGGCTGACAGACTCCTGATAGTCTGCCAACTGCTCTTGAAGTTTGCTTGTCCAATCTTGATTACTCATATTCTTTCTCGTTTATATTATTTAGATATTCATTTATTTTCTTTGCCAAAAACTTCTTGGCTCTTAGATATTGCGAAGCAGAGGTACTCTCCTTGATGCCCAGCAGATCAGCAATCTCCTTATGGCTTCTTTGCTCAAACACAAACATGTTCAGAACCAGTCGATAGCCCTCGGGCAATTCACCGATCATCTTCGTCAATACGGCAGGCGGCACCCGTTCTACCTCCGGTTCGTCGTCACTCACATCTTCCGGAACTTCATCCACGAAAGTGATGCGACTCTGCCTTCGGGTAAAGCTGATAGCCTCATTTGCCACAATCCGGAGAAACCACGCCTTCAGCGAACCTTCTCCCCTGTACTCGAAGTTGGCAATACCAGAGAAAAGTTTCACAAAACTATCCTGCACCACATCCTCCGCATCATCACGTAAAGGGACATACCTCAGCGCTACCGCCATGGCATATCCTACGTAGCGGTCGTAGAGCCGGTGCATCGCCGCCCGACTGCCGCCTTTGATGTCGTGCAAAAGTAGTTTTTCAGAATCCAATTTTCTCTATCATTTATATATGAAACGAATATCAACACAAAACCTTGCACCAAAAAACAAACTTTTTTTGATGCAAGGTTGTTTTTATACCGAGATAACCATTCCCTCATTGGTGAGATAGCTTTCCTCGAAAATCTCCTTTGCTTCTTTCAGCAGAACCGTCTCATCATTATATCTCGCACTATAATGTCCCAGGAGCAACTTGCCTACCCCGGCAGCCTTTGCCACCATCGCAGCCTGCTTCGCCGTACTATGGTTGTAGATCTTAGCCCGGTCTTCCTGCTCCGAAGTATAAGTACTTTCATGATAAAGCACCGTAACCCCCTTCACCTTTTCCCAGAGATTCGGAATATATCGGGTATCACTCATATAGGCATAACTGCGAGGCGGGTCGGCAGGTGTCACCAGACGGGCATTCGGAATCACCTCGCCATCTTCGTTGGTCCAGTCAGCCCCATTCTTGATGTTGTTGATCTGACTGATTGGGATGCCGTAGTAATCTATCATATCCCTCTTGATATGAGGCAGCGTAGGCTTCTCTCTGAAGATATAGCCGCAGCATGGCAGACGATGTTTCAGAGGCACCGTCTCCACTGACAGAGAATGATCTTCGTAGATAATCTGCTGTTTCTCCGTATCTACCGGAATCATCTCCATCTCATACTCCATCGTCTGCATAAAGAAGTCAACCTGTTGCTTAAACAGAGGAGCATAATCCTTTGGAGCATAGACTCTTAACTTAGATGTACGTCCGAGCATTCCGAGCGTAGAAAGCAAGCCCATCAATCCGAAGCAATGGTCGCCATGCATGTGGGTGATGAAGATGGCATTGAGCTTGGAGAAATGGATATGGGAACGACGGAACTGCATCTGTGCACCCTCGCCACAATCTATCATACAGCACTTTCCCCGCATCTCTATGAGCTGTGAGGAAGCATTGTGTTTCAGGGTTGGCAGCGCACTGCCACACCCCAGTATATGTATCTTAAATGGTTCCAACTTAATCTAAAATTTAGAATGACAATTTACTCCTGGCGCTTGAAGACATAGATGCCCTGGGTATTCTCCAGCATCAAGCTGTCAGAGCCCAGTTTATCGATGGCAAAGGTATCCTTGTTGAGCAGGAGCTTTCCGTTCAGGATTTTCCATGAAGTCCACGGATTGGTCTCAGCCTTCACATTGTTTTTTACCTCTCCGCCTTCCAGCAAGTCGAAGTTTTTGTCGAGTGAAGTCCACTTGCCCAAGAGTGAAGTAAGATTGATGATTTTCTGTGCCATCATCTCTCCATCCTGTGCCTTGTAACCGATAAGAGCAATGCGGTCGCCTGCCAGCAAACCACCCTGCACGATGTCTGGCTGCTCATCATCGATGAAGACTGAGAGCGTATCTCCCTCATCAGAAATCAGCTCCAGATTGTGCATGGATGTACCCTCACCACAAACACCGTAGATGGTTGAATCATCGGCAACTTCCTCCAGATCGAGGGAATCTGTAGGAGTGATTACCTGTGCGGTTTTCTTATCCTTGCAGCTATTGGCAGCAAAGAGTACCACCAAAGCCATCATCATATAAACTAATCTTTTCATAATCCTTATAGTTTTTTTTGTTATAAAAACGTTCTATTTATCTTGTTTATCATGAAGCTCCTCCTATTGAAGCTTACGATTCCTTCTGAAGTCTTTCCTGTTTCTTAGCTTCATCCCACAGTTTATCCATTTCTTCCAAACTCATGTCTTTCAGATTCTTACCCTGCTTGAGCGAATGATCTTCTACATAGTTGAAACGGCGGATAAACTTCTGGTTTGTCTTCTCCAGCGCATTATCCGGATTGAGCTTGTAGAGACGGGCTGCATTGATGACGGAGAAGAGGAAATCGCCGAGTTCCTGAGTTGAGTTTTCCTTGTCGTCCTTGGCAAGTTCTGCCTTGAGTTCTTCCAGTTCTTCGTGTACCTTGTCCCATACATCCTCCTTCTCCTTCCAGTCGAAGCCCACGTTTCGTGCCTTGTCCTGAATGCGATAGGCCTTGATAAGGGATGGCAATGAATTTGGCACACCGCTCAGAACGCGCTCGTTGCCATCTTTCTCCTGCTGCTTGATCTGCTCCCAGGTTTTCTCTACCGAGGCAGCATTCTTGGGTTTGCTGGCACCAAGAGCCAGGGTTTCTTCAGAATTGGCAGTTTCTGCCTTCCGAGTTTCTTCCGTATTGGCAGCTTCTGCCTTCCCGGTTTCAGCTTCATCAGTTTCTTTATATACCACCTGTCCTTCGTCGTTGATATACATATCAGGATTCGAAACAGTCCAGTTACCTTCCTCCTTCCAGTTGATGAAAGGATGGCGGAACATCAGTTTGTCAGCTTCCTGATTGCAGACATCGCAGATATCGAATTCGCCGTCTTCTCTGCCGATGATGCTATAGAACATCACGTGCTCCAGCACATCGCCCAGCTCCTTCTTGATATCCTTGTAATCGCGCTTCATCAAGGCGTCACAAAGCTCGAAAGTCTCCTCGATGGTATTCGGACGAAGACTCTCGAATGTCTGCTTCTTATCCCATGGACACTGCAGGCGCAAACGGTCCTGCACATCCAGCAAGCGGCTGAACGCCGCTAACTTTTCTTCTTTCGTATGCATTGTTTAAATTCCTTTATAAATTTCTCTTCCACTTCTCTCCCGCTTTCGTATTAAGGAAGATGGCGAAAGAAAGAGCCAACACAAATATAAAAACATTAAAAAACAAATATACTTCCATAATTTTTATTTTATATCTTTGATTTTCAACAAACTATTGGCACTATAGGCAAGCAAGATTCCACCCAAAGTACCAAATATCAGACACACTATGTTAAAGGCTTCCATACTACCTCCATTAAATAAAGGCGACAATCCACCCACGACAACGCTGCCAAACATCAGCTTCGCCATATCATAGAGAAAACCGGCTAGCAGTTTTCTTCTATCTTGCTCTGAAACTTCTTTTACTGCATTACTAACCATCGTTTTGTGCAAAAATTAATAATTTTGATGCAAAGATAGCATTTTTCGCTCAAAAATTCGTATCTTTGCACCGTTTTTTAAGGAAAAAGAAAGAAAAAGAATAAAAATTAGATAGAAACAATGGAATTAGCAAGTAAATACGATCCACAAGCAGTGGAAAGTAAATGGTATCAGTACTGGCTCGACAACAAGCTTTTCAGCTCGAAGCCAGATGGTCGTGAACCTTATACGGTGGTTATCCCTCCACCAAACGTAACAGGTGTGCTCCACATGGGACACATGCTCAACAATACTATCCAGGATATTCTCGTTCGCCGTGCACGCATGGAGGGCAAGAACGCTTGCTGGGTACCAGGTACCGACCACGCCAGTATCGCTACCGAGGCTAAGGTGGTTAACCGCCTCGCACAGCAGGGTATCAAGAAGACCGACCTTACTCGCGATGAGTTCCTCAAGCACGCTTGGGACTGGACTCACGAGCACGGCGGCATCATCCTCAAGCAGCTCCGCAAGCTCGGTGCCAGCTGCGACTGGGACCGCACTGCCTTCACCATGGACGAGACCCGTTCTCGCGCTGTCATCCACGTTTTCTGCGATCTTTACAAGAAAGGTCTCATCTATCGTGGCGTACGCATGGTTAACTGGGATCCTAAGGCCCAGACTGCGCTCTCTGACGAGGAGGTTATCTACAAGGACGAGCACTCTAAGCTCTACCATCTGAAGTATTATGTAGTAGAGCAGGACTGCCAGCAGGTGGACGAGGAGAACGTGATGCACAAGGATGAGAAGGGTTACTATGCCGTGGTAGCAACTACCCGTCCTGAGACCATCATGGGCGACTCTGCCATGTGTATCAACCCTGAGGACAAGAAGAATACCTGGCTGAAGGGCAAGCACGTGATCGTGCCTCTCGTAAACCGCGAGATTCCTGTCATCGAGGATACATACGTAGATATCGAGTTCGGTACCGGATGCTTGAAGGTAACTCCAGCTCACGATATCAACGACCACGCCCTCGGTTTGAAGCACGGTTTGGAGACCATCGATATCTTCAACGACAACGGTACCATCAGCGAGGCAGCAGGTCTCTATGTTGGCATGGACCGCATGGACGTGCGCAAGCAGATTTCCATCGACCTTCAGAACGCCGGATTGATGGAGAAGATTGAGGACTATAATAATAAGGTGGGCTTCTCTGAGCGTACCAATGTGCCTATCGAGCCAAAGCTCTCTACACAGTGGTTCCTCAAGATGCAGCACTTTGCTGACATCGCCCTCCCTCCTGTGATGGACGACGACATCGAGTTCTACCCTAAGAAGTATAAGAACACCTATCGCCACTGGTTGGAGAACATCAAGGACTGGTGTATCAGCCGTCAGCTCTGGTGGGGTCACCGCATCCCAGCCTACTACTTCGATAATGCCGGCAAGAAGGATTTCGTGGTAGCTGAGACCGCTGAAGAGGCTCTGAAGCTCGCCCAGGAGAAGAACGCCAGCATCAAGGCTGAGGACCTGGAGCAGGAGAGCGACTGCCTCGACACCTGGTTCTCTTCATGGCTGTGGCCTATCTCTCTGTTTGATGGCATCGAGCATCCAGACAACGAGGAGATCAACTACTACTACCCTACTTCCGACCTCGTAACAGGTCCGGACATCATCTTCTTCTGGGTAGCACGTATGATCATGGCTGGCTACGAGTATCGTGGCAAGATGCCATTCAAGCACGTATATTTCACAGGTATCGTCCGCGACAAGCTGGGCCGCAAGATGAGCAAGAGTCTCGGTAACTCACCAGACCCACTGGATCTGATTGACAAGTTTGGTGCCGACGGTGTCCGTATGGGTATGATGCTCAGTGCTCCAGCCGGCAACGACATCCTCTTCGACGAGAGCCTTTGCGAGCAGGGACGTAACTTCAACAATAAGATCTGGAATGCCTTCCGCCTCGTGAAGGGTTGGGAGACTGCAGATATCGAGCAGCCTAAGAGTGCAGAAATCGCCGTGAAGTGGTTTGATGCCAAGCTCAAGGAGGTGAACGAGGAGATGCAGAAGCAGTTTAAGGACTACCGTATCTCTGAGGCATTGATGACAGTATATAAGCTGTTCTGGGATGAGTTCTCATCTTGGTACCTGGAGATGGTGAAGCCAGCTTACGGTCAGCCTATCGACCAGAAGAGCTACGACGCTACCCTCCGCTTCTTCGATGCCCTCCTGAAGATGTTGCATCCATTCATGCCATTCATCACCGAGGAGTTGTGGCAGCACATCTACGACCGCAAGGATGGCGAGAGCATCATGCGCGAGAAGCTGGAGATTCCTGCACCTACAGCCGAGGAGCAGAAGTTGGCAGCAGATATCGAGGCAGTGAAGCAGATTATCGCCGGTGTTCGTACCGTTCGCAACCAGAAGAACATTGCCCAGAAGGAGCAGTTGTCTCTGCAGGTAGTAGGCAAGAACGATTTCGAGGCTTACAACGACGTAACGCTGAAGATGGCCAACCTCGACAAGATTGAGGTCATCGCCGAGAAGAGTGCCGATGCATCCAGCTTCATGGTAGGCACCGACGAGTTTGCCGTACCATTGGGCGACCTCATCGACGTAGCAGCCGAGATTGAGAAGGCAGAGGCTCAGCTCAAGCACCTGGAGGGCTTCCTGATGGGTGTACGCAAGAAGCTCAGCAATGAGAACTTCGTAGCTCACGCCCCTGAGAAGGTAGTGGCTCTGGAGCGCAAGAAGGAAAGCGACTCTGTAGAGAAGATTGCTGCCCTCAAGGCAACCATCGAGGAGCTCAAGAAGAAGTAACAGATTCTTTTTATATATGTTGAATGTTGAGTGTAGAATGATGAATGCAGAATCTCAGACGGATGAATTCGTCAGCCATTCTGCAACTCAACATTCAGCATTCAACATTCAACTTTTTTATTATGATCAAGAAGCTTTTCACCTTATTTATATGTATGTTTTCGTTCGCCATGACTTTCACCAGTTGTAGCGACGAGGCTTTTGATGTGGATAGCGTCAACAAGCAGACCATCCTGGTATATTATCCATGGACAGGCAGTACCACCAGTTCGGGTTTGAAGCAATACCTTGCCAACAACATCGACAGCATCTGCCAGGGTATCGTAGCCAAGAAAGGACTCAGTGACTCACGTGTGATGGTATTTTTCAGCGAGAAATACAACAAGAGCACACTCTACGATCTGCAGTACGATGCCGCCAGCAGGAAGGTGAACCGTGTGCCCGTGAAGACCTACGAGGACAACAGCTATTGCACGGCAGAGGGATTCGCCAACCTTCTCAATGAGGTGAAGCAAAATGCCGAGGCACTCAACTATGCCCTCATCATCGGAGTACATGGATCCGGATGGACCTATGCAGAAGATTGGGAGAATTATCCGAACTATGCCCGTCCTGGCTTCGGAAGCACAGACACAGCCGGCAAACCATCCAGTACATTCAGCGGCATCCAGTTTGGCAGTGACCCAGACCATCCAGTCACCCGCTTCTTCGGAAGTGTAAATTCCAAGAGTCATGCCATGGACATCCCAACCCTGGCAGAAGGAATCAGACAGAGCGGACTGAAGATGCAATACATTCTCTTCGATGCCTGCTATATGGGAAATGTGGAGACTGCATACGAGCTGAAGGATGTCACCAACTATCTCATGAGTTCGAGCAGCGAGGTGATGGGTTTGGGCTTTCCATACCGAAGCATCTGGAGCATGCTCAATTCCGCAACGCCCAACTATTCCGGCATCGTAAACGGTATTGTCAACTTCTACAAATCCAGCTACGTACCTTATTGCAACATGGCAGCCATCGACTGTCGCGAGATGGATAACCTGGCTAGCGTAATGAAGGAAATCAACAGCAAATATACACTCGATTCCTCCATTCCTCTAGAAACAATCCAACCTCTCGACGGCTTCACTCCCAACCTGTTTTATGACATGTCGGTATATGTAGATAGCCTCAAGCCAAGCGGTTACCTGAAAGACCAGTTTACCGCCCAGATAAAGAAAACCATCAAGGCTGCAGCGCATACCGATGAGGCATTTACCATGCTGAAGGATCCCTATAGAGGAACCACCTTCCAGGTAAAGAGCTATTGCGGTCTTTCCATCTCCGACCCGAGCCAGCACAGTGTAGCTCTCAAGGGAAGAGAGAAGACAGGATGGTGGAAGGCAACCCACTAATAAAGTTGAATGTTCACATTTCAAAATACTAAGGACAAAGATGGAATTTTTTATAATCGATCGTAATGGACAGCAGGCAGGTCCTTTCAGTTTCGACCAACTCGTACAGAAGGGCATCAGTCCCGAAACACTGGTGTGGAAACAGGGAATGGCAGATTGGACTCCTGCCTGGAAGGTAGAGGAACTGAGAGCCGTACTGGAAGCTCTAGAAGCCAACCAGAGCAACCAGAATGCCCAAAAGCAAGAAGGAGTTCAGCAAGGTTTCCAGCAAGGAGCAAACCAGCAGCAGGCTCAGCAGGATTATCAGAAAGTCCAGCAGGAAGCCTATCAGCAGGGATTCCAGCAGGGAGCAGCGATGCATTCGAATTTCCAGCAGCAGCCTAAGAAGAAGACGAGCCATTTCGCTATCAAGATGGTGATAGGTCTCATCATTTTCATCCTTGCCATATTTGCCGTAACCAATCCGAGCGCAGATGCTCATAAGGAGAAGGTTCGCACGGAGGCAAGCAAGGCAGTAGAAAAGGCGGTAGGATCTACCGACAACAATTTCTTCTCGCAGGCGCTCCGCTCTGTAGCCAAGATGATGGCTGGCAGCATGATGGACGAAGCGATGAACCAGCTTTTCGAATACCACAACTATATCGTTTGCTCTACGGGTTCTGTAGAATTCAACGGCAAGCCGCATACCGTGAGTTTCGGTATTCTCGGCAACGTCTATACGATGAATGCCGACGATATGGTCAAGGCGCTGGAATCAGCCGATAACCTTCATATCGAGGAGTCAGAATCAAATGTATCCTCTGACACTCCTAATATGGATGGATCAGATTCAGAAGCCAATGTCAATGAGGACCAGGCTGATAGCGATGAAGGCAGCCTCAGCACAAGAATGCAGAAGAAACTGGAAGAGAAAGCCAATCAGGCTTTCGATAAGGCAGCGGATAAAGTGAGCAGGAAGGTAGAAGAGAAAATCAACCAGAAGCTCGAAGAGACCACCGATTCTTCCAGCATCGAAAAGATAATCGATAAGATCCTGGAGTTATTTTAACGGCATATCATACAAATCTCCCGCAAGAGCTTTAGCACGGTCTATAGCTACGCTCGGAATAAATACCTACCCGATTTAGAGACGCTTCTTGAAATCTCAAAGATTTTAGAAGTTGACCTCAAGGATTTGATTACGGACGAGAACGAAAGAGTGTAATGAACTCGTAGTTTTCAGTCTTAGCTAGTATGTTGTAGAACTTCTGATAATAAATTATTATTTGAATATGGGCATAAGCAAAGATTTAACAGAAGAGGACATCAAGTTCCGCTATATCAACGAGGCCATCACAAGCAAGGGATGGTCAAAGGATAGTATATTCATGGAACAGAAGGTTA
>OKVK01000029.1_pt1 | contig 111441 bp, 99 predicted proteins | sample 1604771 | NCBI WGS metagenome assembly OKVK01 (sample SAMN01760906, study PRJEB22395) | human gut metagenome | reverse complement strand
AGAGAGAGAGAGAGAGAGAGAGAGAGAGAGAGACGGGCGGCAAGCTCCGCTACCGCAGACTCTACGACAGGATCGTTATCAGGCGCAAGATGTAACGGCATCATGGGAGTACCAATCACCTTCCTTGACAAGTTCAACCCCGATCAATTTGAGATTATCGGAGCAACAGAAAGCGAAGGAAAGGGATTCTCAGCCGGATTATGGGATGCAGATAGCGGAATTGCACAGCCCGTGGTCTGCGGAGAACGCAAGTATAAGAGATTGTTCATTAAGCACAAGCGGATGTAGTGGTATCATGGGAGTACCAATAACATTTCTGGACAAATATAATCCGGAGCAGTTTGAAATTATTGGTATTGCAAAGCGTGGTGCTGGCGATCCCGCTCTAAAAACCAAAGTATACACTAGGGATGATTACCCCAATTACAGTGACCTGAACGCTACCCCGGTGATAATTCAAGCTAACGGCGTTCCTAAAAACACTTATCCACGCATTCTAATTCGCAGAAAGATTAGAAAGTAGGTGCAAATCAATGAAAATTAAACTGCACGAAATCCCTGTACGGGATGTGGTAAATGGCTACATAGACAGCGCCGAAAATGGCGTTGTGGGCTATGGCGGCAAACTGAATATTCGCCCGGCATTTCAGCGGGAGTTTATCTATAAAGACAAACAGCGGGATGAGGTTGTGCGCACAATACGCAAAGACTTTCCGCTCAATGTCATGTATTGGGTAAAGAGCGACAACGGCAGGTTTGAACTGTTGGACGGCCAGCAGCGCACAATCAGCATTTGCCAATATGTGCAGGGCGATTTTTCCATTGACCACATGGCCTTTCATAACCTGACCAAAACTGAGCAGGAGCAGATTTTGAACTACCCGCTAATGATCTATATTTGTGAGGGTACGGACAAGGAAAAATTGGACTGGTTCAAAATTATCAATATTGCGGGTGAACAGTTGACCACGCAGGAACTGCGCAACGCAATCTACACGGGCGAATGGCTGACCGAAGCAAAGAAGTATTTCAGCAAGACCCATTGCCCAGCCTATCAGATTGCAGGAGATTATCTGAGCGGAAGCGCCATCCGTCAGAATTACCTTGAAACTGCCTTAAAGTGGATTGCAGCCCGTGATGGTATTGAAATTGAAGACTATATGTCCAAGCACCAGCATGACACGAACTGCAATGACCTGTGGCTGTATTTCCAGACAGTCATAAATTGGGTGAAGGCAACATTCCCTACCTACCGCAAAAAGCTGATGCAAGGGCTTGAGTGGGGCATTTTCTACAATAAGTACCACGCAAACAGCTATGACCCAAAATCCCTTGAAAAACGAATTGTTGCCCTACTGGATGATGAAGATATATCGAATCAGAAAGGTATTTACGAATATCTGCTTGACGGTCAGGAACGGCATTTGAATATTCGCGCATTCTCACCCAAAATGGCACGGACTGCATATGAACGTCAGAAAGGTATCTGCCCAAAGTGCAAAAAGCATTTTGAAATAGAAGAAATGCAAGCTGACCATATTACCCCATGGAGCAAGGGCGGCAAGACGACGGCAGAAAACTGTCAAATGCTTTGCGCTGACTGCAACCGCCGCAAGAGCAATACATAACCTCTGCTTGTCGCTTACATTCTGCTATCGTTTAGCATCTCATTGCAGATTTAAGCGACAAATAAGCGACAAGACACAATATACAGTTTCAGAATACCCGGAAAAACCACAACATATTGAACAATATACAAAGAACAGCCCTGTATTTGGTGTCGAAATCAAATACAGGGCTGTTTCGATATACTCCTTCTCAAAATATACGGCAATACCTTTCTCCTTTAATTTCCGGATGTGAGTCAGTGTATCAACCGTATTTCGAGCAAACCGGCTGATGGATTTTGTAACAATCAAATCCATCTTAACGTCGTCTTTGATACAAAATGAAAAAGCCGCCTCTGGGTTACAATGCCCAGAAACGGCCTGATTTCAAGGGTTTTCACGGTTCCACCGGTCCATCCGGTAAGGCTGTGAAAGCCCTTTCTCTTTATGAAGATTTCGCTTGAGGCGCGGAGCAAGGTGGCGACTTACCCCTCACTATTTTCTTGCAGGGGAAAGATTAAAAAGTGTAAGGAAAAATAGAAATGTGCGGGAAAAGTTAAAAGGTTCAGAGGGAAAATTATAAAGTGTAGTTTTAGCCGGCTTTCCATAGGACAGTCACAGTGTCGGAGACATCAGTATTATCTGGATCAATGTCCATGTCATTGCTCCCTCGGCTGCTATCAGAGTGGCAAGGCACGCAAGTAACAGAATCAAGTACTAACAGGCAAACTTGAATAGACAATTGGCTCCCCATCTATCAACTTTAGAGACACACCTTTTACCTTCATTCCTTTTTTAATGCAGCAACGGAACGCATCTCTGTATTCTGCAATCTCCTCATTAATTGCCAGCCATTTGATTCTTGGATTCAACGAGACGAAAATATAGCTAACGTTGTATCCGGCATCTAGGAGGCAACTGAGTTTTACCAACTGATCAATCGCTCGCTGTGAATACACAGAAGGGAATCGCGCCACTTTGTCCTTAGCAAAAGACAAAATGCTCTTAATTTCAATTACTGTTTCTGTATCTTCAATGAACAGATCACTTTTATAGCCGCCAACCTTGTATTCCTTCCTTATTAGCGTCCGGAAGAAATAGCCCTCAGGGGCCCGGCAGAAAAAGCTAATTGCAGATCAAGAGAAAAAGCCATTACCGAACCCTTTCAAATCCTTTATACTGAATAGTGACCAAACAACCCAGTAGAAAGGAATGATATGAAAGGAATTCAAAGCAATGGCTTCCTGCCAATTATAGCACAGGCCATTGCAGAAATGGAAGAACTCCACGGTGAGTTTGCAAGTATAGACGAAATCAATCTGGCAGAGCTGGGGCGCAGGACCGGAATCTCCCGGGCAAAGCTGCGCCGACTAAAAGCAAACGGATTTTGTGAGACCCCACATGGTCTCACAGGACAGCCAAAGGATCATTTGCTGGACGGATACAGTTCGGTTTTGGACAACTTGCTACGAAGCGGAGTCAGTAATTCTACTGTTTGCCTGGCGCGTCTGCAAGCAATTGGCTTTTCTGGAAGTCGCAGCACAGTGAAACGATACATCGCCTCGCACAAGCACCTTATCCCCGCCAAGCGTCAGCAGATTGCACCGCAGGGCAACCGTGGGCGCCGCTATACGACTGGTCCCGGTGAAGCCTACCAGATGGACTGGGGGTTCACGGATGTTCTGGATTACAAAGAACGGGTTTACCGAGTGGCTTGCTTCGCCATGATCTGCCACCACTGTGGTGAATGCTACATTGAGTTTTTTCCCAATGCCAAGCAGGAAAACCTATTCATCGGTATGGTCCATGCCTTCCAATACATGGGGGTCCCTAGATTCATTCTTACCGACAACATGAAAAGCGTCGTTCTCCATCGCGACTTGGAAGGGCACCCTGTGTGGCAGAAGGATTACGAAACCTTCATGAAAACCATTGGATTTGAAACAAAGCTCTGCAAGCCGCGGCATCCTTTTACCAAGGGGAAAGTGGAACGGCTCGTGCGGTTCGTGAAGGAGAACTTCCTCGCCGACAGGGTTTTTTACAACATTACCGATCTGAACTGGCACGCATTGGAATGGTGTAATTCACAGAATGGTACTTACCATCGTGCCGTGGACGCTGTGCCTCAGCAGCTTCATGTGGAGGCGTGCGGCGAATTGCTTCGGCCCCTTCCGGAGTTAGATGCTGTGCGTTTTTATCTCTGCCCAGAACGAATAGTCTCTTTTGATGGATTCGTAAACTACGAAGGCCGGCGGTTTGGCGTGCCCTATAGCTATCCCGGTGCAACAGCTCGGATTATGCGCAGTGGAGATACGCTCTACATTTACTCCGCAGATCTGAGCTCGCTTTTGACGACCCACGATGTGACCTGGAGCCGCAGGGACAGCTTCTGTGAAGGGCAGTATGAGGTACTTCAGCAGCCCGAGGAACTGCCGACTGCTCCTGTAACAACGCAGATCCGCCAACTTCCCAAGCCATCTGGCGAACTATCCTTTGCCAAATTTGATTTTGACGAGGAGGAGCCAGTATGACACAGACCGTTTTTGAAAAGATGAATACCGCGATTTCCGTGCTGAAGCTGGACTTTACTACCGAGGAATTCGCCACCTTTGCCGATGACCAGGAACTCTCAGAAGAGGCTATTGAGGCGGTACAGGCTGTCTTTTCTTACATCAGCGAAAAGAAACAGCAGACCACCGTCCAGACACTGCTCAAACTGAGCCGGCTTCCTAAAAAGGAGCCAAAAACCTTTGAGAACTTTGATTTTTCTCTGCTGAAAAGCAGGGACTTGGACCGGATACGGGCGCTGCCCTCCTTGGGCGCGGTTTATTCGCACCGCAACTTGGCCTTTATTGGACCGCCGGGAACAGGAAAAACACACTTGGCGCAGGCATTTGGCTATGCCTGCTGCCAGCATGGGATGAGGGCTTATTTCATTAAGGCTTCCGAACTGCGAGACCGCTTTACAGCCGCCAGACGCGCGGGGAAAACGGATTCCTGCCTCAAGAGCTTAGTCCGCCCGTCCTGCTTGATTATTGATGAGATTGGCCATTGCGAATTCGACAAGGAGAATACGCGGCTGTTCTTTGATCTGATTGACCGCCGGTACAATAAGGAAGGCAATTTCAACATGGTCTTCACCAGCAACAAGAATCCGGCTCTCTGGCGTGAGGACTTTAATGAAGACTCTACGCTTCTGTGTGCGCTGGACCGCATCTTTGATGAGGCTACGGTATTTAAGCTGCGTGGTGAGAGCTTCCGCGGAAAGAAACTGGATACAGTTTCTGTACAGACTGGCAAAGTAAAGGCCGTTGAGCCGATGGCTGGCCAGCAAGAATAACTTTTGCCAATCTGGGTTGTTTGGTTTTTCTATCTGAGCCTTAATTGGCGATTTCAGTTGAGCCCCCAGTGGTTTTCCTGGCGGACGCTAACATCCTTAAGTGCGTTCTCTTTCCAAGATACGAAAAACGTCTGCTGCTAATACTGTTTGCCACAACTTCATTAGCTTTTGTCATATTCAAAAGGATAAAGCCGTTATTACCCAATAAAGCATATACTGAGTATTTTGTCCTTGCATCGGATGACAAAACCGGTGAAACCAGCACTTCTCTTCCAGTAAGATCAATGAAGTTACTGAGTCTGCATGACGCAGGAATATAGCAGAGAGTATCTTCGCCATCGACCTCGACACGGCATAAAAACCTGTTCTTGAGTTCCTCTTTGAAAATGCCATGTTTGAAATTCTGCTCCAACACTCTCTGCCTCCTTCGCCACTATTTGAATTTAGTGTTTTCCGCTAATCACATCTTTGACGATTGCATCTAATTCCGGTATCTCAATCAAGTATCCCTGAGCCCTCTCAACCACATCACCATTTTTATAGATCATATCGCCATGCTTCTGAAGGTACTGAGCATCTGGGGCCTCAATAATCATCCTTGAAGAGATACCATCATTTACTCGCAAAGCAACACGTCCATTCAACTGGGCCTTTGTCGTCGAAGGTACCAACTTTGCCTCGGGTCGCTGTGTGCAGATAACCAGATGAATACCTCGACTTCTCCCGGCCTGCGCAATTCGCTGAACAGGTTTGTAGAATGCACTTTGCTCTTTTTTGGTTTCAAGCTGATCTGCAAGATCGGCAAATTCATCAATCACCACAACTATAGGTGCCAGTTTTTCTGCGGCAATTTTATTGTACTCAGTGATGTTCGCCACTCTGGCTTCAGCTAACAACTTCCCTCTACGCTCAGATTCCTCAAATATTACATCCCTGATTACGCGGGTAGCTTCTACTGCATCAGATATTACGCTTCCCGAATAAAGATGAGGCAAACCCTCAAAATGGATAAAGTCCTCCAATTTTGATGAGGAAAGGACCAATTGTAGTTCATCCTGACTAGGATGGGTCATCAACATAGCGGCAAGCATTGTGAAAAGGAATACTGATTTTCCCGAACCCGTACTTCCACCAACGAGCATGTGTGGCATCTGTCCGAGATCTTCAATCAAATCCTTTCCGTTCGGTGTTCTTCCAAGCGGGAAATATAACTGCTCCGGTGAAGTCACCTTTGGCAGAGAAGCAATTACATCCTTAAAAAGGACCTTTTCCCTCTTTAACCGAGGGATATCTAAGAGCAACTCATCAGAATTCGGTACCTGCTGAATAATGACGCCGGTACGCTTCATTTCTCTTCCGATATCCTCAAGATGGCTCGATAATCCCTGAAGCGACTGGCCTCTTCCAAGCCTGAATTTGAGTCGAATGACGCTTGGGCCAACAACCGTATCTTCCGGGTTGCATTCCTTAAGAGAAACATGGTAATCCCCGCAGGATCGCTTAAAATCCTTAACCAACTGTTCGATTTCCTTACGGCTAACGCTATTGTTGTTATCCGTCGAAGATGCAGTAGCCGGTTGTTCTTTCTCTTCTCCATACGGGATCGTGCCCTCGGCAACCATCTGTAAGTCAGAAGGCTTTATTTGCGGGTGTGTGTAAACAGGCGGTTTTTCCTGCTGGCCCACGGCAGTCGATACAGAGGAAGCATCCATATCGGTATCAATTATCGCATCCTCTGGCTCGGTCTCTCCTGATGCAGAATCCTCAGAATTATCGAAATCAGGCGTAAACGATTCTTTAATGAGAGTTCCCTCGCCAAGAATGTCACGTTGGATTTCCTTTGCGGTTAACTTCCAATAATCAATTTGGCAATCGTCAAAGTCCGGATTCTTACACGAAACATGTTCCCCCCCTACAGCCTCATTCAATTTGATGTGTAGGAGTAGGCCGGTGACAACAATATTCAATCCGCCTTCATTCTCACTACTGAAAGCCTTTTTCAATATCAAGTACCATTTCTTTTGCCAGTCAGCGTCATGAACATTTCGGAAGCATTCAGATACTATCTGGTACTTTAGCACCTCTCTTCGAGCAGAGGTGAACATGTCCATCTGATTTTCATCGGCAGTAAAGATTTCACGCAGAATCTCAATCATCGATGCGATCTGACCAGCTGCATGTCCTGAAATAAGGAAAGACTTTGAATCTGAATCATCCCTTGTTATTGTTGCATCCGGAGATTCGTCCCGCGTTTTCACCTCGATAGGCTCAATATGCAACGTATTCGAAGACTCATCATAATACAATCCTACAAGATCAGCACGTTCATTCCCATATTTACTATTCTGAAGCCATAGACGCGCCTTATCATCATCGAGAGATGCAAATATCGAGCAGTATCTCTTGTGGTAATAACTTCAAACTCTGCCAGAGAATGCAACTTATCGGTATCATTTTTAATGAAGACAATAATACTTCCTGCGCATTCAGGCATACTTCGCCAAAGGACAGCCTTCTCGATAGAATTTGTGATATCATACAGTTCCTCGGAAAACTCAATCACTTCATCATAGCCAATTATGAAGGAATTCTGGAACACCATCCAACTCATCTTTGCCGCTGTGGGCGGCTGGCTGGGCTACTTTCTCGGCGGCTGTGACGGCCTGCTTTACGCCCTGATCGCCTTTGTAGCCATCGACTACATCACCGGGGTCATGTGTGCCATCTCGGACAAGACCCTTTCCAGTGAGGTTGGCTTCAAGGGCATCTGCCGCAAGGTGCTGATTTTCCTGCTGGTGGGCATCGGTCATATCGTTGACGCGCAGGTGATTGGCAGTGGCGGCGTTATGCGCACAGCTGTCATCTTCTTCTATCTCTCCAATGAAGGCATCTCCCTTATCGAAAACGCAGCCCATCTCGGTCTGCCGATCCCAGACAAGCTGAAGGCAGTGCTGGAGCAGTTGCATGACCGCGCCGAGAAAGGCGGTGACGAGTAATGGCATACTCGAACAGCTCGATGGTGGTCTACACCAAGCTGAGCCCCAACCACTCCGGCCAACGGACTCACAGTATTGACCGCATCACGCCTCACTGTGTGGTCGGCCAGTGCTCTGTGGAGACGCTGGGCAGTATCTTTGAACCGGCCTCTCGACAGGCTTCCAGCAACTATGGCATCGGCGCGGATGGACGTGTCGGCATGTATGTGGAGGAGAAAAACCGCAGCTGGTGCTCCTCCAGCAAAGAAAACGACCAGCGGGCTGTGACCATCGAGTGCGCCTCCGAGACCACGGAGCCCTACGCTTTCCGGGATGTGGTCTACCAAACACTGATCAAGCTCTGTGTGGACATCTGCAAGCGCAACGGCAAGAAGAAGCTCCTGTGGCTGGGCGATAAGGATACGACGCTGGCCTACACGCCAAAGGCCGACGAGATGGTCCTGACGGTCCACCGCTGGTTTGCAAACAAGTCCTGTCCGGGAAACTGGATGTATGCGCGAATGGGTGATCTGGCCAGCAAGGTCACAGCAGAACTCGGCGGTGCTGCGCAGGAGCCCGCGAAGGTCACTGGCACGCAGGCCACCGCACTGGTGGACCTTTCCGAAGCCGACGTGATCAAGAAGGTCGGCAGCCTTTTCACCTCCGACATGAAGAAATCTGGTGTCCTCGCCTCCGTGTCTCTGGCGCAGTTCATTCTGGAGTCCGGCTACGGTAAGTCCGAACTGGCCCAGAACGCCAACAACCTCTTCGGCATGAAGAAATCCCTCTCCGGGAACAACTGGTACGGCTCCACGTGGGACGGCCAGTCCGTGTACACGAAGAACACGCAGGAGGATGACGGCACAGGCAAGCTCTACACCATTACGGCTGATTTCCGAAAGTATCCCTGCATTGAGGACTCCATCGCCGATCACAGCGCCTACCTTCTGGGGGCCATGGACGGAAGCAAGCTCCGCTACGATGGCCTGAAGGACTGCAACGACTACAAAAAGGCCATCCAGCTCATCAAGGACGGCGGGTATGCGACCAGCACCACTTACGTTTCCAGCCTCTGCAGCATCATTGAAAAGTGGAACCTGACGCAGTATGACGCAGCTTCTTCTGATGGGGAGGACAAGCCCGCCTCTGCTTGTACCGCTGCTATGGTCATCGCCGTGGCCGTAGAACAGATCGGCTACAAGGAAAAGAGGTCCAATTCCCAGCTTGACGATAAGAGCGCCAACGACGGGTCCGGCAACTACACAAAGTATGCCAAAGACTTCGACCAGAAGTATCCCAAATGGTACAACGGGAAGAAGAATGGCTTTGCATGGTGCGACATGTTCGTAGACTGGTGCTTCCTGACGGCTTTCGGTTATGAGAAGGCGCTATCCCTGCTCTGCCAGCCGGAACGCTCTGCAGGCGCAGGATGCACGTACTCTCTGCGCTACTTTAAGAACAAGGGCCAGTTCTATACCAAGGACCCGCAGCCGGGAGATCAGATCTTCTTCGGAACCTCGCTCGACAACAGCACGCACACGGGCATCGTGGAATCGGTGGATAAAAAGCAGGTGCATACCATTGAAGGCAACACCAGCGATCAAGTGGCGAGGAGAAGCTACTCGCTCACCAACAGCCGCATCCTTGGCTACGGCAGACCTGCCTATGATGCTGCCGGAGCTGTGGCTCCGGTCACGCCTGCCACTCCTGCCGCACCGCAGACCACAGACGTTCCCTTCTGCGTAAAGATCAGTATCCGGAACCTGAACATCCGCAAGGGACCAGGCACCAACTACAGCCGCACCGGCTCCTATACCGGCATAGGCGTGTTCACCATCGTGGACGTGCAGTCCGGGCAGGGCTCCGATACCGGCTGGGGCAAGCTCAAGTCCGGCGCGGGCTGGATCAGTCTCGACTATACCAAGAAACTGTAACCGACCTTCTGGGCCTGTGGGAGAAATCCTGCAGGCCCACTTTTTTTGTTTCTGCCCGCTCAAATCGGCTTCCAATCTCCAGTGGAAGGTGAAGGCCAAGCCTTCGGATTGGAGGTCAATATGACAAACGAACAGAGAATAAAGATCACAAACCTCCGGCATCAGGGGTACGGCTACACTGCTATCGCGAACGCTGTCGGTCTGTCCAAGGATAGCGTCAAGGCTTACTGCAGGAACCACGGTCTGGCTGGTGAAGTAGCGTCAGCCCACACCCTTGCGGAAGTGTCTCCGGATGGGTGCCTGAACTGCGGTACGCCAATTATACAACGTCCCAAGGTGAAGAAACGGAAATTCTGTTGCAGCGATTGCCGCATTAGTTGGTATAAGGCAAACCCGGACCGGCTGAACCTTAAGGCTGTGTACGAATATGTTTGTCCGACGTGCGGCAAGCACTTCTCCGCCTATGGTAACAGCCACCGAAAATACTGTTCCCACGCCTGCTATATCGCTGTCCGGTTCCGAGGCGGTGACGGCGCATGACACCGGAGGAGCTCCGTAATGATATGCTTTACCATATGGCTTTGTCGATGGCCAAAACCATGCTAGAAAAGGGCCTGCTCTCGCAAGAAGAATACGTTGAAATTGATACCATTCTGCTGCAAAAATACCAACCATATTTGGGTAGATTATTCTCAGAAAACACTTGCTATGTATCAAGTTTAGAGTGATAAATAGCAGTGCGTAAGGAGGGATAGCGCTTGAAAACCATCGAAAGGATAGACAAAAAAGCGCCGGTTCTGCCCAGGAAAAAACGAGTCGCCGCTTACGCCAGAGTGTCCATGGAATCGGAGCGGATGCAGCACTCGCTCTCCGCACAGGTGAGCTACTACAGCGCTCTTATCCAGAAGAACCCGGAATGGGAATACGCTGGCGTTTACGCCGATTACGGTATTTCTGGGACAGGCATGAAGGGCCGCGATGAGTTCAAGCGGATGCTGGCCGACTGTGAGGCCGGAGCTATCGACATAATACTCACGAAGAGCATACAGCGCTTTGCCCGTAACACGGTGGATCTGCTTAACACAATCCGGCGTCTGAAGGAGCTGGGAATTGAGGTCCGTTTTGAGAAGGAGAACATCCACTCCCTCAGCGGTGACGGTGAACTGATGCTCACAATCCTCGCTTCCTTTGCGCAGGAAGAGAGTCGCAGCATTTCTGAGAACTGCAAATGGGGCATCCGCAAACGCTATGAACGCGGCGAGACTGGCGGCTGCAAGATTTACGGCTATAGGACCAAGGACGGCAATCTGGTCATCCATGAGGAGGAAGCCGCCGTAGTCAGACGCATTTTTCAAATGTTTCTGGACGGCGATTCCTGCTACAGCATAGCGCAGAAGCTGAACGCGGAGGGTGTTCCCTCCTACCACCGGAAGAGGTTCAACGGTGAGGTCATTGGTGTCATGATCCGGCAGGAAAAATACACCGGCTGCACGCTGGCCCAGAAGTTTTATGCAGAAAACCACATAACGCACAAGATGACGAAGAATAAAGGCGAGCTGCCCATGTTCTTTATAGAGGAGACGCACCCGGCCATCATCAGCACGGAGATGTTTCAGGCTGCTCAGAGGGAATTCGCAGATCGCTATGGCGTCAAGATCGAGAACGGGATTGCCCAAACCGCAGGCTACTTCTACCACCGGGATGGAGAGGCCGGACCGCACCCGCCGCACAGGAAACCACATTGGTCAGAGGAACAGCGAAAATCTCACTCCGAGTATTTTCGGAACCGTGAAACGGCTATTTGCCGATACGAGTTTTCACACTTCATTGAGTGCGAGAACTGCCACGGCCATCTTCAGGCACAGCTCCGACACTTCGTGGATGGCTCCTCTGAGGTAGCTTGGATTGACCCGGAGCATAGCGAGAGAGCGAAAGGCACGCCAAGGCCGCTTGCTTTCCGGGACAGTGCTCTGAAAAAACAGATTGCAGACGCGCTTGGCTGGGAGGCATTTGACGCGGACGCCATGCTTGAGACGCTGACGAAGATCGGCGCGAACGTGAACGTCATCACCCTCTACTTCAAAGACGGGCATACGCAGTCATTCGAATACATCCCACCAAAGCAGATTCACCGGAAGCGAAAGGAGACGCCCTGATGGCAACTGTAACAAAGATACCCGCGACGCTTAGCCGGTTCACGGCGGCTCCGTTGGCCAGCATGGCTAAACGTAAGGTCGCCGCCTATGCCCGCGTCAGCACAGACCATGAAGAACAGCAGTCAAGCTATGAGGCGCAGGTGGATTACTACACCCATTACATCCAGAGCCGCGACGATTGGGAGTTTGTCGACGTCTATGCAGACGAAGGCATCACCGGGTGCAATACCAAAAACCGCGACGGGTTTAACCGGATGGTGGAGGACGCCCTTTCCGGTCGTATCGATTTAATCATCACGAAGTCGGTGAGTCGCTTCGCCCGGAACACCGTGGATAGCCTTACCACCATCCGAAGGCTCAAAGAGCACGGCACAGAATGCTATTTCGAGAAGGAAGACATCAATACTCTCGATGCAAAGGGTGAGTTCATGATTACACTCCTGTCCAGCATGGCCCAGGAAGAATCGAGATCAATCTCAGACAATGTCAAATGGGGTTATCGGAAGAGGATGGCAGATGGCAAGTATCATGTAGCCTATTCCCGATTCCTCGGATACACAAAAGGAAACACCACTTTAGAGATAGATGAAAAAGAGGCTGAGATAGCTCGCTATATCTATTATTTGTTTTTTGCGGGAAAATCAGACAATTATATAGCTGAAAAGCTTAATTCACAGAAGATTGCAAGCCCTGGCTCTGGGAAAAAATGGGCGCCATCTACTATCAGGAGCATTCTGACGAACGAGAAATACTGTGGAAATGCGCTGTTGCAGAAAACATTTGTTCCTGACTTTCTGACCAAAAAAGAGCAGAAAAACCATGGCGAACTCCCCAAATATTTTGTAAAGCACGGACATGACCCCATAATTGATCCCGTTGTATGGGATGAGGTTCAATCCATGAAACAAGCACATGATATAACGTATTCAGGGTGCACGATCTATTCACATAAACTTAGGTGTAGCATTTGCGGAAGATTCTACCGGCGAAAGGTGCGCAGGGGGCCATCATACCCGGATGTTCCGGCTGTTTACTATCACTGCAGAGGGAAATATGATCCTGAATGCAGGTGTAAAAACGCAGTCATTTATGAACAGGAGTTAGATGAGCTTTTTTCTGCTGCGATCATTCATTTGCTTCACCTACATGAAAAGCGGATAGCAACACTTATCAGAACAGAAATTAAAAAGCACATAGTGCCTGATCGTCAGAACCATGTATTAAGTCAAGTTACAGGATTGTTGGCATCAGAAGATATGGAGTTTGCGGTTTCTGACATAGCAAAAGAAATCATAATAAATCAAGCCACCCTGTATCCGGACAATACCATAATTTTTGAAATGCGAAATGGTGGGTGCATACAGGAAACAGGAAAACACAAAACACCATGCCGCGACTTGTGGAAGGTCTGATCTATGCATGAAGGCATGTAAAGTGATAACCTTGTAATTACATACATTGCAAAGCTTTGATAAATTGCATCCTAAGGTTGTCTTAAAATAAGCATAGATGCTGACGTTTTTGAAAAAGGAACGCCTTAAATAATTAAAAAAGCTGCCATTTCCCGGGTACCCGAAATCTTGCAGCCTTACAATCTTGGCTCAGGCGATGACCTCAGTTCCGTCATAGAACCGGAACCGCATGTCGCCGTTTTTCGTTACTGTCACGTACTCGACCGTAGCGATCCAGAGTTGAGGATCAAATTCTGTAAGCAGCCCATCCCTTGATTCGACCGTCTGCATAAACCGGTCAATAGCCTTTGCCTTTTTTATTCGATCCTGTCGTTCGGCGACAAGAGTATCGTACTTGCTCTTTGCGTTATCATATCGCTCAACATACCCATTGTACCGGGAAGAGTAGTCTTCCTGATCCTGTGCGTTGCTGGAATTCTCAGCAATAGCCTTGCAAAAGGATCAATATCAATAGACATAGCATTTCGTGACAAAAGCATAGCCTCGATAGCAGTTGTACCTGAACCACAGAACGGATCTAAAACAAACTCACCCGGGGCGCTGTATTTATTTATTGCAAAACGAGGAACAGCAGAAATATACCTCGTCGGATACTTATTAAATAACCGATTGGTAGATGATACGATCTTTGCCTTGTCAGGAATGATCTCATAAACCTTATTAGGTTCGGGATTCATGGGAAAATCATCGAGTTTAATAATATCCATACTGGTTCGATGAGCCAACGAAAGTGAAGGACTGGACGAACAATCTTAGGAGCGCGATCAAGTGATCCCGATACAAAACATCTATCACATGCTCACATATGCCTTTCAGGTTCTTCGGGAACAGGGGTATAAGAGCATTGCGACAGAGGAATTTCATAATGTAGCAGAACTATGTGCAGCGATCCTCTCGAAAGGGGTTTCCGGACAAATAAAGCGCGGTTTGGGACGCGAATACATTGAGCAGACGGATTCTCTTTCCACCGTTCGCGGCAGGATCGATATTTCAGAATCCATCCGAACGCAGAGCATTCACAAACAGCAGCTGGTTTGTACTTATGACGAGTTTTCGGTCAATTCTTTTCTTAACCAAATCATCAAAACGACGATAGAATTGCTATTTCAGGCGGACATTTCCAAATCTCGAAAGAAGGAACTGAAAAAGCTGTTAGTATTCTTCGGAGAAGTCGAACCACTTGATGTGCATCTAATCGACTGGAATATACGGTTTAATCGCAACAATCAAACCTATCGGATGCTCATTTCGGTTTGTTATCTGGTGATTAAAGGACTTTTGCAGACCAATTCCGATGGGTCGACTAAACTAATGGATTTTCTGGACGAGCAGCGCATGCATCGACTTTATGAAAAGTTCATTCTAGAATACTATCGACGTGAATTTCCGGAACTTCATGCAAGTTCATCACAAATTCCATGGGCTTTGGACGACGGCATGAGCGATATGCTTCCGATCATGCAGAGCGATATCATGCTCTCCAAATACGATACCGTGCTGATCATCGATGCAAAATATTATTCGCATACTACCCAGATGCAGTATGATATGCATACGCTACATTCCGGCAATCTATATCAGATCTTTACCTACGTCAAGAACAAGGATACTGAGTTCGGGGACCAGCCTCACAAGGTTTTCGGCATGCTCCTTTATGCCGCAACGGACGAGGCCATTCAGCCGGACAACACTTACCAGATGAGCGGCAACAAGATCAGCGTGAAGACACTTGATTTGAACCGTGACTTTTCAGAAATTGCAGCCCAGCTAAATGCAATTGTCGAAGATCACTTTGGCAAAAACTATGCCAATGCAAAGTAAATTCAATCCCGGCGACATTGCTTATATCGTTGAAAGCAATCTGTACATCCGGGAAGTGGAGGTTGTCAAAGCAGCAGCCGGATTCTTCACTATCCGTTTTGCAGATCACGGCGGTGGAATCAAAGTTAGAGAAAGCAGACTGTTTCCTTCTAAAGAGGCCGCAGAAGCTAGTTTGCCAAAGAAAGAATCACCTAAAAAGTCACATTGGTCGTATTAGAGACATCTCGCACACGATTACCCTATCTCGCACACGATTACCCCATCTCGCACACGATTACCCCTATCTCGCACACGATTACTCCCATCTCGTACACGATTACCCCCATCTCGCACACGATTTCAAAGTCAGCCGGGATGGGCTTTTTGCTGTAAATGGCAGAAAATCGACTAGATGAGCATGAATGAAGAGACAGCTCGAGCAGTAATTCGTGTGCGAGAAGCCGAAAAAGCCCATAATATAAGGACTTTTTCACATGGGAGGGGTGCAAAAAAGAAGGACCCTAATTGTATCCAAATTAGAGTCCTTCTATGGTGCCGAAAGTGGGACTCGAACCCACACGGGGTATTAGCCCAGCGGATTTTGAGTCCGCCACGTCTGCCAATTCCATCATTTCGGCTTAACACAAAATGTATTGTAGCATATTCCTTTCCAAAAGGCAAGGATTTTCCGCTTGAAAACCGAGAAATACCCTCGGTGCCGTCTTATGGATCACGCCTGTTTCTTCTGGTAGGATCGGGACGGGTATGGCTGCTGCGGGTGTTCCGCAGAGAGAATAGCAGCATCACCAGCCCCGGGTGATAGGGTACAAAAGTCCCTTCCTCCAGCATGGCCAGTACCTTTGCCTCTCCTGCCCATTGGACGGCCTCCACCTCCTCCGGCTGCAAGCGCAAAGCGGCCAGTTCCAGCTCCTGCTCCCGGGTAAAGATATCGTCAAATCCTTTCCCAAAGGGCAGACTCAAGGCCGGACGGATACCGGCAAAAGAAATATCCACTCCCAGTTCTTCCAGCAGCTCCCGGCCAGCAGCCTCCTGGCTGCTTTTCCCCGCCAGAGCGCTGCCACCGGCGGTAAAATCCCACAGGCCTGGCCATCCTTTCATAAAAGGCTGCCGCCGCTGTATAAGCATTTCCCCGGCTTTATTAAACAGGCATACATGTACGGTCTGGCGAAAACGGCCTTCCGGCTGCCGCTGCCCCCGGGTCATGGTCTCGCCTGTTTTTCTGCGGTCAAAGGTGTACAGATCCCAAAGCTCCACAAAATACCCCCTTTGCACCATATATCTGCATGGATGCGTCGCCCGTTCTGCCTCCCGGAACTCCGCACCCTGTGCGGTTGCTTTACAGATCCGTTTTGACCTGTTCCCGTGATCTTTCGGCGGAAAACCCTTCCGGATATCGGGCTTTGAGCTTATCCAGATTTCCCTGCAGGATCTGTTCCAAAGGCATATCCAGGGCAGCCGCCGCCTCTGCCAAATACCAGGCCACGTCCCCCAGCTCCCGGGCCAGACGTTCTTTATCCAGTTCATGCCCCTGGCCCAACCATTTCTTGACGATGTCAATGGCCTCCCCCGCTTCTCCGCACAGACCCATAACGCTGTTGATCAGCACGTCCTTCTTGTCCAGAGCCGGATTCAAGGTAGCCATTGCCTGCCGTTGATACTCATTTACAGTCATGTGCATATTTCTCCGTTTATGGTTTCCAGTCCGTGACCTGCATTTTAGCCGCGAGAATGCGCAACACGCTTTCGTTAATTCTTTCTTCCGTAAGAACGCCATTCTCCACCGCCTCGGCAAGGCCGGACAGTATCTCCCGTTGGTAGCTGTGGTTGGCACCGCAGAGGATTATATCTCCACCCGCCAGAATAAACTGCACGGCCGCCTCCCGATGAGAGACCTGATTCCGCAAGCCCTTCATTCGGAAATCATCGCTCATGACCACGCCGGTAAAGCCCATCTGTCCCCGGAGCAATTCCGTAATGAACAGGCTGGATTGGGATGCAATATGCTCTCCGTCAATATTGGGATAGTAAATATGTCCCACCATGACTCCGTCCACCCCGGCATCCACTGCCGCCTGAAAGGGCAGCAGCTCATACTCCCAAAGCTCCTCCAGCGTCTTTTTCACCTTGGGGGTACTCTCATGAGAATCTGCATTTGTGGCTCCGTGGCCAGGAAAATGCTTGATGACGGACAGGCACCCACCCTCATGCAATCCCTCAATGCAGGCGGTGCCTATGGCTGCGACGGTTTCTGCATTGCTGGAAATGATGCGCTTGCCCAGAAAGGTGGCAGAAGGGTTTCTTGCCACATCCATGACCGGTGCAAGATCCGTATTGATGCCCCGTTCCTTCAAATGCTCCCCGATATAGGCAAACTGCTCCTGCGCCTGCTGCGTATCCTCCCGGTTCCCCAGCGTACGGGCTGCCAGTGTAGTTCGCCCCCATTGGAAGCGGGTAACGCTGCCCCCTTCCACATCGGTACTGATAAGCAGGGGTATCCCGGAGGACGCATGCTCGTTTATGCTTGCCGTCAGCTTTGCGCAGCGGCCGAAGCCTCCATCGCTGTCTGCGCGCCGGATATTATCCCCATAGAGGATCACATTGCCGACAGCATATTCCTCCATCAGGGAAGCAAACTCCTTTGATACGGCATTGGTGCCGGAAAAGCCGAACATGACCAGCTGGCCGATCTTCTCCTGCACAGACATGCCCTGTACATACCGTTCCAGCCGAAAGGACAAAGACTCCGTTGTAGGGGCAGGCGTTTGTGTGGGCACAGGGGTATCCGCAGGCAGGGGGATGGCAGAAGGAACAGGCGTTTGCACCTCCATCTCCGGAGAAACGATGGGCAATGGCGCAATCACATCTCCGGCAGGAGGCTTTTTTATGCAGCCGCTCCATGTCAGTGATACCAACACACACAGCATCATGAGCAGAACAGGAAAAGTACAGCGTTTCATGGTATACAGTGTACCATCTTTTCCCGGTGCTTACCACCGCCAATAAGGAAACTATCTGAAAACTCCCACCAACCGGTCTGTTTCTTTCCTGACATATACCTCAGAGGGTACCGGAATTCCGTTCATATGGATGCACATATGCGTAATACGGGTAATCCGCTTTCACAAGCGGCCCTACGATATTCGTGCCCCGCGGCGGACGGTGATCCGCGATCAAAGGCAGATTCCCCATCGAACGAAATAACCGGCATATGAAAAGCGCCGGTGCCATAAAGACTCCGACGCTTATATTGCTCTTTGGACGATTTAGTTGTTCCGGGCGGCCATAGCGGTCTCTACCAAGGCCTTGAAAGCGCCCATGTCGTTGACAGCCAGATCAGCCAGAACCTTGCGGTTCACATCCACACCAGCCAGCTTGAGGCCGTTGATGAGATTGGAGTAGTTGGTACCGCAGATACGGGCACCGGCATTGATACGGGCGATCCACAGACGGCGATATTCCCGCTTCTTGTTCTTGCGGCCCACGAAAGCATATGCCATGGAACGCATGACCTGCTGGGAGGCGGCACGATACTGCTTGGACTTTGCGCCATAGTAGCCCTTGGCCAGGCGCAGCACCTTACGGCGCTTTTTATTGGAATTGACAGCTCTCTTAATTCTTGCCATGGTTCACTTCTCCTTACTTATAGGGAATCAGCTCGCGTACTTTCTTCTGCTCTTCTTCGGCAATATAACCGATCTGCCGGAGACCGCGAAGCCGCTTGGTGGACTTTTTGGTGAGGATGTGGCTCTTGTAAGCCTTGCCGCGCTTGATTTTGCCGGACTTCGTCACGTCAAAACGCTTTGCTGCGCCGCGATGGGTCTTGATCTTTGGCATAAGTGTTCCTCCTAAATAGTGTCTTAGTTCTTGGGGGAGAGTACCATGAACATGTTCCTGCCCTCCTGCTTGGGCGCACGCTCCTTTTGCGCACTGGCCTCTACCATTTTGTAGAAAGCTTCCATTACATCAGCGCCGATATCGCCGCGAGTGATCTGACGCCCGCGGAAGCGGATGGTCACCTTGACCTTATTGCCGTCCTGCAGAAACTTGTTGCAGGCCTTGGCCTTGACTTCCATGTCATGCTGGTCGATGGTGGCAGAAAGACGGATCTCTTTGATCTCAATGGTCTTTTGATTCTTTTTCTGCTCCTTTTCCCGCTTCATCATGTCGTAGCGGTGCTTGCTGTAATCCATAAGCTTGCAGGTAGGGGGGGTACCGCTGCTGACCTTTACCAGATCCAGCTCCCTCTCATCTGCCAGTCTTTGGGCACTGCGCACGTCCATGATGCCCAGCTGTGCGCCGGTTTCGTCGATCAAGCGGACTTCCGGATCCCGGATCTCCTCATTGATGGGCAGTTCCTGTGTAGCGATGGCACAACACCTCCATAAAAAAATAGCGGACGCATACGCGCCCACCCTTATCGTTGTCCCATCAGACCATGCCTGGCACTTGAGCCGGCAGGTGAGAGGCGGGCGCCTCTGCTTAGCTTTATTATTATAGGGGCCTTTCGCCCCTCTGTCAAGGCTTTTATCAAAAAATCCCCGGGTTTAATGAAAAAAACGCACCCACAAAGCCCCCAATATGGCCAGATGCACCAGCAACGCTGCCGGCAGGCCAATATAAAACCTGGGATGCCGGGTCTTATGCCGCAGCAGATCCATGCCCAGCAACCCACCCAGACTTCCTCCAGCCCAAACCCAGAGAAGAAGCGTCCGTTCCCGTATCCGCCGTCGTCCCTGCCGGGCCCGGCTCTTATCCACCGCAAACAAAGCCAGCGTTATCACGTTCACGATCCCCAGATACACAAACAGCAAGGTTTTCCACCCCATGGTGCAATGCCCCTCCCTTTCCAAATGCACCATACCAGTTTTAGGCCCTATTGTCAAGGCAGCGTATAGAAAAGACTCCTGCGGCGTATACTTTTCCCATGGAAAAGGTTGAAAAAGCAAAAAAGGGCCGCATTCTGCCCTATATTCTCTTTTGTCTGCTCCCTCTGGCAGGCGGCGCTCTCAGCGGACTTATATCCAGGAGCGGTATGGATCGTTATGAGCAACTGGCGCAGCCACCCCTTTCTCCCCCCAGGATCCTGTTTCCCATCGTCTGGAGCATTCTGTATATTCTCATGGGCATAGGCGCCGCCCGGGTATATCTGGCCCCGGAGCGGGGTTGGAAGCCCGCTTTGACCCTGTTTGCAGCTCAACTGCTGGTGAATCTTTTATGGACGCCCCTGTTCTTTGCGCTGGAGCTGCGGTTTGCGGCGTTCATCTGGCTGCTGGTGCTGCTGGTACTGGCCGTATATATGACCGGAGAGTTCAAACGGATCGTCCCCTGGACCGGCTATATGCAGATCCCTTACCTGCTGTGGTTGTCTTTTGCCGCTTATCTGAACTTTGCCACCTGGCAGCTCAACGGATAGGTAAAAGCTGCATGCGCCGCCCTTGCGCAAAAGGATGGTGCATGCGGTGCCCGTATTTTAATCCTGTTCCCAGTCAATAACCTTCCACAGCAGCCCCATTCGCACCATGGTCACCGTATAGGAAAATCGCTTACTGTCTTCTTCCCCCGCTATCTTCATTTTTACGGTCACTTCTCTGGCTTCCCGTACATCATCCAGATCCAGGCATCTATCAAGCAACACCGCTGTCATTAGTAACATAGGCAACCGTATCCACACTTTGGTAAAAATAATGAATTTCCTGCCGGTTCTTTTTTCTATTTCAGCTTCAGGTCAATTTCACCCCAAAGTCAATAGGTCAGAACAACCATAATAAAAATGGAGGTGAGTACATGAGCAGACTAAAAGACCTGCGCCGGGCCCGTGGGCTGACGCAGGTGCAGATGCAATTATTAACGGGGATCGATCAAAGCGATTATTCCAAAATAGAAAGCGGGAAACGGTATTACCTTTGAACAGTGCCGGCGCATCGCTTTGGCGCTGCACACCAGCATGGACTATCTGGCCGGGTTGACGGATGACGACCGCCCTTATGCCCGGGCAGAGAAATGAATTACAGTTCCAGTTTTTCTCCGCAGAAGGGACAAAAGCTGGCCTTGGCATCCAGCCGGCCCAGGAATCTGCCGCAATGCGGACATCGCCAATAAGTCCGTTCAAAAAGGAGCATTCCCAGCAGCACCGCCGCCAGGCTTATAATAGAGGCCACGCTTTTGATAAGCATATATAGCAGCATAAGCAATATGGCAAGAGCGCACAGACCCCACAACACCCTTTTTACGGTTTGCAACTTCATATTCGTTCTCCCCGGCAGCTGATAATTAGAAAGGGGCCCGGCATCTCCGGGCCCCGCTTTCTGCTTACAGAAGTGCTTCAAATTCCTTGACGGTATTGGCAAATACTTCCAATGCGCTCTTGACGGTATCGGGCTTTGTCAGATCGATACCGGCGATCTTCAGTTCGTTGAGGGGATAATCGCTGCCTCCGGTAGAAAGGAAGCGCAGATACTCAGAGGCATCCCCCGTCTCCAGAATATGCCTTGCAATGGCTACGGCAGAGGAGAAGCCCGTGGCATACTGATATACATAGAAGGGCGTATAGAAATGAGGAATGAAGGACCATTCGGTGTCGATCTCCTCGTCTATCTCTGCGCCTTCATAATACAGAGCCACCAGATCATGATAGATCTTGTTCAGGGTCTGGGAGGTCAGGGGCGTACCGGCGGCATGCAGCTCATGAGCCTTGCGTTCGAATTCCGCAAAGAGAGTCTGACGGAACAGCGTTGTACGGAAGCCCTCCAGAAAATGATTGAGGATATAAGCCCTGCGCTTCTTGTCCGTTTCGGTTTTCAGCAGATACATGGTCATCAGTACTTCGTTGACCGTAGAGGCTACCTCTGCCACCATGATGCGATAGCTGTGATTGACGAACTCCTGCGCCCGGCTGGAGAAGAAGGAATGCATGGAATGCCCCAGTTCATGGGCTACGGTGAAGGCATCATCCAGCGTATCGGTGTAGTTCAGCAGCACATAGGGATGCACGCCATATACCCCACAGGAGAAGGCGCCGCCCCGCTTGCCCTGATTTTCGTACACATCCATCCAGTTTTCTGCAAAGGCCCGGTCCAGCAACTGCTGGTACTCCTCTCCCAGGGGCTTGGTGGCGTTTTTGACCAGTTCCTTCACATTTTCAAAAGGCACAGGATAGTCTACGTCCTCTACCATGGGCACATACAAGTCAAAGATATCCAGTTTATCCAGCTTCAATGCCTTCTTGCGCAGGGCCAGATATTCCTTCATGGCCGGCAGGCTTTCGTGAACGGCTTCGATCAGACTGTCATATACGGATACGGGTACGTTTCCTCCATCCAGATAGGCTTCGATGGAAGAACCATACCCCCGGACATTGGCAAAGAAAGTATCAAACTTGATCTGCCCGCCGTACAGTGCGGCAAAAGTATCGCCGTACTTGCGGTAGGTACCGAACATGGCCCGGAAAGCCTCTTCCCGAACGGCCCGGCTGCGGCTTTCCCGATATACGCCGAAGTTCCCGCTGGTAAGCTGGACTTCTTCCCCCGCTTCATTATGGATCTTGGGGAACACCATGTTCACGTTGGTCAGCATTTCATAAGCGGAAGAGGGGGTATCGGCAGCCTCGCCCAGCATGGCCAGCATCTTTTCCTTATCGGCAGAAAGCGTATGGGCCCGGCCCCGGGAAATATCCTCTACCATGTGGCGGTATACGGCCATATCCTCCTGCGCCATCCATGCATCCAGCTGTTCCTTTGGAATGGCCAGAATCTCCGGATCCAAAAAGCTGGTGGCGGCGTTTGCCTTTACGGCCAGGCTCATGCCCCTGGCTTCCATCTCCTGATAGGCGGGCTCTGAGCCGTCTGCCGCCCGGTGCAGCATGGCATAGATATAGGGGATCTCTACCTTCTGGGAGGCATCCGCCAGCTGCTCCAGTCCTTTTTTCAGGGCATCCTTAGACTGCCCCAATGTGCCGGGCAAAGCGGAAAGAGATTCCACAGCCTTTTCGGCTTCGGTCATGGCGGCTTCCCAATGGGCCTTGTCGGGGTAAATGTGGGTAAAGTCCCACTGGAATCGGGGATCCATTTCACTGCGTTTCATATTTCGGTTCCTTTCTGTTGTAATTTATGCAAATATATTGTCTATGACTGTTTCAGAGCATCCAGAGCCTCTTCCAGGCTATCACAGCGCTGCCAGAAGCCGAATACACCCTCTTTGAGCAGAGCGCCCACATACCAGAAGCCCGGCTCATCCTCATCGGAAAGCAGAACATAGCTTTTCAGTCCCAGCATGAGCCGGGGCGCATACCCCTCCGGCAGCATATCCATATTCACCGTACAGAAAAACACGGCTTCGGCCTGCTGCTGCTGGCACCATTGCCCCAGGATGCGGGCTTCCTCCCGGGTAAGAGAAACGCTGAGCTTCTTTTCCATGGTTGTCTCCTTTTTAAGCAGTATAGCGCATTTTTATCCCTCAGGCAAGGACATAAAAAGCCGCTTCCACAGGAAGCGGCTTCAGCTTTGCGTTTATTTATGATACAGCCGGTTGCTCTGGTATACCGGTTCGCAGGTCAGCTGAATGCCCAGCTTGCCCAGCAAGTTCTTATCCACTTGAGAAAGGATCACGGTGGAATGCATCTCGCAGCCCTGAAGATTGCTCAGCTGTTCCATAGCCATCTCCGCCACCGGATTGGTTGCGGCACAGATAGACAGGGCCAGCAACAGTTCGTCGGTATGGAGCTGGGGGTTCCGATTTCCCAAATGCGCCACTTTCAAATGCTGGATGGGTTCCAGGATCACCGGAGAAATGAGCTTCAGGCTGTGACGGATGCCGCCCAATACCTTCAGGGCATTCATAAGGGTAGCGGAAGCCGCCCCCAGAAGTTCCGAAGATTTTCCCGTAACGATGGTACCGTCAGGCAATTCGATAGCCGCTGCCGGCCCCCCGGTCTCCTCCGCCCGCCGCAATGCAGGTGCTACCACGGGCCGATCCTCCGGCCTGAGCCCGGCCTGTTTGAGCAGAATGCGCATTTTGTCTACCTCGGCAGGGACTACCAGTCCCTGTTTCTGCCCTACCATGGCCCGGTAATACCGGCGAATGATCTCCTGTCCTGCCTCATAGCGCACAGCCTCATCATCGCTGATGCAGCAGCCGATCATGTTCACACCCATATCCGTTGGAGACTTATAGGGAGATTCCCCATAGATGGATTCGAACATGGCATCCAGCACCGGGAAGATCTCCACATCCCGGTTATAATTCACGGCGATTTTATTATAAGCCTTCAGATGGAAAGGATCCACGATATTGGCATCGTCCAGATCTGTGGTCGCCGCCTCATAAGCCAGATTTACCGGGTGATCCAGCGGAAGGTTCCACACGGGGAAGGTTTCGAACTTGGCATATCCGGCCTGAACGCCGCGAAGATTTTCGTGATACAGCTGGCTCAGGCAGGTAGCCATCTTTCCGGACCCGGGGCCAGGAGCCGTGACCACCACCAGCGGCCGCGTGGTAGGAACATAATCGTTTTTGCCGCAGCCTTCGCTGCTCATGATCTTCTGCACATCCGCCGGGTATCCGGGGATAGGGTAATGATAATAGCAGGGAACGCCCAGATCCCGCAGGTGGTTGGCAAAGCTCACGGCCGCGGGCTGTCTTTCATACCGGGTAATGACCACGCTGCCCACATACAGTCCCTTCTCGCGAAAGGCATCGATGAGCCGCAGCACATCCATATCATAGGGGATGCCCAGATCCCCCCGGATCTTGTTTTTCTCTATATCGGATGCATTGATGACCAGCAGGATCTCTGCCTGATCCCGAAGCTCCATGAGCATACGGATCTTCGTATCCGGGGCAAAGCCCGGCACTACCCGGGAAGCATGGTAATCATCGAACAGTTTACCGCCGAACTCCAGATACAGCTTGCCGCCGAAGGCCTGGATCCTTTCCCGAATGTGCTGTGATTGAAGAAGCACGTATTTCTGTTGGTCAAAGCCTGTTTTTCTCATCTGGATCCCCTCCCGTATCCTGCCGGATTGAAAATGTACAGTATATTATACCATGGCCCTGACCCATTGCAAGGACGGATTTTATGGGCATGTGCCCCGAACCGCTTCCTCGCCTCATGAGGCATTCTTTTGCCGCCGATGCCGCTGTAACACATAGAACTTCGGATATATTCCCCGGGAGGGTATACAAGCAGGGGGATTCCCGTGTATAATAAGAAAAACCCACAAGGAGGTACACGCATATGAAGTTTTCTGAAATGCCTTACGTCCGCCCGGATCTTGAGCAGGTCAGGGAGGAAGGCACTGCCTATGTGCAGGCCCTTATCAACGCCGCCGATTTCGCCCAGGCGGACGCTGCTTTCCACCAGTACAGCGACATGGGAGACAGGGTCTCCACGGCTGTGACCCTGGTCTCCATTCGTCACTCCATCAACACAGAAGATGCCTTTTATGCCAAGGAACAGGAAGTGCTGGATGAAATGATGCCCCTGCTCCAGCAGCTGGATGCAGAGTTCAACAAGGCCCTGTACAACAGTAAGTTCCGGCCTCAGTTCACCGAAAAATACGGTGAACTGCTGTTCACCAACCTGGGTATCCAGCTGCGGGCCTTTGACGAAAAGCTCATTCCCGACATGCAGGAGGAGAACAAGCTGGTCACCGCCTATAACAAGCTCATCGCCTCCGCCCAGATCCCCTTTGAGGGGCAGGTGCTGACTTTGAGCCAGCTTTCTCCTTATATGCAGTCTGCCGATGATGCACTGCGCCACAAAGCCTGGGAAGCCAACAACGCCTTCTTTGATGCCCACAAGCAGGAACTGGACGATATCTATGACAAGCTCACCGCTTTGCGCACCGGCATGGGCAGGAAGCTGGGATACGACAACTATATCCCCCTGGGATATGACCGCATGAACCGTAACTGCTACGGCGAAAAGGATGTTGACAGCTTCCGTCAGGCCGTTGTCAAATATGTGGTGCCTGTAGCAGATAAGCTTTACCGCCAGCAGGCAGAGCGCACCAACCTCCCCTATCCGCTGAGCTACAAAGATGCCAGCCTCATGTTCCGCAGCGGCAACCCCGTTCCCCAGGGGGATGCGGAGGACATCCTGCGGGAAGGCCGGGCTTTCTATCACTGGCTGAGCCCGGAAGCCGGAGAGTTTATCGACTGCATGTTTGATAACGAACTCATGGACGTGCTCTCCCGCAAGGGCAAGGAAAGCGGCGGTTACTGCACCAGCCTGCCCGTATACAAGTGCCCCTTCATCTTTGCCAACTTCAATGGCACCCAGCATGACGTAGAGGTCATGACCCACGAAGCCGGTCACGCCTTTGCCGCTTATGAAGCCCGGAACATCTTCCCCTCCAGCTATCACTGGCCCACGCTGGAAAGCTGCGAGATCCACTCCATGAGCATGGAATTCTTTGGCTGGGCCTGGGCGGAGAAGTTCTTCGGCCCCCAGGCGGAAAAGTTCCGTTATTCTCACCTGGCAGGAGCATTGACCTTCCTGCCCTACGGCACCATGGTGGATCACTTCCAGCATATTGTGTATGCGCACCCCGAGCTGACCCCCGCCCAGCGCAATGCCGAGTGGGCACGTCTCACCAAGATCTACCTGCCCTGGATCTCTCTGGGAGATCTGTCCTTCTATGCCGAGGGCCGCTACTGGCAGCGTCAGGGACATATTTACGGCCGCCCCTTCTATTACATCGATTACTGCCTGGCGCAGAGCGTGGCTTTGCAGTTCTGGGCCCTGATGCAGCAGGATCGGGAAGCCGCCTGGAAACGGTATTACGCACTGGTAAAACTGGCGGGCACCAAAACCTATACGGAGCTGGTAGCCTCTGCCGGGCTGATGAATCCCTTTGGGGAAGAGTCTTTGCAGACCATCTGCGAAGCCGCTTCCAAGTGGCTGGATGCGCAGGATCTGTCTGCCATCCGCTGAGGAGGATACACCATGCGCGCGTATGAACGGCTGATCCAGTATGCCAGGATCCACACCGCCAGCAGTGAGGAGGGGCCCTATCGGGTTCCCTCCACAGAGCGTCAGTTTGACCTGGGCCGTCTGCTGGTGCAGCAGATGCAGGAGCTGGGGGTCACGGATGCCCGGATAGATGAGCATTGCTATGTATACGGCTCCCTGCCCGCCACCCCCGGGTATGAACAGGCAAAAAAACTGGGCTTTATCGCCCATATGGATACCATCCCCGATTTTTCCGGTGAAAACGTCCAGCCCACCCTGGTGGAAAAGTACGCCGGCGGAGACATTCCCCTGGGCAGCAGCGGCCGGGTACTTTCTCCCAAGGACTTTCCTTCTCTGGATCGGATGATCGGCCGTACTCTGATCGTTACCGATGGCACCACCGTGCTGGGGGGCGATGACAAAGCAGGCGTGGCGGAGATCATGACCCTGATCGAACGGCTGCAAAAGGAAAACCTCCCCCACGGACCTCTCGGCTTTGCCTTTACCCCCGATGAAGAGATCGGCCAGGGAACGGATTTCTTTGACGTTCATGCATTCGGCTGTGACTTTGCCTATACGCTGGATGGAGGAGAAGAAGGCGAGATCGAGTTTGAGAACTTCAATGCCGCCTCTGCTTCCTTTGAGATAAAGGGGTTCAATGTGCACCCCGGCAGCGCCAAGAACATTATGATCAACGCCCAGCTGGTGGCCATGGAGATCAACGGCATGCTCCCGGCAGCGGAAACACCCGCTCATACGGAAGGCTATGAAGGGTTCTTCCACCTGACGGATATGGAAGGGAACGTGGAAAAGGCTTCCCTCCATTATATCGTCCGGGATCATAATGCCCAAAGGTTGGAAGGCCGGAAGGCGACCATGGAGCTCATCGAAAAGACCATCAATGAAAAGTACGGCCCCGGCACCTGCCTCCTTACCTGGAAGGACGGCTACCGGAACATGGCGGAGAAGATCTGCGGGGAAAACTATCACCTGATCGAGAATGCCGTAAAAGCCTGCCGGCTTGCCGGTGTGGAGCCCCTGATCCAGCCCATCCGGGGCGGTACCGACGGCGCGCAGCTGAGCTTTATGGGGCTGCCCTGCCCCAATCTGGGGGTAGGCGGCTTCGGCTGCCATGGTCCTTATGAGCACGTAAGTGTGGAGGGCATGGATAAGGCCCTGGAGATCGCCCTGCACCTGGTGGAGCTGTACCGGGATTTCTGATCCACTGAAACGCAAAAAGCTTCCGGAACCTGACCGGAAGCTTTTTTATTGCGCCGCGCAGCAGATCTGCCGCCGTATCCTCTGCCTGTATCCGTCGCTTATATATCCCCTCTGCAAAGGGGTTGGGGGGTCGCAAAGCATGGCGCAAGGCAGCTGCAGATCTCCTTCCCTATTACCGTTCTACCAGCAGGACTTTTCTGGATGCCGTTCGGTTCATAAACGCCAGTATGCGAGCTTTTTCCTCCGGCATACAGCCCAGCAGGAGCTTGATCTCCACATCCCGCTTAAGCAGGTCCACCGAGACCAGCAGGCCATCCAGCTTCTGCACGGGCGCCGTGCCGCGCCACAGATCCACGCCTTCCCCGTCCATAGCGGAGGTGCCGGCCACATAGCCGTAATCCAGTGGGTACACCGAATCCAGCCATTGAGGGTGCCGGGAACCCGCAGGCCGATCGATGACTATCTTCCCGCCTGCCAAAAGAGCATCCGCTGCCTGCCAGAATTCCTGCTCCATACTACCTCCGGGTAAGTTCATACAACATAATGGCCGCAAACACCGCTGCATTCAGGCTTTCTGCCCGGCCCGCCATGGGCAGGCGATACAAAGTGCACAGTTCTGCCGTCTCCCGGCTGACGCCCTGTCCTTCGTTGCCCACCACCAGCGCCATCTTTTCCTGTATGGGCGGCATGTTCTCGCTGCCCCGCAGATGGCCGCACAGACAGGTATACCCCTGTTCCTTCATACGCTTAAGTTCTGCGGGCACATCCCCGATATAGACCGGCAAATGATATGCTGAACCCATGGAAGCCCGAAGGGTCTTGGGGGCAAAGGGATCCGCCGAATCCGCAGAAAGCAGCACACCTGCCCCCCCCAGAGCATCTGCTGTGCGTAGAATGGTGCCCACATTTCCGGGGTCCTGCAGCTGCTCCAGCACCACTATAAGGCCCCGGTATTCCTCCGGAGGCGCCGTAACAGGCGTGCGCACCAGTGCGCACAGGTTCTGGGGCGTACCGGTGCAAAGGGCTTCCATGACCCCCTCCGTCACCTCCAGCAGCTCAAACCCTCCCCGTGGGGCAGGCGTTCCTTCCCGGCAGAAAACCGTTGTAACCTCTGCTCCAGAGGTCAGCGCCTCCCCTACCAACTTATCCCCTTCTATGAAATGCAGCCCCGTTGCCCGGCGGAACTTGCTCTCCCGAAGAGAACGGGCTTCCTTGACCCGCTCATTGCTGCGGCTGGAAATCAACATAGACCTTTCCTTTCTTTGCGGAACTTGACAGACAAAAAAAGCCACTCCCAAAAGAGTGGCTCATTTGCCAATAAACTCAGATGCTGCGAACGACCTTGCCGGAACGGAGGCACCGCGTGCACACATTCATGGCCTGCGTTCTGCCATCGATGATGACATGTACCCGCTGTACGTTGGGCGCCCAGCTGCGCTTGGTCCTACGCTTAGAGTGGCTTACCAGATTACCGGACATGACACCCTTGTTGCAGACTTCACAAAACTTACCCATCCAAGTCCACCTCCTTTGCAGAAATCGAACGGAACTATCTTACCACAGACTTTCGCTAAATGCAAGGATTTTTTAGGATAAATCAAAAAAAGAATTTTGCCGCAGGGCTTCATAAAGTACAATGGCCGCCGCATTGCTCAGGTTCAGGGAGCGCTGCTCTTTTCCCATAGGGATGCGGATGGCAGAATCCGCATGGGCTTCCAGGATCTTTGGCCCCAGCCCTGCCGTCTCTTTGCCAAAGACCAGAAAGTCTCCGTCTCTGTATGCCACATCGCTGTAGCGCCGCTCTGCATGGGTGGAGGTATAAAAGAATCGCCCCTGAGGATACTGAACCCATAGTTCCTCTATACTGTCGTGATAAAAAAGGGTCAGGCTGTGCCAGTAATCCAGACCGGCCCGCTTGAGCTGCCTGTCCTCCACGGAAAACCCAAGAGGACGCACCAAATGCAGCGCCGAACCCGTAACGGCACAGGTACGGGAAATATTGCCGGTATTCTGGGGGATCTCCGGCTCTACCAACACAATATGAAACATATCCGGCTCCTCTGCCCTGCCGGTATCCCCTGCAGAGCACTAAAAGTTTACATTAGAATTATACCACCATTTTGGGTCCCATGGTTGAATAAATCAAAAAAACCGTGTACAATGCTGGTATGTATACGAAAAATGATTCTCAGCAAAAGCAGCAGGAGCTGCAATATACCAAAATGCAGTCCCGCAGCGCTCAAAAAGAGACCTCCTCAAAAAGCGCTTCCCCCAAAGCGCCCCTCAGCGAGGAAGAAAAAGCCCGCAGGGCAGCCAAACGCCGGGCAGCGGCTAAAAAACGGGCCCGGCAGCGGCAGCGCCGGGTGCTGCTGTCTTCTGTTCTTTTTTTCCTTATAGCAGTATCTGCACTGGTATGGTCTATCAGCCTACTGGTCAAAAAACGGGCGCAGGAGGCGGTTCTGCTTCCCTCCGCTGCCTCCTCCGTCAGTCCTTCCATCCATGCTGACGGCAGTACCCCGGCCCCAGGTTCTCAGGTGAAGGATACGGATGTTCTCCCCGCCGGAACCCGGATCAACGGTGTGGCGGTAGGCGGGCAGGCAGCCGCGCAGGTTCGTTCGCTTCTTGCCCAGGAGCTGAACAAGACCCTGGACGGCATTGCCATTACATTGCAAAATGATTCCTTTAATTACACCCTGACCAAGGAAGATCTTCAGGCCGCCTATGATATAGAAAGCGCACTGATCTCCGCCATGAAGGGCGGCAGTGTGCAGGCGCCCCTGTCTTATGACGAGACCGCCCTGCGGGAAGTTTTGTATACGCTTAACGACCAGGTGCCCGGCCATGCCACCAACGCTTCCTTTACCATTGAAAAGGAAACCTACTCCGTAGGCGACAAGACCTCCGGGTATAAGGAGTACCAGAAGCCCAGTTTCAAATATACGGAGGGCACTGACGGTATGCAGCTGGACTACGACGGCGTTGTGGATCAGGTAGCCGCCGCCCTGAATGCCGGGACGCTGCAGACTACCATCTCTCCGGATGTGACCGTATCCAAGCCCACCGTTACCGTGGCGGATGTGCAGAAGCAAACCACCAAGCTGGCCAGTTTTTCTACGGATTATTACTTTACTACGTCCGGCAGCTCCACCACCGCCGAAGAACTGACCCGCCGCCAGAATCGGGATCACAACATCAGCAAGGCGACCGGGCTTATGAACGTTATCCAGCTGGAACCCGGCGAATCCTTCAGTTTCAACAAGACAACCGGCGAACGCAGCGAAAAGAAAGGCTGGGCTCTGGCGCCCGCCGTATATCGGGGGAGCCACCGTGCAGAACCCGGCGGCGGCGTATGTCAGGTGAGCACCACCATATTCAATGCACTGCTCCGCAGCGGTGTAGATGTCACCAACCACAAGGAGCACTCCCTTCCTTCGGATTATGTAGACAACGGCATGGACGCCACGGTGAATTACGGTTCCATTGACTTCCGGTTCAAAAACAATAAGAGCGGCACTCTGTATGTCTTTGTGTACATTACCAAGTGCAAGAGCTCCAGTCACAAAAAGACCATTAACGTAGAGGTCTACGGTCCGGAAGAACCCGGCGTTACCTATCAGGTGATCTCCACCTGCGTAGAAGAGAATCCGGCGGTAAACCCCACCACCAAGCCTAACAGAAATCAGTACACGGATTATGCTGAGGTCATTCAAAAGGCTTATGATGGTTCCTCCTGGGAGGTAAAGGTCTATAAAGTGCAGAACGGGCAAAAAACCATGGTCTATGATTATGTGGCCACGTACCCCAAGATCGAACAGGTGACCGAAGTAGGTACCAAACCCATCCCCACCGAGAAGCCTACCCCCACGCCCTTTACGCCTACTCCCGCCCCCGACCCGGGCGAAGGCGAACATGACGGCGAATAAATACGGTTCATATGCATCCGGCTCAGGCAGCTGCCTGAGCCGGATCTTTATGTCGCAAAACAAATACGCCTCCGTACGCTGCACATATACGAAGGTGCATTTACAGGGAATTCTATTTACTTTGGCTTCGCCGGCCGAAACTTACAGCAGCGCTATTTTTATCCCTACCACGCCGTACTTTTCCTGCTCGGCTTTTGAATAATATGCATCCATATCGTCTGGCGAGGCAGTATCAATGTCTTTTTCCATATACCCACATTCCAAAAGGGGAAGGTTTTCATACAGGGTCATAAACGAATCAAAAACAAACAGATCCACTACTTTTACCAGAAGCGTTTTGCTGCTGTTTTCGGTATGGATAAATTCAATGACGTCCCCCACATGAAGGTTCCTTCTTTTTTCATCAAACAATCGCAGCTCTATTGTCTTTGTTCCGGCTTCAATCATTTCAAAAGGGGAAGGGGCCAGCCGCATTACATGATTCACTTTATTTTCCTCTGCATGGTCCGATTTGTTCAACAACGCCGGTTTGCCGATAGCCCGCAGGCGTTCATCCTCCATACCGGGCTCCGCTATGCTTCCGCATCAAACAGCACCCTGTAGGCGCCCAGAACCTGCCGGCAGGGGATCCTGGCGGCATTTTCCGGTGTAAAAGTCTCCTTTTCATATACATGGATGACTTCAGCAGGGTATGCGATACTTGCCCCATGAGCATCCTTTTCCGCATATTTCCAGGCAAAGCGACAATCGCAAAACTCTTTTCGATTGAGAATGATCGGGGCCTTTTGCAGCCGAATGGGATTTTCCAGAAAAAAGCAGCCGGCGTCGTCCTTTTCTGCCGGGCAACCTCCTTCTATGCCTGTACCGGTAAACTGTATTTTCAGAAAATCCGTCTGAAATACTGTTATGCTCCCCTGTTTTGCAAAAGGAACTCCTTTCCAGAAACCTATATTCAACCAGCCTCTTACTCCGTCCCGTTCCACCGGTGTATTAAACTCCACATACCCCTCATTTCCGTTCCGGATCTCGGCGTTGATGCGCAAAACGGGCCGCAGGGATACAAATCCTTCCGGCAGCAAAGCCCGGAGCCTGTCCTGCTCCGCTTCATATGCCATTACAAACTGTTCTATCTGCATTGCTTCTCTCCGGTTATTGCGGCAGGCCGCTCATTCCATATGAAAAAGCCGCTTCCCGTTTTCAAAAAGGATGCAGCTCAGAGCCTCCTCCTCCATGTTCAGGAGCTTGGCCAGAGCGGCCCGGACATATATCAGGTTTCCGGGATAGTTTCGGGTACCCCGTAAAGGTTCCGGCGCCATATAGGGGCAGTCCGTTTCCAGAACCAGGCGGTTCAGCGGTACTTTTTGCACCACTTCTTTCAACTTCCGAGCATTTTTGAAGGTCAGTACCCCTCCCACGCCTATATACAGGCCCAAATCCAGACACTCCCTGGCTGTTTCGTAACTGCCGGAGAAGCAGTGCATGACCCCTTCCAGTCCCTGCCGATGAGCCCGTAAAATATCCATGCAATCCCCGTGGGCATCCCGCACATGAAGGATCACAGGCTTTTTATACGCTGCCGCCATGGAAAGCTGGCCGTCCAGATACTGTTTCTGCATCTCCCGGGGCGGATTGGTCTCCCAGTGATAATCCAGCCCTATCTCTCCTACCGCCAGTATTCCGGGCTGCATCAGGTTCTTTTCCACCTGTTCCAGCGCATCCGGGACCACATGATACAGTTCCTCCGGGTGCAGACCCAGCGCTCCGTAAGCAAAATCGTTTTCCCGGGTAAAAGCCAGGATACCGGGAATATCCTTCTCCGTACAGCAGGCCTCCATGACCAGTGAAACGCCCTTCTCCTGCATCTCCCGAAGCACCTGAGGCCGGTCAGCATCAAATTCCCGGGAAAGCAGATGGGCATGGGTATCGAAAATCTGCATAAATCTACCGCCTTTATCGTCAAAGTGGATGGCTCATCGCCACCCACTTTTCTGCAAATGATTTTCAGCGCACGGTGCAACCGTCCGGCAGTTCCGTATAAGGCCCGATAACGCTCAGGTGTTCATCCCCGGCATCGGAAGCCGCCAGAATCATGCCCTTGCTTTCCACCCCGCACATGGTCACCGGCTTCAGATTGGCCACGATGACCACGGTCTTGCCCAAAAGATCCTCCGGCTTATACCACTTTTTAATGCCGGAAGCAATGGTACGCTCCTCATTTCCTACCCGCACGGTGAGCTTCAGGAGCTTTTTGGATTTTTTCACTTCTTCGCAGGCCACGATCCTGGCCAGACGCAGATCCAGCTTCTCAAAATCCTCATAGAGGATCTCGGGCTTGATGGGCACCTGAGGCTTCTCCTCTGCCGCAGGGGCTTCCGGGGCTTTTTCTTCCGGTGCGGGCTGCACCTGGGGCAGGATCACTTTGGGATCCAGTCTGGCAAAAAGGATCTCTGGCTTGTCGCTGACCTTATTGCCGGAAGGATACAGGCCAAAGGTATTCAGGCTCTCAAAGCTGCGGCTCTGTGCATGCAGCTGCTCCAGGATCTTATCGGCCGTATCCGGCAGGAAAGGTTTCAGCAGGCTTGCGCCCATAGTGATCCCTTCCGTCAGGTTATACAGAACTTCTTTCAGGCGGCTCTGCTTTTCCGGATCCTTGGCCAGGGCCCAGGGAGCGGTCTCGTCCACATACTTGTTGCAGCGCTTGAAGAGGTTGAACAGCTCCGTTAAGGCATCGGCCACACGAAGCTTGTCCATCTTCTCGGTGACCTTTTGGCACTGGGTCAGGATAGTGCTCTTAAGCTCCCCATCCACCGGCTCCTCTGCTCCGGTCTTTTCCACCAGTCCGCCAAAGTATTTGTTGCTCATGGCCACGGTACGGTTCACCAGATTTCCCAGCGTGTTGGCCAGATCCCCGTTGGTGCGTTCAATAAGCAGCTCCCAGGTGATGGAACCGTCGTTTTCAAAGGGCATCTCGTGAAGAAGGAAATAGCGCACGGCGTCTACGCCTACCACCTTTACCAGCTCATCGGCATACAGCACGTTGCCCTTGCTCTTGCTCATCTTTCCATCGCCCATAAGCAGCCAGGGGTGGCCGAAAATCTGCTTGGGAAGGGGCAGATCCAGCGCCATAAGAAAGATGGGCCAGTAAAGGGTATGGAAGCGAATGATATCCTTTCCGATCAGATGCAGATCGGCAGGCCAGTAACGCTTGAACTCCTCCGTGCTCTCGCCGCAGGGCTCATAGCCGATGTTGGTGATGTAGTTGGTCAAAGCATCCAGCCACACATAGATCACATGTTTGGGATCAAAGTCCACAGGCACACCCCAGCTGAACGTAGAGCGGGACACACACAGATCCTGCAACCCGGGCAGGAGGAAGTTGTTCATCATCTCGTTTTTTCGGCTTTCGGGCTGGATAAAATCGGGATGCGTACGAATGTATTCAATGAGCCGGGGGGCATACTTGCTCATCTTAAAGAAGTATGCTTCCTCTTTGGCAGGTTCCACCACGCTGCCGCAATCGGGGCAGCGCCCGTTGACCAGCTGAGAGGAGGTGAAAAAGGATTCGCAGGGCTTGCAATACATCCCCTCATATGCGCCCTTATAGATATCTCCCTGCTCATACAGCCGGCGGAAGATCTCCTGCACCTTGCGCTCATGCTCCTTATCCGTGGTGCGGACGAACTTATCGTAGGAGGTATGCATCAGATCCCAGTTGCTGCGGATGACTCCGGCGATCCTGTCTACATACTGCTGGGGCATTTCCCCTGCTTTCTGCGCCTTTTCTTCGATTTTCTGGCCATGCTCGTCTGTGCCGGTCTGAAAGACCACATCGTAGCCCTCATATCGCTTATAGCGGGCAATGGCATCCGCCAGAACGATCTCATAGGTATTGCCGATGTGCGGCTTGGCGGAAGCATAGGCGATGGCCGTGGTAATAAAGTACGGTTTCTTTTCCATGGTATGTATCCTCTCCATTCCCTGTAAATGCCCGGATAAGGGGCCTGTTTTTACTTGTACTGCAATATATAATTGTAGCAACGGCCAATTTCTTTGTCAATGAAAATCGCCCGGCTCCCGGTCAATAACAAACACCCAAGGCAGCAGGCCTCCGGCCTCCGTGCGGCGAACCTCCCGCAGCTTCAGGCCACGGACATTTTTCAGGCAGGCTTCCAGCAGGCGGTACTCCATGGTATACAGCACCGCAGTGCCCTTTTCCGTCAACAGCATGGGCAGCCGCCGGACAAAGCGCTGATACAGCTCCTTATTGCTCTGATGATTTCCCACCCGGTTGCCGAAGGGCATGTTGCTCAGGATCAGATCAAACCCTTCCCTGCATTCAAAGCGCAGAATGTCCTTGGTAACGAAGGAAGCTTTTGATCCTCCCGCCCGGGCATTTTCCCGGGCCGCTTCCACCGCGCTGCCGCTTTTGTCTACCCCGATAAGGGCCTTGCAGTTCCCCCATTTTTCCCGTTCAAAAAGCAGGGACCCGCTGCCGCAGAAAGGATCCAGCACCCGCGGCTTCCCTACCCGGCCCAGCCCCATAGCATACCGGGACAAGCAGGCTGCCAGTGCCGGATGCATGGAAGCCGGCAGGGAACGCACCCGCCAGGGATAGCGGGCATCCACACCGTTGCACAGCTTCCAGTAAAGGTCTGCTGTATCCATATGACAGTCCACCCGCAGTTCCCAGTCGTAGTCCGAGGGGTTGTTCTCTCCCTCCAGGGCATCCGACAGCAGGCGAATGAGTTTGCGCCTGTCCCGGGTAAAGCCCCGCAGCTCTATGCGGTAAGGTGTGGAGGGCATGGGGCCTGCAGCAGCGGCCAGTCTGTCCACCTCCAGAGACACCTCCCGGGCAATGGGCAGCAGCGCTTCCGTCAGGCAGTCTGCCTGATAGAGTATATCCATCCGATCTGTTGTCACCAGAGCGGCCTCTCCCCTTTCCTCCGGGGCAAAGCCAAGAGCCCTGAGCTCGCTGATCAGGCAGAACAAAAAGCCCTGAGGGGCAAAACACAGCACCTCCCGAGGCTGATCCAGTCGGTCAATGGGCTTCCGTTCCCGCTTTTCAAAGGTTTGCAGTGCCTTCTGACGGGCCAGAGCTATTTCGGCCACATGCTTGTCCATAGCCTCTCCCGTAGAAACAGGCGGCACATAGGCTCGCAAAGCCGCCTCCTGCCCCAGGCTTCCCAGGGCCAGCAGCAGGCTGGGAATGGCAAAGAAGGTCTCTTCCTGCCGGAGGGCCTCCGCCAGACAGGGGCCATCGGTAATATCTCCCAGGGCTCCCAAAAGCCGGTACGCGTTCTTACGCACTTTGGGCTCCCGGGAACAGGTGCATTCCCGCAGCAGGGTATGCCCTCCCAGGGCCGCCTCTATTTCCCGGCGGCCCTCCTTGCTTTTGGCCAGTGTGCACAGGGCCGACAGAGCCTGTGCAGCTTCCGGGCCCGTTAATTCTTTTACATAGGCAGCGGCCGTCACTTCTCCACCGCCTTAAAGATCAGCTTGAGCACGTTCTCCGTACCGTTGGCATTGGGGTAGGCCTTCATGGCTTCGGCAAAATCCTCCCGTTCCCGGTACAGCTTTTCCAGCAGTTCCTGCAGACGCTTCGGCGTCATCTTCTCCTGATCCAGATACAGCGCAAAGCCCCGTTTTTCAAAATACTGGGCGTTCAGGATCTGATCCCCACGGCTGGCACTTAGAGGAAGGGGTACCAGCAATGCGGGCTTTTGCAGGGCCAGAAACTCAAAAACGGCATTGGCCCCCGCCCGGGACAGCAGAATATCCGCCGCCGCAAACAGATCCGGCAGTTCCTTATCTATATATTCAAACTGTACATAGCCCGGCTGAGCGGCTTTGGGATCCAGTTTTCCTTTGCCGCACAGGTGGATCACATCAAATTCCGGCAGCAGCAAAGGCAGCGCCGCCCGAAGCCCTTCGTTAAGAGCCTGCGCCCCGGAGGACCCGCCCATGACCAGCAGTACGGGCTTTTTCCCTTCCAGCCCGGCAAAAGACAAGCCTTTTTGCTTATCCCCCTGCAAAAGAGAATCCCGCACGGGGGTACCGGTGCAAACACCCTTGCCCCGCGGCACATACTCCAATGTATCCTCAAAGGTCACGCAGATCCTGTCGGCATACCGGGCAGCCAGCTTATTAGCCAGCCCCGGGGTATAGTCGCTCTCATGGCACAGCACAGGGCAAAGCCCTCTGGCCGCTGCCGCTACGGGAACGCTCACATAGCCCCCCTTGCTGAAAAGCACATCGGGATGGGTCTCCTTCAGAATCCGGCGGGCCTGACAATAGCCCTTAAGCACCCGAAAGGGATCGGTAAAGTTTTTCCAGGAGAAATACCGCCGCAGCTTTCCCCAGGCTATGGCGTGATACGTCACATAGGGCAGCGGCTCGATGAGCTGCCGCTCTATGCCCTCCTTGGTGCCGATATAGTGGATGTTCCATTCCTTTTTGTCCAGCTTATCCATCAGCGCCAGGTTGGGGGTCACATGGCCCGCCGTGCCGCCGCCGGTAAAGACTATGGTCTTCATTTTCCCTCTCCTCATTCACAGGGGGCTCCCGATGCCGGAGGCCCCGCTTTTATGTTTTTTGTATCTTATGCGCCAACGTTCCCCAGGGTGATGCCGGCGGTCATAATATCCTCTGTCACCGGCTCCTCCGTAAGGGTGTCATCCTTGAGCAGTGCCTGGGCGATCTGGAACTTCATCTGTGTCCACTCGCTGACCTGTTTGGTCATATCCACTTCCAGCATGACCAGCACCAGACGCTCTTCACTGTCTTTCAGCTCCGTTCCATCCAGTTTGGCGCTGCGGTAGGCCACGAACCATGCGATCTCTTTGTTGGCTTCCTTGGCGTTTTGGGCCTTGTCCAACTCGGCCGTTCCGGTCTTGCCCGCACACAGATAGGTACGCCGCACCCCCAGGAAGCGGCCGGTTCCAAAACCGTCATATCCCCTTCCCATGGAGCGGGGCAGGGCTACCACGCCTTCCAGCATATCGTTGATGGTGGCGGCGGTAGAAGGTGCGCAGATGGTCTTCCATACCTCCGTTTCGTGCTGAGAAACCAGGTTGTATTCCGTATTCTCCTGCTGCCAGGTGCTCTCTATCACATAAGGCCTGCAGGTCTGCCCCTGATTATGGAAGGCCCCGATGTAGGCCGCCAGCTGCAGGGGCGTCAGCAGCAGCTCGCCCTGGCCATACCCCGTCATGGCCAGCAGATCATAGGATTCATCGCTGCTTTCATTTTTGATCTGGGATTTCTGGGTGGGCAGGTCAAAGGGAATGCTCTCCCCCATACCCATGACCGTCAGGTATTTCTTGAAGGTATCCCAGCCGATCTTCATGGCACAGTAGGCAAAGTAGATATTGTCCGACTGGATCATGCAGTTTTTCATGTTCATGGGGCCCCGCCGGTTGGTGCTGTAAGTACGGGTAACCTTGGTGACCCCCGTATAGGCCATGGTGGGGCTTTTGGAAGGATTCCAGATCACATCGTCTCCCCGCAGATGTTCTTCATCCTCCGGGAAAGCATCCTCCGTAGTCATGGTGCCGGATTCCAGCGTGGTAATGGCCGTCAGGGGCTTGAAAGTGGATCCCGGGGGATACAGGCCCTGAATGATCCGGTTGAACAGCGGCTCCTGCGGGTCTTTGGACATGGCCGACCAGTCATCATCCGTCAGATCGCCCCGGGAGAAGGCATTAGGATCATATCCCGGGAAGGAGACCATGGCCTGTACGGCGCCGGTCTTGGGATTCATCACCAGCACGGCGCCGGTATAATCGTCCGTATACACAATGTTGTTGATGACCTGCTCCGTCCGCTGCTGCAGATTGATGTCTATGGACAGGTGCAGATCCTGGCCGTTTTTGGCCGGGATGTTATAAAGAACCTGCTTGGCGCTTCCTCTGGCCCCCTGGATGTAGGCAAAGCTGCCCTTTTCTCCCCGAAGGATATTCTCATAATGCTTTTCCAAACCCGCATAGCCCAGCCAGCTGTCACCATCGTAAAAAGGATCGTTGAGCCATTCTTCGTTCTTTTCCCCGGTTTTATCGTCATATTCATACAGATACTCCTTCTGAATGACGCCGGCATAGCCCAACAGGTGGCACAGGCTTTTCCCATAGGGATAAGAACGGACGGTACCGTAGTTTTTGGTATCCACGCCGATACCCTCTATGGCTGTGAGCTTTGCTTCCAGTTCATCGGTGAGCTCATCGGGATACAGGGTGGCGATCTTACAAAAGTCCTGATAGGTGCGGGCAAAGGCATTACGCACATCCGCTTCCGTCAGCCCCAGTTCCGGGATGGAGGCAAGCTGCTGCTCAAAGGGCAGATACCAGCTTTTTTCTTCCAGCTGGGCAGAAGTCAGATCTTCATCGTTGGCTTTAAACAGCGTTTTCACATCCGTGACCGCTTTATTGTCTCCCGCCAGCTGGATGCGGCTGGGCAGGCAGTAAACGGTAACGCAGTTGATATTGCTGGCCAGCAGATTGCCGTTGCAGTCAAAGATCTCACCCCGGCGGGGATAATTGATGCCGGAAAGCATCTTATCGCCCCATTCCATGGTGGGGAAGATCAGTGCCGGGCTCCACTGCACATACCATCCCTCCCGGTATTCGGAGGTAATGGTAAAGCGGTAAGTCAGGTTTCCCGCCAGCTCCGTATAATAGGTCATGTCATAATCGGCCGAAGCAGTGATGGTGCCCCCGGCTGTGCTGACCACGTTGTAAGCCACATCCGTCAGACCCATGGCATCAAAGATACTGGTGTACTTCTCTTTGAATTCCGCCAGAGAGACCTTGTTGGTTCCGGAAGGGGTCTTTTCCCCGGTATTGTTTTGGATCTCCGGGTCAATGAGCGCATACGCCCCCTCAAAGTCCTTCATGGCCAGCAGCTGCACAAATTGCAGGCAGACCACGGTACCGTCCCCCCTGCTGCCGGAACAGCCGGGAAGAACGCCGGAAAGCAGCAGCACCAAAGCCAGAAGCACAATGCCCTTCCGCTTCCATGCGCCAATATGTGGGGAGCGCCCGGCCCCCTCTGTTTGCTTATACGTATACATACTGTCATTATAGCAGAATCCCCCGGTTTTGCACCCCCATAGAAAATAATTTGCAAAAAGTATGCTTTTTTGCTTCTGTTCGAGCATACCCATGGGTATGGATATTCTGTTTGTGGGACTGCTGCTGGCAGGTATTTTGTGGACGCTGCTTACCCAGGGCGGAGAAGCAGCCATGGCTGCCCTTTTGCAGGGAGGCAGCGAAGCCGTAACTCTTTGCTTGAAAATGTGGGGCGGTTATATGTTCTGGCTGGGGCTTATGGAGGTAGGCAGCCGGGCGGGACTTATGGAAGGTCTTTCCCGGCTTCTGGCCCCCGTCATTAAAAAGCTTTTTCCTCGGGCAGGGAAGGCCGCCCCCGCCATCACCATGAATCTGGCCGCCAATATTTTGGGCATGGGCAATGCCGCTACCCCCTTTGGTCTGGAAGCCATGGAGCTGATGGAGCAGGAAAACCCCGTTCCCGGCACCGTTACTCATGAAATGTGCGCCCTGCTGATCCTTAACGCCGCCTGTCTGGAGCTGCTGCCCACCGGTCAGCTGGCCATGCGTCAGGCCTACGGCAGCCTGCACCCTGCCTCCGTATGGCTGCCTACGCTCCTTTCCTCTGCCTGCGCCACGGGAGCGGCCATACTTCTGTGCCTGTTGTTGGGGAGGAAAAAAGCATGAGTTCTGCCCTGTTGCCGCTGCTTATTATGGCGCTGCTTTTGTGGGCGCTGTATAAAAAGGTTCCTGTATTCTCTGCCTTTTTGGAAGGCGCCGCCAAAAGCCTTCCTCTGTTGGGCCGCATCCTACCCTCTATGGCCGCCATGCTTACGGCCATCTCTCTTATTTGCAGCTGCGGAGCCTTAGATGCTTTTTGCACCTGGGTTGCACCCCTGTGCGGCAAAGTGGGGCTGGACAGCCGTCTGCTGCCCCTGTTGCTGCTGCGGCCTCTCTCCGGCAGTGCGGCGGCGGGCATGACGGCGGAGCTGTATGAAGCTTTTGGGCCGGATTCGCTGGTGGGGCATCTGGCGGGAGTGCTCATGGGCTCTACGGAAACCATCTTTTACACGCTGGGACTGTACTTCGGCGCAGCGGGCATAAGACGCTCCCGGTATACTCTGCCGGCCGCCCTGCTCTGCACGCTCATTGCGGCTTTATCCGGTTTGTTTTTCGGCACGCTCCTGTACTGAATGTTTCATTCTTGTTTCATTCTGAACTATTCCCTTATAAAAATGAACATATTTCAGATTGACAGTCTGCATTTCTCATGGTATCATGGGCAATAAATAATATATTATCTGCATTTTGAACTGTTTTTTCTTTATGGGAGGTTAAAAATGAACGCAAAAGTCTTTTCGGATAAACTTCGGCAGGCCATGGAACAGCGGGGACTCACACAGGCGGAGCTGATCCGCCTGGCTGACAGCCGGGGGCTGAAGTTAGGCAAAAGCCAGGTAAGCCAGTACCTTTCCGGAAAGACACTTCCCCGCAAAGGCGTGCTGGAAGGTCTGGCGGGAGTACTGGGCACCCATCCCGCCTATTTTCTGGGACAGGTGGAGCTGGATCCACCCGCTCCGGCAGTTCCCCTTTCCCGCGAACAAAAGGAAGAGGAGCCGTCTTATTCCTTCAGCAAATCCCGCAAGCTGGAGCATGTGCTCTATGACGTCCGGGGACCCGTGCTGGACGAAGCCACCCGCATGGAGCAGGCAGGCACCCATATTCTCAAACTGAACATCGGCAATCCCGCTCCCTTCGGGTTCCGTGCGCCGGATGAAGTGATCTATGACATGGGGCAGCAGCTTACCCAATGCGAAGGCTATTCCGATTCCCGCGGGCTGTTTTCTGCCCGGAAGGCCATTATGCAGTACGCCCAGCTTAAAGGGATCCCAGGGGTAGAGATACAGGATATCTATACGGGCAACGGCGTCAGCGAACTGATCAACCTGAGTCTGTCTGCCCTGCTGGACGCCGGAGACGAAGTGCTGATCCCCGCTCCGGACTATCCCCTGTGGACAGCCTGTGTAACTTTGGCGGGGGGCACTGCCGTACACTATATCTGCGATGAAAGTGCCGACTGGTACCCGGATATAGAGGATATCCGCCGGAAGATCACTAACCGGACCAAAGCCATCGTTGTCATTAACCCCAACAATCCCACAGGCGCCCTGTATCCCAGGGAACTGCTGGAGCAGATCGCCGAACTGGCGCGGCTGCATCACCTGATCCTCTTTTCTGACGAGATCTATGATCGTTTGGTCATGGACGGGGAAAAGCATGTATCCATCGCTTCCCTGGCTCCGGATGTGTTCTGCGTGACCTTCAGCGGGCTTTCCAAGTCCCATATGATAGCGGGTTTCCGCATTGGCTGGATGATCCTCAGCGGCCGCAAAAGTGTGGCCAAAGATTATATAGAGGGAATCAACATGCTCTCCAATATGCGGCTGTGCTCCAACGTACCGGCTCAGTCCATCGTTCAAACGGCGTTGGGCGGGTATCAAAGCGTGGAGCGGTATCTGGAACCGGGCGGACGCATCTATGAACAGCGGGAATATATATACCGGGCGCTGAACGATATCCCCGGGCTCAGTGCCGTGAAACCCAAGGCCGCCTTTTATATCTTCCCCAAGCTGGATGCAAAGAAGTTCAATATAATGGACGATGAGCGCTTTGCCTTGGATCTGCTGCGGGAAAAGAAGATCCTTATCGTGCATGGCAGCGGCTTCAACTGGATCCACCCGGACCATTTTCGTGTGGTCTACCTGCCCCGCATGGAAGTGCTGGAAGAAGCGGCCGTTTCCCTGCGTGACTTTTTAAGCACCTACCGTCAGTAACCCCGCAGATCACCCCTGTCAATTTTATCCCTATATGCTCAAAACGCCTTAAAAGACGAACCGGTGCAGCTATACAAAAAGCCTTCTGCCCGAAATCGCCTCTTTAAGGCGTTTTTATGCTGCGGCGGCACCCACTTATTGTGCCCGTGTGCACATCAGGATCGGTTCTGCCCGCACAGTTTCCTGGAAAGCAACTCTGCTGCCCAGCGATACAGCAACAGCAACCCTGCGCCGAGGAATATGCCGCCCACAATATCCGTGAGCCAGTGAACACCTGAAAAAAGTCTGCCCGTTACCATAAAGCCGGTAAACAGATCCACCGCTCACAACAGATTTTTCTGCAGCCGAGGTCTGCGGATGCGTCGTTTCAGCTGCATACGGGCCGTACCCATAACGCACAGGGTCAGCAACGTGGTGGAAGAAGGATAGGATGCCTCTAAAATCCCCTGGATGTGTACGGGCCGGTAGTTGAGAGCCAGCTTTTCAAACAGCAGATACATCCCGATAACGAGCAGATAAAAGGCCCCCAGCGCCAGTATGTCCGGATCTACCAGCTGCAAACGCTTCCGCTGCAGCAGCTGTTTCAGGCCCAGCAGCCCAAAGGCAAAGCTAACGGCTACAGGGAACAGCCCCAGCCAGTCCGTAATGACATACAGCTCCATATGTACCCCTGTAAATCGGTGAAAGGCGCTGTTCAGCGCCGCAGGACCCTTCCGGCCCTATGGGCCGCACGTCCACATAGCAGATCGCCGCCGTCCACAGTATAAAAGCAGCCAATGCACCCAGCGCCTGAAAAAAAGTTGTTTGTTCCGTGTGACGATTCATGTTTCTTTCCTCCTCCATGTATGGCAGATGTCTCCTACAGTCTGCCAGCCGGGAATGAAAAAGAAAAGAAACCTGTCGTCACGACAGGGATACGAAACGTATCAGGAGCGTTTCAGCAGCAAAAGCATCTTGATCAGCAGAAAAACCAGAGTAAGAGCGCCTGCATAAGGCTGGCGGCCTACCATAAACAGCAGCGTCCCGGCGGCACTCAAGGCAAGAGACCCCCTGTCCTTCCATCGCTGCCAGAAAGAGAAGGCACTGTTTTGCAGGGTCAGAAGCAATATTCCCCAAAGCAGTGAGACGGCGATCAGCGCAAAAAAGGCGGCCCGCATATAAAGAGATGTTCCCTGCAGGACAAGCAGCGAAACGCTCCTCACTGCGTCTTCCGTCCTTTCTCCAAAGACAGGGAGAAAGAGCAGCAGCACTCCGCTTATATCCAATAAGCCAAAAACCAGACTGCAGGTGCGGCTCTGCGCCTGCCTGCCGTCTTCCTCTGCAATGGCCAGCACCGTATCGCAGGAAAGCAGAGAATCCAGGGATACGGAAAAGTATTTGGCAATGGCTTTAAGCGAATCGATCCCCGGATATCCCCGGCCGGATTCCCACTTGAAAACAGCCGCCCGGGAAACAAACAGCTGTTCCGCCAGTTCTGCCTGCGTGAGTCCCCGTTCTTTTCTGAGCAGCTGCATTTTTTCCCCGAATTCCATAAGCGCCTCTCCTTCCTTTTGATGTATCATGGTAGCATAAAACCGTAAAAAATGTCACTCTTGCCTTTGCAGGCAAGTAAAGGCAGGAGTTTTGTATGCCGGCCGCGCAGCCAAAATTCCGTTCATGTCTATTTATTTGTACGGAATTTCGTTTTTGTGCCTCTGTTCAAGCTGAATACCCATATTTTATACACCTGCAGCAAAACAAACGGAATATTGGTATACAACGCTGTATCCTGAAAAAACGGCAGCATGGACTATCTGTATAGTCCATGCTGCCCCATGCAATTCGATTTGCGGATACCCCTTTTCCGTCTTTATTGCGCCACGGTAAACAGGGCATAAAAGTATCCCTTCTTTTCCATCAGTTCGTCAAAGGTTCCGGTTTCGGCAATACGGCCGTCCTTCAAAACCAGTATCCCGTCATACCGGCGCAAAAGAGATTCCTCCAGTCCGTGAGTCACAATGATCCTGGTCACTCCGGTAAGATCCAGCAGATCGGATGTGACCTGGTGGGCCGTCTGGGCATCCAGCGCCGCAGTGGCTTCGTCCGCCAGCAGGACGGAGGATCTTTTCAGCAGGCTCCGGGCAATGGATATACGCTGTTTCTCTCCGCCGGAAAGATTTTTTCCGTTCTCCCCGCAAAGGTAGTTTTCTCCCCGCTCCTGCAGCAGTTCCGTCAGGTGCGCATGGCCCATGGCCTGCTCCAATTCCTCCTGTGGAAAACTGCGGAACATGGTCACATTATCCCGAACGGAAGCATTGAACACAAATACATTCTGCTGTATCACCGACATGAGCCCATACAAAGACTCCGGCGACAGGTCCCTTACCTCCCGCCCGTCCATAAGGATCTTCCCTTCATAGGCCGCTCCCGCACCCATGAGCAGGTTCAGCAGGGTGGATTTCCCGCTGCCGCTGCCTCCCACAAGCGCATAGGCTTTTCCGGCTTCAAACCGGGCGGACAGGGAATGGAGCACCTGCTTCTGCCCGTCATAGCTGAAGGAAACGCCCTCCAGCCGTATCTCCCGTTCCAATACAGGCAGATTCTCGCCGCCCTTTGGCGCCGGATCCTTTTCCAACGCCTCCGCCAGCTTTTCTATCAGTCCCATGGCCGCCTTACGGCCTGCCAGCAGGGCGGGCAGTTCCGCCACCGGATCGATCATAAAATTCATCAGGTTTACAAACAGGATCACCGTACCCGCCGTAAGCCCGCTTCCCGTAAGCGCCAGATAAGCGCCTGCCAGAAATACCCCCAACTGGGCCACGATCCCTGTAACACCGCCAATCATGCCCACCAGGATCTTGAGCCGCCGCTTACTGAACTTTTCTTCCTCCAGCGCCCGGTTGTTCTGCGCAAACAGCCGAAAGATCTCCCGCTCCGCTTTGAATGTTTTGACCACCGCAAAGCCGCTGAGGCAATCCGTCAGAGCGGCGGTAAAGTTCCGGTTCTGATCCGAAACACGCCGTTCCGCTCCCTGCAGGCGGCTCCCTGTCAATAGGGATGCCAGTAGCGGCAGCACCGTCACTCCTACGGCAATGGCCGTCATCAGGGGCGAATACCAGAGCATCATGCCCAACGCACCTGCAAAGGTCACTGTCTTGGTAATGATGGACAGCTGCTGGGAAAGATACTCTGCCTCTATGCTCCCTGCATCGTTGGTCAGGGCCGAAAGATAGGCTGCCGTACTCTCCTCCCGAAAGGAAGAGATGCTCTTCTGCGTAAGCCGTTCAAAAGCGAACTCTTTATACTGCCGCAGTGCCCGCTCTATAAACCGGGGCTCCGAAGCATATTTCAGCAAAAACAGCAGGATGCAAAGCAGCACAAAGGCTCCGCTTATCTTTGCCAGTGTTTCTACTGACATGGCCCCCGGCACCCCGGACGCCGTATCTATAAGCTGCTGCATGATCCAGGAAACGATCAGATTCAAGGATCCTCCCGCCAGGGCTGCAAATACGGCCAGCGCAAAGGCGGGCAGATTCCCCCTGTAAAACTGTGCCGTTAACTGCTTTTTCAAAGATCTATGCTTCATATGCGCATACCTCCTGCCACAAAGCTGCAAATGTCGGATCCTCCATGGAGGCTACTGCATTTTCCGCACCGTCTTGGGCCGTAAGTCCCAAATCGTCATAGACTCCGGCCTGTTCTCCCGGCATGATGAACCGCAGCGCATCCGGCCGGTATTCCGGGGCTGCATCAAAGATACGCGCCGAAGTTCTGGCCTGGATAAGTGTGCTTCCGGCTTTCTCCTCCGCCCCGGTTTTCCACTGTGCAAAGGCCAGGCAGATCAACAGCACCGCATTGAGTTTATCCAGAAAGCTGATCTTTTCCCCATCCTTCAATCCGGAAAACAGGCTGATGCCCCAGGTGAGCACCAGTTGTGCAGAGGCATAGTCCTTTCGCTTGAGATACAGATTGGTGTATCTCATAACAATACGAACCAGACTGGCAATACTTCGAAGCAGTCCTTCAGAAAGATAAGGCAGCGCCTCCTCCGGGCGATGGCAGTCCCCCGCCAGAATATCCCCTATAAGATCACTGTAAATACCGTTGGCATTGTGTTTTTGCAGCAGCTCTACCGCATCCTGAGGCCGCTTCTGACAAAAGAGGATCCCCGCCATATCTCCGCAAAGGGTGCTGTCGTTAATACGCGGATCCTTATTCTGGGGCAAAAGTTTTCTGGTTCCTTCCAGCAGCTCCATGGCCCGGTGCAGCAGTTGCTTTTCGCCGCTTTCCGTGCCGAAGCACTGGTATATGGCAGCCGCCTGATAAGCTATTTCAAAGGAGTTTGGGTACTTCTTGAGAGCCTTTTCCGCTTCGCCCAGACCTTCCCGGTTCTTTTGGATCCGGAAGTTCTTCAGTCGTTCCACTGTGGCTTCCAGGCGGTTATCCTGCAGTTCATACCCCAGCAGCACATCCACAGAAGTATCGAAGAAAACGGCCAGTTCCATAAGCATGGTCAGCTCCGGCAGGGAAAGCCCCGCTTCCCACTTATATACCGCACCCACCGTGACCCCCAGCACCTCGGCCAGCTGCTCCTGGGTCAGAGCCCGCTGCTTGCGGAAAGTACGGATATTCTGTGCCAGTTGGATAGTCATATGACCGCCCCCTTTTCTTTTACTGCTTTTATTATAACGGATGACAGTCCGAATGAAAACACACTGCTCATACCATCAGGACAATTATTTGTAATACTGGCAGTACTGTTTTTTAAGTACAGACGTCCCCATATCCTTTGCTCTGATGACCTTCAACCCCAGGTTGAAGGTCTTTGCCTGATATTGGAAGCAAAGGTAACCAATGGTATCCTCCTGCGTGCCCTGTCCAACGGCCGGTTGCTTGTATAAACCGCTTCCTTTCCGTATGCTGAAATCATCAAAGCAGGAAAGGATCCGTTTTATGAAAAAGAAATCTTCCGCAATTCAAAACACCGCTTCCTCTTCTTTAAAAAATGAACTGTTTCGCAAGAACCTTGGGAATCTGGCCGGGAGTATTTTGGGTTTGCTGCTGGATCTTGCGCTGACGCTCTTCCTATCCGTGCTGCTGCAGCTGATCGTAGATTCCATGCTGGACGGCGGGAGCGCTCTCCCCTTTGGGACGCTGTTATGGCTGACGGCAGCGTTATTGGGGCTGCTGCTGCTCTATGGCGGCGTGTGGGGATTTTTTCGTCCCCGGTTCCAGGCCCGGGCCATGGGGCAATATAAGGAAGCCGCCTTTTCCCGGCTGCTGCAAAAGAGTATAGCCGCTTTCTCCCGGGAAGGCACAGCTACATATCTCTCTGCCCTGAGCAACGATGCTGCCATCATTGAAGAAAAATATGTGCGGGGCCTTACCCTGCTGTTCTCCTATATCCTGTATGGAGTAGGGATGTTGGCCACCATGCTGCTGTACAGCCCCCTGCTGACGGCGGCTGCCATAGTCTTCTCCCTGCTGCCCCTGGCGGCGGCCTTTGCCACCGGCGCTCGCATGGCTCCTGCCGAAAAGGCCGTTTCCGATAAAAATGCCGGCTATATGGAAACGCTTCGTGATGCTTTGGCGGGTTTTTCCATAATAAAAAGTTTTAAGGCGGAAAAGCAGATCCTGCGGCAGTACGAAATCAGCAGCCGGGAAGCGGAAGCCGCTAAAGCCCGGCGTATGCGCCTGTCCATCCTTATTTACTGTATCAGTTCCATGGCCAGTATCACCGCCCAGCTGGGTGTATTTATCTTTGGCGCCTGGCTGGCCCATACCGGCAATGCCGTGACCCCCGGTATGGTTATTGCCTTTGGGAACCTGATGGGGCAGATGATGTCCACCATAACCGACTTTCCTGAAACGCTGTCCAACCTCAGAGCCGCCAGAGGCCTGATGCGGAAGCTGGATACCGCTTTAAGTGCGAATCTCCGGGACGAAGGGACGGATATCCCCAAAGTCCTGAACTCCGGGATCACGCTGCGGCAGGTGACCTTTGGCTATGAAGCGGATACCCCTGTTCTTCAAAATATAGATGCAGCCTTTGCATCCGGGAAAAGCTACGCTCTGGTAGGGGCTTCCGGCTCCGGCAAGAGCACCCTGCTGAACCTGCTTATGGGGGCCAGCAGCGATTACACCGGGGATATTCTTTACGATGGCCGGGAACTGCGCACCGTAAGCACCGCCTCCCTTTATGAGCTTGTTTCTCAGGTCCAGCAAAATGTGTTCCTTTTCAACAGCTCCATCCGCAGCAATATCACCATGTTCCGGGAATTCCCTCAAGAGGAGGTAGAGCGTGCCATAGAGCTTTCCGGTTTAAGGCCTCTTCTGGAGCAACGGGGCGAGGACTACCATTGTGGAGAGAATGGCTGCGGCCTTTCCGGCGGAGAAAAGCAGCGGATCTCCATTGCCCGCTGCCTGCTGCGCCATTCCCCTGTGCTGCTGATGGATGAAGGCACCGCCGCCCTGGATGCGGAAACAGCCCGCACCGTTACGGAATCCATTTTGGAGCTGGAAGGGATGACCCGCATTTTAGTCACTCACAATATGGATGGCGGTATGCTCCGCCGCTGCGATTCCATTCTCTGCCTGAAGAACGGCCGCATTGCTGAGCAGGGTGATTTTGAAACGCTGATGGCCCGGAAGGGGTATTTCTATTCGCTGTTCACCGTCAATCAGTAATGCAATATCCATTTTCCGGAAATACAGGGAAAACTCGGCGCAAATATGCGTACAAACTGTTTCGGAAGTGATAACTTTCCCCCGTTTCCATTGCTTTTTATACGCTTTATGATACCATGAACCCATGAAACGATTGCTTACATCCATAAAACGGCTTTGGGCTGCCAGCTGCATATGCCTGCTGCTGTGTCTGCCCCTTCGTATTTCCTATGGTGAGACTGGCCTAACCCTTTCTTTGCCGCAGGGAGACGGCAGCGTCTATATGCAGCTGCTGGAAGGGCAGGATGTGTTGGCCCTGCCCCTGCGGCTTGCGGGGGATGGGTTGAATGAGACCCTGTTTCTTTGCAGTGCACAGCTGGACATTGGCTATGACGCCGCCCGGCTGACCTACCTGGGAACGGGGGAAACACTTGCGCAAACTTACGGCTGCCGGTACACAGATCCTGCTTCCGGGCAGGAGGAACCCCAGACCTGGGTGGTAAACGGGCAGGAACCGGGAACGGTGCGGCTGGCCTTTGCCAGTGGTTTTCCCTGCCGGACGGAAGAGGCTGTGCTGACCCTGTATTTTGCCCTTCAGGAGTCTGCCCTCCCGGGAGATGCTCTGATCTTTTCTATCCAGAATGCAGCTCTTACCTTTGCCGATGCAAAGGGACAGGTTATTTCCAATACGATGCTTTCCACGGCCTCGGGGCCCCTGCTTCTGCCTTCCTCTCCTTCAGCCGTCCCCAGCGTTCAAACGCTTCAAACGGTAGCGGATCCCCTTCCAGCTGCCCGCCCAGCGCCCTTGCGCATTGCTCTGTATGTACTTCTGGGGTTGACATTGGTAGGTCTTGCCTGCCTGCTGGCGGCCTTGCTGCTGCACCGCAAACGCTGACCTTGGTTCTTTCCCTGCCTCCGGCACTTCCGGAGGCTTTTTTGTGCTTTTACACTTTACCTGAGCGAACTGAACGTACAAAGCTCCATTTAAGCGGCAAGCCCCGCTTTTGTGTCTTTTCCCGGTTGGCTTAGCCGCGCCTTACTTTTCCGTTTGAGTGAACATGTGCCAAAGTGCTGCAAAAGTCTTTGAAATGCCGCTTTCTCGCGTAACTGCGGTTCTTGCATGCCGTTGACCGTTATATAAACATTTTTCCACACAGCGCCATCCCGAACCCCTTCCCGGGCATGAAAAAAGAGCCGGAATGACCCGGCTCCCGTGTATGTACTGTGCAGACTAACGCTCCTCCCGGAAATAAGGCATACCCAGGCTCTGAGGAGGCTGATCCTCCCGGCGGCGGCGCAGGGATACGGCCACCAGCACGATAACGGTGGCAATATAAGGCAGCATTTTATACAGCTCCTTTACCGCAAAGTTGGCGCCGGTAGGCAGATACAGATACAGAATGTACAATCCCCCGAACAGAATGGAGGACAGCACCCCCACATTGGGCCGCCAGATGGTGAAGATGACCAATGCAATGGCCAGCCAGCCCCTGTCGCCAAAGGCATCGTTGCTCCACACGCCGCAGGCATAGTCCATGATATAATATAAGCCGCCCAGACCGGCGATCATGCTGCCCACGCAGGTGGCAACGTATTTATACCTGGTCACGTTGATGCCCGCTGCATCCGCCGTTTTGGGGCTTTCGCCTACAGCCCGCAGGTTCAGTCCGATACGGGTGCGCTTGAGTATGTAGGAAGTGATCAGCGCAACGATCACCGCCAGATATGCCAGGAATCCGTAGCTGAAGAACAGCTTGCCCACCACGCCCAATTTATCGGCAAAAGGCAGGGAACGGCTGAAATACAGACTGGTAGCGGAAAGAGCAATGGAAGGTACCTCGCTGCCGGTAAGCTTGATAAGAGATCCTCCAAAGAAGTTTCCAAAGCCCACGCCAAAAGTGGTCAGGGCCAGACCCATAACGTTCTGGTTGGCTCGCAGCGTTACGGTCAGGAAGCAGTACAGCAATCCCATGAGAAAGGATCCCAGCAGGGAGCACAGCATCGGAATGCCGATAGCCAGAAAAGCGTTCATATTGGCGGCTCCCGCAGAGTGCTCATAGAAGAAGGCGCCGATAACGCCGCTGATGGCTCCTACATACATGATGCCGGGAATACCCAGATTCAGGTTGCCGGATTTCTCTGTCAGGGTCTCACCGGTGCTGCCGAACAGCAGCGGGATGGACTGGGCTACTGCCCGGGGAAAGAAAGCAAAGAAATCAAACATTGGCTGCGCCCTCCTTCTTTGCGGATTTGCGGAAGTGAATCTGATAGCTGATAAAGAACTCGCTGCCGATGATGAAGAACAGGATGATGCCCGTCAGTATATCGGCAAAGGAGTGGTTCAGGCCAAATTTGGTGGAGATCTCCGAAGCGCCCCTGCCCAGCAGCACCAGCAGGAAACTGGTGAAGATCATCAAAAACGGGTTGAACTTGGCCAGCCAGCTGACCATTACGGCGGTAAAGCCTCTTCCATCGGCAATGGTGGTGGTCAGAGTATGATCCGTGCCGCCCACCAGCAGCAGACCCGTAATGCCGCAAATGGCTCCGGAAAGAAGCATGGTGCGGACAATTACCTTTTCCACGTGGATGCCCACATACCGGGCGGTGCGCTCGCTTTCGCCCACCACGCTGAGCTCATAGCCGTGCTTGCTGTAGCGCAGATAGATGAACATGAACACGGTGATAGCCGCCACCACCAGCACGTTCAGCAGATATTTGTAGCTCCCGATCTGGGGCAGCCACCCCAGCTGGGTACCCTGATTGATGATCCCGATCTTACCGGCGCCCTTGGGCACTTCCCACACGATGACAAAAAATGCCACCAGCTGGGTCGCAATATAGTTCATCATCAGGGTAAACAGAGTTTCGTTTGTATTCCATTTGGCCTTGAAGAAGCCGGGAATTCCCGCCCATATGGCTCCGGCGGCAATGCTGGAAACCACCATGCACACAATGATCAGCCAGTTGGGAAAGATATCCCGCAGGCAGATCATGCAGGCAGCGCTGGCCAGACCGCCCATAAGGATCTGACCTTCTGCGCCGATATTCCAGAAGCGCATCTTAAAGGCAGGCGTCACCGCCAGAGAAGCACACAGCAGAATGGCCAGGTTCTGAAACAGTACCCATGCTTTCCGGGGGGTACCGAAACTCCCCTGCAGGATTGCCTTGTATACGGCAATGGGATTTTCACCGGTGAACACCGTGGTGATCAGGGCGCATAATATCAGCGCCAGTATCAGGGCAATACCACGAATGGCCCAGGCTTTGGGCCAGGGAAGAGCCGCCCGCTTGGTGATATGGATCAGGGGCTCCCGGTTCTTTTTCTTCAGGTTGTTACTCATGGGTCTGTTCACCTCCCAGGCGGGTCATCATCATGCCTACGGTGCGCTTATCTGCCCCGCGGCCCGGCACAATGCCGCTGACTTTTCCGTCGCAAAGCACCAGAATACGGTCTGCCAGCTCCAGCAGCACGTCCAGGTCCTCGCCGACAAAGACTACGGCCACGCCCTTCTGCTTCTGCTTATTTACCAGATCGTAGATCACATAGGAGGAGTTGATATCCAGTCCCCGCACCGCATAAGCTGTCAACAGCACCTTGGGGGCCAGCGAGATCTCCCGCCCTACCAATACCTTCTGTACGTTGCCTCCGGAAAGCCGCCGCACGGGTGTGGAGATGCCGGGGGTCACTACTTCCAGCTCCTTTACCACCTGATCCGCCAGGTTGTAAGGTGTCTTGCGGTCGGTAAAAGCGGTCTTTCCCTTACGGAAAGAGCGGAGCATCATGTTGTCTGCCAGGTCCATATTGCCTACCAGCCCCATTCCCAGCCGGTCCTCCGGCACAAAGGAAAGGGTCACGCCCTTTTCTTCTATCTTCAGGGGATCCAGCCCCAGCAGTTCGCTGCTCCGGCCTGCATCATCCACAAACCTGACGCTGCCCTTTTCTGCCGGTTGGAGCCCCGCAATGGCTTCGAGGAGCTCTTTCTGGCCGCTGCCGGAGATGCCGGCGATGCCCAGTATCTCCCCGCTGTTGATGGTGAAGGAAACATCCTTAAGCTTCAGCACTCCGTCCTCACTGCGGACGGTAAGATTTTCCACCTGAATACGAGGCTTGGGATCCACAGGCTCCGGCCGGTCGATATTCAGCGTTACCTGCCGGCCCACCATCATGTTTGTCATCTCCTGGGCGTTGGTGTTTCGTGTGATCAGATCTCCGATAAACTTCCCGTGGCGCAGAACTACCACACGATCGCTGATCTCCTCCACCTCGTTGAGTTTGTGAGTGATGATGACCACGGCTTTGCCAGCCTTTTTCATGTTCTTCAGGACGGCAAACAGTTTTTCCGTCTCCTGAAGGGTCAGCACGGCGGTAGGCTCATCCAGAATCAGGATGTCTGCCCCCCGGTAGAGTACCTTGACGATCTCTACGGTCTGCTTCTGGGAAACGGACATGTTATAGATCTTCTGGTTGGGGTCTACCTCAAAGCCATACTGGCTGCAAATCTTTTTGATTTCCTCCGCCACGGCCTTCATGTCCAGCCGCTGCTTTCCGGGAAGGCCCAAAATGATGTTTTCCGCCGCCGTCAGCACGTCTACCAGCTTGAAGTGCTGGTGGATCATGCCTATGCCCAGGTCGAAAGCATCCTTGGGACTGCCGATGGTAACAGGCTTTCCGTCTACCTCGATCTCCCCGTCGTCAGGAAAATAAATGCCGGAGAGCATATTCATCAGCGTAGTCTTGCCGCTGCCGTTTTCTCCCAGCAGCGCCAGGATCTCTCCCCGGCGGATGTCCAGGTCCACCTTGTCGTTTGCCACGATGGAGCCAAAGACTTTGGTAATGCCCCGCATTTTGACCGCTATGTTCGTTTCCAAGTGCGTCCCCCTGTTTTTCTCCGGATAGCCGGAGGGATTTGGATATGAAAAGGAGTCCCGTCCCATAAGGGCGGGACTCCCCGTCAACTTAAGATGCTATGCGATTAATACTTCTCGTCCAGCAGGTTGATGCCGTCGATGCGCAGATCGAAGTAAGGTGCGCTGCGGTAGTTGGACTCATCGAAGTAACCGTCATGAATGACCTCGGTGTCCTTTTCATAGGCAGGATCGGTGTCCACGTCGGCCAGGTAGCTGTCCAGCTGCTTGCCGTCTACGGTGAAGGTGGTCACATCGTATACATGGATGGTACCGTCTTCCAGACCCTTCTTAACTTCTTCCAGCTTTTCTGCGGTGCCCTCAGCGGCTACATTGGTGTTGATGTCGGTAAGGACAACGGAGCCTTCCTTCAGGCCGCCGCACCAGTCATAGGGGATCTCTTCGCCGTTCATGGCTGCCTTGATGGCAAACACGAAGTAGGGAGTCCAATCGATCCGGGAGGATACGATATAAGTGTTGGGGCAGGCAGCTTCGGTAGAGCCGTTATAGGAGACGTTGGGGATACCGGCGGTCTCACAGGCAGTGGGAGCGCCCATGGAGTCGGCATGCTGAGAGATCAGCTTGCAGTCGCGGCCGATCAGAGCCTGAGCGCCTTCCTTCTCGGCGGTCTCGTCATACCAGGAACCGGTGAAGGTTACATCCATGGTGACCGTGGGGCACACGGAGCGGGCGCCCAGGAAGAAAGAGGTGTAGCCGGAAACCACTTCGGCATAGGTGAAGGCACCGATGTAGCCGATCTTGGCTTCTTCTGCGGTGAACTTACCGGCGGCGATCATCTCATTCATCTTGAGACCGGCGGCCACGCCTGCCAGGTAACGGCCCTGATAAATGTGGGCAAAGGCATTGTGGTAGTTGGCGATCTTCTCGGTATGTGCTTTGGTACCGGTGGCATGGCAGAACTGCACGTTGGGGAATTCCTTGGCGGCCTGAATCATGAAGTCCTCATGACCAAAGCTGTCGGCAAAGATGATGTCGCAGCCTTCATCCACCAGCTCGGCGGCGGCGTTGTAGCACTCCTGTCCCTCGGGGACGTTCTTGCGGATAATGACCTGGTCATCGGTAAGCCCCAATTCGGCCTTGGCAGCGTTGGCGGCGTTGATGAAGTTCAGGTCATAGGTGGAGTTTTCGTCATGCAGGAAGATAAAGCCGACTTTAAAATCAGACTTTGCCTCTTCGCCTTTCTTTGCTTCCCCGCCGGCGCAGGCAGCCAGGGCGCATACCATGACCAGGCACAGGAGCAGGGCAATCAGTTTCTTCATGAAAATGGTTCCTCCTTATTGTTTTTGTTGCTATCTTTTCATCCTCTTGGATGCTGCAACCGGAAAAGGGGGCCAATCCGAGTATCAATGCTACTTTATTTTAGCATGGCCCCTGGGGTAATTCAACCGGAAAATCAACGTTTTACTTAAAAAATAGGTTTTTATTGTATCATGGTCTTAAGGCGAGATGCAACCTATATTAAATTTTGTTGTGCTAAAGATGTTTTTTGTGGGTGTCTCCTCCGTTGCGTTTCTGAAGAAGCGCAGATATACTGTATATACGCACTTTAAGGAGACGCCCATGGATACGCTTTCCCTTCATGCATTATTGAATCTGACGCCCGGGCAGGGGCCTGTGGCCCTTTGCGGCAGCGGTGGAAAAACCTCTTTATGCTATGCTCTGGCTCGGGAAGCTCTGGCCGCCGGCAGCAGGACCGCCGTGACCACCACCACCCACATGTTCCGCCCGGATAAATCCTGGCAGGCCTTGTGGCAGGGGACAAAAGCCGAAGAAATACTTGCCATCCTTGAAAGCGGACGTCTGCCTGTCTGCGGCCGTCTGGAAGGGGGCAAATTTACCTTTGGCGGTCAAGCGCAATGGCAGACGCTGGTCAGCACCGTCCCCTGCCTGTATGTGGAGGCTGACGGCTCCAGACGGCTGCCGCTGAAATTTCCAAACGATACGGAACCCGTGCTCCTGCCGGAGATCTGTCACATTTTTGTGGTAGCCGGGCTAAGCGGGCTGTACCGCCCCGCAGAGCAGGTCTGTCATCGCTGGGCTTTGGCCCGGGAGCGTCTCCCCAAACTGCCGGAAAACATAGATGAGGCCGCCGTTGCCGAATTGCTTTGGGCAGGCTATGGCTCATATCATCCCCAATTTATCCTGAATCAGGCGGATACGCCGGCGCTCCGGCAGGCAGGCGAGCACATTGCCGCACTTCTGCAGGAAAGGGGCGCTGAAGCTGTGTACATCCTTTCTCTGAAGGAGATGGGCCTGCATTATGTTTGAGCAGGAAAGGCGGGATGTTTTTGCCATGAGGGGGACGAGCAGTCATGACAAAACATCCCGCAACAGAAGGGGTAAGTAAGTTAGCAGTTTTCAGTCATTATATCCAGGATTTCCCGGTCGGTTTCCCGCATTCCCAGGCGTGCCATACGGCCCACGGTAACAATGGTGTTATCCACGCCTTTTTTAATAATGCCTTCCCCATCCAGGAACTGATTTTTTCCGTTCAAATACATTTCATAGCCCAGCAGGCCTGCTTCCACAGCCATGGCGATCTTAGCCGCACAGGAGGGTTTAGCTCCATCGCACACCATGCCGGAAAGAATAGCCAGCGTGTTGACCACCGTGTGGGCAATTACTTCCAGCCGGTAACCGTGCATATAGGCAATGCCCGCTGCGGCCCCGCAGCCTGCACTGACAGCTCCGCAAAAAGCAGACAGACGGCCGATGCTGGTCTTTTGGTGAATGGTGATCAGGTCGGACACCAGCAAGGATCTGTACAGCAGATCCTTGTCCGCCTTGAGCTCCTCCGCGTAGGCGATCACAGGCAGGCTGGCCGTCATGCCCTGATTGCCGGAGCCGGAAACGATGACCACAGGCAGCTCACAGCCGCTCATACGGGCATCAGAGCCTGCTGCCGCCATGGCACGAGCCCGAACCCGAATATCGTCTCCCCGCTCCTTCAGCAGCGTACGACCGATCTGGGCACCCCAGGGGTTCTTCAGGCCTTCCTGCGAGATGGCGCTGTTGTAGGCAATCTGCCTGGACAGCACTTCTTCCACATCCTTGAGATCCACAGAGTCTGCAAACTCCAGGATCTTTTCCACAGATAGCCATTCATAGTGAGGCGCTTCCGCATTGGGCTGCTCTGCCTGCGCCCCGGTGCTCTCCTGGGAGAAGAGGCAAACGCCGTCCTTTTCAATCCGAGTGATGTTGGTATGAAACTCTTCAATGACCACACGGACGCTGGAATCCCCGGCCTTTACCGTGATGGCAATGTAAAAAACTTTTCCGTTATGAGCGGGCACCACCTGAATGGTGTGTGTATCGCAGTAAACTTTTATCTGCTCTCTGGCCTCAGGGCTCACCCTGGAGATCACCTGAAGCTGTGCATCCGCATCCCCGGCCACAATACCGGCAGAAGCAGCGGCAGGGATACCCCGCATATGCCCCGTATTAGGCACCACCACGCTCTTTACGTTTTTGATAATGTTCCCGCTGGCCTCCACCAGACAGGACTCGGGCAGCGTCCCCAAAACAGCGCGGGCCTTAGCCGCTGCATAGGCAATGGCAATGGGCTCAGTGCAGCCCGTGGCGGGGATCAGCTCTGCTTCCAGAATGCGGATATAGGCAGCGTACAGCGGATCATGCTTTTCCATGGACATATTGGGAGATGCTCCTTTTAAAAATTTTCTCTCTAAAAAATACACAGCAGGAGAGGCAGGCAGGGCCTCTCCTGCTGGTATCAAATGAATTTGGCTACTACTGAATGGACTTACTCGATGCCCAGTACCTTGAAGTTGGCGGCTTCGGCGGTCTGCTTGAGAACGTCGTCAGCAACAGCTTCCTTGAGGGTCACGATGCAGGTGCCGTCCACATGGTTGGCAACGGCTTCTTCTACCTGGGGCAGGGCTTCCATAGCTCTCTTCAAACGGCCTTCGCAACCGCCGCAGTGGATACCTTCGATCTTCATGAGCTTCTTCATAGTGATGATTCTCCTCTCAAAAAATTCTGTTGGTTGAATGCAAGTACTTTGTTACTCGATGCCCAGTACCTTGAAGTTGGCGGCTTCGGCGGTCTGCTTGAGAACGTCGTCAGCAACAGCTTCCTTGAGGGTCACGATGCAGGTGCCGTCCACATGGTTGGCAACGGCTTCTTCTACCTGGGGCAGGGCTTCCATAGCTCTCTTCAAACGGCCTTCGCAACCGCCGCAGTGGATACCTTCGATCTTCATGAGCTTCTTCATAGTTCTTGAATCTCCCTTCTCAGTTCTCTTTTTTGGTTTATATCACAGCGTCAGCTTGTTAGTTGATGCTGTTTACCACGTAACCGCAGGTCTCAATGGCCTTCTTGAGGGTGTCATTGGGAACGTCTTTGCTCAGGGTGACGATAGCGTTGGCCTTCTCGTGGCTGGCTACGCACTCTTCCACACCGGGGATAGCTTCCAGAGCGTTCTTTACGGTGTTCTCGCAGTGACCGCACATAAGTCCGGTGATGCTGATGGTCTTGGTGATGGTCTGGCCAGCGGGAGCGGCCTTGACAGCCTTGTGCTTGCGCTTCTTGTCGTGGCTGGCGTCATTCATCTTGAAGAAGTTAAGACGCAGAGCGTTGGAAACCACGCAGAAGCTGCTCAGACTCATGGCGGCAGCGCCCAGCATGGGGTTCAGCTCGATGCCGGCCCAAATGAAGCATCCGGCGGCCACGGGGATACCGATGGTGTTGTAGAAGAAGGCCCAGAACAGGTTCTCATGGATGTTGCGCAGCGTGGCGCGGCTCAAACGGATGGCAGCGGGTACGTCGGAGAGACGGCTCTTCATGAGCACAACGTCCGCGGCATCGATGGCTACGTCAGTACCGGCGCCGATGGCGATACCGATGTCGGCTCTGGTCAGGGCGGGAGCATCGTTGATACCATCGCCTACCATGGCAACCTTGCCCTTCTTCTTCAGCTCACGCACAACGGCTTCCTTACCGTCGGGCAGAACGCCTGCGATGACTTCGTCCACACCGGCCTGGGCGCCGATGGCTTTGGCGGTACGCTCGTTGTCGCCGGTGAGCATAACAACGTGGATACCCATATTCTGCATTTCCTTAACGGCCTGGGCGCTGTCGCTCTTGATAACGTCGGCAACGGCGATGATACCGATAAGGTCATTGTCCTTGGCAAAGAACAAGGGGGTCTTGCCCTGTTCGGCCAGCTTCTCGGATTTCTCCTTCAGGGTGTTGGAAATAGTGCTCTGGGTGCTGATGAACTTGTAGTTGCCGCCGGTGAGCTTGGCGCCCTTCCAGGTGGCGGTCAGGCCGTTGCCGGGGAGAGCCGCAAAGTCGGAAACTTCGTCGGCAACCAGCTTGTCTTCTTCAGCCTTCTGCAGGATAGCACGGGCCAGAGGATGCTCGCTCTTTCTTTCCAGAGCATAGGCCATGGTCAGCAGATCCTTCTCGGAAACGCCGGCAGCAGGGATAATATCGGTGACCTTGGGTTCGCCGGTGGTGATGGTACCGGTCTTATCCAGTGCAACGATATCCATCTTGCCGGTTTCTTCCAGAGATACGGCAGTCTTGAAGAGGATGCCCTTCTTGGCGCCCATGCCGTTGCCTACCATGATGGCCACGGGGGTAGCAAGACCCAGTGCGCAGGGGCAGCTGATGACCAGCACGGAAATACCGCGGGCCAGGGCGAAACCAACGTCCATTTTGCCTTCGTGACCAATGATCAGCCACACGATGGTGGTGACGATGGCGATGCTGATAACGGCAGGTACGAACACGCCGGAAACCTTATCGGCAACCTTGGCGATAGGAGCTTTGGTGGCGGCTGCGTCGCTGACCATCTGGATGATCTGGGAGAGGGTGGTATCCTCGCCGACGCGGGTGGCCTGGCACTTAATGAAGCCGGACTGGTTCAGGGTAGCGGCGGAAACGGTGTCGCCTTCGGCCTTATCCACAGGGATACTTTCGCCGGTAAGAGCGGCTTCGTTTACGGCGCTGTGGCCTTCCAGAACGATACCGTCTACGGGGATATTCTCGCCGGGACGAACCACAAAGATGTCGCCCTTCTGCACCTGATCAATGGAGATCTCCTGCTCCTGACCGTCGCGGATGACCACTGCGGTCTTGGGGGCCAGTTTCATCAGGCTCTTGAGAGCATCGGTGGTCTTGCCCTTGGAGCGTGCTTCCAGCATCTTGCCTACGGTGATGAGGGTCAGGATCATGGCGGCGGACTCGAAGTACAGGCCGTGACCGATCATGTGTGCATGATGGACCATGCCCTTTGCCAGAACCATGGTCATCTCAAAGACCTGCTCGGTGCTGTAAACAAAAGCGGCGGTGGAACCCAGAGCGATCAGGGTATCCATGTTGGGGGAACGATGCCAGAGGCTCTTGAAGCCGTTGATAAAGAACTTCTTGTTGATGACCATGACGATGATGGTGAACAGCATCTCAATGAGAGCGACCATCATGGGGTTGAAAATGACCTCGCCATCCTCTGCGGTGACAGCCATGAAGGAGGGGTAGGGCCAGTTCCACATCTTGACGCCCATGGAGAAGTACATGAGGATGGTCAGGAAGATGACGGACCAGATGAGGCGCTTCTTAAGGAGTGGCGTTTCTTTATCTTTGAGGGCCTCTTCGGCAGCAGCCTGAGAGCTGCTCTGAGACGTGGCGGCGCCCTTTTCGGTGCAGCCATAACCGGCGGCGGTGACCGCGGCGATAACGTCGGCGGGGTTGGCGGTGCCTTCCACACCCATGGAGTTGGTGAGCAAGCTCACGGAGCAGCCGGTGACGCCCTTCACCTTGGTGACGGCCTTCTCAACCCTGGCGCTGCATGCTGCGCAGCTCATTCCGGTTACGTTGTATTGCTTCATGATACCTCCATAATCCGGCATCGGTTTTGAACCGTATGCCAATATTTTTTCCTGTATACCCTCTAGGAGCATCTTGATTATATACCCCGCACGGGTATAGCGTCAACTGGTTTGTAAAACTTTTTTACTTATTTTTTTACAATTTTTTTGAAATGGGTTTGTGTGGGGGACATACCCCCACACAGTATCTTTTCTTTGCTTATTTGAGTGCGATAAGTACCAGCAACCCCAGCAGCAGTCCCAATGCGCCTATACATATGAGGGAAGCCAGTGCTCCCTTTCTGCATACCTTGTAATTACGCATATAGTTATGCTTACGGAACAGATAAGCGGCCAGCAGACCCGGAATGGGCAGCAGGAAGCTCAGCAAGCCGTAGAAGAAGCTGCCTCTGTCGCCAGCAGGCCTGTCCAGAATAACTTCTCTGGAAGTGGTGTCTGCGGTAGGGCCTTCTTCCGGTGCTTCTGCATTCACGCCCACGATGAACAGGGTGTGCAGGGGCACGTTCTTTTCCCGCAGGGCTTTGTATGCCTCCAGCTCTTCGGTATTGCCATACACATAATGGTCGTGACCGATAAGGGTGAGCTTGGGAGGATCCGCTTCCGTATAATTGTGCTGAGAGGGATCATAGGTGTTGAGCACCTTGTTCCGCTCCAACCGGGGATCCGGCAGGGGAATGGCGGAGATCAGAGATCGGGTATAGGGGTGCAGCGGGTAGTTGAACAGTTCCTCGCTGGTAGCGATCTCCACGATCTGCCCCTTGTAAATAACGCCGATACGGTCGGAAATATACCGAACGATGGAAAGGTCGTGAGCAATGAACAGGCAGGTAGTGTTTCTTTCCCGTTTGAACTTGTTCAGCAGATTGAGGATCTGAGCGCGGATGGATACATCCAGTGCGGAGATGGGCTCGTCTGCTATGACCAGCTCCGGTTCCATGACCATGGCACGGGCCAGACCTACACGCTGGCGCTGACCGCCGGAGAACTCATGAGGATACCGTGTCAGATGCTCGGGAAGCAGACCCACCTCCTCAATGATCTCTTCCACCTTGCGGACACGATCCGCTTCGTTTTCATACAGATGGAAGTTGTGCAGACCCTCGGAGATGATCTGATCCACGGTGGCCCGCTCGTTCAGGGAAGTGGCGGGATCCTGGAACACCATCTGGATGTTTCGGATGACCTGCCGGTCCAAAGCCTTGGGGATCTTGCCGGAGATGCGCACGCCTTTATAGTAGATAGCGCCCTTTGCACAGGGGTTGGCCCGGATCACAGCCCGGCCAACAGTGGTCTTACCGGAGCCGGATTCCCCTACAAAGGAGAAGGTCTCCCCTTTGTAAATATCAAAGGTCACATCTTTGGCTGCCCGAACCAGGTTGTCGCCCTTACCGAAGTTGATATCCACATGCTGGACGGAAAGGAGGATCTCCTTGCCGTTTTCGGCAATGGGACCGCGCTCGGGGAAGCTATGCGCATGAGTTTTTTTCTTGTTTTCGTTAGCCATAGCGGTTCGTCCTTTATATGTTGAATACTTTTCTCAGGGTTCCGTTGATGCAGCAGATAATCTCCGGCTTCTCCACCTTGGGGGCGCGGGGATCCAGCAGCCAAGTCTTGGCGTAATGGGTCTCCGTGACCTTGAACATGGGGGGCTCCTTGAGGGTATCTATCTTCAGGCAGTACGGATTCCGGGGTGCAAAGGCGTCTCCGATGATCCTGTTGTACAGGGAAGGCGGCGTTCCGGCAATGGAATACAGCTCTGCCTGAGGATCGCTGAGCTGCGGCAGAGAGGAAAGCAGCACCCAGGTGTATGGATGGCGGGGATCATAGAATATCTCCTCCACGGTGCCGATCTCTACGATCTGCCCGGCATACAGCACGGCCACCCGGTCTGCCACGTTGGCCACCACGCCCAAATCGTGCGTAATGAACACGGTGGTGTAGTGAAATTCCTTCTGCAGATCCTTGATCAGCTGCAGGATCTGTGCCTGAATGGTCACGTCCAGCGCTGTCGTAGGCTCATCGCAGATGAGGATCTTGGGCTGGCAGGACAATGCGATGGCAATAACGATGCGCTGCCGCATACCGCCGGAATACTGGAAGGGATAATCGTCAAACCGGTTTTCGGCATTGGGGATACCTACCTTCTTCATCAGCACGATAGCCCTGCGCCGGGCTTCCGATTCGGAAACGTGCTGGTGCTTGATGATAACGGAGGTGATCTGGTTGCCGATGGTCAAAATCGGGTTCAGGGAGGTCATGGGATCCTGGAAAATGGTGGCGATACGTTCGCCGCGGATATTTGTCCAGTCGCACACGCAGTTATTCTTGGCCAGGTTCAGGTTGGCCGTGCCGCGAATATACTTCCCGTCCTCTTCCAGATACTTGACCCGGAAGATGGCATTTTCAAAGATCTGATTCAGCTGCACATCATTGTTCAGGTCAGCGCCGATCTCCATGGCCTTCTTCAGAGACTTATAGAGCTTATTCAGCAGCTGAGGCCGCTTGTGAGCCGGATAGCGGTTGATGGAAAGATACACCTCTTTAGCCAAGCGCTTGTTTCTTTCCTTGGTCTGCTGAGAGATCTCCCCTGCGCAGTCCTTTTCGTACCGGGCCTTAAGTCCCTGCATCCTCTCGTTGTAGCCGCGGTTATAGGATTCATCGTGAGTGGTCTTTTTCCGGTGATTCTCAATGGTGGCCTTTTTCTTTTCGTCCAGAGCCTTGATCTGCTTATCCAGCGCATCGATCTTCTTGTTCAGTTCCCGGATTTCCGCCCGCTCCCTGCTGCTGTCCAGTGTCAGCTTCAGATTGTGGGCTTCGGTACGGTTGAACACCAACTCCCGCCGCTGCAGTTCAAAGGCCGCAGACTCTTCTTCGCTGAGCGTCAGGCGATCCTGCCGCTCCTTCTCCAGCTGGCGCATTGCCCGGTACATCGGTGCGCCCAGCTCCAGTTTGGAGTACTCATCCAGCTTTCTGCGAGCCTGACGGATGATCACCTCCGCCGCCTTGTTCATGGGGGCACAGATGTTGGTGAGGGAATCGTCATTGAATACGATCTCGCCCTTATCGATAAAGCCGTTGCCGTCAAGCATACCCGCAAAGGTCTTGGTCAACACGGATTTGCCGCAGCCGGATTCGCCTACGATGGCGATGGTTTCATTTTCATAGATATCCAGGGATACGTTGCGGATAGCCGTGAGGATACGGCCGCGCACCCGGAACTTTACGGACAGGTCCTTAATGGACAACAGAACATTTTTTTCTTCCATAGCCGGTTCTCCTTACAGCATGTGGGTCCGGGGATCCGCCGCATCGCCCAGGCTCTGCCCCACCAGGAACAGAACGATGGAAATGAAGGCGGACAGCATGACCGGGCACCAGAATTCCCAGCCCCAGCCGGGGGTAACCATGGCTGCCTGAGAGTTGAAGAGGATCTTACCAAGGGTCATCTCGGAAATACCCAAGCCGATGTAGCTCAGGAAGGCTTCAGAGCCGATGTAACCCGGCAGAGAAGTGGCCGCCATAGTCACGATGAATGAGATCATGAACGGCAGGATGTTCTTGGTAGCGATCCGCAGTGTAGAGGAACCCAGGCACTTGGAAGCCAGGTTGTAGTCACGGTCCCGGATGATAATGACCTGGGTACGGATGGAATAGGCAATACCGATCCAGCCGGTGATGCACATGGAGAAGATCAAAGTCCAGAAGCTGGGAGAGAACACCATCATCAGCACGGAGGTGACGAAGGTGCCGGGCACCACCACGATAACGTTGCGGATCTCGTTGAGCACCATATCCACTTTCTTGGAAAAGCCCCACACGGCGCCCAGCAGAATACCTATGGTAAAGTTGATCAGGGCGCAGATCAGTGCAATGGAAATAGAGATCCGGGCGCCGTACCACAGGCCGTCAAAGGTGGACTGGCCGGATTCGCCGGTACCAAACAGCCAATGGATGCTGAAGCCGAACTTCTGGAAGGCCTGACCGGGTGTCAGATGCTTGGCCGAAGGATCCATGATGTTGGCATATTTATCGAATCCTGCAAAAGAAGGATAGATAAAGGTGAACACCAGGATGATAGCCAGCATCAGCAGTACCACGATGTTGGACTTTTTATGGAAGAATACCCGACCCACAGATTTCCAGTAGGAATACCTGGGTGCGGTGATCTTTTCCACAGCGGAAGCATCCTGAGGACAGCTGGCAAAGAGCTCTGCGTCCGAAAGACCCGTGTCGCTCAGGTCGATCAGTTTTTCTTTGGTGTCGATCATATGCGCTTACCTCGCTTTGGATGTATAGGAGATACGGGGGTCCATAACGGACATCAGGATATCGCCCAGGATCGAGCCGATAATGGACAGCGTGCCATAGAAGAACGCTACGCCCAGAATAACGGCATTGTCATAGGCGCCGATGGCCTGGATGAGCAGGCCGCCCACGCCGGGGATAGCGTAAATACGCTCCATCATGATGGAACCGGACAGGGCCATGATGATGGTATTGGGAATACCATGAACCGTGGGGATGGCGGCATTCTTGAAGATATGCTTGGTGAAGATCTCTCCCTCCGTAAGACCGCCTGCACGGGCGAACTTAACATAGTCGGAGTTCATCTGATCCACCATGTATCGGCGCATCCACTTCATGGTACCTGCTACGGAAGCGGCCAGGCTGGCCAGTACCGGCGTAACATACATAAGTGCCGACGGGTTATCCAGAGAGAAGATGACCGGCAGGCCGATATTGATGGCAAAGGCCTTGAACATGAAGTAATAGGCCAGAGACGGCACTGCGATCATGAAGATCACATATGCGTTGCCCAGATTATCCACCCAGGTATCCTTCTTTTTGGCCATGAGAATGCCCAGAGGAAGACCGATCAGGTAGGTGAACAAAGATCCCAGAATGCTGATGATAAAGGAGTAGTAGATCTTGGATCTGCTGTCCTTGACCAGATTGGTATTGGTGTAATCGTCGTCAAACTGATCGGCATACACCAGGTTCAGTTCTCTGGATCCGGCCATATAGGTAGCGGTGTGCAGATCGTCTGCGCTTTCCGCCACCAACCCGGTGGGATAATAGTTGGTGTGTACCACATAGGTGCCCTGGGACTGGGTCATGGTTTCAAAGGCATCGATGCCCTTGTTTACCGTGAAGGATGTCCCCAGGCGGAGCTTAACGAAGTTCTGGTGTATATACGGGAACTGATCGTTGCAGTACAGCAGGTATTTATGATATGTACCGTTTCCGATGATGGCGGGGGAGAATTTTTCACCGCCGTAAACCGGGTCATAGAAGGTGAAGGTCAACTTCCGCTCCCCAATATCCTCCTGTACATAGTGAATATTGTCAAAGGTGAGCAGACCGGAGAAGAAGCTTCCCAGCCTTTTAAGAACGGGAGTATTCAAATAAGCAAAAAGTGTCTGTCCGCCGCCGGTAGCGATTCGGCTCTTGTTGGCCATGACCGCATCCAGCCGGCAGATGGTATATCCCTTGGATTCGTAGAGCTTGGTGAACTGATCCACATACTTGCGGACCTCATCGGAATCCTTCTCAGCGGTTCTTCCGATGGTGGCCACGGCGGATTTCTCCTCCTCAGTAATCTCTCCTGCATCTACCAGACCGTTGAGATAGTCATTGTAGGTCACGCGGGTCAGATACCCATACTTCTCCCACATGGTATACATGTAGGTGATCTTCTGGTTGTTGGAGAGCTTTACATACTGCTCGTCCTCGGCAAAGATAAGGGTCTTATCCAGCACGAAGAACAGCAGGATGATGATGATACACATGGCGACTACTACCGAGAACAGGCCCCGGAGCAGTCGTTTGAAAAAATACTTCATAGCGCGAACCCCTTTTTGTATGACCGAATGGAGGGAGCGCTCCCTCCATTCGGCTTGTGCGGCTTACGTTGCCGTAAGCTGGAGACCGGTAATTCTTACCAAAGACCCATCCGGGGAGTCAGCCAACCATCGCCGTAAGGCTGGATGCCGTTGAGGTAGCAGATGGGATCGCCGTGATCGGAACCGATGCAGCCCAAACCGCCCATATCGGCATTGTGCTCGGAACCGTTGTTGGTGTTATTGAACACATTCTGGAACTCGGTAACGTTGTTGAGCACCAGCGTATCAAAGCGCACAAGGCCGTCGAAAGCGGATTCGATGCAGGTCTTGAGCACGTAAGCCTGGTTCTGGCCCACTTCATTGTAGGCGGGATAGGGGTAGTCCATGACGATGGGGTTCTCCTTGGAGACCTCGATACCCAGGGTCTTGAGCTCCTCAATGGCCAGCTGCAGTTCAGCCTTGGCCATATCCACATTGTACCAGGCATCCCAGCCATCGGTGGACAGGTTCTTCTCATCCCATACCTTAACGCCTACGTTGTCGGCGTCCAGCTGAGCCTGTACGATAGCGCCGTACCAGGTGCCGGCAGGGAAGGTGGTGGCAGTGCCGTTGATGTCGATGGTCACATCCTCATCCAGCTTTACATAGGTGCCGGGGGTGAGGGTGTTACGCACACTCATCATGGCCAGATCCTCGCCCACGTTCTGGGCCAGGTAAGCGCCGCGGCTGATGGCATGGCCGATAGCACGGCGAAAATGTGCATTCTGCAGAGCAGCGCAGCTGACGGCCTTTTCGGCGTCAGTCTTCTGAGAGGGAGCAGCGCCATCCGCCATGTTGGCGTAGGTCTGGCGATGCAGGTTGAACCAGAACAGGAAGGTAATCCGGCCTACGTCGCCAACATAAGCGTACTTGTCAAAGTCACCCTTCTGCTTGGCCAGCTCCAAACGCTGGGTGTTCAGACCCAGTGTCATGGTGACGCCGTTGATGAAGTCATCATAGGTACGGCTCACGTCGCTGCTGTCGCTGAAAACATACTTAACGCCCTTGAGAGTAGCGTTGGCAGCGTTCCAGTAATTCTCGTTGAGCACGTAGGTGATGGAGTTCTTCTCCGTCATGTTGGTGCAGAGGAACTGGCCGCTGATGGCAATATGGTTCTGATCGGTACCGTAGAGATAGGTGGGCTGGGCCTGAGCCTCAGCAAACTCGGCCTGGCCGAATGCGCCGCCCTGGGAGAGGAAGTAGCTCCGGCACAAAGGCAGGAATGCATGCTTCTGGAGCAGGCTGATAAAGTAGCTGGCAGGCTCCTTCAGGGTGTACTGGAGGGTCAGATCATCCACGGCCTTTACACCAACGGTGCTGAAATCGGTGGTCTCACCGGTGAGGTACTCGGTCATACCGGCAATGAAGTTGTTCAGGTCGTAGCAATCCTGCAGGTCGGCCTGATGCTGTGCGGCAGCCACCCAGTCATCGGCGGTGACATCCGCTATCTTGCGGCCCTGAGAATCGACCCAGATCTGGCCGGGGCGGATCTTGATGGTGTAAACGGTGCCATCCTCGGAGATCTCATAGCTTTCGGCCATACGGGGCTGCATGACGCCCTCTGCATCATAAGCAAAGAGGTAGTCGAAGGTGGGCCCGATAATGCCGGCATCGGTGTTGGTGGATGCAGCAAAGATATCCCAGGTAGTGGGGTTATCCACGAAGGTAGAGGTGTAGGTATCCTGGAAAGTGTAACCCTTCTCGGTGAGATACTCCACGGCCTTCTGGATGTAGGTGCCGGTGCCCATGAGCTCATTTCTCAGATCACGGAGGTGATTCTGATCCTCACCGAGAATGATCTCGTTGGTGATGATCATCTGAGACATATCGCTCATATCGCCGCGCCAGGGAGCGTAACCGCCGGAGCAGTATACGATACGGCTCATCTGATAGCCTGCAATGCCGCCATACATGGGGGTGGCAACGCCGCTCTCCAGTACCTTAGCTTCTGCTACTGCCAGCAGCGCATAGCGCTCGGAAACGCTGGAAGCTTCGGTAGCCTTCTGATAATCGGCGTAGAACTCGCCCAGGTTGGCCATATAGATATCCTCGTCGTTGTCATAAACGGCAAAGGTCTTCTCTTCCTCGGCGGGGGTGTCGGTTCCGGCGGGCTCATCCGCGGCGGCGGGAGTGTCGGTTCCGGTTGCGGGGGTCTTGTCGTTTTCGCTGGTTCCGTTGGCCGCAGTGTTTTCTGCGCCCTTGGAGCAAGCTGCAGTTCCGAGAATCATCATCACTGCCAGCAGCAGCGCCACGATTCCCTTGGTCCATCTTACCTTCATGTGTGAGTCCCTTTCTTTTTTCTCTATTTCAGCCCACCGGGGATGGCTCCCCGGTGAGCATGAAAACTGCTTTAGCTTTTAGCGCCAAAAGCCTGCGCTGTTTCTTACCACAGCCCCAGCTTCTGGGTCAGCCTGCCGTCGCCGTAGGGCAGGAGGCCATCCAGATAGCAGATGGGATCGCCGTGGTCGGAACCGATGCAGCCCAGACCACCCATGTCGGTGTTGTGCTCGGAACCGTTGTTGGTGTTGTTCTGTACGTTGAGGAACTCGGTCACGTTGTTCAGGGGCAGGGCATCAAACCGCACCAGACCGTCAAAGGCGGATTCGATGCAGGTCTTGAGCACGTAGCACTGGTTCTGACCTACCTCGTTGTAGGAGGGGTAGGGGTAATCCATAACGATGGGGTTCTCCTTGGAAACCTCATAGCCGGCTGCCTTTAACTCTTCAATGGCGATCTGCAGCTCTTCCATGGCCTTCGCGGGGTTGTACCAGGCATCCCAACCGTCGTTGGTCAGGTTCTCGGCATCCCAGATCTGCAGGCCGAAGTTGTCGGCGTCCAACTGGGCCTGTACGATAGCGCCGTACCAGGTCCCCTTGGGGAAGGTGGTGGCGGTGCCGTTGATATCGATGGTCACATCCTCCTCCAGGCTCACATAGGTACCGGGAGTGATGGAGTTACGCACACTCTGGAGAGACAAATCCTCACCCACATTCTGGCTTACATATGCACCCCGGTCGATGGCGTGTCCGATGGCCAGGCGGAAGTGCTTGTTCTGCAAAGCAGCGCAGCTGAGCGCCTTTTCCGCATCGGTCTTCCGAGATGGAGCAGCGCCATCCGCCATGTTGGCGTAGGTCTGGCGGTGAATATTGAACCAGAACAGGAAGGTGATCCGGCCTACATCGTTAACAAAGGCATACTTTTCAAAATCGCCCTTCTTCTTGGCCAGTTCCAAGCGCTGACTGTTCAGATACATGGAGACTACAGTGCCGTTCATGAAATCGTCATAGGAACGGGATACATCACTGCTATCACTGAAGGTCAGCTTTACAGCCTTCAGATTGGCATTGGAAGCATTCCAGTAGTTCTCGTTAAGCACATAGGTAACGGAATTCTTTTCCGTCATGTTGATGCAGAGGAACTGACCGCAGACAGCAACATGGTTCTGGTCGATACCGTACTGGTAGGAGGGTTTGGACTGAGCTTCGGAGAAGGCATCCAGACCGAAAGCGCCGCCCTGAGAAAGAAAGTAACTCCGGCACAGAGGCAGGAACCCAATCTTCTGGAGCAGGCTCATAAAGTAAGTGGCCGGCTCCTTCAGGGTGTACTGGAGAGTCAGATCATCCAGTGCCTTTACGCCTACGGTGGAGAAATCGGTGGTCTCGCCGGTAACATAGGCGGTCATCCCTTCGATGTAATTGTTCAGGTCGTAGCAATCCTGCAGGTCGGCCTGGTGCTGGGCGGCCGCCACCCAGTCGTCGGCGGTAACATCTGCAACCTTGCGACCCTGAGAATCCACCCAGATCTGGCCGGGGCGGATCTTCAAGGTGTAAACCTTGCCGTCCTCGGAGATCTCGCAGCTTTCAGCCAGATGGGGCTGAAGCACACCTTCTGCATCATAGGCATACAGATAATCCAGTGTGGGGCTGATTATGCCGGAATCATTAGAGGTGGAAGCGGCAAAGATATCCCAGGTGGTAGGGTTATCTACAAAAGTAGCGGTGTAGGTGTCCCGGAAGGTATATCCCTTCTCGGTGAGGTATTCTACAGCCTTGGTCATGTAAGTGCCAGTACCCACCAGCTCGGTGCGGAGCTCTTTCAGGTGTTTATAATCTTCCGCAGTGATGATCTCATTGGTGATTACATACTGGGTCAAATCCGACATGGTGCCGCGCCAGCCGGCATATCCGCCGGAGCAATATACGATACGGCTCATGTTATAACCGGCCGTGCCGCCATACATGGGGGTGCCTACGCCGCTTTCGATGGCCTTGGCTTCTGCCACGGCCAGCAGGGCATAGCGCTGGGAAACATTCTCCGCAGTGGTGGTGGCCGCCTGGAAGGCTTCATAGAATTCGCCCAGGTTGGCCATGTAGATGTCCTCGTCGTTGTCATACACGGCGAAGGGCTTCTCCTCTGCGGGAGCATCGGTGGTTTCGGGGGTAGTTTCGTCGGGAGTGGTCTTGTTGGCTTCGGTGGTGGTCTGCTTGTCGTTGTCAGCCTTTACCGTGGGTTCAGCGCCCTTGATGCAGGCTGCGGTTCCGAGAATCATTATCACGGCCAGAAGCAGTGCAGCAATTCTCTTGGTCCATCTTTCCTTCATGTTTGTTCCCCTTTCTTTGTGTTACTTGAACGGCTTACGAGCCGTACGAACCGGAGGAGGCCCTGTTCAGGCTTCCGCCCGGCAATCCCTTGTTCTTACCACAGCCCCAGGTAGGGAGTCAGCCAGCCGTCCCCGTGGGGAAGCAGCCCTTCCATATAGCAGATGGGGTCACCGTGGTCGGAGCCAAGCGCCCCGGCGCCGCCCATATCCGTGTTCACCTCTGCGCCGCACTTGGTGTTCAGCGCCACGTTCATCATCTCCGTAACGTTGTTCAGGGGGATCAAATCGCAGCGTACCAGGCCGTCAAAAGCGTTTTCGATGTTCGTTTTCATCACATACGCTTTATTCTTGCCGATTTCATTGTACTCCGTGTAGGGGTAGTCGATTATGACGGGCGTCTCCTTGGTGACTTCATAGCCCAGGGTTTTAAGCTCCTCAACAGCCAGCCGGAGCTCCTCCTTGGCCTTCTCCACATTGAGCCAGGCGTCCCAGCCGTCCGTAGTCTTCTTTTCGGCATCCCAGACCTGTATGTCCATGCCATCGGCATCCAGCTGGGCCTGTACGATGGCGCCGTACCAGGTATCCTTGGGGAAGGTGGTGGGGGTGCCGTTGATATCCATGGTGATATCCTCCAGGAGCTTTACATAGGTGCCGGGAGTCAGCGTGTTACGGATGCTCAGGGGAGCAAGCTCCTCGCCTGCGCTCTGGGCAATATTTCTTTCCCGGTCTATGGCATGGCCAATGGCCAGACGGAAGTGCCGGTTCTGCATGGCGGCGCAGCTAAGGGCCTTCTCGGCGTCGGTCTTCCGGGAGGGGGCGGCACCATCCGCCATGTTGGCGTAGGTCTGCCGGTGCAGGTTGAACCAGAGAAGGGAGCTGATCTGCCCCACATCCCCGATATAGGCGTACTTTTGAAAATCTCCCTTCTGCTTGGCCAGCTCCATGCGCTGTTCGTTCATGCCAAAGCTCATTACGTTCCCCTGCATGAAGTCGTAATAGGCCCGGCTTACGTCAAAGTCATCGTTGTAAAGGAAGCTGACCTTCTTCAAATTGGCGTTGGCGGCGTTCCAGTAGTTCTCGTTCAGCACATAGGTAACGGAGTTCTTTTCCGTCATGTTGGTGCAGAGGAACTGTCCGCAGATGGCGATGTGGTTCTGGTCGATGCCGTACTGATAGGTCTCCTTGGCCCGTGCATCTGCAAACTCCGTCAGCCCGAAGGCGCCGCCCTGGGAGAGGAAGTAGCTCCGGCACAGGGGCACGAAGGCGTTGGTCTGGAACAGGCTCATAAAGTAGGGAGCTTTCTCCTTCAGGGTATACTGGAGGGTCAGCTCGTCCAGGGCCTTTACGCCTACCTGGCCAAAATCGGTGATCTCGCCGGAAGCATAATCGACCATGCCCAGAATGTAGTTGTTCATGGTGTAGCTGTTCTGCATATCGGCCTGGTGCTGGGCGGCGGCCACCCAGTCGTCGGCGGTGACGTCCGCTACCTTGCGGCCCTGAGAATCGACCCAGATCTGGCCGGGGCGGATCTTCAGGGTGAATACCCTGCCGCCCTCGCTCATCTGGCAGCTTTCCGCCAGATGGGGCTGCATGGTGCCTTCTGCATCGTAGGCAAAGGGATAATCATAGGTAGGATCGATGATCCGCACCTCGTTGGCGCTGGAAACGGCAAAAATATCCCAGGAGGTTGGCGTAACGGAGAAGGTGTTCTGGAAGGTATCCCGGAAGGTGTAGCCCTTCTCGGTAAGATACTCTATGGCCGTGGCCATATAGGTGCCGGTGCCGGCCAGCTCCTTCTGCAGCTCCACCAGGTGGTTATAATCCTCCGTCAGGATAATCTCGTTGGTGATCACGTACTGGCTCAGATCCGACATGGTGCCTCTCCAGGGAGCGTATCCGCCGGAGCCGTACACGATACGGCTCATGTAATAGATGGCGTTGCCGCCGGAGAAGGGCATCCCTACGCCTGACTCAAGCATCTTTGCTTCTGCTACGGCCAGCAGGGCGTAGCGCTGGGAAACGTTCTCCGCAGCCAGGGCCTGCTGGAGGAATTCATAGAATTCGCCCAGGTTGGCCATGTAGATGTCCTCGTCGTTGTCATACACGGCGAAGGGCTTCTCCTCTGCGGGAGCATCGGTGGTTTCGGGGGTAGTTTCGTCGGGAGTGGTCTTGTTGGCTTCGGTGGTGGTCTGCTTGTCGTTGTCAGCCTTTACCGTGGGTTCAGCGCCCTTGATGCAGGCTGCGGTTCCGAGAATCATTATCACGGCCAGAAGCAGTGCAGCAATTCTCTTGATCCATCTTTCCTTCATACTTGCTCCCCTTTCATTGTGTTACTTGAACGGCTTACGGGCCGTTCGAACCAAATCATCATTCCATGAGGGACTTGCCTTTGGTGACCCCGATGCGTCCGGTTCCTCCCTCCAGGCGCTCGCTTGCTCTGTGTATATTTGCTTATATAAAAAATCCGGGGCAATCGCTGCCATAGTATCGGCGTGTCAGCACATGCCGCTGCTATTGTTGAGGCGGTTACCCCGGCTCTTTATGCCGTAGGAACAGCTGTTCCCGTCTAAGTGCATACTCTGCTTCAGGCCGCAGAAGGGCATACAGATACCGGAAATGTAAGGGATCCATATCCGTTGTCTTTTCATGCCGTAGCCTCCTGCTTTGGATGGGAGCCGCCAGGGCCGCCCGTACCTGTGGAAAAGGTCTTGCCGAGAATGCGTTTATCAGCGAACAATAATTCCGCCGGCTGTGAGTCAGCCGAACGGACTGTATACTTTTGCGAAATAAGATGTAAAAGATGGTATTTCTTATATAAATACCCTTCTTTTGTATACCCTCACTCCGTATACTTGAGATTTATATTATACCGTAGGCGGGTATTTGTCAACAAGAATCAACGTTTTTGTGAAAAAAATGTAGATGGTTCTTACAAAGAATTAGTTTTCGGCGGTTTTTGCTTTTAGTCCATAAATCCTACCAAAACGGTATGCTTTTAAGAAAAGGCTCGGAATGTCACGGTAAAAAAGTGGCAAAATTATGTTATTTCTAATTTTACATTTTTTCGAGCAAACGTGTTTGTCTATACCGGCCTTGTATAAAGATTCAGTGATAGGGCCATTGTTTCTGCACATACCATTTCTCAGACCGATAAAACCGTGCAGCGATGGCTGAGGGGTACCCCCAAGCCGGTCCGCCTGCCTGCGGAGATATACAAAAAAATCCGAAGTCATTCGGCTTCGGATTTCTGGCTCCCCAGGTAGGACTCGAACCTACAACAACCCGGTTAACAGCCGGGTGCTCTGCCATTGAGCTACTGAGGATCACTTGCTGCATAGAGTATTATAGCTACATGGAAGCCAAAATGCAATAGGCAATTTAAAAAATATCCAACTTTTTTTGCACGTTTTTTCCGGATCGAAAAACAGCCGCCCTGCTGCAGAGCGGCTGTCTGATCTGTGCTGTTTTAATCAAAGATATGGTATCCCATCAAAAAGTGGGTCTTCCAGTATGTGCTGGTCAGGATGTTGGAACTGGTGATACGCACCTGCCCTGCGCCGGAGCTGGCATCCACCATCTTCCCGCCGCCCAGATAGATACCTACATGGCCGGTAGACATACTGCTGCCCTTGAACACAAGCACATCTCCCTTCTGGGCCTGGCTCATGCTGTCAAAGCGAGTGTATTTGGTGCAGCTGCGCCAGGTGATGGAGGTCATATACCCCTGCTTCACACCTGCCTGATTCAGGCACCAGTATACAAAGCCGGAGCAGTCGAACTTATTGGGTCCCTTGGCGCCCCGGACATAGGGGCTGCCCACCTTGGACTTTGCGATCTGTATGAATTTATCCAGCTTGGAAGTGCTGGCAGAGGTCGGTTTGGGCGTTTTGGTGGGCTTGGGCGTCTTGGTACCAGGCTTGGGCGTTGCCGTAGCCTTGCCGGGCTTTGCCGTAGCCTTTTTGGTGGGCTTGGGCGTTGCCGTAGCTTTGGGCTTCTTGGCCGAATCGCTCTCCAGGACCTTCAGGGTCTTGGCCCCCACCGTTCCGTCTGCGGTAAGCCCGTTACGCTTCTGGAAGGCTTCTACGGCGTCTTCCGTTTCAGCGCTGAAATACCCTGTGATCTGGGAAGAATGCTTCAGATACCCCAGCTTGTACAGCCGTTTCTGCACATCCTTTACATCGGAACCCTTCATGCCCAGGCTCAGAGAATAGGCCACGGCATTCTTGGAATCCAGCAGTTCCATGGTCACAACACCCAGACAACCGTCGGCAATGATGCCGTTTACATTCTGAAAGCTCTTGAGAGCCGCTACGGTCTCATTATCCATCTTCCCTTTTGGGGAATAGGTGGAAGAAAGATACCCCAGCTTGACCAGTTTCTGCTGATATGTCTTGATAGAGTCATTCACATCGCCCTTGCGATAGAAATTGCCCACCACGTCTTCATCATACAGCTTCTCCAGAGTCTTGACCCCGGCCTTGCCATCGCCCTTGAGACCGTTGCTGCTCTGAAAATCCTTCAGCGCTTCCAGAGTCTTATCCCCAAAGGTGCCCGTAATACAGTTTTTAGCCAGATAGCCCAGCTCATACAGCCGCTGCTGCACGTCCCGGACATCGTCGCCCTCGTCTCCGTCCTGCATGACGTATTCCTTGGCTGTCTCGCTCATGAGCGCCAGATAGGTGGCTTCCCGCAGCACTCCGTCTGCAGGCAGATCGTTATGCTTCTGGAAGGATGTCAGGGCTTCTTCCGTAATGGAACCGAAATGCTCCGTAGGTTCATCGCTGTCCATATACCCCAGCTCCATAAGCCGAAGCTGCACATCGGCGATGATCGCTCCGTCATCTCCCTTTTTATACGTCTCAGAGAAGGCAGCGGGGGTATCCTGCACGGTGCCTGCAACTGCCGCCTGCACCACCGGCTCCTGGCTGGGCAGTGCAGTGGTCTCCGGCACGGGGGTGGGAGAAGGAGACCCCTGAACCTCTATGGGCAGATCGGTCTGGGCAGTCTTCTGACTTCCGCCTGAAAGAGCGGCAGACAGCACCAGCCCCACCACCAACAACAGGGAAGCGGCACTGATCCCCAGCCGCAAGGGTTTGCCCAGAGTTTTGAATCTGGCGTTCAAGGCTTTGCAACCCCGCCCCATAGCGGCAAAAAATCGAACTATGGCGTTGCATACCGGAGCAGCCTTGGTGCCCTGTATCTTTTCATGGAGCCTGCGGCCCCCGGCGCACAGGCCGTCTCCCAGCTTTTTCCAAAAGGGAACGGTCCTTTTTGCCAGTTGCCCCAGCTTCTTTCCGCAGAAAACGACGCCCATTCCAAGAGCTCCCAAAAATTTGCGGCTCTTCTTCTTAAAACGGCGGCGTACCTTTTTCCAGTTGATGGATCCGGATGTATGCTTGCTTTTATCGTCGGAACGATTGGTTTCTGCCATGCTCTCCTTTGTCGCTTTCCCGCAGCATGTGCGTATTGATTTCTTATATTTTACTGAATCCCCCCCTTTTTTTCAAGGCGACAAGGCGCCGTGTATGCAAAATCTTCATGACCTAAGTGTTAATATTCTCCGCTTATGCGGGAATTTATGGCAGAATATGGGGAAAGAGGCAGAGGCACTCCCGTCTTTCTCTATAAAAAACAGGTATTTCTTCTCAAATGAAGAAACACCTGTTGCATGCTGTATACCCCTGCTCTCAGCGCTTGTTGGAACGGCGCCAGATCCGCTGGGCTTCCGCATTGCGGATAAGCTCCTCCCGGAAATCCGGATGGGCCAGTTCCACCATGCTTTCCGCCCGCTCCCAGGTGGTTCTGCCCACCAGATTGGCAATGCCGTACTCCGTAACGATATAATAGGCCTGGCTCCGGGGCGTAGTAACGATGTCCCCCCCCAGATGCGGTACGATCCGGGAACGCAGATTCCCCTGCCGGTCCGTATAGGTGGCAGTCATGGCGATAAAGCCCTTACCGCCTTTGCTCCGGGCTGCTCCATCCATAAAGTCCAGCTGGCCGCCTGTGCCGCTGATATGCCGGGTACCGGAGCTTTCCGAAGATACCTGGCCATACAGATCCACGCAGATGCAGTTGTTGATGGCCACCACGTTATCGATACTGCCGATGATGGCCGGATCGTTTACATATTGCAGCGGGCAGGCCATAAGGCCGGGATTGTGATCCAGCCAGTCATACAGCCGTTTACTGCCGAAGGCCATGCCGAACATACCCTTGTCCCTGTGCAGAGTATTGCATCGATTGGTGAGCTTCCCTGCCTCAAACAGATCCAGATAGGCGTCAGAGCACAGCTCCGTATGCATGCTCAGGTCTTTTATGCCGCTTTCGCAGAGCATGGTGCCTACGGAATTGGGCAAGCCGCCGATCCCCAGCTGCAGGCAGGCCCCGTCCTGGATGTAAGGCACGATACTGGCGGCGATCTTTTTCTCCACTTCCGTGGGCTTGGGGATGGGCAGTTCATAAATGGGCGGGTGTTCCCCTTCCACAATATAGTCTGCATCGGAGATATGGATCACCTCGTCAAACCCGCCGCAGACCCAGGGCAGATGCTCGTTTACCTCCAGGATCACAATATCCGCCTTGCGCAGGATCCCCCGTGCCACCCCGGTGGCGCAGGAAAGATTGAAATATCCGTTCTTATCCATGGGCGTAACGCTGACCATAGCCACGTTCACTGTTAGAAAATGGGTATAGTAAGGCACTACGTTGCGAAACACCATGGGGATAAAGTTGCACATATCCTTATCACACAGGGAGCGCTCATAAGCGGAGCAATGCCAGGAGTTATAGATAAAATGCTCCCGGGCAGGGTCGCACTCCACGATCTCCAGCCGCTGAAACATCAGGTTTCCCCGAACCTTTACGTCCCGCAGCTCGTCCCTGCGGCCTGCCAGAGCCTTATCCAGCAGATAGGGGAAGCCCAGCTGACTGGTATAGTCTACCCAATCCCCGCTTTTTACGCACCGGACGGCTTCCTCCGGGGTGCGCAGTTTGCTCTTGTAAAGTGCAGAATATTCCATACTTTCCCTCCTGTTTTTGTGTGTTTCCAGTATACCATCCCCCCTGCCGCCTTGACAATTCCTCCTGCTATATATATTAAATGCCCTGCCTGTTCATACATGCTCCACAAAAACAGTCCTCCTTTCAGAGCTCCTGTTCGGAATATGAACGCATGCCACAATAAAGAGCGGCAGACATTCATACAGGATTCTTGCAGGGCCAAAGGAGCCTCTATTGCAAAAATCAGATGAACGCCTGCCGGTTTATGCACTTTTCTTTTCTATCCTTGCTGCATGGTATTCCCCAGTTGCAGCATCTGCCCCCCGAAGAACACAGCCTCCGCAGGATCATGGGTAATGAGCAAAAGCGTCCTTGCCCGGCAGCAACGCTGTACCAATGCCATGACCCGCTCCCGTGTTTCAGTGTCCAACCCTTTAAATGGTTCATCCATAAGCACCAGTTCTGCCGGATGCAGCAGCGCCCGGGCAATGGCCACGCGCCGCCCCATGCCGCCGCTGAGCTCTTTTACGGGCTTATGGGCCCAGTCTCCCAGTCCCAGAGACCTCAGCAGGGAAAGGATATCTTCCTCTCCCACCCGGTTTCCGGTGACCAGCCGAATATTGGTCAGAGCGGAAAATTCCGGCAGGAGCCGGTTTTCCTGAAATACGGCGCTTATATTTTCGGGCACACCGGATATGCTCCCTGCGGTTGGCCTTTCCAGCCCCATGAGCAGGCGGAAAAGCGTGGTCTTGCCGCAGCCGGACGGGCCCAGAAGCACCATTGTCTCTTCGGCCGGAAAGCGGGCTGTTACCGGCGGCAGAGCCGTTATGTCTCCATAGCGCTTAGTCAGAGCTTTCAAACGGATATCTTCCATTATCTTCCCTCCAGCAGGGCATAAGCCCCTTTCAACAGGCGCAGAAACAGCTTTTCAAAGGTTACGCTTATAAGCACGATAAGCACTGTCCAGGCCAGCAGATCCGCCGTCATAAAGTATACCTTGGCATCATAAAGATGTCCTCCGATGGAATCTGCCGTAACGGCAATAACTTCTGCCGCCACGCCCGCCTTCCAGCACAGCCCCAGCGCCGTGCTGCACCCGGAAAGCACAAAGGGCTTTAAGTGAGGCAGATGGATATACAGCAGCCGCCGTCCGTAGGGCACTCTGTATACCCGCGCCATCTCCAGCAGGGCTTTGTCTGTAGACTTTACTCCCTGAAGCACATTGGAATAAAGTACCGGCAGCACCATAAGGAACGAAATGAATACGGAAAGCTGCCGGGCTTTTAGAAATACCAGGCTCAATATTATAAAGGAAGCTACGGGCACCGTTTTGATGGTGAGCATATATGGCCACAAAAAGAGTTCTGCTCCTTTCCATCGCCCGGCCAGCAGACCCAGCCCTGTACCCAGCACAAAGGCCAGCAAGAATCCCAGCACAATCCGAGAAAAGGTGAACCATACGGCACTCCAGAAGCCGGGTTCCCGCCACAGGGTGGTCAGCCGTACCAGCACTTCCCAGGGAGATGCCAGCAGCAGACCGGAATCAAGTGCCGTAGCCCCGGCCTGCCAAAGGAGCAGCGCCAGGGCTACGGATATAGCTTTATAAATTTTTTGTTTTTTTTCAGGGAGCATAATAGAAATCATCTCCGGGCAGTGCACCGCCTATGGCCTGCGGCTTCTGCGACAGCAGGATGGAAAGATACGCTTCTGCCGTCTGCCGCATCTCCTCGCCGGTGTTGCATACCACATGGCAATAGGGCAGCGCCTTTTGGGCGACGAGGGCCTTGACATTGATGTACTTTTCTACCAGTACGGCGGCTTTTTCCACATTGGCGTTCACATACTCTACGGAAGCTGCCAGCTCCCGCAAAAAGGTCGCTACAGCCTCGGGATTTGCCTGTGCAAAGGCCTTGCGCACAAACACGCCGGAGGTGATCAGCCGGGTACCTTTGCCCAGCTTATCCCACTGCTCCGTAAGATCCAGCGCAATATGCAGATCCTCTATCTTGCTCATGGCCACGGTCACGTAAGGCTGAGGAAGCATGCACATGGCGTTTTCCATAGAAGCAAGCTGCGCCACAATCTCTGCAGGTTCGCTTTTCCATTCCACCTGCACATCCTGCTCCATGTTCAGACCGTTCTCTGCCAGCAGGTAGGAAAGCACATACTCCGGAGTGGAGCCCTTGCCGGTGGCATAGATCGTCTTGCCCCGAAGGCTGGCCATATCCGTTACGGTTTCGCCGCCTTTTTCCAAAATATACAGCACACCCAGGGTATTTACGCAGAGCATTTCCACATCCCCCTCCATTTTGCTGTAAAGCACGGATCCCAGGTTGACCGGCACGGAGAGAATATCCAGCTCGCCCTTAACAAACAGCGGCGTCAGTTCATCGGCAGAACCGGCCAGGGTGAACGCATAGTCGTTCTCTGTTTCTCCGGCTTCGTTATCCTCCAGCAGCTTGACCATGCCCATGGTGGTTGGTCCCGTAAGGCCGCCCAGGCGAACGGTGGTTTTAGATTCAGGTGCAGACGTTTCTGCCGGCTCTTCCGCGGGAGCAGTGGTAGGCACTTCCGTCGGTACAGCGGTGGCTTGCGCCTCTTGGGATGCCGGTGGCGTGCAGGCTGTCAGACTCAAAGTCAGAAGCAGGCACAAAAGCAGGGTGATGGTTTTCTTCATAACGCTATAACACAGACCTTTCTTGTATTCTTTTCCCGGTCTCATTATAGATCATTCTTTCTTTCATTTTTGTTGCCATGGCAACGCCGGCTACTTGCAAAAAAGAGAGACAGAGGATCCTTACGCTTTTCTTTTTGCGTTGACCTCTGCTGCTTTTCCGCAGGTTGCCGCTTCCGCTCGCTCCTGTTTTTACGAGGAAGCGGTGTGGGGGGCGCTGGGCGGCGGAACGCCGCCGCCCGTCCGCGCAGCGGCCGGGCCTTTGGCGCCTGCGGCGCCAAAGCCAGCGCCCCGCCTTCCGTATACGCACTGCCTCCGTATCACGGCGGCCCATACCTGTGTACAGACCAAGTCCCTTTTGCGCAGAAAAGAGGCTCATCACAGCCTCTTTCCTTCACGCTTGTACCTTGTCAAAGAAACACACCACCCGGGACTGCCCGCCCTTGGTGCAGGTATACAGCACCATGGCATGGCCGCTGCTGCTCACGTCCTCTTCGGATACCGGGTCGTTGGGATCCAGTATGCGGATCTCTGCCAGCACAAACTCCATCCGGTTCCCCGCCATATCCGTAAAGCTGGCCGCTGCGCCCGGCTCCAGTTCCTTCAAATGCCCAAAATGCCGGTCATAATTATGGGCGGCAATGACCAGATCCTCCGTATACAGGCTGCCGAACTGCCTGCACGGGGCAATGCGCAGCTTTTCATAGTCCCAGTCACTGAGCACCGGCAGCTCCAGCTCCAAAGACGGGATGCGCACATAGCCAATATAGGCATAGCCATCCACCATCACCTCGGGCATGTTTTCCGGCAGTGCCGTGGGAGCCGGGGTGGAGCCATCTTCCGCAGGCAGCGTTTCCGGGGCCGGGGTGCGGGCCGCTTCTGCCTGACGAATAGCCTCCTGCACCTGCGCAAGACCTTCTTCCGAGGCCTCTCCGGCCGCCTGATCCTCCCTCTGGTTATAGAAAAGCAGGAGCAGTGCCGCACCCAGCAGCGCCGCTCCCACCAATACCAGCAAGATGCCGGCTTTACGCTTTTTCATGCTCGTTCTTCCGCTTCAGCAGCAGCACAACGCCCACTGCCAGGATGCACAGGCCCAGACCGCCGCTCACATACACGGGCCAGTTCAGCTGACCGGTCTGGATCAGCGCCCTGCGGGTGTTGGTTACGGTCACGGTGTTTCCATCCACCTGATACTTGGTCTTGTAGCGGGCCAGCGCCTTTTCCTTGATCTCATACTTATAGACCTTATTGGCGGCTTCGTCCTCATAGGGCAGGTCGGTGAACTCATGCTGCCAGTTGTTGGCGGCGGAAAGCTCCACGGTCTCATAGACTTCGCCGTCCCGGTACAGGGTGATGGTCACGCTGTGGGGGCGATCCTTCTCATAGCCCTTGTCGTTCCAGACCTTCTTGACCAGAATGGTTCTGGGATCCATCTTCCCTTCCAGCGTGAAGAGCCAGTCCACTTCTCCGGCCCGGTCTGCATACTCGTTGCCCAGATCAATGGGCATCTCGATGGTCACCCGCAGCTCCCCAACTTCACCCTTGCGGTAGGAGCCCAGCTTCACGTTTTCGGTGAGACCGTCGGTTTCGGCTGCGTGACCGTCAAAGATGCGGGTCTGTGCCCCGTCCTTCACGTTATCCACGGTCATGTGCAGGTGGCTGAGGAACTCATTCATCTCTGCCACGCTGGGTTCTACAGAAGTCACATCCTCCTGCACGGGGTGGTTGCTCTGCTCATCGTGGAGAATGGCCCGCATATACACATCCACATAATCATACTCGGTAAGGGTGTTGGCGGCCTGAATGACCACCTCCCGCTTGTCCCCGGGCATAAGGTTGCGGAAGTTCATGCTCTCGCTCTGGGTAAACAGATCCATCTTCTCCGGCAGGGAGCAGCCCAGCAGGGCAGTTCCCAGGAGGAGCAGCAGGGCCGCCAGGGCCAGCTTGGAAAGTCTTTTCTTCATCTTCTTGCCCCTCCTTATTTAGTTACCTGGAATATCAGCACTGGCACCCGGCGCCGTAAGAAGATTGATTGTATAATCCCTCCCTGGCACCTGCACCGTTTGAACTGTTGCCCCCCAGGCCTCCGTTACCGCATTTGTGGGCATGGCTTGGACAGCCGATGCCAGAATTTCTATGTACGTATCCGCGCCAGTTCCATTGATCTCTATGTGCGCGGAGTAAATCTTTTCTCTGAACAGCTTATAGGTTTCTCCGTTCGGCGGCACCGGCAGCCTGTAATACCAGTAGCCATCTGTACCCTCCTGCCAAGATCCGTCATCATTAATCCTACGTTCCAAATCTGCCATATAGTTTTTGAATTTTTCGGTCTCATAGGCATCGTAGAGAATGTTGCCTTCCTTATCTCTGATCGTTACCACATAAGTAGCCCGGATATAGGCATCAGTATTGCCGGTGTTCTTCACCTTCACTTCAGACTTGACATTATTCTCGAACGTTTCCTCTACATTGCAGGAGACTTTGGCATACTCAAAGGTATTGGTCAGATCTTTGGTTTTATCCGTCAGCCAGGCCAGGGTGGTGCCCACAATGCCCAGCACCAGCACCAGCAGAGCGGCCAGCACCACAAAGGAGCGGTTCCAACGGATCACTTTTTTAGAGGGCTTGAGGCCCCTGTTCTCTTTAGCCATAATTCATGCCCCCCTTTCTTACACCTTCTCGCCCGGGCGAAGTATATTACGCTTATACGCATCCCCGCCCAGCCACTTGCCTTTGCTGCGTTTGTTGGTGAAGGTCACGGTGTTGGGTTCGGTTGCCGACAGCGTGATCGTCTTTCTATTTTCCTGCGGCGTATACCGCCAGCTCCAGCCGATATCTTCGGTAACGGTGTATTCACCGATCTTCAGACCCTTGATGGTAACGGAGCCGTTGCCCTGAATGACCACCTTGGCACTGAAGTTATTGGGGCCGGTGACGGTGAAGATAAAGGACTGATTCTCGTCAATATCCTCTGCGCCGGACTTGGTGATGGTCAGGTCGGCCACGTCGTACTCAAACTTGGCGTAGTAGGTGGCGGCCTCATAGCCCATGACACTGTTGCCCAGGTCTTTGGTCTTCTGCGGGGTCAGCTTGTTGGCTACAACCCAGCTTTCGTTTACAGGCTGCGTGCAGGCTTCGTCCTTATACCAGCCAACGAACTTGAAGCCGGGATTGGCCGTGGGGGTAGAGCCCTTTACTTCGCCGGTGATGACCCTAAGCTGGCTTTCCTGATAGTTATCCAGCGTGCCGCAGCCAGTCGGGCCGACGACCGCATACTTGATCTCTACGGTCTGCTCCACGTAGTAGAAGACACGAACGTTCTTGCTGGCAACATTGGCGGGATCCTCAATGGCGATATTGATAGCCTGATTCTCCGCACTCACCAGCGTGTAGCCGGGGATATTCTTGGCGGTCTGCGTCACCTGCGCCTGATAACGGGCCTTTCCGGTAACGGCATCTGCCAGTTTCGTATCCGTGCCCTGCTCCAGGAAACGGAACTCGTAAGGATACTCGATGCGGTCATAGTAGAGATTCAGCACCAGACCCTCCGCAGTCAGCGTACCCTTGGCGTTGCTCTTCTCCCCGTTATACCGGAAGCCCGCAATCGTCAGCGGTTCCTCGGAATATTTCGTTCCGATCACGCCGTTCAGGTTCGTGCTGCTCTGGTACTCGGTGTAGCCGTCGCCCGCTATGTTCTGCGTCCAGTGGATGATCTGCAGGGGGGCGTGCGCATCGTCCTTTACATACCAGAAGATGATCTCGTTCCCCTCGGCGGCCAGCACCAGCTGCTTCTGGTAAGCGTCCGGGGCGTAGCCCGTGATCTGCTTGAAGGTCTCCGTCACAACCGCAGCGCCGGTTGTTACGGTCTTTGGCTCGGCAAGCTGGGTGTTCGTGCCCTTTTCCAGATACCTGACGGTGTACTCCACCTTCTCCTTTGCCACATAGATGAAGGTGAATTCGTTTCCGCCCTCAATGTTTATGGTGAGGGAGTGGCTGCTGACCTCGGGGAAATAGCCGGACTGATAGCCCTCGTTCAGCTCCGTACCCGTCTTGGCATTGAAGGTTTTGGTAGTCCCTGCCAACGCACTGCCGGTGGTGGGAGGAGCGATCTTCGTGCCGTCTTCCAGTTCGTACCGGATGGTGTATTCCATTAGCGTGTTGGAGCTCCACTTGGCGTAGAGGTTCAGATCGCGGTTGACGGGCATGGAGAAATCAAACGCCTTTTCCGTGCCGGTATCGCTGATGTAGAACCAGCCGACAAAGGTGTACTGACCATTCACGGGGTCTGCCGGTGGATTTGTAACTGCTGTACCGTGAGAAACTGCCGTCCAAGTGTTGGTCGGCGCTTTGCCTTCATCCATCTCAACTTTGGTCAGGTAAGTCTTGACGGTGTGGGTCTTGGGAACCCATTTGGCGTAGAGGATCACATCGGAGGCAGGCATGGTCATGGTGCCCAGATCCGCCTTGGAACCCTCATAGCAGCCAGCCGTGGTGTACCAGCCGTCGAACACATAGGCGTTCTTTTCCAGATTGGCAGGATATTCCGGCTCAAAATAGTAGCTGCTCAGCGGTGCTTCATACTGCACGCTGCCGCCCTTGCCATCTACATACGCATTGTAGTTGTAGAATTTCAGGTTGTAGCTGTTGCGGGTGTAGCAGAGGTAATTTTGTTCGTTAATATAATAGTAACTGTCTCCAAGCCATCCACCATCATAATAATCTGCATAAGCGACACCGCCTTGCTCCATCTTGTCAAACTTAGGATCAGACCAATACTGTGTGAAGCCAGTGATATTGTGAAACTCTTCTGAGTAAGTCAGTTGGCAATATTTGTCGAGTGTAATTTGTTTGTATAGCTTGAAGTTCCTCCCATCATGGGTGTAAGTACCCGTCTCCCCGTTCAGGGTTTCAATATAATAGTACAGCGTTGCTCCGGACTGCTCTCCGTCTGCTTTGAAGACTATATTTTCGCCCGGCATAGTATCAATGCTGCCAAGCATAGTGCCTGGCTTAAAGGACTTGCATCCGTCAGGAACATTCCACCAGATTGTGTCATTTCCGTCTTTGATCGGGAAATTTCCATGGATGTCCGCACCGTACTTGGCGGAAATGGTCTTTACCGTACTGTAGCACTTATCTTTGTGTGAATGGAGCCTGTTGCATGTCAATGCTCTAAACGTCAGCGTATAGGGATTTCTCGTGAAATACACGTTCAGCACGGTGGAGCCGTCGCCCTTGACGGTGACAGTCTCGGCCTTGGCGGCGTTATAGGTAAAATGCTCGTCGTCCCGACCGGTAAAGCTCTGATTCTTGTAGTCCTCGCTCTTTTTCTGCGTACCGGGCGCTACATCGGCGGGCTTATACGTTCCGGCTACACTGTAGCCGTCGTCATCGGCGTTCTCGTACCAGAACACAACGGTAAAGCCGGATTCTCCGATTTTCCAGCTCGCCTTATAGCTGGTGTTATGATCAGGCATGACAGTGGGGATTGACGGCGTCCAGCTTTCGAAGGTATAGCCGGGCTTGGTGGGGGTATCCACGCTGATGGGCGCACCGAACCGGGCGTAGATGGGCTCCACGCCGTAGCCGCCGTCCAGGTTGAAGTTCATCAGATAGTAATAGCGGTCATAGTACACTTCGACCACTGTGCTGCCGTCTGCCGCGATCGTGGTCGTGGTATCGTAGAGCAGGGAGTAGAAGCCGGTATAGTCCGTCTTAGCAAGCCCGGCTCCAACCGCAGACTCGGTATAGCCCTTCTTCGTCTCGGTGTCTGCCAGCGTGTATTCGTCATTGGAGACATTCTGCTGGTAGTGCTTGACCGTAAAGTCCACCTCGGCAGCCTGATATGTAACGGTGTAGGTCTTGGCCTCGGAGGTATCCACATGAACCACCGTTTCGCTGGGCGTATAGCCAACCACCACAGGGCTCTGAATGTCCTGCGTATAAGTGCTGCCGGTGGCTACAGTGGCGCTCCAGGAGGGGGCAGCCTGAGTGCCGTCTGCAAAGATGTAGTTGATGAGAATGGTATAGGTGCTGGGCGCCTCGCTGGGGGCGAGGGTTTCGTCTGCCTGCCCTTCCTCGGCGGGGGCTACGGGGTTTTCGTCCCCTTCGGCGGGGTCGTTGGCAGGGGCCTCCTCCGCTTTGGGGGCGGCCTTAGCGGCAGGCTCCACGATCCGGGGCTCGCCTACGGGCTGGGCTTCCTTCAGCACTTCCGGAGCCTTGGGGGCGGGGGCCTTGGCGGGCTGCCCCTCTACCAAAGTTACGGTAACGGTTTCAGAGGGGGTCTTATCCATCAGGCAGCGAAATTCTGCGCTGCTGCCCCGGCCGGAGACCATGCCGGAATGGACGGTGAGGGCCTTGCCGGTTTCCCCGGAGATGTTGGCCCACAGATCGCCCTCAATATGGATCTGCCACTGGTAAGCGGCAGCTTCGGCCTTCACCGTCAGGGTGAGGGTCTTGCCGGTATTCTTTTCAAGCTGCTGAGCGGTGACGGCTTCGTTCCCGTTGTAAACGGAAAGATCCTCCCCCTCCGCCAGAGCGGCGGGGACGAGGCTGAGCGCCATAACCAGGCACAGGAGCAGGGAAATTACTTTTGTTTTCATGCTTTACCTCCCTTATGCGCCGGGGTTGAGGGGCACGATGGTGGGTTCAGGCGGGGCGAAGGAGGGCCAGCCCGTGGCCTGCAGGGGATCCTCCCCGTTGTTGGCGGACTGCACAGCGCCTGCTTGCAAGTTTACATAGGTGGTGCCCTCCTGATAGGCATCGCCCATGAATACGTCAAAGCTGACGGTGGTGAACAGGGGCTCGGTGGTCTCGCCGGGGTTCAGGATGCGGTTGTAGTAGTAGTACCCGTCGTAATAGGTCCAGTCCGTCTGGTTGAAATCCAGCTTGACGGGGGCGGAATCCAGCAGATTCCCTTCGGCGGAGTAAACGTCTACCATCACCTGCACGCGGATAAAGGCGGGGGCGGTGCCGATGTTCTTTACCTCGGCGATCTTGGTGACCTCCATGCCGGGCATGATGCCGGTGAGGTTTTCGAAGGGCTGGGTGCGGTCAGCGTCGGCCCACTCCAGCAGGCGGATGTCTACCTTGCCGGTGGTGATGACGTTGTGCACCTGCTTCTGGGCGGTAAAGTAGGCCCAGGTGCCGGTAGCGGCCAGCCCCAGGCACAGGGCCAGCACAGCCAGAACGGTGAGTTTCTTCTTCATATTCCTTCTCCTTTTCGATGGATGTAGGGAAAACTTTGCTTAGTTGCTTACCTGAGCCCAGGCTTCGGCGGCGGTGTTAATACCGTCCTTCTGCACTGCGTAGGCCGTGAAGGTGAGCGTGGGCTGCGTGGCGGCGACGCTGTTGACCTCCGCCTTGGTCAGTTCTTCGCTGACGGTAACTACACCGTTGGGATAAGTCGCATCACCTGCGAGAACATAGAAGTCCGTATCGGCGGTAACAGCATCAACTTTGCGGTAGTAGACACCGGGATGATTTGTGGCATCCAGAACCTTCCAGCCGTCTGCGATGGAATAAGTTACCTTATCGGTAACAAACGTACCTTCTTCTGCGACCTTCACGAACAGCCAGCAGGCTTCGGAGTCGGCCTTAACGGTGACCTTGGGATCCTTGGAGATGTTTACCCCGGGGATGATCTTGTACGCATTGCCTGTGGTTTCGGTAAGTTGGATCTTGATCTTCCCGTAGGTGAAGGTGTTCACCACAGGTTCCGTTGTGGCTGTCAGCCAGGCAATGGTGCCCCCTACGGCACAGCCCACCACCAGCACCAATGCCAGCAGGGACAGGAATACCTTGGTGCTTACGCCCTTCTTTTTCCGCTTGCTCATGTTGAATCCTCCTTGTTTCCTTTCCGCTCCGGTTCTATGAATAGAGACACCTTCCCACCTATGGAGACAGTATCCCTTGTATACATGCATAGAGTACCGCAACGGCGGGGAAAAGTCAATAAGTTAAAGTTGGAAATCATATGATTTTCATAAATAAACCCAAATTTCGCACATATGAGCCGGAGTAACGGCCTATCGGTAACGGGGCGAAAAAAAGTCCCGGAACCGGGCGGTATCCGGGGCGTTGAGCGCGGGTGAATCAGGGCTTGAGCAGCGCTTCCAGACGGCGGGCGGCCTCCCGGGCCTCCTCCGGGCGGGCAAAGCAGGAAAGGCGCATATACCCCTCCCCGCAGGGGCCGAAGCCTACGCCGGGCGTGGCGGCGATGCGGGCGTGCTCCAGCAGATACTCAAAGAAAGTCCAGCTGTCCATCCCCTGCGGGCAGCGCAGGAAGATGTAAGGGGCGTTTTCCCCGCCGCAGTACCACAGGCCGCAGCGATCCAGCGCCTCCATAAGTACCCTGGCGTTCTGCTTGTATACGGCAATGGCCGCCCGGGTCTGGGCTATGCCTTCGGGCGTAAAGGCGGCGGCGGCTCCCTTTTGCAGAATGTAGGAAACGCCGTTGGTCTTGGTAGCCCGGTTGCGCACCCACATGGCATGGAGGGACATGCCCTCCCGTTCCAGCACCTTGGGCACCACGGTGTAGCCGCAGCGGGTGCCGGTAAACCCGGCGGTTTTGGACAGGGAGCTGATCTCTATGGCGCAGGTACGGCTGCCGGGGATCTCGTAAATGCTCCGTGGCAGGGCCGAATCCCCCACAAAGGCTTCATAGGCGGCATCGAAGATCAGCACGGCCTGCCGGGCATTGGCGTAATCCACCCAGGCCTGTAGCTTTTCCCGGGTATACACGGCCCCGGTGGGATTGTTGGGAGAACACAGATACAGTATATCCGCCTGTACGGAAGGATCCGGCCAGGGGGCAAACCCGCATTCCTGCCCGGCAGGCAGGCGAATGACCTTGTGCCCGGCCATCAGATTGGTATCCACATAGGCAGGGTAGGCGGGTTCCGGCACCAGCGCCGTGTTTTCCGGGCCGAACAGATCCAGCACATCCCCCAGCTCATCTCCAGCGCCGCAGGAAGCAAAGATCTCCCCGGCATCCAGCTCTATCCCTCGAAGAAGATAATAGCCACGAACGGCCTCCCGGTAAAAACGGCTTCCGTTTTCCGCCACGTAGCCGTGAAAGGTTTCTCCGTGCGCCTGCTCCTCCACAGCCCGATGCAGGGCTTCTATAACGGCGGGGCACAGGGGCTGCGTTACATCCCCCACACCCAGACGCAGAATGGATTCCCCGGGATGCGCCTTCATAAAGGCCCGGGTGCGCTCACCCAACTGGGTAAAGAAGTAGGAATCCGGCAGATCCCCGTAGTGATGATTCATGCGGCTCATAGCTCAATCTCTCCTTTATATACGGTTACGGCGGGTCCGGTCATGACGACCTCTCCGGAGGGATACACCCGGATTTGCAGTTCTCCCCCATCCAGCCGGGCGGTTATCTCTTCTTCCGCCGGGCAGTATCCCGCCGCCGCCGCCGCCGCCGCGCTGGCGCAGGCTCCGGTGCCGCAGGCCAACGTAATGCCGCTGCCCCGCTCCCACACCCGCATGCGAAAGCAGCGGGAAGAAAGCACCTCCACAAACTCGGCGTTTACCCCGCCATGAAAGGCGGGATGCTTCTCTACCAGAGGCCCCCAGACTGCAAGAGGCACGGCGGAAACGTTTTTGACAAAGGTCACGGCATGGGGATTCCCTACGGAAACGGGTATACAGGACAGAGATGTTTCCGGAAGTGCCAGAGACAAAGGTTTTTCCACCCGAGCCATGCCCATTTCCACAGAAACGGATGCAATACGTCCATCACTGCCGGGATGCAGGGTCAGCCGCCGCAGGCCGGAAAGGGTTTCTACGGTCAGTTCCGTTTTATCCGTCAGACCGTTGTCGTATACATATTTGCCCAGGCAACGGATGCCGTTGCCGCACATTTTCGCTTCGCTGCCATCGGCATTGAAGATGCGCATACGGAAATCCGCCGATCGGGAGGGTAAGATCCAGATCATACCGTCGGCCCCCGGGCCAAAGTGCCTGTCCGACAGGCGGCGGGCCAGAGCCTCCGGCTGCCGGGGCTCCTCCGTGGTATATATATAAAGGTAGTCATTCCCCAATCCCTGCATCTTGGTAAAGTGCAAAGCGTGCCTCCTTCCCGGGCAGGTCTGTCCCAGCAGGACAATTCCGCCTTTCGTTTGAAATTATATATAATCATATCACAGCGCCGCCCAAAAGACTATCCCTTTCTTTCACGGCTTATCTCTGCGGTACGAAAACGACAAGTATGCTGCGAGACATTCCGAAGGTGAAGCTGTGAATAATCCGACGCTTGCCCGGTATGTGAAGCCGGGGACGCTACGAAGCAAGCCGGATCCATATACGCAGGGGGGCGCTGGCTTTGGCGCCGCAGGCGCCAAAGGCCGGACCGCTATGCGGTCCGGCAGCGGCATGCCGCCCCAGCGCCCCCACCCCGGATACACGCCTCCCCTGCTCCCGCTCTTGAAATGACCTTATCCCTATGCTACACTGAATGCAGTTTACTCTGCCGGAGGACGCCACGTGAAGGAATATGGATCGCTCTTTACCCGTTTCGACCGGGAAATCCCCTCTCATATAGAGATAAAAAATACCAGCCGGGGTGAATCTGATTTTCGGGAAACCCTGTTGGCCCGATGGGAAAACGGCGAAAAGCTTGTACTCAAGCTGGCATGCAATGATTTTACCACTGCCCACCGGCTGACGATCTGGCAGCGCTGTGCCGAAGCATACCGGCAGCTGGGCTATTATTGCCCCACAATCCTGCCGGATGCAGAGGGCCGCTTCCCTACCGTGCCATACAAGGGCCGCAGCTGCCTTCTTTGGGGTGAGACCTTCTCCCCTTACGCATCGGCAGAAAGTTTCCCGGAGGAAAGCATCACGGAAAACGGCTTTTATACTTACGGTGAGTACATGCTGACCATGACGGCCCAAGTAGCTGCCGCCCGTTTTGATTTCTGCGATTTTCCCTCCGGATATTGCCTGTTTGAAACCTTTTGCCCCAGCGATCCTGTGGATGAAGTGCTGGAAAATGCCCTGGAATGGCAAAAAACTGCCGCTGCCCTGCCAGAAGATTTTCAACCTCAAGTGCAGCGGATTTGGACTCGCTGGGAGAAGAACCGCCAGGAACTGAAAAAACTGTATCCCCAGCTGCCCCGTTCCGTTTTTCAGGCGGACACCAACCCTACCAATGTGCTTCTGGATGAATCGGGACGATTCCGGGGCGTATATGATTTCAACCTTTGCGGAAGAGATACTCTGCTGAACTATCTGTTCCGGGAAGTCCCCTGCGTCATGGCGCCCCGTGCCTTTGGAGAAGACTATAAGACGGACTGCATCCTCCGGGCCCTGAAAACGGTTTCCGCTCACTATGCCTTTTGCCCGGAAGAAAAACAGGCGGCACTCCTGCTGTATCGCTGTCTGCTTCCTTTGTGGTTCAGCGAAACGGAGCGTTTGAAAGGAGCCGGTGCCGACAGCGAGAAGATCCGACGGTGTCTGGATCAAACGGAATATATGCAGACCCGTGAGATAGACTTTGCTTCTGCCATGGAACGAAAATAAAAAGCCTGATTGTATCAGTATTGTTTTTGAAGCTTGCACAATATCAAGGAGTTACCGTATGAAGATTACATTGAAAAAGGAGCTTACCGGCTCCATTCTGGATATAGGCGGAGGCGGGGAAGGGATCATCGGCCGCCTGTACGGCTCCCGGGTCACCGCCATAGACAACCGGCAGGAGGAACTGGACGAAGCGCCGGATACCTGCACAAAGCTTTGCATGGACGCCACCACCCTTGCCTTTGCAGATGAAAGCTTTGATGCCGTCACTGCTTTTTATTCCCTTCTGTTCATGACTGCCGGGGAGCAGGAACGGGCCATTGCCGAAGGGATCCGGGTCCTCTGTCCTAACGGACGGCTGTGCCTTTGGGACTGCGCCGTAGAGAGCGCTTATCCGAATCCTTTTGTGACGGAACTGGATGTAGATCTGGAGGGCGAACTCCTGCACACCTCCTATGGGATATGCAAGCTGGATGTCCAATCCCGGGAAAGCATTCTGTCCTTTTGCCTGGCCAAGGGCCTTACGCTGCTGGCCTCCCGACAGGAGGGTATCCACTTTTACCTGGAATTGCAGAAATAATACGCTTGCTTACAATGTTAAAGGGAGCAAAGAACTCAGCAGGCGCTCATGTCTGAAGAATATGAATGCCCCTGTCAAAATGCCTCCCCGCCCTATTGGAAGGCAAAGAAAACAGCTCTGCCACAAGGGCTGCGGCTAAATATGCTACAACGTTTTGGGGCAGAGGATCATCCTGAATACCAGGGCACTCCCTATTTCCGTCTGCGGCACACGCCGGAATCTATCCCGGCTGTTACGGAGCCGCCTGCACTTCCCGCTGGCATATACCCACAGAAACGTATATGTGCCGAAGTTATGGATCGCACTGAAAGAGAGTGCCACAGGCAGGCGAACCGGATCGGAGGATCAATGAAGGCACGCCGGAATGGATCCAGGTATCCGAAAGCTGCCGCCGTTTGAGGCGGGGTCGGTACATGATGTGCGCGCTGTCTTGCAGGCAGGAAGGTATCGCCCGGTTCGTCACCATATCCGGGCAATGTCTTTCTCCGGGAAAGCCGAAAACCTTATACCGGAAATACGGCTTTATTGGCACGGATATCTGGCCGGTGCTGCATCCCGCCTCTCCAAATGGCTAAGCTCTCCAAAACGACATCTCTTTTCTTCGCCGGATCGGAGGCAGCGCATTTGCCCTTCGGAAGAAAACAGCTTATCCGTTCTTCCATGGGCGAGGCGAATCGTAAACAAAAGGAGGCATCATATGGATCTGCTGCAGGCAAAGGAAGCCCTGCTGGCCGCCCTTCCCCGGCTCCACACCACCCCGTTGGGGCTGACCCGGCTCCGCCATAACCTCTGCCTGAGCGAAGACACCGACCCGGTTGCATTCTGCCGGGATCTTCTTTCCCGGGAAGACTGCACCGTTCTGCACCTGGGAAAGAACCTGTACTGCCGGGCAGAAAATGTGCTGCTCACCATCCATGCCCGCAGCTATACGCTCATCACCGGCCGCCGTATTCCTGTCGGAGAAACACCGTTGGAAGAAATGGGCTCTTTCTTTGATGCTCGCCTGGATATTTACGATGCACACCAGCTTGACTGCATAGACTCCGCCCGGGATTTCTACCCCTTTACCGCCGCGCAGCTGCCCCGCACCCCAGAAGCCGTCATTCTGGATCTGGGCTGCGGCACGGGGTTGGAGCTGGAGTATTATTTTGCTTTGAATCCCACGGCCCGGATCACGGGCATAGATCTGGCTCCGGGGATGCTCCGTGCCCTGCAGCAAAAATTCCCGCATAAAGTCCTTACCCTGATACAGGGCTCCTATCTGAAGCTGCCTCTGGGAACGGACTGTTATGACGGGGCAGTCTCGGTAGAATCCCTGCACCACTTATCTCCGGAAGAAAAGCTCCCCCTATACAAAAAGCTTCACACCGCTTTGAAGGACGGCAGCGACTTTATTCTGTCAGACCATTTTGCCTCCGATGAGGAAACAGAAACCCGCTGCCGCCGGGAACTGCTGCACCAGCTCCGCACTCAGGGACTGCCGTCAAAGGGCTTATACCACTTTGATACGCCCCTTACCCGGGAGCATGAAACTACCCTGCTGCAGGAAGCCGGATTCTCTGCTGTAGAACTGCTGGGGCAATGGGCCCATACCTGCACCCTCCGGGCGAAAAAATAGTCGTCTCCTCCCCCCGCTGTAAAATCGGCCGGGCTTTCCCCATGCCGCACTATCCGCTTTATACGAACCGGTTCTACTGTTCGTTTGTGTTTTTTATCCATTTTTATTGCTTTATCGGTAACACAGCCTTTTTATAAACGATACCGTGGGGCCAAATCCTCCTGTGCTTCGATGAATCTGTCCGCTGCGAATAAGCTGTTTTCATTCGGTTGCCGAATGTTCGTTAATTTTATATAAAAATAACCTTTTTTCGGTAATCTCTGTTGTTTGCCGTATTGTATGTCATGTGGTGCAGATATTGTCTGCCGGCTGAAAAGTGTACTGCAAAAGATTCCCATTTTCTCCATCGCAGTTTGTAACTTCTCTTGGCAATTTTAGGTTTTGTGCAGTCAACGGGTTTGGAGTTTATTTTAACGCAAAAGCTCATGCTTTCATGATACCCAACCGAATTCATGTATCCTTCCCTCCGGTAAACGGTTTTTCGCATACAAAAAAGCGGGCCATGCCCGCAAAACCAAGTATTATTCTTTACAGAGGCTTCTCCGGATCCTGCAGCAGATCCGCCAGCGTAATGCCGGAAAAGTACTCCCGGGTCATGGTATAAAACCGCTGCCACACAGGGAGCGTCCGGCAATGGGGCGCCCGGCAGCAGGTCACGCTTCCGTCTTCATGCAGGCAGGATACCGGGGTCAGATCTCCTTCTGCCAGCTGCAATATCTCCCACAGAGTATACGCCTCCGGCTTTCGGGTCAGTCGATATCCGCCGCCAATACCGTGGGCACTTTCCACAAACCCGGCGCTTTTTAATACGGGAGTCAATTTTTCTATATACTTCAAGGAAATTTCCTGCCGGGCAGCCACCTCTTTCATGGGGATATACTTTTCGCCGCCATTCGCCGCCAGATCCAGCAGGATACGGATGGAATACCGTCCCTTTGTAGAGATCATAGAACCTTCTCCCGTTTATTTTTTCTCATTATACCACCAACCTACCGGGTAAATCAACGGGATAGGGCAGGATATATCTTTTCGGCCAGAACCCCCAACCAGTTGGCAAAGAGCAGTGTAGCCCCCGAGCGCCAGGTACATGGCACCGGATGATTCAGATCTCCCTCCGCAAAGCAGTGTTCCGGTGGACGCAGCCCCCGATCGGCGGTAAGATCCCGCAGGTATTCTTTTTGCAGGGAATCCCTGTCATATTCCGGATGCCCCAGAACAAACAACTGCCTTCTTTTTTTGGCCCAGATCGCATAAACGCCTGCTTCCCCGCTTTCCGCCAGAATCTCCGGCTCCGGTACCGTCCGGATGCCGGCTGTTTCCACAGCAGAATAGCGGGAATGAGGAGCCGTAAACACATCATCAAACCCGGCCATCAGTGGATTTTCCGGGGCGCACACCGTATGTGAAAAAATGCCGGACAGCTTCTGCGAAAGCACCTGCTTTTCTATCCCGTAATGGTAATACAGCCCTGCCTGTGCGCTCCAGCAGATATGCATGGTGCTGCCCGCATGGGTGATGCTCCAGCGCAGGATCCGGCACAGTTCCGGCCAATACTCCACCTGTTCAAAGGGCATCCGTTTCACAAGGGTGCCCGTCAGGATCAGTCCATCATAATATTGCTCCTCCACCGCTTCAAAGGACTGATAAAACCGCTGCATATGCACGGCGGAAGTATGGCGGGGCATACGGTGCACCCCCAGCATTTCCATTTTTACCGGCAACGGCGTGCGCCCCAGCAGACGGGCCAGCTGCAGCTCCGTTTCCAGCTTTGTGGGCATCAGATTCAGCACCAGCACCTTCAGCGCCCGCCCCTCCTTTTCGGTGGACAGCAGCAGTCCTTCTTTTTTCAGCTGTTCTTCGGCAGGCAACCCCTGCGGAACGGAAACAGGCATATATAAACTCCTTTCTGCATACAGGCATAAAAAAACGGAAGGCTCGCCGGAGCCTTCCGAAAACAGATACTTTTTTGATCGTCTGCTTTTCAGGGAATGCCTACCGGGGCCCGGGCATAGCAAAGCAGACACATACACACATATGCGTATACATTCTTCTTGGCTGTCATGCACTGAAAGTCCATCCGCATTCTCCTTTCGTTTTGATCAAATGAAACCTACCTTCCAGGTTGGTAAAAGCATATGCCCTTTTCCCTGCGTTGTCAATGGGGCAGGGGGGTATGAAGATCGGTTCACATTCCCATTTGCACCTCTTGCGGGTATGTTTTTTCTTTGAGATGCAGTTCTATCTCCCACCGGCATGCATCCCCGCTTCCAGAAAGCGCATAAAAATCCCCGGGACATATCCCGGGGAAAGGCTTTCTTCCGCTCCTTATTTCTGCTCTGCCGGGCCGGGGATATCTCCCACGCCGTTCAGAACCAGTCTGGGCCGGTAAGGAAAACGCTTTATATCGTTTTTATCCGTCACGCCGGAGAGCACCAGCACCGTATCCAAACCGGTTTCAATGCCCGCCACCATATCCGTATCCATTCTGTCGCCGATCATTACCGCATCCTCGGAATGTACCCCCAGGATCCGGAGACCCGTGCGCATCATCAGCGGATTGGGCTTGCCCACAAAGTAGGCAGACTGACCCGTGGCCATCTCTATGGGGGCAATCATGGCCCGGCAGGCAGGGATGATCCCCTCCTCCGAAGGACCCGTCAGATCGCTGTTGGTGCCAATAAGTTTGGCGCCCTTCATAACCAGCCGCACGGCCTTGAGGATGTTTTCATAGTTATAGTTATTCCCCTCGCCGATGACCACATAATCCGGATCCACATCGTTCATGGTGATACCCTCATCGTGAAGAGCCATAATGAGGCCTGCTCCGCCGATAACATATGCGCTGCATCCCGGCGCCTGGCTGCTGATAAAACGGGCGGTAGCCAGCGCACTGGTATAAAAGTGGCTCTCATCCACCTCCATGCCCATGCGGCGAAGCTTCTGCTGGAGTTCTTTTGGGGAACGCTCGGAGGAATTGGTCAAAAACAGAAAGTGCTTCTTCTCCCTGTACAGCCAGTCTACAAACTCCTTTACCCCGGGCAGCAGCTTGTTGCCGTGGTAGATCACGCCGTCCATATCGCATATGAACCCTTTTTTGCTTCTTAGCGTATCCATTTTCAAACTTCCCTTTCTGTCACTTCTTCTCATGTTCTCAGTAAACATCCGTCCTGTCAAATGTACAAGGACTGCTGCGTAAAGTTTCGGTAAAAGTCTGTATGGATATTGTACCCGGAGGGCTTTTTCTTGTCAATTCTCTATATCGTGCATATGCTGCGGCTTGCATGCGGACGAAGTGTGCGGTATCCGCGGAAAAGACCCGGAGCGAGGGGCGGGGCGCACTGCGTGCCTTACGGCACGCCTGCGGGGCAAACGCCCCGCAGAGTTCCGGCGGTAAGCCGCCGGAACGTGCGCCCCATAGCTTCGTATGCAGGCAATTCAGAGTCCCCGCAGCCCGCGCCTCTCCGTATCTCTTTGGAAGCTTATACGGGCTGTTCTTTCAGCTGTTTCAGCGTCCGTCCAACGAGCCAGAGAGTGACGCAGAAAGTCAGTATATCCGAAAGGGGCATGGAGTACAGCACGCCATCCAAACCCAAAAAGGCGGCAGCAGCAGGCACAGCCCCACGCCAAAAAGGATTTCCCGCACCATGGACAGCCCCGTAGAGGCGGCTGCTTTTCCCATAGCCTGCAGGAATATGAAAGCGGCCTTGTTCACACAGGCCAGGATGGACATGGACAGGTATATGCGGAAGGCCCGGATACCAAATGCCGTATAATGCACACTTTCGTTTGCTGCACCGAAGATTCCCAGCAGCTGCCGGGGCAACAGTTCCGCAACCAGCATGGCGCACATCCCCAGCAGGGCTTCCGTAGCCAGCAACCTGATAAAAAGCTGCTTTACCCGGTCTTTGCGCCTGGCTCCCATGTTATATCCTACCAGCGGAATACACCCTGCCGCCATGCCTATAGATACGGACATCACGATCTGAAACACCTTCATAACAATGCCCACCACCGCCAGAGGAATATGAGCATAAAGTGTCTGCCCGAAAACAGTATCCTGCGCTCCGTATTGCCGGAGCATATTGTTGGTAGCTGCCATGGCGGCTACCAAAGAGATCTGAGCCAGGAAGCTGCACAGTCCCAGACTCAGGGAGCGGCCCGCAACCGTCCAGTCCGGCCGGAAAGCATCCTTCGTCAGACGGATAGTCTTCATGCGGCATAAATACCATACCGCCAGCGCCGCGGTGAGGATCTGCCCCAATACCGTAGCCACGGCGGCCCCCATCATACCCCAGCGAAAGGTATATATGAACACCGGGTCAAGCACTATATTGAGCAAGGCCCCTGCCAAAGTGGATATCATGGCAAAGCGGGGGCTGCCATCCGCCCGGATGATGGGGTTCATGGCCTGCCCGAACATATAGAAGGGGATGCCCAGAGTAATGTAAAAGAAATATTCCCTGGAAAGGGAGAAGGTCTTTTCACTGACCTTACCGCCGAACAGCGCCAGCAGGCTGTCGCCAAAGAGCAGATAGACCGCTGTCAGCACAGCGCTCATCCCCAAGGTCAGCAGTATGCTGCCGCCTACGCTTCTGGCCGCCGTCTGCTGCTGCCCCTTACCCAGGTGCAGGCTCACATAGGTACAGCAGCCATCCCCCACCATAACCGCCAGTGCCAGGGCCATGACCGTCAGGGGAAACACCACCGTGTTGGCAGCATTGCCCCAGGCCCCCAGATAATCAGCGTTTGCAATGTATATCTGATCCACAATGTTGTAAAGTGCTCCCACCAGCAGCGAGATCACACAGGGCAGAGCATACTGCCGCATCAGGGCGGCTACGGATCGTTCTTCCAAAAATACATTCTTTTTTGCTTCCATACTATCCTCCTGCAATAAAAAAGGCGCAAAAAAAGTGCGTAAGCCTTATCTGGGCTTACGCACTTCTGCTGCACGATGTTTGGAGTATAGCAGATTTTTCTTTAAAAAGTCAAAGCTTTTTTGTTTACAGTTCCCGGGTTTCCAGTCCCTCTACGTCTTCCAGTGCGGCTTTGGGGCCTACCAGGCACAGGGGGCCTTCCTTGGCAAGCCGCTCCAGCAGAGGCTTCCAGGCAAGCATCTTTTCCTTGGTGGTATGGAGGATCTCCTCTCTGAGCCGGACAGCGTCTGCCCTGTCCAGGCCGGAGAACCAGGCTTCGTCTGCCTGCGCACCCTTTTCCAGCGGTGAGCGAAGGGGCTCCGCCACGGTGGAGATGATGTATTTATCCAACGCCTCCTTGCCGGCGCAGTATTCTTCCAGCGCTTCGGCCATGCCTGCATAAGCATGCAGCGTCTTGGCGGGAGTAGGATCCCGGAAGGAATAGGTGAACACGTTTTCCCCCCGGTTTACAAGGCCTGCACCATAAGCGCCGCCCTGAACCCGCACCACGTTCCACAGGTAATCCAGGCTCAGCATCTGAGCCGTTACCCGTAAAGAACCGCTGCGCCCGGCTCCCAGTCCCTGAGAGGAGAAGCCCACCTGAGCAGGGATACAGATGCCCAGTTTCCGGGGCAGATCGGCTGTATATGCCCCCAGTTCCGGCACGGCCGTGCCCTGAGGATACCCCTCCAGCAAAGGCTCCGCCTCCACCGGATGGGAAGCGGTAAGGCTGAATGTCATGCGGGCTCTGCATACGCTGTGGGCCACAAAGTCCTCGTACAATGCTGTCAATACGGGGATACGTTCTTTAAAGTTTTCCGTCAGAGCCCGAAGCGCCTGCAGCGCGCTGTAGCCGGAGAATGCCTCCTGAACGGCTCCCTGGGCAGAAACATGAGCCAGTGCCTCTGCAAAGGCCAGCTGATGACCGTACATGATGGCGTTCTGCTTCTTTTCCTCATAGGTTTGCAGCAGAATGCTGCGAATACTTTCCTTATCCGTAAAGCGGGTCTCGGTAAGGATCTCCCGCATCAGCGCCGCCGCCGGAAGCAGGTTTTCTTCCAGCACGGAGCAGGTGGCCGCCAGCACAGGCTTGCAGCCCTCATTCTCACCGGCTGGAGCATAGGCTTTCATAGAAAACTCCATCCGCCCCGTAAGACTGCGCACCTGCTGCTGCAGCATTGCCGTCTCTGGATGAGAAGCCGTGGGCAGATTGCCCAGCAGGTCCTTCAGTAAAGAGAGATCCCTGAGCTCCTCCAGAGACTTATCCGCCAGGGATACATAAGCCTTCATATGCACGATGCCGTTTGTCGGGACGGGATGATACAGCACCGTGACCCCTGCCGCCCGGCTTTCCAGCGTTTCGGTATACTCCAATTCCTCCCCGATCTCTTCCAGTGAGAGCATTGGCAGCGTGGCCGTCTGCTCCGGGGCGTCAGGTGTATTCTGCCAGGCCTTCAGCTTGTCATTCAAAGAACGCAGTTCCGCCCAGTCCTTTTCGCTCCAACCGGCCTTCAGAGCCTCCAGCCGGGTCTGCTCCTTCTGCTTCTTTTCCTCCCCCAGGGTCTCGGAGGGAAGGGTATGCAGCACGCACAGGGTGCTCTCGTCCAGCAGCAGTTCCCGCAGCAGTGCATCAAAACCGCCGTTGTTCACCATCTGCCGCAGCTGCTCTATAGCTTCGTCATTGCACAGATACAGCATGGGATCCCCGCCATACAGCCAGGAAGCCAAGGCATCAAAGTTGCGCATAAGCCCCGCAGGCTCCTGCGGTTCCTTGATCTGGAAAGCCAGCCGGTTCAGGCAGGCGGTAAGGGCATCCTTGTCCAGGCCCTTTTCCAGCAGACTTTCTGCGGTGGTGCGGATGGTGCTGCGGATGGCAGGTTCCTTTTCCGGCTCCGTGTTACGGATATTCAGCAGGAACAGGGGCTGCTGCAATCCATCCCACACCATGGTATCCATATCTTCTGCCAGTTTGGCAGACAGAATGGCCTTTTTCAGGGGAGATTCATTGGTTTCCGCCAGGAAGCTGCAAAGGACCCGGGCGGCCAGCACCTTTACCTTATCCGTATAAGGGCAAAGGATCCGTGCAAGGGACAGCGCCGCCTTGTTTTTGCTTTCGCCTTTGGCTACCTCATAATGCTGCGTCAGTTCCCGCGCCACAGGGACCTGCATGGGGATCTCATGGGTCTCTTCACTGCGTTCATAGCGGGACAGATAGCCATTGATCTCCGCCAGCGTTTTATCCAGGGGCACCGTACCGTCCAGATAGATCCGGGCGTTGGAGGGGTGATAGAACCGCTTATAGGTTTCGCAGTATCTGGCATAGGTCAGATTGGGGATGGCCGCCGGTTCCCCGCCGGATTCAAAGCGATAGCAGTTATCCGGGAAAACGATGCTCTGGGAACCGTCATACAGCGCCCGGTCCAGACCGGCAGTGGCGCCCTTCATTTCATTGAACACCACGCCCTTATAGCTGAGGGCGTTTTCTTCGCCCAGTTCCACATGCCAGCCCTCCTGATAGAAGATGTTTGGATCATGGATGCAGTTGGGGGCAAAGACGGCATCCAGATATACGCCCATCAGGTTGAGAAAATCCTGCTCGTTCCGGCTGGAAACGGGGTACATGGTTTTATCGGAAAAGGTGATGGCGTTCAAAAAGGTGTTCATGGAGCTCTTCATCAAGTCCACAAAGGGCTCTTTCACCGGGTATTTTTCAGAACCGCACAGCACACTGTGCTCCAGAATGTGGAACACGCCCGTATCGTCCTCGGGCAGGGTCTTGAAGGCTACGGAAAAAAGCTTGTTCATTTCTCCGTTATCCATCCAGCACAGCTGCGCCCCGGTTTTATCATGGGTCATCTCATACAGCGTGCCGGAAAGCTCTTCTGCCTTCCGTGCCCGGGTCACCGTAAAGCCGTACAGTTTTTGTCCAACCGACAGTTCCATAAAAACCTCCTTGGTTTTCTTTTTCCTATTCATACCATACTTTGAAAGAAAATACAATTCCATATTACCCCCCGGGGCTATATTTCACCAAGAGTTTTCCTTTTATGTCCTTTCCCCCGGCTCTCTTTTCCGGCGCTCCCTCTTTTCCGGGGAGGATCGGTATGCTATACTGTAAGCAAACACACACAAGATGGGAGCAAGCTGCCTGTATGCATACACAAAGAGACTATCCCCGGTTCACCGTCAACAAAAAAGCCGAAGCCGCCATTCGCCGGGGGCACCCCTGGGTATATGGGGAGGAAGTGATCCAGCGGCCCGCCGCCTATGAAAACGGAGGTCTGGGCGATGTGGTCACGGAAAAAGGCGTGTATCTGGGGACGGGCTGCATCAATGATGCCAGCAAGATCCTGATCCGGCTGCTCTCCTCCAACGCCAACGACCGTTTTGACGAGGCCTTCTTTGCCCGCCGGGTCGCCTATGCGCTGGACTACCGCCGCCGTGTCATGGGAACGGATTTTAACAACTGCCGCCTGATCTTTGGGGAGGCGGATCAGTTTCCCGGCCTGACGGTGGACCGCTTTGGCGATATTCTGGTAACGGAAACTCTGTCTCTGGCCATGGAAAAGCGCAAGGAAATGCTCTTTCGGCTCATTGTGGAAAACCTGCGGGCCGGAGGTGACACCATCCGGGCCATTTATGAGCGCAACGAAAGTCCTCTGCGCCTGAAGGAGGGCATGCAGACGGGCAAGGGTTTCTTCCCCATGGAGGGGCTGGAAACGGAGCTGGACGGCCACACCCGGATCTTCGAAAACGGTGTGCTTTATGACGTAGATTATATCAACGGACAGAAAACCGGTTTCTTTCTGGATCAGAAGTACAACCGCCGGGCAGCGGCCTCTCTGGCCAGAGGGATGCGGGTGCTGGACTGCTTTACCCACACCGGAGCCTTTGCCCTAAATTGCGCCCGGGCGGGAGCCGCCAAAGTTACGGCGGTGGATATCTCACAGGCAGCCATAGAAGAAACGGCCGCCAATGCCCGGCTCAACGGGCTGGAGCTGGAGCTTGTCTGCCGGGATGTATTTGAACTGCTTACGGAACTGGGCGAAAAGAAGAGCCGGGCATACGATTATATCATTCTGGATCCCCCGGCCTTTACCAAGAGCAGCGATACCCGAAAAAATGCCTACCGGGGCTATAAGGAGATCAACCGCCGGGCCATGCAGCTGCTGCCCCGGGGCGGGTATCTGGCTACCTGCTCCTGTTCCCACTTCATGTACGAAGAGGATTTCAAACGGATGCTTCTGGAGGCTGCCGCCGACGCCCATGTGACCCTTCGGCAGATAGAAGCCCGCCAGCAGGGGCCGGATCATCCCATTTTGCCCACGGTGCCGGAAACCAGTTATCTGAAATTCTATCTGTTTCAGGTCATATAAGGGGCGCCCATGACCAGAGAGCAGCTTACGGAATATCTGGCAGCGCAGGTGCAGCCGGGCGTTCCCTTTGTACTGGTGCTGGAGGGCCGTTCCGCCGCCGGAAAAACCACTCTGGCCGGAATGCTGGCGGAACGCTTCCATGGCAGCGTGGTGCATACGGACGATTTCTTTCTGCCCCGGGCAGACCCTGCCCGGCAGCGCCGCCTCCCCGGCAGTCATATGGATATGGAACGCTTTGCCCGGGAAGTAGCGGAACCGCTGCAAAAACGGATCCCTTTTGCCTACCGGGCCTTCTCCTGTGAAAAGCAGGCCTTCCTGCCGGAAAAGAGAACGGTGGACAAGCCCTTTGTGGTGGTGGAAGGGGCCTATGCACTGCTGCCCGTCCTGCACCGCTATTATGATCTGGCTGTATTTGTGGATATTTCCACGGAGGAACAGCAGCGGCGGATCCTTCTGCGCAACGGCCCGGAGGGCTGGGAATCCTTCCGCCGGCGCTGGATCCCCAGCGAGGAAGCCTATATCGCCGCCTGCTCCGTAAGAGAGCGGTGTGAGCTGATCGTGGAATAAAAACAGCATCAAAGGAGGCAACCCATGGAAAAGCAAGTGAAGGTGATCAGTCTTATCTCTGACGACTTTGAGGATCTGGAGCTGTGGTATCCCATCCTCCGCTGCCGGGAAGCCGGAGTGCAGGTGGACGTGGCCGGGGAAGCCATTCGGGAATACACCGGCAAATACGGCGTCCATGCTCAGGCGAACTTTACCTTTGAGGAGATCCCCTATGAAGGCTATGACGGCCTGCTGATCCCCGGGGGCTGGGCCCCGGATAAGCTCCGCCGCTTTGACCGGGTGCTGGAGATGGCCCGATACTTCATGGCGGCAAAAAAGCCTGTGGGCATCATCTGTCACGCAGGCTGGGTGCTGTGCTCGGCAGAGGTGCTTTCCGGCCGGCAGGTGACCTCTACCCCCGGCATCAAAGACGACATGCGCCATGCCGGGGCCACATGGATCAACGAACCCGTGGTCACCGACGGCAATTTGATCTCCGCCCGGTGGCCTCAGGATCTTCCGGCCTATATGCCCGCCTATCTCAAGGCGCTGCTGGGCTGAAAGAAGGCAAAGCTTCTTCGCTTTTTGCCTGCAGATAGGCCCGTACGCCCGCTGCAATGGCCCGGGCCAGTTTTTGCTGATACTCCGGTTCCTGCAGCCGCAGTTCCTCTTCCGGATTGCTGAGGAATCCGCATTCCACCAGCACCGCCGGGGCAGTGGGGATCCGGGTGACAAAGTTGTTCCCCGGGTTGGCCAGGCGGGCTTTCAGCCCCAAACCGGCACACAGGGCGTCCATGACCGCCTGTGCCAGCTCTTGCCCCTCCTCTGCCCCTGCCTGATAAAAGGTCATGGGCCCTGCTACCTTTCTGTCGGAAAAGTGGTTCATGTGTACAGAGACCACCGCATCGGCCCCTTCGGTGCACAAAAGTTCTCCCCGGCGGCGCATATCTTCCTTTTTCGTATCCCCCAAAGCCTCGCTTTCGCTGCGGGTCACAGAAACCTGTACTCCCAGCTCCTCCAGTGCTTCCTTCAGCAGCATGCCCACAGCCAGGTTCAGCTCATCCTCCCGGACGCCGGTATCATCCCCCCGGGCTCCGGCATCAAAGCCCCCGTGGCCGCAGTCCAATACCACCAGATATGCCGGCGGTGTGACCCCTGTCTCCCGCATCTCTGCCGGAGCAGTAGAAGCTTCTTTACACCCACGAAACAGCAGCAAGGGCAGCAAAACGGCCAAAAAGCATAATTTTCTCATAAAAAACTCTATGCTTTCCCCACAGAATGAGAACCTCAGAACAGGATATCCTTTTTCAATTCCAAAGCTACGGAGGGTGCAGTATGCTGTGTATGATCGCAAAGCTTGACAATGAAGCTACAGAAAAACTCCTGTCGCTGCAGCGGATCGCCCTTTCCGCCATGCCTGCCATAAAGCCCCTGCACGGGCATATCACCATCGCTGCTTATATGGGCGAAAACGAGACTGCCTTTATTCGCTTCTGCAAGGAACTGCTTTCCTCTGCCGCCCCGTTTCTGGTACGGTATACAGGGCTGGAAGTTCTTTCCGAGACCTCCCTTATCGTAGCGATCCCGGAAAGATCCCCCATGCTGGAGGCCATGCATGATCGCATCGAGGAAGCATACGGCGCTGCACTCAACCTGTGGACCCGGGGAGACAGGTGGCTGCCCCATACCACTCTGGTGCAGGGACCGGAGCTGGATCTGAATAAGTTGTGCCGCAGCATGCAGGTCCGTTTTGTGCCTTTTTCGGCCTGCATATATGAAATAGAGTTTTCCCGGGTGCTGGGATCCGGTTATGAGATCGTGGATCGCATACGACTGTCTTGTTAAGCGCAAAGATGCGGCGATCCGCCCCTTAAAAGAGGAGGCGAAGGGAGATACTTCACGGGGAAATCCTCTCCCTTCGGTTTTGTAATCAGCCGGAATGGTTGAATCGCAGGTAAAGCCAGTCCTATTGGAGGACAGTCCATATGACTCTGTTGACCAGTAGGAAACTGAACCGCTATCCTGCCGGCATTGACCGGCAGGCGGCAAAAGCCGGAAATATTGCCGAAACCCCGAAAGCCGCTGCTCCAATGATGTAGACAGGCAAGATACATACCGGCAGAAACCGGGCAATAGAAATTTCAAGTGGGGGCACAATGCATTTTATCCTCTGCTTTTTAAAAATCCCTTGACAGATTGGAACGGCAAAAGTATAAATGGCATCCCTTATTTGGATCATCAATCATTTGATCTTTTGGGATAGCGTTTTGAAATAAAGGAGCTTATTATGTGCAAACAGTTTTTATACGCCGAAGTGATGCCGGGGCAACCGGCACCGGGCGCCTGCAATAAGCCGATCCCCGCTCTGCTGCGGAAGATGGACTTCTCCCGAACCAGCGGCAGCCGGTCTGCAGGCACCATCACGGGAGGTCTTGTCAAATGAGGGGCGGCGACGTCGCCGGACTGCTGATCCGGCAGGCCCGTCTCCGCCGGGACTGGAGCCAGGAAGGTCTGTGCCAGGGCATCTGCGCCCCTTCTTATCTGTCCAAGATCGAACAGGGCAAGGCAGTTCCCTCCCCGGAGGTGGCAAAGCTTCTGCTGCACCGGTTGGGTCTTATCTGGACTCCGGAGCCGGAGGGATTAGACCCCTGTTGGAAGGCCCTGCTCTCCGGCGGCCCGGGCTTCGCCTCCTGCTATGAACGCCTGGTGCAGCCCCGGCAGGAGAGTCTTGCCTGCAGTCCGCTGGCGGCGGACGCCCTGCTGCTGGCCGCCTTTTATGCAGATGAAATGCGCCCTCTGCCGGAGGAATGGGAGCCCTTTCTCTCCACCCGGCAACTGGCCTTGCAGCGCGGCCTGCAGGGTCGTTGGGAAGAGGCTGTGCGGTTGGAACCGCTGCCGCTGCTGGCCGCCCTCCATGGAAAGGCCCTCTACGCCAAGGGTGAGTACACCATCGCCATAGAGGTGCTGCGGGATGCCTACCGCTCGGCAGCAGACGCCGGATACCCCCACCTGATGCTGTTCTGCCGGTTGTGGATGGGCAACTGCTACTCGGATCTGGGCCACATGGAGGAAATGTTGGCCCACTTCGCCGTGGCGGAGCGTCTGGCGGAGGCTTTGGGTGACACCGAAAGTCTGACCTCTATTCGCTACAACGTTGCCGCCACTCAACTGGAACTGGGCCAGCCTGAAAAGGCCCTGCCCTACTTTGCCGCTCTCCCCCACCCCGGCTTTCTGAACCTGCACAAGCTGGCCATCTGCTACGAGCAGCTGGGGCACCGGGAGCAGGCGCTGGCGGCCGTCCAGCAGGCGGAGTCTCTGGCCACCACCGAAATGGAGCAGCATATGCTGGCGCTGGTGCGCTATCGGCTGGAGCACCCGGACTATCTCCACGACAGCGCCTATGGTACCCGGCTGCTGGGCTGCTTCCATCGCCTGCGGGACACATACCCCATGGGCTTTGCCCGGTTTCACCTGCCATGGGTGCTGGCGTGGTACAAAGCCAACCGCCAATACCGTCAGGCGTGCCGCCTGTTGGAGGAGTTTCCTGCAAAATAGTATTTTTACCCATCTAAGCGGGGCATTGTGGTAATATCTTTCCCACAACGGCCTGCTTTTCTTTTGTAAGAAGTTGAGAGATAATCATTGCAGTGAGGTGAATGCTATGAAACAAACACTCTGGACACGGGACTTTACCCGCATCACCGCCGCTACGGCGCTGGGCGCTGCCGGCGGCATCATCAGCCAATTTGCACTGTCCTTTCTGGTCTTTGATGAGACGGGCAGCACCCTGGCAGCGGCACTGGTGGTGGCCATTCAGCTGATCCCCATGGTGCTGCTGCCGCTGATCATTGCCCCCATGATGGACCGTCTGCCCCGTAAGCCCTTTCTGGTGTGGGGCGACCTGCTCAACGGTGTGTGCTACGCCGGAGCAGGGCTGTTCCTGCTGCACAACGATTTCTCCTACACCGCCTATCTGGCTTTTTCCCTGCTGGTATCGTGTCTCGGATCCTTCGACGAGCTGGCCTACAACAGTTTTTACCCCCTGCTGCTGCCGGAGGGGCAGGAGGAGCGTGGCTACACCATCTCCGCCATGCTCTACCCCATTTTGAAGGTCTTGATGATGCCGCTGGCGGCGCTGATGTACGACACTCTGGGCGTGGGGCGGCTGCTGCTGATCCAAGCTGCGCTGTCGGTGCTGGCCGCCCTAATCGAAAACCGAATCCGGGTGCAGGAGAACCGCCGGGATCAGGCGCCGCTGCTGTCCCTGAAAACCTGGTGGCGGGATATCCGGGAGGCTGCCGCCTACCTGCGGCAGGAGCACGGCCTGCACGGTCTCTATGAGTACATGGCCGTCGCCAACGGCATGGGCATGAGCTACTCTCCCCTGCTCGTCGCCTTTTTCCGCACAGCGCCGGGTTTCACCACTGCCATGTATTCCTTTTTCTCCGCAGCGGAATTCGCCGGACGCACCATCGGCGGAGCCGTCCGCTACCGCTGCTCCCCGCCGGAGCAAAAGCGGTTCGGTTTTCTGTTCGGGGTGTATCAGACCTATGAGCTGATGGATGCCTGTCTCCTGTGGCTGCCGTACCCCTTGATGTTGGTGAACCGGGCTGTCTGCGGCTTTCTGGGCATCCAGAGCGCCACCATCCGCCAGGCGGCGGTGCAGCGCTACATCCCCGACCGGCTGCGGGCCCGGCTCAATGCCTATGAATCCATGCTCTGCACGGCATCTGGAGCGGTGCTGTCTCTGGCCATCGGCGCTCTGGGGGAGGTGCTGGACTACCGGCTCTGCATGACCATCTGCGGTCTGACCTCCATGGCAGTATGCTGGCTGACGGTGTTCCTGCGGCGGCGGCAGGTGCGGCAAGTACTCACCGGACACCCCAGTGAAGCCTGCCCCTGTGACCCTCAGTAACGTCCTATTAAAAAGAGGAGGCGAATTGCCGTGTGCCGATAAGACAGTAATCTGAGAAAACTACAAAATCGGCATCTGCCAAGCAGGATTGGACAACAAAACAGGCG
>OKVK01000026.1_pt1 | contig 114417 bp, 96 predicted proteins | sample 1604771 | NCBI WGS metagenome assembly OKVK01 (sample SAMN01760906, study PRJEB22395) | human gut metagenome | reverse complement strand
TATTTCGTTGTTTCCATCTTTCTTAAACATAATATCCTCCTTGTCTTTTAGTAATGCAGTCGCCAAACCGCTTCTATTATACTTGGAGGTTATTATTTTTGCACCACTCTTTTGCGTGGTGCTTCTTCTTTTACTTAAGCTTTCTTTTTCCCCCGGTAGAACCGGGGGTTTTCAACTGTTGCGAAACAAATATATCACCGCGACCTTGTTACGGGTCGCGGTGATTTTTTATATATTCTCTTTTATAGCTTTGTTCACGCGCTCTCTGAGAGCCAGGAGATAGCTGCTGCCGTGCGGATATTTCTGGAATGTGAGTTCATCATCCTGAATCGCGATTTCAAGCGCCTTTTCGCGCCCGACAAGGCTTTCAAGCAGACGCATCGCGGCAAGATCCTGGAGTCCGTCATAGAATACTTTGAACCTGAGCGAGTTAATCGGCTGCCCGTCTTCGCCGGGATAAACAACAAACGCATCGCCGGACGGGAACGCCTTGCCGGCATCGGTCACGGTGAACGGGTCTATCTCATGCTTTGAAAACTGCGAATACCAATAGTTATAGCCCCACTGGAGAAATCCGGTTGCATTATATTTATAAAGCAGCGTGCCGAGAATACGGTTTCGCGCCGACGGCATTGCAAAGAATCTGTTCGGGACATTCTTGTTGTGCTGACCACAGCAGTAATATGTCCAGAATTCATCGACTTTGCCGACAAAGTCTTCGACATGATCTTCGGACGGAATAGGATATTTCACAGCGCCTTTGTCAAAAAATTCAATATCCGAAAGCGCATCTATGACTTTGAAGCCCGGGAATATCTCCGCTATCAGATCGGCGCGCTTTTTATATACTTCATACTGCTCCAATGACGGCTCATCCGACACATGGAAGCGGCAGAAATTTCTTATACCCTTTCTGTCGATAAAAGCGGTCAGAGCCGCGGCAAAACGGTGCAGAAAGTCGCGGTATTCTTCGCTGTCAGCATCGGTCTCCCAGCCAAAGATACGCTTTTTTTCTCCGTCAACTTCGGCGACTATCTTCGGCGTGTGCTCCGCACCCCACTGGGTGAACAGATGCGACATTTCGAAATATTTAATTCCGCAGCGTCTGCACATATCTATCCATCGGTCGAGCTTGTCGAAGCCGAACTCGTAGCCGTCCTTTGTCTTTTTGACATCGACAAGCTGAACGGTCGGTCTCTCTCCCCCGACTTCGGTATCAAGCGGCGGAGTGAAAAGCGGAGTTAAAATAAAATTGATTCCGTGATTCGCGGCATTTCTGACATAGTTTTCGATTATATTCCAGTGCTCTTCGCTGAAAACATCGACTTTATAATATGTCGCAAGGCAGTCACAGTGGAACCACATGGTACACATGAGCTCCTGTTCGGGAAGCCTTGCGTTGATTACATCGACTGTGATAACATTTGTGACGGTCTCTTTGCCTTTTGAAACCGTGATAAAAATATCATGTCTGCCCGCCGATTCGCCGGACGCGTCGAGTTCGATCCACAAGCTGCCGTGATGTCCGCTCTCCGCGAAGAATGAATTGTCTTCAACAGGCTCAAGCATATCGGGATAGAGCCCGGGAGTTTTCCGGAGAAAATAGAAATCCGAGTCCTCAAAAGCCGGAAGATCTGAATTTATCTCAACAACTTTGTATATTTTCATATTCTCGGGCTTCCAGCCGGATACGGATATCCCGCACTGTGTATCCTCGTCAGAGAAATACGCGAGCTGGAATGATGCTCTCTCATTGCCGAGCATAGACATCTCCGAGAGCGACGCGCAGGTTGGCTCGGAATCATGAAAAATCTTTTCAAGAGAACTGACGGTTCGTGAAGTTATCATTCTGTTATTCCTCCGTATCGTTCAGAAGCTTTTTGAGATATTGCCCGGTGTATGAGCCTTCGGTTGCAGCAACCTGCTCGGGAGTGCCCTGTGCGATTATCTCGCCGCCCTCGTCGCCGCCTTCGGGACCGAGGTCGAGTATCCAGTCGGCGGTCTTTATGACATCGAGGTTGTGTTCGATAACAATGACCGAATTTCCGTTGTCAACAAGCCTGTGTAGCACTTCAATGAGCTTGTGTACATCGGCTGTGTGCAACCCTGTAGTAGGTTCGTCAAGAATATAAACAGTCTTTCCTGTAGAGCGGCGTGAAAGCTCGGTTGAAAGCTTGACGCGCTGCGCCTCGCCGCCGGAAAGTGTAGTTGCGGGCTGACCGATTTTAACATAGCCGAGACCGACATCGTAGAGGGTTTGCAATTTGCGCTTTATCTTCGGTATGCTCGAGAAGAACTCAAGCCCCTCTTCAACGGTCATTTCGAGCACATCGTAGATATTTTTGCCCTTGTATTTGACTTCGAGCGTTTCGCGGTTGTATCTCGCGCCTTTGCAGACATCGCAGGGCACATAGATATCGGCGAGGAAGTGCATCTCTATCTTCACTATTCCGTCGCCCTGGCACGCCTCGCAGCGTCCGCCTTTGACATTGAACGAGAATCTGTTTGCTTTGTATCCCCTCGCTTTTGCCTCGGCAGTTGATGCGAACAGGTCGCGGATATCATTGAACACGCCTGTATAAGTCGCCGGATTCGAGCGCGGAGTGCGCCCTATCGGGGACTGGTCTATTGCGATAACCTTGTCGAGATTGTCAATTCCGAGGATATCCGTATGCGCGCCCGCAACTTTTTTCGCTCCGTTGAGTTCAGTCACAAGGCGTTTATACAGTATCTCGTTTATAAGCGACGATTTGCCCGAACCGGATACGCCGGTTATACACACAAACTCGCCGAGCGGGATTTCGGCATCTATATTTTTGAGATTGTTTTCGCGTGCGCCGATTATTTTCAGGCTTTTTCCGTTGCCTTTTCTGCGCTTTGCGGGAACCGGAATCTTCTTGCGACCGCTGAGATACTGCCCGGTTATCGACTCCTTGCAGTTCATTATATCTTCCGCCGTGCCTGTACAGACTATATTTCCGCCGTGGATACCCGCACCCGGGCCGACATCGACGATGTAGTCCGCCGCGCGCATCGTGTCCTCGTCGTGCTCGACAACTATAAGCGTGTTGCCTATGTCCCTGAGGTTGCGAAGAGTATTCAGAAGCTTTTCGTTGTCGCGCTGATGCAGACCTATACTCGGCTCATCGAGAATATACAGAACTCCGACAAGCGACGAGCCGATCTGAGTTGCAAGGCGTATTCTCTGGCTTTCGCCGCCGGAGAGGCTCGCAGACGAGCGGGCAAGGGTCAGATAACCGAGCCCGACGCTGCGCAAAAATGTCAGTCTATCCTTTATCTCCTTGACTATAAGCTTCGCTATCATCTGTTCGCGGTCGGTCAGGGTGAGCGAATCAAGAAATTCTATGGCTTTGACAATAGATTTATTTGCAAATTCGTCTATATTTATTCCGCCGACGGTTACGCACAGCGACTCTTTTCTGAGCCTTGCTCCGTGGCATTCGGGACATTTTACCGTTGACATGCACTGTTCAAGCTCGGCACGGGACCAGTCGCTTGTGGTTTCTTTATATCTGCGCTCAATATTGTTGCAGATGCCCTCGAATGCGGTCATATACGAGCCTGTGCCGTATTCATTTTTTCGCGTGAGCTTGAGCTTCTCGCCCTTTGTGCCGTACATTATAGCGTCAACGCCGTCCGCAGGGATATCTTTAAACGGAGTGTCGAGAGTAAAGCTATATTTATTCGCAATGCCCTCCATGTACATCTGCGCTATCGTGCCGCCGTCGGCATTGTTCCAGCCGCTCGCCTTTATCGCACCCTGCCTGAGCGAAAGATTTTTATCCGGCACGATAAGATTAGGGTCGGGCTTCATGAATACGCTGAGTCCGGAACAGGTCGGGCAGGCGCCGAACGGGTTGTTGAACGAGAACATACGCGGTTCAAGCTCTTCAATGCTGACTCCGTGCTCCGGACAGGCATAGTCGAGAGAATAAAGCTTCTCTTCGCCGCCTATTACATCAACAAGCAGAATTCCGTTTGAAAGACCTGTTGCTGTTTCAATGGAATCGGCAAGCCTGCTTCGAATGCTCTCTTTTACAACGAGTCTGTCGACCACAATTTCTATATTGTGCTTTTTGTTCTTGTCCAGCTCGATTTTTTCGCTGAGGTCATATATTATTCCGTCAACGCGCACGCGGACATATCCGTCCTTTTTCGCACTTTCGAGTTCCTTGACGAATTGACCCTTTTTGCCGCGCGCAATAGGTGCCATGACCTGAATTCTGGTGCCCTCGGGCAGCTCGAGCACGCTGTCAACTATATCGTCAACAGTCTGCCTCGATATCTCCCTGCCGCAGACGGGACAGTGCGGAATACCTATGCGTGCATAGAGCAGGCGCAGATAATCATATATTTCCGTCACCGTTCCGACGGTCGAACGCGGGTTCTTTGACGTCGTTTTCTGATCTATTGATATAGCGGGAGAAAGTCCCTCGATGTAGTCCACCTGAGGCTTCTCCATCTGACCAAGGAACTGTCTTGCGTATGACGAGAGAGACTCGACATATCTTCTCTGCCCCTCGGCGTATATAGTGTCAAATGCCAACGATGATTTTCCCGAACCCGAAAGTCCCGTGAACACCACGAGCTTGTCGCGCGGTATTTCAACATCGACATTTTTCAAGTTGTGCTCTCTTGCGCCTTTTACAATTATATTTTTCTGCGGCAAGAATATCGCCTCCGATTACTTTCCTTCTCTTAGTTTGTTTATCTTATCGCGAAGATATGCCGCGTGCTCAAATTCAAGTATTTTCGCCGCCGCTTTCATTTCCGCAGTCAGGCGAACTATCATCTCTTCGCGCTCCTTGCGGCTCATCTTCTTTATCGGCTTTTCGCCCTTGTCCTTTTTGCTGGTTATCTCGATAACATCGCGAACGCCCTTGATTATTGTCTTGGGCACAATTCCGTGCTCTTCGTTATATGCCATCTGCTTATGGCGTCTGCGTTCGGTCTCAACTATTGCGCGCTCCATCGACGGGGTAACGGAGTCGGCATACATGATAACCTCGCCGTTAGCGTTTCGCGCCGCGCGTCCTATCGTCTGTATCAACGATGTTTCGGAGCGCAGGAAGCCCTCCTTGTCGGCATCAAGAATTATGACGAGCGAAACCTCAGGAATATCCAATCCCTCGCGCAGCAGGTTTATGCCTACGAGCACATCAAACTCACCGAGGCGCAGATCGCGGATAATTTCCATTCGTTCTATCGTATCAACATCGTGGTGCATATAGCGCACTTTTATGCCGAGGTCTTCGAGATAATCCGTCAGATCTTCCGCCATCTTCTTTGTGAGCGTAGTCAGAAGAACGCGCTCTTTGCGCTCGACTCTTATATTTATCTCGGATATAATATCGTCTATCTGACCCTCGGTAGGTCTGACTGAAATCGAGGGATCGACGAGACCTGTGGGACGGATAAGCTGTTCGGCAATCTGCGAACTTGTCTCGCGTTCGAACTCGCCGGGCGTTGCGCTGACGAATATTTTTTGACCGACTCTCTCGTAAAACTCATCGAAAGTCAGCGGTCTGTTGTCATATGCGGACGGCAAACGGAAGCCGAATTCAACGAGCGTATCTTTTCTTGAGCGGTCGCCGCCGTACATTCCGCGCACCTGCGGAAGCGTTACATGGGATTCGTCGACAAACAGCAGAAAATCCTTCGGGAAATAGTCGAGCAGTGTAAACGGCGGAGAATCGGGTTCGCGCCCGGACATGACTCTCGAATAGTTCTCGATTCCCTTGCAGAAGCCGGTTTCGCGAAGCATTTCGATATCATATTCCGTGCGCTGCTTTATGCGCTGCGCTTCGAGCAGTTTGCCCTGACTCTCAAACTGAGCGACGCGCTCGGTCATCTCATCATATATCTCTTTGATCGAGCGCTCCATCTTTTCCTGCGAAACGACATAGTGGGACGCGGGATATATTGCGACATGGGATAGCACGCCCTTGACCTCACCTGTCAGGGCGTTTATCTCGGATATGCGGTCAACTTCGTCGCCGAAAAATTCAACTCTGATTGCGTTTTCGCTAGACTGCGCCGGGAATATTTCAAGCACGTCTCCGCGGACTCGGAACTTGTTTCTAATGAAATTTATATCATTGCGCTCATACTGTATTTCAACGAGCTTGTTTATAACTTCATCGCGGCTCTTTTCCATTCCGGGGCGGAGCGAAATAACCATGCTGCGGTAGTCGATAGGGTCGCCCAAGCTGTATATACACGACACACTGGCGACGATTATAACATCGCGCCGTTCGGAGAGCGCAGAGGTTGCGGAATGGCGGAGCTTGTCTATTTCATCATTTATAGCGGAATCCTTTTCTATATAAGTGTCCGTTGACGGGATATAAGCCTCCGGCTGATAGTAGTCGTAGTACGAAACAAAATACTCGACTGCGTTTTCAGGGAAAAACTCGCGGAACTCGGAACAGAGCTGAGCCGCGAGCGTTTTATTATGGGCGAGAATGAGCGTCGGGCGATTTAGATTGGCAATGACATTCGCCATTGTGAATGTTTTACCGGAGCCCGTAACGCCGAGCAGAGTCTGTTCGGTGAATCCTCTGTTGACTCCGTCGGTCAGTTCGGCTATCGCCTGCGGCTGGTCGCCCATGGGTTTGTATTGAGAATGAAGAATGAACTTATCCATATTGATATCCTTTATATAAACAGCGGTGCAAATTTCTTAACCTGCGCCATTGAAAAGATGTCTTCGTCGGTATATATGAGATGGTCGAGCAGATGAACATTTACGCCCTGAAAGAAATCGCCGACCGCCTTTGTGGTGTTTAAATCGTCGCGCGACGGGACAGGTATTCCGTTGACATGATTGTGAACGAGCACGACCGAACGCGCCTTGTTACGGAATGCAGTTTCAAGCACAAAACGCTTGTCTATATTTGCGGCAGAAAATGTGCCGTGCGATATCTTGTTTATTGCGAGAATATTGTCGTCAAAGTCGAGAGACAGCATATAGACCATCTCTTCCCGCGCGCCGAGATATTTTGACATCAGAAGCTCTTTGACCGATTCAGGTCCGTCGTATTTTTTCAGTTTCTTGTCCGATGCGTTTTTCAGATACTTTTTCGTCAGCTGAAAAGCAAGTGTTATAAGCGTCGCAGAGGCTTCCCCTATTCCGTTTACCTGCATAAGATCGTCGGCGGAAGCTTCAAGCACACAGTTGAGAGAGCCGAAGTGTTCTATCAATTCGTGCGCCAGAGCATTAGTATCTTTGCGCGGTATCGAAAAGAACAGAAGCAGTTCGAGCACCTCATGATCGGGCATATTCTCTATCCCGTCTTTCAGAAAACGTTCCTTTACTCTTTTTCTATGATCCTCATGCATGATTACCGCCTCTTTTTGAGCCATGAACAAATGTTTATCTTATTAATATTAGCACATTTATAAAAGTTATTCAATTACTTTTTGAAAAACTCAAGGCTGTTATGCCGAAAAAAGATGCCCTCCCGAAGGAGAGCATCTCATTTATCAGTTTTTGATTATTTCTTTGCGAAAACGCGGTCTGCGGGGCAAACCTTGACGTTCTTGAAGACATCCTCGAATCTCTCAAGAGCACCGTCGATGATCTCGTCGGTATCTGCCATCGAAGTGTAAAGACGGCTGCCGGCAAGGGTAACGATACCGTTTGCCATGTAAGCTGCGCCCATCTCTTCCATAGCGGACTTTCTGCGGAGCATCTCGGGCTTTGTCTTGAGCATCGGGAGAGCCGACTTGAGGATATTCATCGAGCTGAAGTCGTAGCTCATTGCACCGGTGCACTCGAGGTGGACGATAGAGCCCTGGTTGTAAACAACATAAGGAAGACCGTACTTGTTAACAAGATCTTTAAGACCTGCAGCAAGTCTGTCACCGGCTCTGCCTGCGACTTCGCAAGCGTTGGTTCTTGCGATCTCCTGGATAGCGCAGTAGCCTGCATAGGACGAAAGCGGGTTAGCCGCGAGAGTACCGCCGACATAAGCGCGCTTCATCATGGTGCCGACACCTGCGGCCATGCCGCTGACGAACTCCTTCTTACCGCCGACGCCGCCTGCTGACGGATAGCCGCCTGCAACGATCTTGCCGAAGATGGTCAGATCGGGTACGACATCGAAGTAACCCTGAGCACCGCCGAGGCCGACACGGAAGCCGGTAACAACCTCATCGAAGATGAACAGGCAGCCGTACTTGTCGCAGAGCTTTCTGACTTCCTTGTTGTAGTTGAAATCAACAGGTCTTGTGCCGCTCTCGGGGCCGACAGGCTCAACGATAACAGCAGCTGTGCCGCCGCGCATCTTGTTGAGCTTGAGCATCTTCTCGAGCATGTCAAGATCGTTGGGTCTGACCTCGTCGGTAGTGCCGTAGCAGCTGTGCGGAATACCGTGGGACTCAAGGAAGAATCTGGAGCCCGGAATCTTCAGACCGTAAACCATCTGATCGGACCAGCCGTGATATGCGCCGCCGACCTTGATGATGCGCTTTGCCTTTGTGGCACAGCGTGCAACACGGATAGCAGCCATAACGGACTCAGTGCCCGAACCGAGCATACGGAACATCTCGACGTTGGGCATATGTTTGTTGATCTCCTTAGCGAGCAGGAGCTCACCCTCATGGAACAGACCGGTTACAGGACCGCAGTCATTAAGAAGTTCAATGACCTTCTCTCTCACGGGAGCATAGTTGCTGCCGAGGATTGTCGGTCCGCCCGCCTGCAGGAAGTCGTAGTACTTGTTGCCGTCAAGGTCATAAAGGAACGCGCCTTCAGCCTTGGTCACGCAAATCGGGAAGGGATAGTTGAAAGCGAGGTTGTGCTGAACGCCGCCGGGGATATACTGCTTTGCCTCGGTGGTGATCGCCTTCGACTTTGCGCACTTGGTCTCGAAATAATCGAGAACATCTTTAAGTGCCTCTTCGGAAACGCAATAGATCGGCTTAGAAGTGAGCTCGTGAAGCTCATTGTAAATGGTCTTTGCGTCTTCCCATTTGCTGATTCCATATCCGTTGCTCATGATAATTCCTCCTGATTTTTCAGATATTTTATGAATTTCTGGATAGTCACACTTGTTTCATCGGGGTTTGTGAAGCTCTCATTGTTTATCATCTTCTGGAAGATAAGACCGAAGAAGGCTCCGAGAATAAGAGCTGAAAGCTCTTTTGACGAAAACTCCTCGAGGGTGTTCGCATAACTCTTGTCGGTCACTATCTCCTTGCGGAGAAAACGGTCGACCTGCGCGAAATTCGATTCGCCTTTTGAGAGAATGCCGCGCATGAGAACCTCTGCGGAAAGATACGGATACGGATAAGTGTCATCGTTGAGCTGCTTCAAAAGTGCACTGACGGTAAGCTCGCCGTCGCCCTTTCTTGCCGCTTCAAAGACGTCGTTTATCTCCTCATCCGAAATCTCCTTGAGAAGATCATCAACGGAAGCAAAGTGCGAAAAGAATGTGGAACGCGAAACATCGGCACTCTCGCTTATCTGCTCAATTGTGACATTTCCGATACCCTCTTTTTCAAAGAGTACCTTTGCCTGATGCAGAATAGCTTTGTGAGTGTTCTGCTTTTTTCTCGAACGCCTGGAGGGCTCCGCCTCCGCGGCGTTCTTCTGTTCTTTTTCTTTCTTCTCTTTCTTTTCCGACATTGGAAACTCCTAACTAAAGGCTATACACCTTTTTCTGTATTATAGCACGAAAAAAATGCGTTGTAAATACTTTTTTGTACTTGAGTTCAAAAATAAATTATAGGACACTCAAATAGAAAAAGTAGAAAAAGACAAAAATATTTATCTGTTGGAATACATTTTTTCGTAATAATTTTGGTATTCGCCGTTGATGATGTCTTCCCACCACTGCTTATTATTCATATACCAGTCGACGGTCTTCTTTATGCCCTCATCAAAGGTGGTCTCCGGGCTCCAGCCGAGCTCGTTGTGTATCTTTGTCGGGTCAATGGCATATCGCAGATCATGACCGGCTCTGTCTTTGACATGAGTGATAAGCGACTCGGGCTTGCCCATGATGCGCAGAATCGTTTTGACAACATCTATATTGCGCTTCTCGTTATGACCGCCGACATTGTAGACCTCGCCAAACCTGCCGTTATGAATAATGAGATCAATAGCGCGGCAGTGATCCTCAACATAGAGCCAGTCGCGGACATTGAGTCCCTCGCCGTAGACAGGCAGACTCTCGTTGTTATAGGCTCTTGATATCATCAGAGGTATAAGCTTCTCCGGGAAATGATAAGGGCCATAGTTGTTTGAGCACCTCGAAATAGTTACAGGCAGTCCGTAGGTTCTGTAATAAGCGAGCACAAGCAAATCTGCGGAAGCCTTTGACGCGGAATACGGGCTCGAAGTGTGTATAGGCGTCTCTTCCGTGAAGAACAGATCGGTTCTATCGAGCGGAAGGTCTCCGTAAACCTCGTCGGTCGACACCTGATGATAGCGCTTTACGCCCGTTTTTCTCGCGGCATCCATGAGAGCCGCAGTGCCCATAATGTTCGTTCTGAGGAACACTTCGGGGTTCTCTATCGAGCGGTCAACATGGCTTTCCGCCGCGAAGTTGACAACTATATCGAACTTCTCATCCTCGAACAGCTTGTCAACAAACTCACGGTCTGCGATATCGCCCTTTACGAACTTGAAATGCTCATTTTTCATCGCCTCGTCGAGGGTCTTGAGATTGCCGGCATAAGTCAGAAGGTCGAGGCAGACGATATCATAATCCGGATGCTCGCGGAGCATATGATAGATAAAGTTACTGCCGATAAAACCGGCGCCTCCCGTAACGAGAATCTTCATGTTTTTGTCCTCCATATCAAATGATTATCCGATAAAACGGATATGTATTGCATAAGGCGTGCCTTTCTTCGCCTTACAAAATCCTGTTTAAAGCTTTATCTTCGCTTTCTTCCACTTGCCGCTTTTTACAAATATAAAGCCAATGAATATTGAAGCGACAGCCGCAAAGCCCATGGCGATTCCGATGCCGTTGAAGCCGAGATCAAACACACGCACAAGCAGATAAGCGAGCGGAACTCTTATAACTATCGAGCTGAAAACCGCGTTGAGCAGAGCGATATTTGTATATCCCGCACCAATCGCGAGACCGTTCATGCAGAACACGGGAGTGACTATAATATAATCAACTGCGGCAAGTCTCAAAAATGTTATGCCCGTTTCGATAACATCCGTTTCGCTCGTAAACAGCGACAGCAGCTCGCGCGGGAATATCTCTACTATAACGAACACAAGCACCGAAATGCTCATTGCTATCGCGAGTCCTGTCGTCATTGTCTTCTTGGCGCGCTTGAATTCGCCTGCACCGATATTCTGACCCGCCATTGATGATATGGCACTGCTCATCGCAAGTCCGGGCAGAATGGCAAATGAATTTATCTTGCTGACGATTCCCTGGCAGGCAGACGCCACAGCCGCATTCGGCAGAGAATTGACGAGTGCCGTCAGCGTCAGAAACGAAAACGAGACTATAACCTGCTGGACAGACGACGGCAGACCTATTTTTATTATGCTCAGAGCTTTCTGCCTGTCTATTCTGAAATCTTTTATTTTATATCCGGAGAAGAATCCGCTGTTGAAGAGATAGATGAGCGAGAGAATAACGCTTATCCCCTGAGAGCTGATAGTGGCTATTGCCGCTCCGGCCGCGCCCATTTTCAGCGGACCGACAAGAACTATATCTCCGACAACATTTACCGCGGCGGCTATTGCCACGAAATAGAGCGGACGCTTCGAATCGCCCATGCCGCGCAGTATCGCGCTTATGGCGTTGTACAGGAACATGAACACCGTACCGAGCATGCAGATAGTCAGATATCTGACCGCTTCTTCAAATGCGTTGTTCGGCGTTTTGAGCAGGCGCAGTATCGGCTTTGTGAGCAGAACCATAACGACGGTGAGCACTGCGCTGAGAATAATATAGAGCGTGGTCATCGTGCCTATCGTGCTCTTTTGATCGTCGTATTTTTTCGCGCCGCCGTACTGTGCTATAAGCACCGTTCCGCCGATAGCGAGACCGAGCGCCGCGCCGGTGACGAGAAGATTTATCTGTCCGCCTATCGAAACTCCGGTTATTCCCGATTTTCCGCAGAACTGGCCGACAATCACCATATCGGCGACCGAATAAAGTGCCTGCAAAAGGTTTGAAAGCAGGAAAGGCGCGGAAAATTTGAGCAGCTGTTTTGTGACGCTCCCCTGCGTGAGATCTTTTCTGAATTTTTCCGACAAAACTTTTTTACTCCTTGGGTTTCTGAACGTTATCTTTTTTCATGGTCAGCGATATGCGGTTCTTTTTGACATCGACCGCCAGCACCCACACCGTGACGATATCGCCGACTTTCAGCACCTCAGATGGGTGCTTAATATATTTATTAGTTATCTGCGAAATGTGAACGAGTCCGTCCTGATGCACTCCGATATCGACGAATGCGCCGAAATCAATAACATTGCGAACCGTTCCCTTCAGCTCCATGCCGGGCTTAAGATCGTTGATATCCATGACATCGGTGCGCAGAAGCGGAGGCGGAAGCTCATCACGCGGATCGCGTCCGGGCTTCTGGAGTTCCTTGATTATATCCTGAAGAGTGGGCAGACCTATCTCTAATTTTTCCGCAACCTTTTTCTCGCCTCCGAGCAGTTCGACGGTCGCTTTAAGAGCACCGGTATTCCCCTTTGCGGCATCTTTTACTGTAAGTCCGCAGAGCTCAAGCAGCGCTTTTGCAGCATCGTAGCTCTCAGGGTGAACGCCCGTGTTATCAAGGACATTCTTGCTCTCCGGGACTCTGATGAATCCGGCGCACTGCTCATAGGCTTTTGCACCAAGCTTCGGCACTTTCTTGAGCTGAGCGCGGGAAGTAAACGCGCCGTTTTCTTCTCTGTAAGTGACTATATTTTTTGCAACGCCCGAGTTGATTCCGGCTATATGCGAGAGCAGCGACGGAGAGGCGGTGTTGACATCCGCGCCGACGGAGTTGACGCAGTATTCGACCGCACCGTCAAGCGTTTCGCCGAGCTCTTTTTTAGGCATATCGTGCTGATACTGACCGACGCCGAGTGCTTTCGGGTCGATTTTGACAAGCTCGGCGAGCGGGTCCTGAAGTCTGCGGGCTATCGAAACCGCGCTTCTGAGCGAAACATCGAACTGCGGGAACTCTTCCGCCGCAAGCTTTGAAGCGGAATAAACCGAAGCGCCCGCCTCGCTGACCATCATATATGACACCTTGCGGTCGAGTTCTTTTATAAGATCGGCGGCAAATATCTCCGTCTCTTTTGAAGCCGTGCCGTTGCCTATGGCTATTACTTCGACGCCGTATTTTTCTATGAGGCGTTTTACCGTCTGCTTTGCCTTGAGCTTCTGCTCATCGGAATGAGTAACATATATAACGCCGGTATCGAGCACTTTTCCGGTTTCGTCAACAACGGCGACTTTGCATCCCGTTCTGTAGCCGGGGTCGAGTCCGAGGGCGCGCTTGCCCTTGACTGGCGGCTGGAGCAGAAGTTCGCGCAGGTTCACATAGAACACCTTGAGTGCGGATTCAACCGCGCTGTCGGTTATCATATTGCGTATTTCGCGCTCAACTGATGGGAATATAAGTCGGTCATATGCGTCGGCGGCAGCGTCACGCACGGTATAGGTGCAGGCTGAACCGTTGTCACTCAGGACATTTGCGTTGATTATATTCAGAGCCTTTATGCGGTCAACATCTATGCCGACTTTGAGGAAGCCTTCATTCTCGCCCCTGTTGACGGCAAGCACGCGGTGACCGGCAATTTTATTGACCGGCTCGTCATATTCATAATACATCGTATAGACGCTCTCTTTTTCGCTGTCTGCGGCGCGCGACTGGAGCACACCGGCAACGGTGAACAGCGAGCGCAGACGGCGGCGGATATCTGCGTCATCCGATATGTTTTCCGCGATAATATCCATCGCTCCGTTTATCGCGTCTTCGACGGTTTCAACGCCCTTTTCGGCATCTATATAGTCCGCCGCAAGATCTGTCGGCGAAGCGGAATCGGCAGTCTGAGCAAAAATCGCGTCGGCGAGCGGCTCAAGCCCCTTTTCTTTGGCTATCGAAGCGCGTGTTCTGCGCTTGGGTCTGAACGGGCGGTAAATATCCTCAATTTCCGCGAGAGTCGAAGCCTTTTCGAGAGCGGCTTCGATTTCGGGAGTCATCTTCTCCTGCGCGGTTATTGATGCACTGATCTCTTCCCTGCGCTTGTCGAGGTTGCGCAGATATTCGAGCTTCTCGGAGAGCTCACGCAATACCTGATCGTCAAGTGTGCCGTGCGCTTCTTTTCTGTATCGGGCAATAAAAGGTATCGTGTTACCCTCGTCGATAAGTTTCACTGTGTTTTCGACCTGCCATCGCTGGAGACCGAACATTTTTGTCAAGCTGTTTATAATGTCCATAAGGGCATATTACTCCTGTTCCATAGTTTTTATCTGTCTTATATCTTTTCCGAAGAAATAGAGCGAGATATAATTGCCTATTATTCTTGAAGTTATTCTCTGCGTATATTTTTGCTCGAGCCCGTCGGGTGTGAGATTCGTGCTGATTATAACGGGCAGGCGACTCATAATGCGGGTATTGATTATATTATAGAGCTCCGCAACGGTGAACTGGGTTGAAAATTCCGCGCCGAGGTCATCAATAACGAGAAGATCGCATTCGAGTATAGCCTGCTCGCTGCCCTCGTATTCGTTATCCCGTCCGCTTGAAAAATGTTCCTTTTCAAGACGCGACATAAGATTCTGCGCCGAGCCGTATATAACTCCGTAGCCTTTTCTGATAGCCTCGGACGCTATCGCGAGCGACAGATGAGTTTTGCCGAGTCCGGTTGCGCCGTAGAGCAGAAGGCTCGGCGAATCCGTTCCGAAATCGGCGGCGTAATCCTTGCAGAAGTCGAGTATTTCTTTCATTCTGCTCCGCGGGTTGACTCCCGTAACAGGATCTGAGGTATCAGGATAATAATTGACATTGAAGCTCTCAAAAGTCGAGCGTGCGCTCGGCGAAAGCTCATTGAGCTCCGCGAGAGCGGTGTCGCGCAGAAGTTCTTTGTAGCAGTCGCACATCACGCCGCTGACAAACCCCGTATCGCGGCATTTCTTGCAGGTATAGTCCGCGTCAAGGTAATCCTCGGGATAACCGTTTTCTTTGAGGATATCCCTTCGGCGCTGCTGGGCGGCAAGATTTTTTTTCGAGAGCTCTTCGATAAAGCGCTGAGCATTCTCGCCCATGCCGATGGCGCGGATTACTTCCGCACCTGCCGAGGATATTTCGCGGTCTATTGATATAAGCTCGGGTATCTTTGCATACGCCTCTTCGCGGTGCATGCTCTGAGTGCGCTCGGCTTTGCTGCGGCGGCGTTCAAGCGCCGATGCGGCTTTCACATATACCTTGCGGCTGTAGCTCATTTGTCTTTCCCCTCTCAATCCTTGTTTTTCTTTTTATAAACTATCGGTTTCTGCATTGCATTGCGGTTGAATTCGTTGAGGTCGTATGAAGAAGCGTGTCCCGCATTGGCTTTACTCTTATTCTGCGGCAAATTCGGTGAAGATACGGGTTTGTTTGCTTTTTCAACATCAGACGGTGTTTTTATTCCGTTCGTGTGCCACGACTCAAGCACCTTGTTCATATACGGGAAGCTCATTTTCTGGCAGTGCTCCGCCATCTGCTCATATGCCAAAAAAATCATCTCTGGAGAGAAACCCCATTCGCGGTTCCATGTGATAATATATTTTGTCTGCGCCTGAGTCGGGCGTGAGTTTGAAAGCCCTGCCATCGCGGCAAACGATGCCCAGACGCGGTTGACTGAATTGAGCCTGCTTATCTGCTCGTCCGCTTTTTCGATAGTATCTATTTCGCGCTCGCCCCAGTCTTTTCCGATCGAGGCTATATAATGAAAGCTTGATTTGCCGATCGAAACGGCGTATTCAATTATCATGAGTATGACTTCGACCGGTATTCCGTATGTATCGTGCATCATCAGAAGAGTACACTGTCCGTCATAGCCTATGGTTCTGCCGAGCTTGTTCTGCGTTTCGAGAAGCAGGAATTTTATATCCGACGATTCCTCTGCACGCTGAGCTATCTCGGCGGCGGTCGGTCTTGACGGGACGATATCCGGCAGCTCTTTTTTTTGCGTTGCAGGCTCTTCTTTTTTCTCCGGTTTGGTGGGCGCAAAAGCAGATACAGCTTTGGTATTTCCGTCCGATACAAGTATCCCGGTCTCGACCCAATATTGAAGATAATCCTGCGCATCGGGGACTGAAAAATTCAAGTCCCTGCACATTTTTTTCATATCAAAGCCCTCGCCCGCATGGCGGAGAGTCCAGAGCAGGACCTTCAGCTGCTGACCGCCGGCAAGCTTGATATGCTGATCGACTATCTGCGACGGCACCATAAACACCGCCGAAAGAGAGTCCGGGTTGACCTTATAATTCATCAATATATCTCCGTTCCATCGAGAGCTTCACTCTTCACATAATAAATCAGCTTATATTATACACACTTCCAGAGTAAAATGAAATATGTTATTTCAAAATAAGTCATTTTTTTGCGCAATGCGTACTTTATGTTCCATTTATTTAATCGACACATATAATTTTTGGCTGAAAAATATTGCTTTTCACTTATAAAAAGTTTATAATATATAAGATAATTTTGTACATATTGTGCAAAGTAAAACTTTTAGCTTTCTGAGAGGAGATAAAGCATGAGTGCTTTAGGAACAGTCGGCAAAATGCTGCAGAATTCGCTGTCACGCGGCGGCGCAAAGAGGACAAAGAAGAATCCCGCGCCCGAGCTTGAAAAAGGCACGTTTGATTATATCAGCGAGCCCAAGAGCGATTATTTCAGCGTAGGTTTTGCCAAGACGGATGTTATGCCCGACGATATGGACAAGACAACATACTATGTCGCAGGCTATAAGATCAACAACCCCGCAAAGGGCGCGCTCGATCCGATGACCGCGAGCGCCATATGGATAGACGACCAGTCCGGCAGAGGCGGCGTCGTTTTCGTATCTATCGACGATATCGGACTGACTAACTACGATGTCGGCATAATCAGAGATCTGCTTGCGGATTTCAAAAAAGAGACCGGCTGCCGTTCAATTAATATCATGAGCATACATAACCACGCGAGCATCGACACTGTCGGTTTCTGGGGTCCACTTCCGAGAAGCGGACGCAACAAGAAATATATGGAGATGCTCCGTCAGAAAGTCAAGCAGGTCGTTATCGACGCTTACAACGACCGCAGAGAGGGCGACCTTTATTACGGCAAGAAGGAAGCGGAAGAGATTCAGCGCGACTCCCGTCTGCCCGAAGTCTATTCGAAAGATGTAACAAGATTCCGCTTTGTTCCCAAGGACGGAAGCCGTGAAGTCTGGATGATAAACTTCGCTTCTCATACCGAGTCGCTTCTCGGCAAGAACTCCTATGTCAGCGCAGACTTTGCGGGATATCTCAGAAACGAGATACTTGAAAAGACCGGCGCGGAGACGATATATTTCGTCGGCGCTATCGGCGGACTTATCAGACTCAAGGAGCTTGACGAGGACAATATCAAATCGACCATGATGGGCGGTCAGTCGATAGCACGCACAGCAATGGCTATTGAGGACGAGATAAAGCTCCGTCCTATACTTAATTACATGCGCCAGGAATACTATGCGCAGTGCGATAACTATGTTCTCGCTCTCGTTCAGAGAGTCGGCATCCTTAAGTCCCACGCCGCATACACCGGCAAGGGTTCGCTCAATATGTCGATACACACCGAGATGAACTATTTCGAGCTTGACGGTCTCAAGCTTCTGTTCCTCCCCTGCGAGCTGTTCCCGGAGCTTGCTTACGGCGGATATCTTGACGCAGAGGGTTCAGCTGAGGGCAAATCACCCGACATCAACCCGACTCCCCTGCTTCAGATCGCAAACGATGACAATATGCTCATCTTCTGCCTCTCCAACGACTTCACAGGTTATGTCGTCCCGCCGAACGATTTCTATCTCAACCCCAACGAGCCCTATATCAACGGCGCACGCGACAGACTCGACAGAAGACATTATGAAGAGACAAACTCCCTCGGTCCCGAGACTGCACCTATAGTTGCAAGCGTATTCACCGGCATAATGGACACTGTCAACAAAACAAAAGCAGAAGCCGAAAAGGCTGTAAAATAAACTAAGGAGTGTTAAACGATGAAATGTAAAAAGCTTATAAGCGGTATCGTGGCAATTATGCTCGTTGCCGTACTCGCTTTCGGTTCCACCGCTGCCGCAGTCGGCGCACAGGCCGACAACGGCGCAGACCTCGCGCTGGCTTCGCAGAATGTTTCCGAGCTGACAGCAACGACAGACAGCTCCGCATCGTCCCGCGCAGACTCGCTTGATGACATCAACGAAGCTATCAGCGTTATCAAAGTTATCCTCGGCGCGTTCTCATCTTCGGATAAGCTCACCTGGGACAGCTTCAAGACAGGCGTCAGCAGACTTTTCTATATGTCCGTTGACAAACTTATCGACAGTCTTGTGGTCGGTCTGAGCAAAGTTTTCCCGCTGATGAGCAGACCTGACGAAGCGGACTACAATTTCACAAACTCAAATGTCGGCAGCAAGTCTTTCAACGACAAAGCAGCTGACGGAGCCCGCTGGAATGTCGGTTATTCAAGCGCAACGCTTCTCACCGGCAACGAGCTTGACGGCAACCACTATGTCGGCGGAAGCCTCTCCTATCCCAACCCCAAGCACCCCACCGAGATACTCGACGACCTCAGAGTCAGAGTATTCGCGATGAGCGACGGCACGGATAACGGAATCGTTGTTTACGCGGTTCTCGACGCATATGGACTTGCGGCAAAAGACGTCCGCGAGATCAGAAGCAGAATCGCAGGATTCATAAAGAACAAGAATATCGTCAGCGTAAACATCTCCACTCTCCATCAGCACAGCGCTATCGATACTCTCGGTCTCAACGGCGACCTCAACAAGGTTCTCTTCGGAAACACCTTCAAGAATGCCATTGGCATGGATGCAAGCACCCTGCACAACGGACAGAACAAGGAATACATGGAGCACCTCTATAAAACCACTGCTGATACTATTGTTGCGGCAGTCAACAACATGGAGCCCGGCGAAATGTATTTCTCCCAGACCGATGTTCATGAATATATCCGCGACAAGCGCGATCCTCAGACCTTTGAACCCAATCTCAACCGTCTCTGCTTTGTTCCCGACAACAGAGAGTCAAAGCCCACATGGATAGTCAATGCCGCTATCCACTGCGTCGGTCTCGGCGCGGGCACAACGAGCGTCTCCGGCGATTATCCTTACTTCATCGAGAAGCAGGTCAACGCGGCAGGTGCTAACTATGTTCAGATACAGGGCGCAGAGCTTGCGATAACCTCTCAGGGCGATTCGGTATCTGTCGAGGGAAACACAAGATATCAGAATGTTGAAGCATACGGCAACAAGCTCGGCGAGATTCTTGTCGCCGCTGATAAGGGCTCTAAAGTTGAGCCCATCCTAAATATTGCTCACAGAGATGTCTTCGTGACCGTTGACAACCATGCGCTCGAGTTCATCGCGTCCACCGGACTTCTCGCTAACGAGGCGGTCAAAGCTAAGGACGGCTCGATGAGAATCCCGACCGAGATAGGCTATATGGAGATCGGAACGAACCTTGCGTTCGCACTCATCCCCGGCGAGCTTGCTCCCGAAATTGCATTCGGCGGCGGCACCGAAGCAAAGGACTCCTGGACCGGCGAAGATTGGGAGTACCCCTCGATGCAGGATATCGTAGGCAGCAGAAAGCTTATGGTGCTCGGTCTTACGAACGATCAGATCGGCTATATCATAGCTGACAACAACTATCACTCGATACTCACCGAAAACGAAGAGCTTCTCACCGTGTCGAAGCACGAGGGTTCGAGAATCCTTCTCGAGTTCAAGAGCCTCTATGAGAGCGTCAGATAAATAAAAAAACAACAGAGCAGGTCTTGATGATCTGCTCTGTTTTTCTGCGAAGAAACGGGCGTTATGCTTAAATTGCATAACGCCCGTTTTGCTGTATTTGTAGTTTTACAGGTCGAGTTTCATGTGGATGAGCTCCTGATATCCGCTTATACGCGAATTGAAGCCTTTCGGGTTTCTCCCGTATTCAACAAAGCCCACTTTTTTATAAAGCGAAATCGCGCTTGCGTTATCAGAAACGACGTCGAGCTCCAGCTGAGTATATCCGGCTTCTTTGGCGCATTCTATGCACGCTTCGGTCAGCGCACGCCCTATGCCGAGTCCCCAGAATTCCTTGGCGATACTTATTCCAAACTCCGCTCTGTGTTTTGTTTTGTATTTGTTTCCGACAGCATCGATTCCGGCGGTTCCGGCAATTTTACCGTCAACGACCGCAATGATTTCTATCTCGTTGCTGCTCTCGGTTTTTGCCTTGAGGAACGCGCCCTCCTGTTCAACGGTAAAACTGTTTTCATCGGGATAAGTGATCAGATAATCCGTCTCGGCATGTGTCAGATTAAAGACATCGAGAACTTCCTGTGCGTCGTTTTCCGTTCCGTTTCTCAGGCAGCATTCCCTGCCGTCCTTGAGCGATATTATTTTATTATATTTCAAACTATCCCCTCCGTTTTAGGTGGTTTCCTCATCCTCAACCGGATCTACCGAATACAGATACGACTTGAGGAACTGTATATTCGCATCAAAATCGGTAACTATAACCGACTGTCCCCTCTTTGTCTGCGATTTCCAAGTATTTTCGTGCGGCACGCGCTCGGATTTCACATCATATCCGATATACTTGGGCGCGCCGAAGACAAGCTTCGTGAGCTCCATGGGTGACATATCGGTCTGAACCATCGGCAGCACTGTATCCGCAAGCTTCTTGAGCGTCAGCGGATTTGAAGTTTTTGCCTTCTTGATAAGAGCCGTTATAACTTTTCTCTGACGGTAAGTGCGCATGAAGTCGGAATCGAGCTTTCTTATGCGGCAATAGACAAGCGCCTGCGCTCCGTTCATATGAACGCTCTCGCCGGACTGTATCTCTCTCGTCGCTCTAGCTGTGGCGCGCATGAACTGCGCCTCTTTTTCAGTCACTTCAACATCAATGCCGCCGACCGAGTCTATTATAGTCTCGAACATATCGAATCCGACGAGCATATAGTGGTCTATCTTGACATTGTAGTTATATTCTATAGTGTCCATGACAAGCTGTGCTCCGCCGTAAGAGCAGGCGGCGTTGAGCTTGTTATAAGACTTTGTCGACGGAATAACAGCCCATGTATCGCGCAGGAAAGAAGTCAGCTTTATCTTCTTGTTGTTGCGGTCTATCGACACCATAAGCATGGTATCGGAACGCAGCGAAGTATCCGAGCTTGAACCGTCAACACCGATAAGCAGGATATTTGTCACCTTGCTGTCGTGCATCAGAGTTGACGAATCGACATAGACATTGTCCTGATGTGTCTCGGGCTTATAGTCAATCTTGCTTGCCGTTGAATACACAACACCAAACACGCACGAACCGATAAGCACAAGTACGAGAAGAACTATAAATATATTTCTCGCGGCGCGGCTTTTTTTCTTCGGCTTTTTGGGCGAAGGAGCGCTATTCTGCTGCCCGCCGTTCGGGTTCTGCCGTGGCTGATTATTGGAATTCGGTCTGCGCTGTTCGCGGCGCGGATCATATTGCTGTCCCTGCTGAGGCTGGCGTCTCTGCCCCTGTGGCGGCACCTGCTGAGCGTTTCTGTTCTGTGCGCCGAGGTCATTTACATTGACTCTGCGCGGCGTTATCGGGATATCCTGAGTATCCTGATTTCTTCTTCCGTTGCCGGATATGTAAATATCTCCCATTTTCCTTTACCTTCCTGTCAAAGCGTGCTCAAGTCATAAGGTGTACGCTGATACACGAAATAATTGAGCCAGTTTGAAAAAATTATATTGGCGGCACTGCGCCATTTGACTTCCGGAGTCTTCGAAGGGTCGTTGTTCGGAAAATAGTTTTCCGGAAGATCAATATCCAAGCCCTTTTCAACATCGCGGAAATATTCTTTTGCAAGCGTATCGCGGTCATATTCTGAGTGACCTGTCGAGAAGAAATTGCGGCACTCCATATCGGATATTAGATGCACACCCGATTTCTCGGAATAAGAGAGTATCTGAAGATCCTTTATCAGCGCGATGTCGCCGCGCCTGACTTCCGTATGCCTTGAATGAGGCACCCAGAATTTGTCGTCGAGTCCGCGCATGAGCGGATGAAAAGTGTCGAGCGAAACATGCTCAAAAACACCGAACATCTTTTTATCGAGCTGATACTTTTTCAGACCGTATTTATAATAGAGCGCCGCCTGAGCACCCCAGCATATGAAGAACGAGGAATAGACGTTGGTCTTGCTCCACTCAAATATGCGGCAGAGCTCGTCCCAGTAGTCGACCTGCTCGAACTCCATGTTTTCAACGGGAGCGCCGGTGACTACCATGCCGTCAAAGCGTTCGCTTTTTATATCATCAAAAGTTTTGTAGAACTTGAGCATATGCTCTTTTGAAACATTCTTTACTTCATGCGTGGCGGTCTGAAGCAGCTCTGCCTCGACCTGAATCGGCGAGTTGCTCAGCAGACGTAATATTTGCGTCTCCGTCTCGATCTTTGTCGGCATAAGATTGAGAATAAGTATTTTCAGCGGGCGTATATCCTGCGATACAGCCCGTTCCTCGGTCATAACGAAAATATTTTCATTCTCCAGCAGCTTATGTGCCGGCAAATTGCTGTCTATTTTTATAGGCATGATTTTCTTCCCTTTACCTTACATATGTGTAATAAAACGCTTGTCTTATATAATACCCCATTTGAAAAAGAAAATCAATCTAAAGGGCGTAAAAAGCGGATAGGCGACACAGGTTTATTTTGTCTTGCAATACATCCGGTTTTAATATATAATACTTTATGGTTTTTAAATAAAAATTTCAGATTATGAAATATAGATTTCAAAGGATGTTTCGATGGATTTTATAATAATGGATCTCGAATGGAACAATACATACGCCCGCAAAACCAAAGGTTTCATCAATGAGATAATAGAGATAGGTGCCGTAAAGCTTGACGAAAATCTCAATTTCAAAGACAAATTCTCCTGTCTCGTCAGACCGCAGATAGGCAAAAAGCTGCGCGGCAGCGTCAAAGAATTGACAAACATAACAAATGAAGAAGTCAGAAGCGGCGAGCCGTTCACCAAAGTTTTTTCGAGCTTTCGCCGTTGGATAGGCTCGGAGTGCGTGCTGCTCACATGGGGCGACGGAGATATCCGCGTGCTCATCGACAATTATAAATATCTGAACGGAATTGATACTATTCCGTTTCTAAGCTATTATGCCGATATGCAGGCGTATATTCAGTCTGTACTCGGAACGCCGAAATCGCGTCAGATAGGTCTCTCAACCGCGGCGCAGGAGCTTGGGATCGACGAGAGCTGCTTCTCACACCACAGAGCCTACGATGACAGTCTTCTCAGCGCTGAATGCCTGAAAAAAGTCTATTCAAAAGACGCATTCAAGCCGTATATCAGAGAGTGCAACGACGAGTTCTATGCGCGGCTTACATTCAAGGCGCACCCGATAAGCAATATTCACAGCCCGCTTATTGACAAAAGCGTTCTTGATTATAAATGCGAGATATGTTCCGGTAAATGCGAGCAGACAAAGCAGTGGTCATATTCAAACCAGTATTTCCGCAGCAAATATTACTGCCCGCACTGCGACAGAACGGTCAGAGTGGCGGTCAGATTCAAGCAGTACTATGACCGAATTGACATCAGAAAAACAGTTTCGCTTGTCGTGCCAGAGCCGGTTGACGCAGAAGAAACAGCTCAGGATAGCGAGAAATAAACCGCCGCGGCAATAATCAGAATATGCAGAATAACTTCCGCCGGAAGTCCGAGCATGAATTTTTTATGCTTGGTCTTATGACGGATTTTTTTCATTGTCAAATACATCGGTCCCGCCGCGCCGAGCAGACCGACGGTCATGAGTGTCGCCTCCGGGATACGGCGCTTCCCGCTGCCGGCAATGCGCTTGTCATAGACGGTCAGAATTATACCGACCAAAGATATGACTGCGAACCAACACACAGCCGCCAGAATAACATACTTTTTCATTATATCTTTCTCCTCACCGTGACCTGTGTTACACCTTTCGGGATAATAACAACTCCGCGCTCGCTGTCATATTCGCAGCTTGCCGATTCTATATTTCCGCGAAGCCCGATAAGATCGAGTATTGCCTCGCAAGTGCCCGCGCCGTCTCCGGTCAGAGTGAGAGTAACCGTATCATTTGATGAAACGAGCGAGAAGCCGATTTTTCTTCCGCCGTTGAGCGGATAATCACGGATAACGGTTTTTTTGCCGCTTTCTATCCATTCTGCCGGCATTCCCCTGCCGATAAGCAGGGTCGAATCGGCTTTCTGAACAATAAGAGAATCCCACAGGACTTTTGTTGCGGTGCTCTGTCCCCACATATGCGGGCACGAACCGCCGCCCGAGCCGCTTCCGCCGCTCGCCCATATACCGCCGTCCGCTTCGGGATAGCCTACACCCTCCCACCAACTGAACGGACCGCTTTGGGCGTGGTCTATCATAAACTGATATGCCTTTATGCCGCTGTCACGGTATTTTTCGCCTCTGAGCGCGGTGCTTCCGTATCCGGCATTATATGAACTGCAAAAGAAGCCGTGCGGGTATCCGCCGAAGTTGTACGGATTATCCGTTATATCCTTGCGGCACTCAAAAATATGCGCATATGTACCGTCGATTTTTTCTATCATGCCGCTTCCCTGTTTAGCGCCGAAAAGATAGCCATCCCAGCCCCAGCGACCGAACAGGAACATTGAGCCCCAGTTTGCATCGTGAGGGTCGCTGCGCTGACCGTATTCGTTCGGCTCATCCATTGATATCGGGATATAATCAAGATTATATTTGTTCGAAGTTTCGGCAAGCTTCTTTTCAACGCACGAGAGGAGCTCTATATATTCTTTCTGCGCCCACTCGCTCTCAGACTTGTTTTCAATTTTGTCGCAGATATATTTATAAGTGCAGAGACCGAACAGAGCCGACCAGTTGTCGATAGTCCAATGTCCGTTGCTGTCGATAGCGTTTGTGCGCTTCATTATTCCGTCCGAGTCCCTGTCGGATGATATTTTGTGAGTGTTTGTCTTTATCTGCTCGAAGCGTTCTTCAACGAGCTTCCTGTCGTCTGTTTTCTGGAGATAGAGCGCATACGGCCAGCTGAATTTCCATCCGGCGTCGGGATACTGGACAAACTTGAGAATTGTCTTTGAATATTCGTCAAAATATTTGAAGTCGCCTATTGTCAGCAGCGATGCCATTATACCGAGGACATCATGGTCGAACACTCTGTCATAGCCGTTCTCGCCGACATGGAGCCCGTAGCCATCCTTGACTATCATCGTATACACATATCCTGCCTTGTAGGCGTCTATAAGCTTGCTGTCGGGCAGTTCGTCTATCTTTGCAAGCGGTTCCATGCGCTCCGTCCAGTAGTCTTTCATATGTTCATAGTGCTCATCGAACCCGCCTGCAGAAGTTATTTCACTGTTCGCGGGATATGCGTATTTTTCGCCGAAGCGGTCTGCGCCGACGGCGTAATCAAGAACGACTGTTTCACCGGGTTTTACGGAATGCGGCTGTTTGTTGAGCGGGATAAGCAGTTTTGACACGCGCGGTATGCTCAAAGTTTTGCCGCTGATATTTTTGAGCGCCATTCTCGAATAGGCAATTTCAAACTTGTCATCTCCTCTCTCGAGAATATCCGCAAAGTTTTCTACGGTGCATTCAAAGCCGCCCGCGCGATATTTGCTGACAAGGCACGGCAGCCAACCTTCTTTGTTGAACCACTCGATTTTTCCGTCTATATCGGCGAGACCAAAAGTTATGAGTGTATTTTTTCTGTCGCGCAGGAGATAAGAGCCATCAATAAATGCAATCGGTGCATCCTTGTCGCCCTCCCAGCCGAATACAGAGACATAGCCCGGGTATTTGCGGCAGGCATAGCCGCTCTTGCCAATAGCGCCCTTTCTGAAAGTCAGAAAATTCTTTGTATATATTTTAAAATATGCAGACGACACCATTGCCATAAGCGGCTTTTTCTTGCTCATTATAATTCCTCCGTATTTTCTTCATATGTATATATTAATTTTAAAGCCGGCAAAAGTCAATCGCGTATAGTCCAATATAAACAAATAATTGATATTTCTGCTCGTTGATGCTATAATCAATATATAAAAGATGTCTTATTACCCGGAGCTGAAAAGATGAAAACGCTTATCGAACTTTTTGACGAATCACCGATACTCAATGTGCTCGCTTCCGTTGCATTCAAGCCCGAAAAGCTTATATTTTTCGGTGCAGACCCGTTGCAGGTCGAAGAGAGCCGCGGCGACTATAACCGCTTTTTCAAGAGCCGCGGCGAAAGCCCGGAGATAGAATATATAAGTGCCGATATGGAAAACATCGATGAGGTCAACGACACGCTCGCAAAAATAATATCCGAAAATCCTGACTGCGTTGTCGATGTTACCGGCGGCAAGGATATTGCTCTGCTCGCGGCAGGAATGGCGGCGGTGAAGCTCGGAGTGCCGCTTATCGCATACAACAGAAGAACAAAGAAATACGCAAATATAAGCAAATACGAGCACGCTATGAGAGCCAATATCTTCGGTCTGCTTGACTGCGAAGACTTTTTCAATGTCAGCGGCGGCAAGGTTATCGAAAGCGAAGATTTCAGCGAACACAGGGACGATTTCGGTGCTTTCTGGTCAAAGGTGCTTGATATTTGGAACATCTATCTTGAAAACATCGGCTCCTGGGTGCCGCATGTTCAGTTTTTGCAGAGAGTGAGTCCCGCCTGCGAACCGAACGGAAATATGCCGCTGAAAGTCCGCGCGCCCGAGCACATCAGTGTCAACGGCAAGCAGATTTTCAGAAACGACGATATACTTCGTGCGCTCGACCGCTGCGGCGGCATAACGGAATTAAAATATCACGAAAACGGCGAATGCACATTTTACTACTGCGACAAAAATTTTCGCCACTATCTGACCGATGTCGGCGCGTTTCTTGAGCTGTTTATTCATCTCTGCGCCGTCACCACGGGCAAATTCAGCAGTGTACGCTCGCGCGTCAAATATAACTGGGAATACAGCCGGATAAGGCACGACAGATCAACGATATACAGACCGGCAAGCAACGAGATAGATGTTATCGCCATAAACGGTATCGAGCCGCTGTTTATATCCTGCAAGACATGCGCACCGGATATGAAGCACATAGATGAGATATACCCGCAGGCTATGCGCATGAGCGGCGGAGAGGGGCACGCGGTTTTTGCCTGCACTCACGAGATAGATAAAGACATGCCTATATACAACAAGGCAAAAGCTCTCGGGGTCTATATCATCGACGGCGACGACATAAAGAACAGACTTGTTACAGAACGCCTTATAGAAATTGCAGAGGACAGATATATCTGGAAAGACGAGCCGGAATATAACCGCCTTATAAAATAAAAAAGAGCCGTCAAAAGACAGCTCTTTCTATCAGATTATTCTGCAAGAAGCTTTTCTGCCGCCGCAAGCTGAACGCTTGTGCAGAGCAGATCAACGGCTAACTCAAGCTCTTCAACCGGCGGGAAAGTAGGCGCAATACGGATGTTTGAATCATCGGGGTCTTTGCCGTAAGGATAGGTAGCACCCGCAGGAGTGAGCACCACACCCGCCTCTTTGCAGAGCTCGACTATGCGCTTCGCGCAGCCGTTCAGAACATTCAGGCTGATGAAATATCCGCCGTTCGGGTTAGTCCATTCGGCGATACCCTTGCCGCCGAGCTCAGTGTTGAACGCCTTGATAACAACATCAAACTTGGGCGCGATTATAGCGGCGTGCTTCTTCATGTGTGCTCTGACGCCGTCCATATTTTTAAGGAACTTTGCATGGCGCAGCTGGTTTATTTTATCATAGCCTATGGTCTGCGTCTTCATGCGGTTCTTTATCATTGCAACATTCTTGTCGGAGGCGGCAAGTGCGGCAATGCCCGCGCCGCTGAATGTGACTTTCGAGGTTGAAACGACCTCTATAACCATATCTTCAGTCGAGTTCTTCTCGCACTCAGGGAAAATATTGAGAAGCTTGTCGGGATTCTCTCTGAGGTCATGGACGATATAAGCGTTATCCCAGATTATTCTGAAATCGTTCGCGGCGGGCTTGAGAGCCGCTATACGGCGGACTGTTTCGTCGGAATATGTTGATCCGTCGGGGTTAGCGTATTTAGGCACGCAGAACATACCCTTTACGCTGCTGTCTTTTATAAGCTCTTCTACAAGCTCCATATCGGGGCCGCCCTTGACAAGCGGGACGTTTATCATCTCAATACCGAAATATTCGCAGATGCCGAAGTGTCTGTCATATCCGGGAACGGGGCATAAAAACTTTATCTTCCCCTGCTGCATCCAGGGTTTGTCGCCCGCGCCGTGAGTCATGCACTGCGCGATAAAATCAAACATGACATTGAGACTCGAGTTGCCCATGACTATGACATTCTTCTCCGCGACTTCAAGCATCTCGGAGAAAATTGCCTTGCACTCGGGGATACCGTCGAGAATTCCGTAATTTCTGCACTCAAGTCCGGTTGAAGATTTAACATCGTTTATCTTGAGCATATCCATAGAAAGGTCGAGCTGCTGGGTGCAGGGCTTGCCTCTGGACATATCAAGCTTGAGATTCTTCGCTTTGAAGCTGTTGTATTTTTCAAGGAGCTGAGAGTGGAGTTCTTCGAGCTCCTTTTTGGACATTGATTCAAAAGTCATGTTGATTCCTCCGTAAACAAAGATCTTGTATATTCTATTATATTCCGCCCGAATTTGCAAGTCAAAAAGCTACATCCTGCAAAAAATCTTTGTTTTGCCCATATATGAGCTGATTTTATGGGCGAAATTTGAGCATAACTTTTATAAGAAAGGTGATTATATGAAACAAAGGTCAACGCGTGTACTCTCTGTTCTGTTGGCGATATTCCTTTTCTGCTCTGTTCTTCTCCCCTGCTCGTTCGCGGCAACGGCGGAAGAGTGGGACGAAAACTGGGACAAGCTCAAAAATGACGCTTCGGCAGTTTCCATGTTTCCGGGAAGCGATCCGTCGAGCATGAATTTCACATGGCTCTCGCCGACCAAGGACTGCGTGGTAATGTTTGAGATTGCAACGGACAGTTCGATGAAAAACGGAAAGTTCTTAAAAGTCGAACGCACGCACACCGCCCTCTACGGATGGAAGAACGATGTGACCGCAGAAAATCTCAAGAGCAACACCACCTACTATTACAGAGTTGCCGAAAACGGCAAATGGTCGAAAACATATTCGTTCAACACAGGCAGCGACAAAGAATACAATGTTCTCTTTGTCTCCGACACGCAGATCGGCCGTTCGGGCGACAGAAAGCTCGACGAAGTCCTCAAGCATGACTCTCTCGGCTGGAACAATACGCTTGAAGCGGCGGTAAAGTATGAGCCGGATATCTCGCTCATAATCTCCGCAGGAGATCAGGTCGAAACAGGCATAACTCAAGCACAATACAACCTTTTCTATAACCCCGAGCTGATGCGCTCCATCCCGGTGGCTACAGCCATAGGCAACCACGATTTCTACTATCCGCTCTATTCAATAAGGAGCAACAATCCGAACAGATTCGACCGCGAGCTTCTTCAGTGTCCGGCGGGCAAAGGCTATTATTTCAAGCGCGGTGAAGCACTGTTCATCGTGCTTAACTCAAACAATGTGCTGACCTATGACCATGAAGAGCTGATAAAAGAAGCTATGAATTTTTATCCCGATGCCCTGTGGCGCGTGGTTGTTATGCACTACAGCATCTACAGCCGCAAGGAAGAGGATAATTTCTATCGCCCGCTGTTCTCAAAGATGTTTGACAAATATGATATCGATCTTGTATTGAGCGGGCACGACCATATATACACCCGTTCCGCACTCATGCGCGGCAACGAAAAAGTAAAAAGCGGCGGAACACTCTATATTGAAGCGAATACTGCTTCCGGCTGCAACTATGACGGTCAGCCCGACAAAACTCCGTGGTACGCAGAAAAATGTATTCAGCTTCGCACTCCGACATATGTCTTGCTGAACTTCTCCGAGGGCAAGATTTCGATAAAAGCTCTGCGAAGCGACACGAACGAAATATTCGACTCCTATGAGCTGACAAAATCTGCGCCGTCAAAAACAGAATACAAAGACAGCCTGCTTCAGAAAATATATCTCTTCTTTGCAAATAGAATTTTCGAACTTCGCGATATTATCTTCTAAAAATAGTCAAATCACCTCTCGGCATTAACGCTGAGGGGTGATTTTTCATATAATATAGCGCTTCTTCTCGGAGCAAATATACCCGCAGGAGGAAACAAAATGTTTAACAAAGCTTCCGACACGCTGTCGGATTATTACTATTTTCAGGCAGATATAAATGGAAACAGCAGCGTTCCGGATATGTCCGGCACGGCGAGATTTTATCCCTGGCTTGACGGAACAATGGTCGAAATAGAACTCACCGGTATGCCGACAAGAAACGAGCCGTTCGCGGTTCATATCCACGAGGGCGCAGTGTGCGAGCCCGAGGCATTCACAAGCGCCGGAATGCATTTGAAAAACACGGATGTCGAGCTTGAAGTATCGCCCGAGCGGCACGAGACAAATATAAAAAACACGCAGAATCATCCCGGGCATATGGGCGACCTGCCGAGCATTTTCTCGAACAACGGATATGCATATATGGCGACCTACACCGACCGCTTTATCCCCCGACAAGTAGAAGGGAGAACCGTGATAGTTCACAGTTCCCCCGACACTTTCACTTCAACCGATACATTCGGCAGCCGCATCGCCTGCGGAGTTATACGCCGAATGGAAATCAGCAAATCACTTTAATTTTCTCAGATCGTTCGCTCTTATCTCAGTGCGTCTGATCTTGCCGTTGACGGTCTTGGGAAGAGAATCGACAAACTCGATGACTCTGGGATATTTATAAGGCGCGGTCTCTTTCTTGACATAGGTCTGAAGCTCTTTTTTCAGCTCCTCAGAGCCCTCAAATCCTGGCTTGAGGACGATAGTTGCCTTGACGACATTACCTCTTATCGGATCGGGCAGACCCGTTACGGCACACTCAAGGACCGACGGATGCTCGGTAAGAACGCTTTCAATCTCGAACGGTCCTATTCTGTAGCCGGAGGACTTTATAACATCATCGGTTCTGCCGACATACCAGTAATAGCCGTCCTCGTCTTTCCACGCGGTGTCGCCGGTATGATAGAGTCCGTCGTGCCACGCCTCGGCGGTCTTCTTCTCGTCGCGGTAATAGCCCTTGAACAGGCCGAAAGGAACCTTGGGCTCGGTGTGAACAACGATCTCGCCGGTGACTCCGGGAGGTACCGGTCTGCCGTCTTCGTCAACGATATCAACATCGTAGTGAGGAACGGGCTTGCCCATCGAACCGGGCTTGGGCTCCATTCCGACGAGGTTTGCGATAAGCAGAGTGGTCTCGGTCTGGCCAAAGCCTTCCATAAGCTTTATTCCCGTCTCCTCATACCACTTGTTGAAAACATCGGGGTTGAGGGCTTCGCCTGCGATGGTGCAGTATTTCAGCGAGCTCAGATCATAGGAAGATACATCCTCCTGAAGCATAAATCTGAACATCGTGGGCGGGCAGCAGAGGCTGGTGATTTTGTACTTTTCAAGTATCGAAAGAATCTCGGATGCGTGAAACTTGTCATAGTCATAGACAAAAACGCAGCTCTCCATAAACATCTCGCCGTAAAGCTTGCCCCAGACAGCTTTGCCCCAGCCGGTATCGGCTATTGTCAGATGGACGCTGTCGGCAGTGACATCGTGCCAGTATTTGGCGGTGGTCAGATGCGCGAGGGCATATGTATGAGCGTGCATCGCCATCTTCGGGTTGCCGGTGGTGCCGGACGAGAAATAGACTATCATGGGCTCATAATATTTCGTATCAACTCTTTCAAGATGCGAATCGGCTTTTTCCATGTCGGTCATGAAGTCGTCCCAGCCGTCGCGCTTGCCGTTGACGATGATTCTCGTCTCTATAGAGGGACACTCCGGCAGAGCCTCATCGACCTGCTCAGCAATGTCGCCGTCGCCTGTGCAAATAACCGCCTTTATTGTAGCGGCGTTCGCTCTGTAGACGATATCATGTTTCTGCAGCATGAATGTTGCGGGGATAATAACCGCGCCGAGCTTGTGCAGAGCGAGAATGGTGAACCAGAACTGATAGTGACGCTTGAGGATAACCATGACCATGTCGCCCTTCTTGATGCCCTTTTCGCGCAGCATATTTGCCGTCTTGTCGCTGTAATATTTCAGGTCGCCATAAGTGAATATTCTCTCTTCGCCCGCAGGATTGCACCAGAGAAGCGCACGCTTGTCCGGTTCGGCAGCCGCGATGGCATCGACAACATCATAAGCGAAATTGAAATTTTCAGGGCATTTGAGGGTATAATCAACTACATGTCCGTTTTCATCATATACCTCATCCACAAAGTTTTTATTTAAATCAAGCATATGTTAAAAGTCCCTTCGTTGAGTTGTTGAATAATGATTTTATTTTTTCTCCGTTTTCTTGAGGATTATTGCAAGAAAAACGCAGTCCTCGCCGCCGGTCGCAATCATTCCGTGACCGTGAGCGGAATTATAAAGTACGGCATCGCCGGCATTGAGTATCTCAACATGATCCTCGAATGCTACCTTGAGGCTGCCGCTGATAATATAATCAAATTCCTGTCCCTCGTGGGTCGAGAGGGTTATGGGCTTATCCTGATCCTCATCCGAATACGGCGCGGTTACAAGGAAGGGCTCGCAATATTTGTCCTTGAAGCGATAGCCGAGGTGGGAATAGTTGAATCCCGTGCGGCGCTTCATCGGCAGTCCCTCGCCCTTGCGGACTATTGAATAGAATGAAAGTCTCGGGTTATCACCGGTCAGCAGTTCTATCATATCAACATCGAACTTCTCGGCGCATTTGTAAATAAATGTGAAAGAAAAATCGACTTCGCCATTTTCGGCGGCAATATATTCTTCCGGAGTGCAATCGAGGGCCTGAGCCATCTCTTCCACGCTGTAGCCCATGATCTCGCGCAGGTCGCGTATTCGCTGTGCGATCTCAGTGATGATAATTTCCATAATTAACTCTCCTTCTCAATAAAAACACAATATAAAAACCGCCCCAAACAAAATGTCTGGGGCGGATGTTAACCGCGGTACCACCCAAATTCAGTGCTTTTTTTACAGCACCCTCAAGCTCCAATAAGCTCTTGACTTTAACGCAGTCTTACGGAAACGCCTACTCGCTCGAAGTTTTCGGGTCTCTGCTCAGGAGTGATTCGATTACCCGGTTCATACATCCGTTTTCACCAACCACGGACTCTCTGCGGTACTTATCCGGAATCTTTCTCCGTCATCGCCTTTATGGGCAAGATTCAGTTTTTACAAAGTATATAACCGAAACGTCGGGTTGTCAATAGTTTTTCTGAATTTATTTTTCAAACATCGTTCCGCCATGCGAATCAATGCCGACTGTCAGCGGAAAATCTTTTAACTTCAGATGCTTGATGCTCTCGCATCCGAGATCAAAGAACGCTATCTCCTCGCATTTTGTTATGCACTTTGAAGCAAGCGCACCCGCGCCGCCTATCGCGCAGAGATATACGGCATTGTTGCGCTTTATCGCCTCGATAACCGATTCACTCCTGCCGCCCTTTCCTATCATGCAGCAAAGTCCCTCGTCGAGAAGTCTCGGCGCATAGACATCCATGCGGCTCGAAGTAGTCGGACCGCAGCTACCTATAACATCACCGGGCTTCGTCGGCGTAGGTCCGGCATAATAAATTGCCGCGTCTTTCAAATCAAATGGAAGTTCTTCGCCGCTGTCCAGCAATGCGCATATGCGCTTATGCGCCGCATCACGCGATGTATAGACAGTGCCGGAAAGCAGCACTCTGTCCCCTGCGCGAAGTCTGCCGCAATATTTGCGGAGTTCACTTGTGTCTATCTTATATTCAGCCATCAGTCTTCTCCGAGAAATTTTTTTGTCAGCTCCGATATTTCTTCGGCATCATCAGCTTTAATGGGCTCGTCAGAAGTATTTTCTTCGCTATGTATATCTTCGGTCACATTTTTTGAGTCTTCATCGGGCGCAGTAAATTTCAGATCCAGTCCGCCGCTTGCATTGAGGACATTAACAAGATTATTTATCTCTTCATCGGATATCTCTATCTCGGGCTCTGTCGGATCTCCGAAATCTTCATCGGTAAGCTTCGGCAGTTTGACCTCGCCGTTTTCGCCGAAGGTGAACTGATGCTCGTCTATTTCTTCATCCTGAACATCAAGTTTATCGGCAACGCTGTTGAGATTGCTTGAGAGCGAATTTATCTTCGAAACGAGAGACGCGACGACAACACCGAAGTTATCGGACATCTGCGAAATATCCTCGCCTATCTCGTCAACTCCGCTTGCCGCCTCTTCGATAGTCTGCCTGGTCTGATTCGAAATGCCCTTTGCGGACGCCTTGGCGCTGCGGATTATCTTATCGGAATAGAGCAGTGCGTCAAGCACAAGGGCGCCTATCTGCCCCTCCACATCCTTTGCGCGCTCGCAGCCGACCTCAACGCTGTTGAGCTTCTCATTGAGGGAATTGACTTCGTCTTCAAGGGCGAATATCTTTTTTGCATATTCCTCACTCAGCGCAAAATATTCCTCGGCACGAGTCTGCTGTTCCGAAAGAAGAGTTTCAAGCTCTCTCGTTCGCTTTGAAGCCGCCGCAGCAGTTTCTTCTGTCTCCTTGAGCTTTTTCTGCGTATCTGTAAGCTGAGTCTGCTGAGCACGAATATATTCAAGGACGTCTTCTTTGTTGAAGCCGCCGAAAGTCATCGTTTTGAAAAGCACATCTTTTGCCATGCTTTTATCCCTCGTTTCTTTTAATAAGCGATAATATTATACGCGTCACTGTCGATTATGGCAAGCTTATTTTTAGAATAAATACATAAATCTCCGCCGCTGCGTATAAAGGATATACCCTTGTCGGAGTATTTCATGTTTTTGAGCTCTACTTTTTCTGCTACAAGCGAGGTCTTTTTGCCGTCGTATAAGTAAAGATCGGCTATCTCCCCGTCCGAAGAAGATACGAAATTCTTTACTATAAGAACGCTTCCGTAGGGAAGTTCGGCAAAAGACGCGACATCGCCGTCAATCTTCTCTTTTTCCGTCGAATATTTATACAAATCGCAGAGCGAAGACCCGGTAACGCTGCGCCGGTACCACACATCTGCGCCGATGATATTGCAAGCCTTTATGCTTGTATCAAGCATTTCGGCAGCAGATACAACGCCGTTTGTAACCGTGTGCCTGAACAGCGAGAATGTGTCGTTTGAAGCATCAAACGATTTGACAAAAAGCTTGTCCCCGGAGATTATAAACTCCGCTTTCTTGCCGTTATACGCATCGAGCTTCACCGGCTGGGTTGAATGTGTGTCCGCATATAAGTATCCGGTTTTCTTGATGCAGGCTTTGACCGCCGACACAGCAGTTTCAACAACCGATTCAACCGATGATGAACCAAGCTGCGAATCAAGATCGGACATTCTGACGGTGCTGTCGGAAAGCTCGGTCATATAGAACACCGCGGCGGGTTCTCCGGAAGCGGACACTGCAAATACTTCATCGGGAACAACATTCTCCGCGATTTTCTTTGAACCGTCGGCAGTTCTGGCATAGAGATTATAGCCCTGCGTGAAAGAATCGTCCTTTATCTGTTCGTCAAGAGCCTGACGGATTTTGTCGCGCGAAACCTTGCGGTTATATTTGCTCATATCAAGCTGATATTGAATACTGAAGCCGAAGATGAATGTGTAATCATTGCGGTTCGGCTCTTTTATGAGCTCATCATCCTGCGCCATATCGTCGTCAATAATATCGCGCCAGCCGGCAGGCGACTCTTTTTTGACAAAATAATAGAGATTGCCGCCGGGCGAATACGAATCATATAAAACGGAGCTAACCATAGTAGCTATCTGAACCGGATTTTTTCCCGAAGAGACGGAGAAGAGCTCCGCTTCTCCCTCATTATAAGACTCGGTTTCAAAGAGAATCTCGCAATTTTCGCCGTTATCATAAAAATGAATATTAGCGGCGTTTTTGACAAGCTCGCGGCCGCCGTCCAAAGATGAATAAACATACAGCGACTGTGAATTGGGAAGCTGCTTGAGATAATAAATCGAATCTCCGTTTTCCGGCAGGAACAGCTCTTTTATTGCAAAATCAATGTCTGATTTTTTGTTCTTCTTTATATCATATGCAGTTGTCATAACGGAGAGGTTGTCCTGATTCTGCTTCGAATAATACAGAGTTCCGTTATTATATCTGAACTCTTTTTCAACGCCGTAGTCTAAAAGCTTTGCACCTTTTTTGGCGTTTGACGAATTCTTGATACTACACAGATAGAGGTCATACTTACGGCTGACCTTCGCCGATGCGGTGGTATAGATAAGATACTCGCCGTCCGAAGTAAGCAAGACCGACGAATCGTCCGATATCGTCAGCTTGTGCTTCTTGCCATAGGCGGAAAGATAAGTTCCGCCGTCGGTTGACTTATATACAATTGCCTGAGAGTCCGCAACGGGTATCTTATTTTTGCCCGACATCAGAAAAATTAACGCAGCCGTAGCTGCCGCCGCGAACACAACAATGATCGCGGCAGCGACTGCGACTGTACTCTTTTTGAATCTGCTTTTAGCCATTTGAAAACCTTTCGGTCTGTTTTCAGCGGGCAGCCTTGAGCTCAAGCGCCTGCTTTGCTTTTTTGACTATGTTCTCCGCATCAAGACCATAGATATGGAGAAGCTCGACCGCCGGACCGGAGCGTCCGAAAACATCCTCTACGCCGACCTTCACGACCGGTACGGGTATAGTTTCGCAGACAACTTCGCTGACTGCTCCGCCAAGTCCGCCGATAACGGAATGTTCTTCTGCGGTAACAATAGCGCCGGTGTCTCTTGCGGCGTCAACTATCGCCTGTCTGTCAATAGGCTTTATTGTATGCATATTAATGACTCTTGCAGAAATGCCCTCTTTTTCGAGCATCTCTCTTGCCATAACAGCCTCGTTCACCATAAGACCGGTTGCGATTATAGTCACATCTTTACCGTCTGCGAGCTGAACCGACTTGCCTATTTCAAACTTATAGTTATCGGGATCGTTGAATCTCGGCACTGCAAGGCGGCCAAAACGAAGATATACAGGTCCTTCATACTCAGCGGCAGCAAATACAGCTGCTCTTGCTTCGACATCATCGGCGGGATTGATTATAACCATACCGGGTATGGTACGCATGAGAGCTATATCCTCGCAGCACTGATGGCTCGCGCCGTCCTCACCGACGGATATACCCGCATGGGTAGCGCCTATTTTGACATTGAGATGCGGATAGCCGATTGTGTTTCTTATCTGTTCAAAAGCACGACCCGCGGCAAACATTGCAAACGAGCTTGCAAATACGGTGTAGCCGATGGTCGAGAGTCCGCCGGCGACGCCTATCATGTTGCCCTCTGCGATACCGGAATCAAAAAATCTGTCCGGATACGCCTTTTTGAACATAGCTGTTTTTGTCGCCTCTGCAAGGTCTGCATCGAGAACGACGAGCTTATCATTTATGGCACCGAGCTCTACGAGCGCTTTGCCGTAACCGTCACGCGTTGCCGCTTTTATAATATCTGCCATAGCACGACATTCCTTTCACTGAAATTAGTTGGCTTCAAGGCTTGTGAGAGTCGCGTTGAGCTCCTCCATAGCCTCTTTGTACTGCTCTTCGTTCGGAGCTTTGCCGTGCCATGAGCACTGATTCTCCATGAAGGAAACGCCCTTGCCCTTGACACTCTTGGCGATTATCGCGGTGGGCTTGCCCTTGAATTCGATAGCCGCATTGAACGCCGCATCCATCTCATCGAAGCTGTCCGCATATATCTCAAGAACATTCCAGCCGAAAGCCTTGAACTTCTCGGCTATCGGATAAGGCGAATTGACCTCTGCGATCGTTCCGTCTATCTGAAGGTTGTTGTTGTCGACAACAGCAACGAGATTATCGAGTCCCTTGGCGCAGGCATACATTGCAGCCTCCCAGACCTGACCCTCCTGAATTTCGCCGTCGCCGAGGATAGCATAAACTCTGAAGTTCTTGCCCGAAAGCTTTGCACCCAGTGCCATACCGACAGCCACGGATATTCCCTGACCGAGCGAACCGGTGCTTGCGTCAACGCCGGGAACGGTTCTCATGTTCGGGTGACCCTGGAGTCTCGAATCGCTCTTTCTGAGAGTCTTTAGCTCCTCAACAGGGAAATATCCTCTTTGAGCGAGCACGGAATAATAAGCAGGCGCGGCATGACCTTTTGACATAACGAGCCTGTCCCTGTCTTCCCACCGCGGATTCTTGGGGTCGATGTTGAGCCGATGGAAATAGAGGTAAGTGAGGATATCGGCTATTGAAAGCGAGCCGCCCGGATGACCGGACTTTGCGTTGTAAACGCCCTCAATCGCGCCCATTCTTACCTTACAAGCTTTAATCTTCAACTGTTTGCTGACAATTGTGTCCACAACAGCCACCTCCTGTAATACCGTATTTATTGGCAATTATTTTCAATATATTCAAGAAAATCGGCAACGGCACCGTGATTGCAATGACATGCAACAAATGTTGCAACATTTTTCATCGCCTGCGGAGCCTGCCCGCAGACTGCCGGAACGCCGACGCTCTTTATCATATCATAGTCGTTGAAATAGTCTCCGATAGCACCCGTATGCTCATGCGGAATACCGAGCATATCTGCTATTTCAAGCACCGCGGTGCCCTTATTTGTGCCTTCAAGGAGCATCTCATAGCTCGCTACCGAGGACGACATATATGTAACGCCCGAATGGTCTATAGAATTGAGATACTTAACCATCCGCGAAACCATCGGCGGAAGACCCATAAATATGACCTTGCCCCAATTGCTCTTCGGGACATCTTCGAATTTTCTGAAGCTCTGGTGCGGTATTCCGTCCGCCAGCGACATCGCGCCGCTGAAAACTCCGGGATTCAGAATAAATATCTCTCTATCGGTGCATATCTCAATCTGAATCAGCGGAAAGCGCTCATTCACTCGTCTTACTATATCTATGCCACGTTCGTCAATTGAATGAAACGAAAGCATTTTTTCGTGCTCGTAGTCATAGATTCCCGCGCCGTTTAAGATAACTGCGGGCGTGGATTTTATCGGCAGACGCTCATAGTGCTTTCTGAGCGAAGATATATTTCTTCCGGAAGCAAGAGTAAAATTGCCTCCGAGATCTTCAACAAAATGTGTAATGGCTTTGAGATTCCGTTCGGGCAGCATTCTGAGTTTTGTATTCAGAGTGCCGTCAACATCGGAAACTATCAGCCAATCGGAAAAATCTGTTTTCATATCTCTCACTTTCTGATTTTTCTTAAAAAGTTATCGAAATATTCAGGCAGCTCAGACGAAAGCTCAATTCTCTCCCCCGTCACGGGATGGTCAAAACCGAGAAGCCTTGCGTGAAGGCACTGACCGCCGAGCTCCGTTATGACATTTTTCGGACCATAGACGGCATCTCCTGCCACCGGGTGACCTATATATGCCATGTGGACTCTTATCTGATGAGTTCTACCCGTTTCAAGGCGCAGCCTTACAAATGTAAACTTTTCAAATTCTTCTACTGTGTAATAATGTGTGACTGCAGGACGGGAATTTTTATCCGTCACTGCCATTTTCTTTCTGTCGTTAGGGTTTCTGCCTATCGGCGCGTCTATTATGCCCTCGGGCTCCCGCAGTTTTCCGTAGACAACCGCCGCATATTCGCGCGTCAGGCTGTGTTCCTTAATCTGATGGGCAAGCGACGCATGAGCCATATCATTTTTGGCAACAAGCAAAAGACCGCTCGTATCCTTGTCTATCCTATGGACTATACCCGGACGCAGAACGCCGTTTATCCCCGAAAGACTGTTTCCGCAATGATACAAAAGCGCATTGACGAGCGTTCCGCTTCTGTTGCCGGGCGCGGGATGGACAACCATTCCCTTAGGCTTGTTGACAACGAGCATACAGTCATCTTCATATCTTATATCGAGCGGAATATTTTCCGGCTGCGCCGTATCGTCCTGAGCAGGCTCGATGTAAACAGACACTTCATCGTCTGCTTTCGGCTTGAAGCTCTTGCCGACAATTTTACCGTTGACGGTTATACAGTCGTTTTCAGCCATATGCTGGATGCGCGAACGGGAAAGTTCCGGAAAAGCATCGGCGACCGTGCGGTCTATGCGCTGATCGGCTGTTTCGGAATCAACCGAAAAGCTCAGCGAATAACCGCCCGGCAAAAGCTCAGACATTTTTTTCATCTCCGCCGTTTTCGGCTTTCTTGTCGTCATCGGACAGATATTTTTTGTTCTCTCTTATCAAATCATATACCGTCTTGATAATAAGCAGCGCAGCTCCGACGGTAACACAGCAATCGGCAAAGTTGAAAACCGCAAAATTGACAAATGTAGGCTCGATATAATCGACAACAAAACCTCTTGCTACGCGGTCAACAAAGTTGCCTGCTCCGCCGGCTATTACAACGGCAACGCACCAGTAAATAAAGCCGGGCTTTATTTTTTTAGTCATGAGCAGGAAAATGAACATGACTATAACAACAGCCGTAAAAATCGTCAGAAAAACCGTCTGATTCTGCATCGAACTGAACGCCGCGCCGGTGTTTTCGACGTAGCGTATACGGATAAGACCGAAGAGAATATCCATGCTGCCGCCCGCCGCAAAGCGATTGACAACAGCAATTTTTATGACCTGGTCAATCGCCACAAGCGCGGCAATCACCAGAAGAGTTATTGCTTGAATCATAAAAACCTCAAAACTTATTTTTTGAAAAAGCCTCTGAAACGCGAATGATGAGTATGGCTGTCATTATCATCCTCATCGTCATCATCGTCATTCAGAAAAGCGTCGACATTAGCAGGGGTCTCCATATCTTCATCCGTGTCGGTAGCCTCAATTTCATCGGGAGTGATATGGTGCTTAATCGCATGGACATTTATCACGAAACCGTTCTCGGCGGTATCGTCATCCGAATCGTCGGAATCCGACGCGGGTTCTTCTGCCGCAGCCATGGGATCATATGTATCGTCGGTTTCGAAGGACTGCTTGAGTATATCATTGGCCACTATCTCATCCGGAGTCGCCGTCTCTTCGCTGAACTCGGGCTCGTTGGCAAATGCGGTAATCAGTTCATCGGTATCGGAATCTTTTGCATCCGATTCAACAGCTTCTGCCGGAGCTTCATCTTTTTCAGACTCTTCGGACTCAACTTCTTCGGATTTTTCAGGTTCATCAATGACAATATCATTATCTGCATCTGCATCATCTTCAACGGGAGCTGAATTTCCGGAGACATACTCGTCGGTATTTATCGTCGGTATTATCGGCATATCCTGCTTTTGAGGAAGAGAAGAGACAAGATTGATATGCTTTTGATAAGCGTCAAGAATAAAATTGCGGAACGCTGAAACTTCGCTCTCAAGCTTCTCGAGTGTAGCGGAATTCACGCGGATATCCGTATTTATTCTGTCGAGCTCAAGCTGTGCATTCTTCTTGGCACTTTCGATTATTTCGTTAGCCTTTGCCTCCGCATTGCTTATCATAGCAGAAGCGGTGCGCTCCGCAGAAGTTATACGCTCGGTGGCGTTGCGCTTGGATTCCTCTGTAAGCTGAGAAGCCTTTACAGACGCAGCGGTCTCCAAAACATCGGCTCTGTTCTGTGCCGATGCAACCAGCTCCTGCGCTTTCTTTTCTGCAGAGTCAAGCTGTTCCTGCGCGCTCTGCTGAGAATCACGCTGAATCTTGTCCGCCATGCGTTCTGCTGTAAGCAGGGCGCGTCTGATATTGTCCTCGTCCTTCTTATACTGCGAAACTCTCTCGGCAAGAAGGCTTATTTTATTCACGAGATCTCCGTTCTCTCTGAACACCTGCTCATAAGATGCGGATACTTCTCTCAAGAACGCATCAACATCGCTGGCTTCATAAGTCCCGCGACCCGCTGAAATAAAACGATGCGATCTGATCTGTTCGGGTTTAAGCATTATCTACACCTCTTAAATGGGAAATAAATATCAATCAAAATAGCCTTCGCTCATGCTCTCGATATCCTCGAGCACATCACCTGAAAGCGGAACGCTGTCGGGGGTGATGATATAAGCCTTGCCGGCAACTTTCTTGATATCTCCGGAATTTGCATATGCAACACCGGAAAGGAAATCGATAATGCGTCTTGAATCATCTGCGGGGCAGGTCTCAAGATTAAGAATAACTATTCTCTTCTCGTTGAGCACATCCGCAACGCTCTGCACGTCAAGATATCTGTCAAGCTTCTTGAGCACAACAGGAGTGCGGCTCGAAGAGCGCAGATCAACTATATTGGGCGTCGAAGAGATCGACGACGGTCTCGAAGAAGCGCTGAAATCGCTGAACGACTTAGAGGACTCTGTGCTGTCGGACGAATAAGTGTCGTCTGCCGAGTCATCGTAAACGTTTTCGATATCCTCGTCGATAGTGTCCTCGTCAGAATTGTCAATGAAGTTTTTTACCTTGTCAAAGATTCCCATGATATTTTCCTCCCGTATTTATAAAGAAATCAATATTGCCTGTCTCCGAATATCGCCGAGCCTATACGCACAAGCGTTGAGCCCGCCGCTATTGCCTCTTTGAAATCGCCGGACATACCCATAGAGAGAATGTCCATATCTATATTATCCATTTTTTTGGCGCCGATGTCAATAAACAGTTTGTGCATATTATCAAAAACGCACTGATTTTTCACAGAATCTTTAAAATTTGGCGCCACTGTCATCATACCTTTGACTTTGACAAACCGAAGTTCCGATATTTTTCCGAGCTGATCCGCAACTTCGTCTGCGGAATATCCGAATTTGTTTTCATCCTCACCGATGTTGACTTCGAGCAATATATCAGTCGTTATCCCCTGCTCTCCCGAGCGGCGGCTTATCTGCTGAGCGGTCTCGAACGAATCAACGCTCTGAATCATGTCGACCTGACCGACTATCTTTTTTATCTTATTGCTCTGAAGATGACCGATGAGATGGAGCTTGCAGTGCTCAAGATTAAGTTCAGGGCGCTTGAGCAGGACTTCCTGAACCTTGTTTTCGCCGATGAGATCGACTCCGCAGGCAATAGCATGATTTATAAGCTCGACAGAAACAGTCTTTGTCACCGCCATGAGCTTCACTTCCCGCGGGTCTCTGCCGCTCTTCAACGCGGTTTCAGCTATCTCGTCGCGAACCTTTTTCAGGTTGTCCTCAAGGAGCCTCAGACGCGCATCAGTAACTGATAAGTTTTCCATCTTTAAGATCCTTTCCTTCCAATATTACCGCATCGTAAATTTTCAGATACGGCACTTTATTTTCATCGTATGTATCCTCTTTTATCATCTTTGAGACTACATAGTCATCGCCTGTATATATTACATCGAGCTTCTTGAAGCGGACGATATTGCCGGTAAGCACATACACGCCCTGAACTCCGTTGACAACTCTGACTGCGGACTTGTTTATTCTTATTCCGTCGGTCTCGTTTATCACTATTTCGACATCTTCCGTTCTCAGACGCGCTATGTCCGAATCCATTATCTTCGATGAAAGAATCAGGACGGTCTCATCTGTGTTTATCGGACCTCTGTAATAAACCGTGGCATTTATGCCGTCACGCGACATATTGTCGCATCTGAGCGTAACGCTGTCTCCGTCATTGAGCTTCGTGGCGTCGGACTTGTTGACTATGCCGACAAAGTACCATGTATATCCGCGGATAAGCTTGCCCTTTATATTAGCAGACACTGCGGCAGGAGAAGCGGACAGTGCCGCCTTTATTTTATCGCTGCTGAGATTTTTGATATCCGAAAAGCTCAGCGTATTCTCATATCCGTCTGCAGACGAGACATAATAGCCGGTATCGTCAGCCTTGAGATAATCGACAGTTCCGACTTTCGCCGAAAGAGAAGCTATTTCAGATTTGAGCGAGGCTATCTTCTCCGAAAAATCTATATTGCCGTTTATAAGTATCTGCTTTGCGGTCATCTTGTCGCTGAAGTTTTCCGCACTGCCTTCAAGTGCCGAGATTTTATCCGACCGCACATCGTCGAGCATTTCATAAAAATACGAATCCGCCTGAAGATTTATCTTTGATATGTCAAGCTCGGTAAGATTCTGTTGATTATTTAAGTTTTCGTACCGTTCAAGCTCGTTTTTGAGATTTTCGAGGTCGACATATGCGGAAGCCGAATCGGCTTTGTCGAACTGCGCCGCAATAGCCTGTCCGCCCGCGACGCGCTCGCCGTCCTGCAAAAGTGGAACATAGGTAAGCGAAGAAGAGCCGTTTATAAGCGACTCATCGCGCACGGCAAACATCTTGACGGTTATGCTGTTTCGGTATGTTGTAGCGGCAGCAGGTTGGGTTTTCACATTTGAAGAGTTGAAGTTGCCTATCTCATAGCATAACACTACCACAGCCAGAAGCGCAGCAACGGCAGCGACTATTTTTCTTACGCCTTTTTTGCTCACTTTAACTTTCTTCATTCTGTAATCCCCCTCTCTATTATTTTAACCGCCGTCTTGAGCAGTTCTTCATACGACATCTCGTCTATATACAGATGAGTTATTCTCTCGTCGCGTCTGAACCATGTCAGTTGGCGTTTGGCGTAGCGGCGCGTGGAGCGCTTGAGATTATCTATTGCATCATCGAGTGATATTTCTCCGCTGAAATATGGCTGCAGCTCTTTATAGCCGATAGCCTGTCCTGATGTTTTACCAAGCTCGCCGGAGAGGAAACGTCTCGCCTCTTCGATAAGACCGTTTTCGATCATTATATCGACTCTGCGGTCGATTCTGTCATATAAAAACTGTCTGTCGTGCACATCGAGACATATCGCCGTGCAGTCATATTTAGGCTCGGCAAGCCTTGACCTGCGCTGCTGTTCGCTCATTGTTACTCCAGTCTTATAATAGACCTCGAGTGCTCTTATAATTCGTCCGCGATTGTTGAGATGGAGCTGCGCGGCGGTTTCCGGGTCGATAGCTGCAAGCTCCTTGTGGAGCGTTTCAATGCCTTCACTCTCCGCGCGGCGCTCAAGCTCGCTACGTATTGAAACATCGTCGTCCTCGTCGGCAAATGAAATATTGTCAATAAGTGAAGAATAGTAGAGTCCTGTTCCGCCGACGAGCACGGGGAGCTTACCCTTGCCGGATATATCGTCTATGCACTTTCCTGCTTCCGCACAGTAAGCGGCGACGCTGTACTTTTCACCGGGCTCAAGAAAATCGAGCATATGGTGCGGTATCCCGCACATTTCCTGAACCGTCGGTTTGGCTGTGGCGATATCCATATATTTATATATCTGCATCGAATCGCAGGAAACAGCTTCGCCGTTGAGTGCGCGGCAGATATCCACCGCGAGCTTTGTCTTGCCCGACGCCGTCGGGCCAACGACAGCGGCTATTTTTATTTTCTTACGCTCGTCCAAAGTTCTTCTCCAATTCACGCCTGGTTATCTCGATCATGACGGGTCTGCCGTGCGGACAGTATCTTATCTCGGGGCTCGCGAACAGACGCTTTATAAACAGCTCGCGTTCGTATTCGGTAGTGTACATTCCGCCTTTTATCGCCGCCTTGCACGCCATGAGGCTGAACAGCCACTCTTTCTTTTCGGATATGAGCTTCTGCCTGTTTTCAACAAGATATCCGGCAAGCTCTGCGACAACATCGGGAACTTCATCGGCAGATATCTCCATCGGGCACTCACGGACTATAACAACGGAATATCCGAAATCTTCAACCGCAAATCCCGCTTGCATGAGCATATCGAGATTATCGAGCACCGCGGAATATTCCTCTTTGCTGAGCGTTACGGTTATCGGGGTCAAAAGCATCTGAGTAGAACGCTTGGTGTCATTTTTAACAAGCTCGTTAAACAACATTCTCTCATGTGCAGCGTGCTTGTCAACAAGAAAGATACTCTCCCCCTGCTGAACGATTATATATGTTCTGAACGCCTCGCCGATAACGATTACGGGAAGTTCTTCGGGTTTGTCTCCAATTTTATCTTCAGTTATTGTATCAACTGTCTGAACTGCTTCCTCTATTTTTTCTTTCGGAGCCGCAGCAGGTTCATCTATCGGTTCGGGTTCGGTGCGCACTTCCGGCTCAATGACAGCAGTCTTCTCTTTCTTCGCCCTCTGTGCATCGAGAAAATGCTGAATGGTCGACGGCTCTGTATCTGCCGTTTCAGGTTTTTTATCGGGACTTGCAACAGATACAATATCCTCGCGCGGTGCGGGTGCAGACTGCTGCAGATAGCTGTATCTCGGCTTTTCCGTCTGCTGCGCCGAACGGTATTCGGAAGATGACATACGGTTCCAGAAATCAGGCTGCTTTTCCGGCAGTCTCATCTGCTCAGTCTTTGGACGGGCAGGCTCGAAGAGCTCCGCCTGCGGTGTCCTCGGAATAGATACTTTCGGCGCTTCATCTCTGCGTTCGAGTGCATTTTTTGCGGCATAATATATCGCGCTGAAAACAGTGCGCTCGTTTGCAAAGCGGACTTCCGTCTTTGCGGGATGGACATTTACATCGACAAGTCCGGGCGCTGTTGTTATGTTGAGCACGCAGTACGGGAACTTGCCGACCATTATTGAGTTTTTATATGCCTCGCTCAGCGCCGCCGAGGCCGTACCCGACTTCACAAGTCTGCCGTTGACAAAGAAGAACTGCATATTTCGGTTCGGACGCGATTTTGTCGGCTTTGAGATGAGTCCGCTTATCTGCACAGATTCAAAGCTGTAATCGGCTTCAATAAGTCCGTTTGAAAAATCCTTGCCGAATATCTCATATGCCGTGGTTTTGAGATCTCCGCTGCCGGAGGTGAACAGTGTATTCTTGCCCTCTCTTATAAATCTTATCGAAACATCCGGGTTTGAGAGCGCAATTTTATCAACTATGCTCGCGACCGCGTTAGCCTCGGACACATCTTTTTTGAGGAACTTCATTCTCGCGGGAGTGTTGAAGAAAAGATCACGGACAACTATTGTCGTACCGAGCGGGCATCCTGCATCATCGACAAGCGTCTCTTCGCCCGCACTGATGCAATAGCGCGTTCCGGTCTCTTCTTCGGGCGTTCTTGTGAGCACTTCGACATTTGAAACCGCGGCTATAGACGCGAGCGCTTCGCCTCTGAATCCGAGAGTACCTATGGCATAGAGATCGTCGCGCGTGCTTATCTTGCTTGTGGCGTGGCTGATAAACGCTGTATGTATATCATCACGGCTTATTCCGCATCCGTTATCGGTTACGCGGATATAAGTTATTCCGCCGTTTTTTATTTCAACCGTGACCGAAGAAGAGCCCGCATCTATTGCGTTCTCCATAAGCTCTTTTATAACAGACGCGGGTCTTTCGACAACTTCGCCCGCGGCAATAAGCTCCGCTATTTCTTTTGGCAGGACTTTTATCTTCGGCATGGTTTCCTCCTGTTATATTTCTTTTGCGCTCTTTGTCAGCTCATAGAGCACGCCCATTGCCTCTATCGGCGTCAGCGTGTTGACATCGAGTACTTTAAGTTTTTCGACTATCTCATTTGAACTGTTTTGACCGAACGAAATCTGCCCGGCGTCGGGTTTAACAGCTGTGCTCGGTTCACGGTCGCGAACGAGCACGAGTCCGCTCTCTTCGAGTTCTTTGAGAACTTTTTTCGCCCTCTCAACGACCGGCTTCGGAACTCCGGCGAGCTTCGCGACCTCGATTCCGTAGCTTCCGTCCGCTCCGCCGCGCACTATGCGGCGCAGGAAGGTTATATCATCGCCGCGTTTTTTGACGGCTATATTGTAGTTCTTGACACCGTCTATCTGACCCTCGAGATCAGTCAGCTCATGATAATGTGTTGCGAAAAGGGTCTTTGCACCGATGCGCTTTTTGTCCGCAGCATATTCGAGCACGGCTCGCGCAATACTCATGCCGTCGAAAGTGGAAGTACCTCTTCCTATCTCATCAAAGATTATAAGGCTTCTCGAAGTTGCGTTATTGAGTATCGATGCAACCTCGCTCATCTCGACCATAAACGTCGACTGTCCGGCTGAAAGGTCGTCGGATGCACCGATTCGAGTAAACACGCTGTCAACTATTCCGAGCTCCGCGCTCGCGGCGGGAACAAAGCTTCCTGCCTGCGCCATGACGCAGACGAGTGCGACCTGACGCATATAGGTGGACTTACCTGCCATATTGGGACCGGTTATTATCGCACAACGGTCGTCGGCACAGTCGAGAATAGTATCATTCGGAACGAACGGTTCGCCGTTGAGCATTTTTTCAACAACGGGATGGCGTCCTTCGTTTATCTTTATAACCGGCTCTGCGGACATCTGAGGGCAGACATAGTTATTTTCGAGCGCAGCCTGAGCAAATGAACAGAGGACATCGAGCTGTGCCACTGCCGCAGCGGTACGCTGAACTCTGGCAAGCTCTGCGCCGGTGCGTTTTCTGATATCGTCGAAAATCTCGTATTCGAGCTTGACTATTCTGTCCTGTGCTCCGAGAACTTTTGCCTCAAGATCCTTTAACTCCTGAGTAATGAATCTCTCGCAATTTGCAAGAGTCTGTTTTCTTATATATTCATCGGGTACAAGCTCTTTGTAAGCGTTGGGCACTTCTATGTAGTAGCCAAATACCCTGTTATATCCTATTTTAAGTTTCGCTATTCCGGTCTTTTCCTGCTCCTGCTGCTGAATGGCAGCGATATAATCTTTGCCGTTTAAAACTATATCGCGCAGGGAATCAAGCTCCGGATGGAAGCCGTCCTTTATCATGCCGCCCTCGCGAACGGAAAACGGCGGCTCTTCAACTATCGCGGCATCTATCAACTCATAGATATCGGAAAGCGTGTCCATATTTTCGGCACACTCCTGCATCAGTGAGGAAGAAAGCGCCGAGACTTTTTCCTTAAGCTCCGGCAAGCACGACGCCGCGAGCGCAAGCGCACGCAGATCCTTTGCACCGGCAGTGCCGAACGATATTCTTGTTATAAGGCGCTCGAGGTCATGTATGCCCGACATACTTTCGCTGAGCTCCTGCCTCGCCATAGGCTGAGAGACAAGCTCTGCCACGGCGTTATGGCGCTTTGTTATGCGCGCCATGCTGAGCAGCGGGCGTTCGAGCCACGCGCGGATCATTCGCTTGCCCATCGGCGTGCGGGTTTTATCGAGCACCCAGAGCAGAGAGCCGCGTTTTTCGCGGTTTCTGAGAGTCTCGACTATTTCGAGGTTGCGCAAAGCCGCAACATCGAGGCGCATGAAATTGAGTTCCGAATAGAACGATATCGAAGATATGTTTTCAAGATCGTTGCGCTGAACTTCGGTGAGATATTTGAGCGCCGCTCCGAGTGCCGGAACCGCCGCGCCCGTCTCGTTGAGTTCAAGCTCGGAGAGACTGTCTTTTTTGAAATGTCTGAGTATTATTTCGGCACTTGACTGCGGGTCGAAATAATCGTCGCTGAGCTCCTGTGCAAGGGCTTCGGTCTTGTTTGAAATGAACGAGAACACCTTGGTAAGAGAGGAAGATGCGGAGTTGAAAACTATCTCGCTGGGCATAAATCTGCCTATCTCGTTGATTATCTTATCGGGAAGCGCGGGAGCGGCAAGCTCGGTCAGGTTGACGGAACCCGTCGAGACATCTATAAAGCAGACACCCGCCGACTCACCAGCAAAATACACGCTCGCGAGGAAATTGTTTCTGCCCTCGTTGAGCATACTGTTTTCAATGACCGTACCGGGGGTCAGAACTCTGACGACTTCGCGCTTGACAAGACCCTTTGCAAGTGCGGGATCCTCCATCTGCTCGCATATGGCGACTTTGTAACCCTTTGCAACAAGGCGCGCCATGTAGCTGTCCGCGCTGTGAAACGGCACTCCGCACATCGGGGCGCGCTCCTCCTGCCCGCAGGCTCTGCCTGTCAGCACAAGTTCGAGTTCGCGCGACGCAGTTACCGCATCGTCAAAGAACATCTCATAGAAATCACCGAGTCTGAACATCAGTATCGTATCGGGATATTTCTTTTTGGTTTCAAAATACTGTTTCATCATCGGAGAAAGCTCTGCCATTCCGATACCGTCCTCTCAGCGGCTGTGCCGCAAAATAAAAAGCTTTCAGCTCCGCGGGAGTTGCCCGCGGAGCAGGATATGCAATAATCAGCAGCCCGAGCAGCCGGAGCAGTCTCCGCCGCAGTGATGGTGCTCTTCTTCAGGCTCGCAGGTTGCGGGATCTTCGCCCTGGATGCAAAGAGCGAGGATGCCGGTGATATAATGCATCATTTCATCTATCTCGGCTCTTGCAACTTCGTAGTCGCGCATATGCTCGTTCTCCATGACCTTCTTGTAGAGATCGTTGAACTCGGTCTCGTATGCAGCAAGCTTCTGCTCGTTGGCGTCTTCCTTGCTTGCCTCATGCTGATAAGACATATGAACGAGCTGGATCTTGCCCATGAGGTCATTGAGATCCTTGTCCTCTTCATTTGCCTTCTGAGCCGCCTGGAACTTTGCGTATCTGTCATCCTGCTGGATAGCTGCGCCGAGTTCTCTTGTAAGTTTGATGATGTCCATAACTGTACTCCTTGAAATTTATCTTATATCATTATCCGCAAAGCGGAGATATAGCATTTTTAATCGGCGAGTTCGCCTTTGAGCATCCATATCAGAGCTTCGGTCACTCTGACGGTTCTGAATGAGCCTATAACCGACTCGTCCGCCGGGAACTCGATTATTATATTCCCCTGCGTTCTGCCCGATATATAGCCGTCCTTCTTGGCTTTTGATTCACAGAGAACGCGGTATTCCCTGCCGACCATCGCAGAAGTCCGCGCCGCCGCAATCTTCTCCTGTGCGGCACAGAGCTCTGAGAACCATTTTCCCTTTTCTTCTCGCGAAACGGGATCATCCATCTTTGCGGCACGGGTGCCTTCGCGGGGTGAGAAAATAAAAGTATAAAGCGACGTGTACTGCGCTTTTTCAATAAGCTTCACCGTGTCGAGAAACTCTTCGTAAGTCTCGCCCGGAAAGCCGACAATTATATCGCTCGTCACCGAAAGCTCCGACATGACGCTGCGGGCGTATTCGAGCAGCGAGAGATACTTTTCGGCCGTATATCCGCGGTTCATCGCTTTTAGCACCCTATCGTTTCCGCACTGGACGGGAAGATGCAGATGCTTCGCGACCTTTTCGCACTGCGCCATGGTGTCAAGCAGCTCATGCGTGCAGTCCTTCGGGTGCGAGGTCATGAAGCGTATGATGAAATCGCCGTCGATATTATTTATCTCGCGCAGAAGAGATGCAAAATTCATCTCGCCCTCGCGGTCGTTTCCGTAGGAATTGACATTCTGCCCGAGCAAGGTTATCTCTTTATATCCGCTCCTGACAAGCTCGCGCGCCTCGCTGATTATAATATCGCTGCTGCGGCTGCGCTCGCGTCCGCGGACATAGGGAACTATGCAGTAAGTGCAGAAATTATTGCACCCGTACATTATCGGCAGCCACGCTTTAAAAGTGCTGTCTCTGTGCAGAGGCAAATCTTCCGCGATAACGCCGTTGGAATTTTCGATATCAAACACACGCTTGCCGGTAGACAGAGCGCGGTAAAGCAGCTCAGGGAATTTATGCGCAACGTGAGTGCCGAAAACTATATCGACAAACGGATAGCTCTTCTGAATCTTTTCGGCTATCCTCTCCTGCTGCATCATGCATCCGCAGAGGATTATTTTGAAGTCAGGATTCTTCTCTTTTATTTTTTTGAGCGCACCGACATTTCCGAAGAGTCTGTCTTCGGCGTGCTCGCGGACGGCGCAGGTGTTAAAAAGCGATATATCCGCGTTTTCCGGCTCTTCGGTGAAACCGAAGCCCATTTTTTCAAGCAAACCCTTGAGTCTCTCACTGTCGGCAACGTTGCCCTGGCAGCCGAAAGTGTGGACATAAGCGAGCGGCCTACGCCCGTCAAGGCGCGTTTCAAGCACTGTATGTACAAGTCCGCAGAACTCCATCTGTCTGTCGAGCTCCTCCTGCGGAACAATTATGTTTCTGTCTTTGGAAAGCGGCAAATCAGTTCTCCTCCGAAAAATTTTTAATCAGTTTATTATACAACGAAAAGCGAATTTGTACAAGCTCAATAATATAAAAACTTCTATATATTTACAAAATCCGTGTTAATAAAAAATTTTTCTTTCAAGGCTGTTAATAAAATCAAAAATAGGCTATAATCATCATATGTTACTTTAATCGGAGGCACATATGAACAGGCACTACGATATAACTATTATCGGCAGCGGTCCCGCAGGACTGTCGGCGGCGCTCTATGTAAAGCGCGCCGGGCTCACCTGCGCCGTTATCGGCAAGGACGGCGGAGCGCTGGAAAAAGCGGAAAAGATAGAGAATTATTTCGGCACGGGAGCAAATTCCGGTGCAGAGCTTGTAAAACGCGGCGTCGAGCAGGCAAAAGAGCTGGGGGCGGATATATTCAGAGAAGAGGTTTTTTCGCTCGGTTGGAACGGCGATTACACCGTATCGTGCTCGGAGGATAACTTTGTCTCCCCCGCCGTTATAATCGCGACCGGCTCGGCGAGAAAAAGTGTAAATATCCCCGGCATCAAAGAATTCGAGGGAAAAGGCGTCAGCTACTGCGCGGTCTGCGATGCGTTTTTCTATCGCGGAAAAGATGTTGCAGTGCTCGGAAACGGCGCATATGCACTGCACGAGATAGGCGAACTCTCGGGAGTCGTAAAAAGTATCACTCTGCTCACAAACGGTGCCGAACCGAACGGAAACTTCAACGATATAAAAATCATAACCGATCCGATAGATTCGCTTTACGGCGAAAACAGGCTCAGCGGAGTTAAATTCAAAGACGGTTCAAGCCTGCCTGTTTCCGGACTGTTTATCGCACTCGGGAGCGCCGCCGCAAGCGACCTCGCAAAGAAAGTCGGCGCACCGGTTGAAGGAAACTCGATAAAGGTCGGCACCGATATGTCAACAGGGCTGCCGGGGCTTTTCGCCGCCGGGGACTGCACGGGTGGTCTGCTTCAGGTAAGCGTCGCCGTCGGCGAGGGCGCAAAAGCGGCGATGAGCGCGATAAAATTCGTAAAATCATCCGGTGGGAGGAACGGCAATTGAAAAGTTTTACTATAGGGAAAAACGACGCCAATCAACGCGTTGACAAATTCATAAAAAAGACCGTTCCGAATCTTCCGGATTCGTTGATGTACAAATACATCAGACTCAAGCGCATAAAGCTCAACGGCAAACGGTGCGAAATATCCACGCGCCTTAAAGAGGGCGACAAAGTGGATATGTACATAAACGATGAATTTTTTGAGCAGCGGTTCGACAAATACGATTTTATGCACGCTTCGACTAATCTTACAGTCATCTACGAAGACGAAAATATAATGCTGCTCGACAAAAAAGTCGGACTTCTTTCGCACCCCGATGAGCGCGAATACAACGACACGCTGTTGACACGAATCAAGCGGTATCTCTATGAAAAGGGCGAATATGATCCGTCGGACGAAAACTCTTTTGCACCGGCTCTAATAAACAGAATCGACCGCAACACCGGCGGAATAGTCATGGCCGCAAAAAGCGCGGAGGCTCTGAGAATAATGAATCAAAAGCTCAAGGACAGAGAAATAAAGAAATTCTATCTCTGTGTTGTCCACGGAACATTGAAAGAAAAAGAAGGCATCCTGCACGGTTGGCTGACGAAAGACGAAAAGAAGAATCTTGTCAAAGTATTCACACGACAGACAGACGGCTCGAAAGAAATAAAGACAAAATACCGCGTGCTCGCGGAAAACAAAAATATGAGCCTCATTGAAGTTGAACTGCTTACCGGGCGTACACACCAGATAAGAGCTCATTTTGCGTCGATAGGTCACCACCTGCTCGGAGACGGAAAATACGGGCGCAACTCCATGAACAAGGAGAGCGGATATAAAAAACAATTCCTGTATTCATATAAACTCAAGTTTGACTTTGTTACAGATGCACAGTCGCTCAACTATCTCAACGGCAAGCAGTTTGAAGTCAATAATGTGTGGTTCAAAGACGCATTTCTAAACGGCGAGCTGTGATTTGATTATGAACTAACTATAAAACTTGCAAATTCGGCTTGTCAAAATTAATAAAATAGTATAGAATAAGAATGTTATAGACCGTCAGGTCAAATCAACCTTAACAAAGAAAAGGATGAAAAAGAATGGCAAACAAAGACACTCAGCGGACTTCTGCCGAGTCATACCGTGACGACAGAAAGGCCCGCCTCGCTCAGTCTGCGAAAAAGAGTCAAAAGAAGAGCGAGAAGAGCAAGGTAGCGGCAAAGATAGTCAAAATGGTAGTAGCTATCGTTCTTGCCGTCGTAGTTGCAGGCGGAATCGTTTGGAAGGTTCTTGACGATACGGCCGTTATCAAAAAGAATACCACCGTATTCTCCGTTGGCGATGACATACGCGTTTCGGAAGTTGAGTTTACATATTATTACAGCCAGTATCTCAACAACATCTATTCATACGCTCAGCAGTACGCAATGTACGGCATGAACATCGGCATTGACCCGACAAAGTCGCCGGATGAGCAGAACTACGGCACCGATGCAAACGGCAATGATGTGCTTCTCTCCGATTACATCAAGGACGAGACCATCTCCGCTCTCCAGTCCTACAAGATTCTCTATGCTGAGGCTCTCAAAGCCGGATACAAGCTCACCGATGATGAGCAGAAGTCAATAGACGATCAGATCGAAGAGCTCAGAAACACCGCCGCTGAGAGCAACTATTCTCTCAACGCCTACCTCAAGGCAAGCTACGGCAAAGGTGTAAACGAGAAGTTCATGCGCAAGCAGCTTGAGATGCAGAACATCGTCACGAGATATCAGAGCGATACTTCAACAAACCTTACCAACTCTTATAGCGACGCTGACATCAAGGCTGTCTACGATGCAGATCCCAGCGCATATAACGCAGTTGATGCAAGAACCCTTTCGTTCGCAATAGAGACTCTCACCGCAAAAGACGGCGAGTCCGACGAGCAGCTTGCCACCCGCCAGAAGGCAGCTGCCGCAAAGGTCAAGGCTGAGGCTGAAGCCGCTCTCAAAGCCTGCACCAGCGAAAAAGCTTTCCTTGAGCAGGCGAAGAAAAAGAACAGCTCCACTGAGGACTACGATGCAGAATCCGCAACCGCTCTCACCGAGGCTGCAAAGTCGACCCTCACCTCTTATGTTTCCGAAGATGCCGCTAAGTGGGCATTCGACAGCGCAAGAAAATCCGGCGATGTCAAGCTCTTTGAAGTCGGCAGCGACGGCAATGTAACCTCTTATGTTATCCTCTACATTAACAAGGGCAGCTACGCTCCCATGGCGGCGAATGTAAGACATATACTTATTTCCTTCACCGATGACACCAGCTCCAGCTCGGAGGCTACCGACGAGCAGAAGAAGGCGGCAAAGGCTTCCGCAGAGGAAATCTACAAGCAGTGGCAGAGCGGTGCCAAGACCGAGGATTCGTTCGCGGCTCTTGCAAAAGAGAAGTCCAAGGACACCGGAAGTGCGGCTGACGGCGGACTTATCAGCGGCATCACCGCAAACTCCAACTATGTTGAGTCTTTCCGCAACTGGGCTACCGACAGCAGCAGAAAGGTCGGCGACACCGGCATAATCGAGTCCGAGTACGGTTATCACATCATGTTCTATTCGGGCAAGGATTACGCCTGGAAGAGCACAATTCGCTCCACGAAGTCCAGCGAGGACTTTGAGAAGAAGCTGACAGAGCTTGAGGGTTCCGATGAGTACAAGCTCGAGAAGAACGACAAAAAGCTTGACAAGGCTCTCAAGTCTTACCTCAAATCTTTCAAACAGCGTCTTGCAATGAGCAACAGCAGCAAATAAGCAATAGAACAACAAATGTCCCTCGGGAGGTATAACTTCCGAGGGATTTTTTCGTGCATAAAACAAGCCCGGGACTGTTTATCCCGAGCTGTATTTTTTATTCGTCCGCAAGAGCGGCCTTTATCATTATCGCACATTCCAGTCTCTTCTGCTCAAGAGCGCACGAGAGCTTGTGCGGTTTGAAGATAGTATTGTTATACTGCATGTTATTGGCGTTGCATCCACCGCTGCAATAGAACTTCGCCCAGCAGTCGGCACACTCTTCTTTTGAGTAGATGTTCGCTTTCGAGAACATCTTCTTCATCTTGTGGTCGATAGAATCGTCAAGCACGCTGCCCATCTTCCACTCGTCCATGCCCACGAACTGATGGCAGGGATAGATATCACCCTCCGGAGTGACAGCAACATACTCGTTGCCGCAGCTGCATCCGCGGAGTCTCTTGATTGCGCACGGACCCTGATCAAGGTCGATCATGAAATGGAAGAAATTGAAGCTCGTACCGTTCTTCTTTCGCTCTATAAGTATCTTTGAAAGCTTCTCATATTCCTCTGCTATAGCCGGAAGATCGCTTTCGGTCAGCGCATACGGCAGCTCGGGATCGGTCACAACAGGTTCAACAGAGATCTGATCGAATCCAAGCTCGTTGAGATGCATGACATCATCAGTGAAGTCAAGGTTATATTTTGTAAACGTACCGCGGACATAATATTCCTTGTCCCCTCTCTCGGCGACAAGCTTCTGATACTTCGGAACGATTATGTCATAGCTGCCCTTCTTGTTGACGGTCGGGCGCAGACGGTCGTTTACTTCTTTTCTGCCGTCGAGCGAGAGAACGACGTTCGACATCTCGCGGTTGATAAAGTCAATGCTGTCATCGTCGAGCAGAATACCGTTTGTAGTCATTGTGAAACGGAAGTTCTTGTTGTGCTCTTTCTCGATCGACCTTGCATACTCAACAACTTTTTTCACGACATCGAGATTCATAAGCGGCTCGCCGCCGAAGAAATCAAGCTCGAGATTATGTCTGTTTGCGGAATGTTTGATAAGAAAATCTATCGCAGCCTTGCCGACCTCGAAAGGCATAAGCTTTCTGCCGTGGCCGAAATCGCCTTGAGCGGCAAAGCAATACTCACAGCGGAGATTGCAGTCGTGCGATATGTTGAGGCACATAGACTTTATCGGCGCTTCGGTGAGCATATCTGCAAAGGGTCTGTAGGTATCCTCGGAGAAAAGAGAGTCGTCATCACACAAAGCCTTGAGTTCGGCATAAGTGTCGATGATATCCTGCTTATCAAAGCCCTCGTTCACAAGAGTTGAGATAATCTCCTCGGGACATTCGCCCTTGAGCTTTTCCGTGAAGAAATCGAGCAGTCTGTATGCAAGCTCGTCCACAATGTGAACGGCGCCGCTGTTTGTGTCAATGACTATATAGTAGCCGTTGAGAAAATATTTATGTATCATATACGCCGGGTCTCCCCGCTTTCGCTCCTTTTAGCCGCATTACTATCGGCAAATTGTTTTAGACAGAATTTTAGGGACAGGCGCAAAGCCTGCCCCTAATTTACGTTCAAATCAGATTACTTCTCGCACTTCTGGTTAGCAACGGTGCAGGAAGTCTTGCAAGCTGACTGGCAGGAAGCCTGGCACTCGCCGCAGCCACCCTTAGCAGCACTCTCCTTAAGATTCGAAGCGTTGATTGTCTTGATGTGTTTCATGATATAACACCTCCAAAATTTACTGAAATGATTATAACATAATAGTCCTGGTATTGCAAGTGCAATTATTTCGTGCCGAAGATTCTGTCGCCGGCGTCGCCGAGACCGGGAACGATATAGCCGTGATCGTTGAGCTTCTCGTCCTTTGCAGCGGCGAAGATATCAACATCGGGATGAGCCTTGCTGAGAGCTTCAAGTCCCTCGGGAGCTGCAATGATGCACATAAACTTTATCGACTTGGGATTTCTCTTCTTGATCTGGGTTATAGCATCGATAGCCGAGCCGCCGGTGGCAAGCATGGGATCAAGAACAATAACATCGCGCTCGCCGATATCGCTGGGCAACTTGCAATAATATTCAACAGGCTGCAGGGTTGCGGGGTCGCGGTAAAGACCGATGTGACCGACTCTGGCGGAAGGAACGAGGGTCAGGACGCCGTCAACCATGCCGAGTCCTGCTCTAAGGATCGGGACAAAAGCAAGCTTCTTGCCCGCAAGAGCCTTTGTGGTCATCTTGGAAACGGGAGTCTCAATCTCAACATCCTTGAGAGGAAGGTCCCTTGTAGCCTCATAGCACATGAGCATAGCAATCTCGCCAACAAGAGTGCGGAACTCTTTGGAAGCGGTGTGCTTGTCTCTGAGGATAGACAGCTTATGCTGAATAAGCGGGTGATTTGTTATTGTTATGTTTGCCATTTTTGAACTCCTCCAGATATATATAATTTGTAAATTTCTGACTTCTTTATTTTGAGAACTTCTCGTTCTCTATAGCCATGACCTGGTCGATTCTTCTCTGGTGTCTCTCCTCGCCGCTGAAAGGCGTGTCAACAAAGAGATCGACCATATCAAGCGCAAGACCTGCGCCTATAACTCTGCTGCCAAGGCAAAGGACATTTGCGTCGTTGTGGAGTCTTGTCATGCGTGCGGAGAAAGTATCTGCGCAGTTAGCAGCTCTGACTCCCCTGACCTTATTTGCCGCCATCGAGATGCCGACGCCGGTACCGCAGCAGAAAATGCCGAGCTTGCACTCGCCGGACGCGACTGCCTCGCCCGCTATCTTCGCAAAAACAGCATAGTCAACGGACTTGTCGCTGTCAGTTCCGAAGTCCTTGACATCAAAGCCTCTCTCTAAAAGATGTTTTTTGATTTCCTCCTTGAGAGGATATCCTGCATGGTCAGCAGCAAGAGCTATCATGATAATTTCTCCTTTTGATTTATTGATTATGAGACTTTTTCAGACTGAGTTCGCGCTCCGCCTGCGAAGGTCTCAGATATACGGGCAAAAGTTGAGCCGGAGGAATGAAGTCCATATTCTCGCACACGGCGGCGCAAGCGGCTCCGTATGCACGCTGAAAACGCCTGCTGTCCTGCGCGAGGCTAACGCTCTTAAAACTGTCTTTAACAGCCTGATAAGCGATATGCGCTCCGTCTCCGACACAAATTATACGCTCATTTGAATATTTTTCAAGTGTTTCCGGAAGTTTTGATGCGGGAATTGCGTCATCTTCGGTCAATCTCTCGACTTTTCCGTCAAAGCAGTGGAATATTGCCGAATAGACCTGCGAGCATCTTGCATCCATTGCACAGCAGGCGATGCAGTTATCATAGCGCAGATTATAAGCCATCGCCTTGAGAGTGGACACGCCGCAGCACTTCGTCTCATTGGGCATTGCAAGCCCCTTCACGGCGGCGATACCTATTCTTATACCAGTAAACGAACCGGGACCGTCGGTTATAACGCAGCCATCGATATCGGCCATTGTGAGACGTGCGAGACTGAGAACGGAATCGACCATAGGAAGAAGAGTCTCACTGTGTGTGAGTCCGGCATTGACAAATGCTTCGCTTATCAGCTGCTCGCCGTCGGTTATCGCAGCACTCGCTGTTTTTGCGGACGAATCAAGCGCGAGTATCTTCAATTTCGGCACCCCTCTCCAAAGTAATTATGCGTTCATTCTCGTTATCATTCTTGGATATCGAAACTCTAATCGAATTTTCGGGCAGGCAGTTCTCGATATTTTCGCTCCACTCAATCACGAGCACGCCGCCCATATCGAGATAATCAAAAAATCCGGTTGAATAAAGATCGTCCCAGGTAGTAATCCTGTACATGTCAAAATGATAAATCGGTATATCCGCCGGATACTCATGCACAAGCGCAAAGGTTGGGCTGCTGACTTCGCCGTCAAAGCCCATTCCGTGCGCGAGTCCTCTTGTAAACGCAGTCTTGCCTGCGCCGAGATCACCGAACAGGGCGACAACATCCCCTGCTTTGAGGCTTTTGCCAAGCTGGGCGCCGAACTCCTCGGTCTGTTTTGAAGAATAAGAATGAAAAACCGTCTTCATCTGAAAAATACCGCTGCCTTGCATTAAATTCAAATAATTATATCACACAAATCAAAGATATAAAAGTATTTTACTTGAATTTGATTAAATTTCGCTTTATAATATCAGTATAATTTCTAAGGAGCTGCCAATGAACATACTTCAGGCAATCAAAAGAGGATTAAAAACTACGGACAAACTGCTGATGTCGCTCTGCCTTCTGACATCGCTGTTCGGCGTTCTTATGGTCTACAGCGCCACATACAGCAGCCTTGAGGACGGAAGCCTTATCAGCCGTACGGCGCTTGTCATGCTGCTCGCAGTGATTGTCGGTGTGGCGATGTGCATAGTCATATCGTTTATCGACTACGAAATAGTTCTCCGCTTCTGGATGATAATCGGCGGCGTGTGCCTGCTGATGATGCTTCTGCTTTTCCCGTTCGGCAGCGGAACAGCAGACAGACCGGATGCAAGAACATGGTTCGATTTCAAAGTCATCAACTTCCAGCCGTCCGAGCTTTTCAAAATAGCGTTTATAATAACATTCGCCGTTCATCTCGACTATGTCGGCGAGGATATAAACAAGCTTAAAAATGCCTTGCTTCTCTGTGTTCACGGCGGAGTTCCGGCATTGCTTGTCATTCTGACCGGCGACCTTGGCTCTGCGCTTGTATTCGTTTCGATATTCATCGGCATGATGTTTGCATCGGGCCTTGCCGCGAGATATTTTGCGGCCGCCGGAGCGGTCATACTTGCAGCTGTTCCCATACTCTGGTTTGCATTTTTCAGCGACTTCCAGAAAGGTCGTATTCTTGCCGTATACGCTCCGAGCAAGCTTGACACCGCGCTTTATAAGAAATATATCTTCCAGCAGCAGCAAAGCGTCAACGCAATCGGCAGCGGAAGATTTTTCGGACGAGGGTTCCTCAAAGGTGCGTATACCCAGTCGCACTCAGTCCCCGTCAACGACAGCGATATGATATTCTCCGTTATCGGCGAAGAGCTCGGATTTGTCGGCGCTTTTTCGGCGCTTGCGCTTATAGCGCTGATAATTGTCAAGATAGTATTCGTCGGCAAACAGGCTAACACAAATATGGGTTCGCTCGTCTGCTACGGCACTGCGGTTATGATTGGCTCACAGACTATCATGAATATCGGAATGTGTTTGAAGCTCCTCCCCTGCATCGGAATCACTCTGCCGTTTTTCAGCTCCGGCGGCTCATCAAACCTCTGCATATATATCGCGATAGGACTCGTCATGAGCATCTACAGATGCAGTCAGCGCGGTGAGGTAACGAACTTCAGATATAACAGGATAAGCACACCTTTCAACTAAACAAAAGACGCTGTACGAAATACTACAGCGTCATATTATATTTTCAGACAAGGAGATCAAAATGAGTCAAGCAGTTAAACCCGTAAGAGGTTCAACGGAACAGCCCGACCACATAATGCTCAGCATAAAGGGCGACGCCGCAACCTCGATGACCGTCACCTGGAGAACCTGCACAGATATCAAGGAGGGCTATGTTCTCTACCGCGAGGACGGCAGCAGTGAAGTTATGCGCGCCGATGCGGCGACGGAAGTTTTCAAGAGCGACATCGACATAAGCAATATGTTCTGGGCAGACCTCACAGGGCTCAAGCCGGACACTAAATATCTCTACACCTGCGGCAGCGACAACCACAGGAGCGAGAAATTCTATTTTTCAACCGCGCCAGAAAATCTCACGAAATTCAAATTCCTCTGCGTATCGGATCAGCAGAAGGGCGAACCGTTTGACTGCCCGGATTATTCGCATTTCAACGGCTTTGTCAAAGATATGCTCGAAAAGAACCCCGACACCCGCTTCATTCTGACCGGCGGCGATAATACCGACTGCGGACAGCACGAGGTTCAGTGGAACGGAGCGTTCAGCGGACTTGTCGGAATATCCGAGCACATCCCGTTTATGATGACTCTCGGCAACCACGACAACCGCGGATTCAAGGACTATAAAAACGCCGTAGGCAGATATTACGCCGAACCCGCGGAGTTCTTTGACAATCAGTTCAAGGGCTCATATGCCTATAATGGCCCCGAGAACTGGAAAACAGAGAACTACACTTTTGATTACGGCAATGTGCATTTCGCAATAATCGGAATAAACGGTCCCGAAGAAGTCAACGAATGGCTCATAAAAGACCTCGATGCCTGCGATAAGCAGTGGAAAATCGGCTCATATCATTTCCCGATATGCTATTCCGGCTCAGACTGCCAGAACTATGATGCTTATCCCGTCATGCGCGAGGGAATGGAGAAGCTCGACATACTCTTCTCGGGTCATGAGCACAATTTTTCAAGGAGCTTTCCCGTCAGAAACGAAGAAATTTTTGACAGACCGTCGCAGGGAACTATACACTATATGCTCGGCAACTCGAATCTGAATCCGCCCGGAACCCGCGCCGTTCCAAAGGTCTGGCACAGTGCTTTCTATTCTCAGGAAGAGATGGTCTCGATGGTCGTTGTCGTCGAGGTTGACGGACCGAAGATAACGCTGACCGCTCATCTCAATGACGGACGCATTGCCGACCGCTGTGTGATAAACAAAGAGACTGATTCAATTGATCCGCCCGCGCTCGCACCTATATACAACACAACGCGGATGAAGTTCAAGGGCATGGATCTCGGCCTCTGCCAGTACACGACCCCTTGTGAGTTCAAAGACGGAATATGGTTCGCTCCCCTTTCCGTTCTCGTCGGATTCATCGGCGGCGAGGTCAGAAAGACTCCAGGCAAGGTGTATCTTGACGTTTACGGTCACAATGCGGAATTCACTCTTGACAGCGACGTGGCACAGACCGACCGCGGGGAGCTCAAGCTTCCCGCAAAGGTCTACAGAGGCAAAAGAGACCAGCTCTACATACCGCTCGACGGAGTTAAAGCGTTTGAAATGCGCTGGGCATACGCGCCGCGCAATAATTTCGTTTCTATAGAGCACGAGAGCGAAGACAAGCCGATAACCGTTCAGCCCTAAAAATATACAGCAAAACGCCGGACAGCGTACACAGCCGTCCGGCGTTTTTTATGTTGTTTGTTCCTGCCGCTTTATTCCGAAAATGAGTCTGAGTATTCCGGAAAAAAGTTTAGGGCTTCTGACTACTACCACTTTCATCTCATTCTCACCCTCCGTCACCAAAAGCTTCGTGAGGCGGTGCAGATAAGCAAAAGCAGGATGAGCATAAGAATAATGAACAGCGAATACGGGAAGAATTTTGCGGCGATTATCCCGGCCGCAAATGAAATTATTATGATACATACAGACCCGTTTTTGCCGCATCCGCATCTTCTCACGCTCGCCACCGCCCTTACATATAACAGTCTCGCCTTCAGTCCATTATATACAAAGCGCGGCGTTTGCGTTACTTTATTTCTTTTCCCATTCTTTTATATCTTTCGCTTCGTTGTAGAGAGCAATATAGCTGTTGTGGCGCGATTCGCTGATTTCGCCCGATTCAACGGCGGCAACTATTTCGCAGCCCTTGTCATTAATGTGCCTGCATGAAGTGAATCTGCATTTTCCGAGATATTTTTCAAACTCGGGGAAGCAAAACGGAAGTTCGTCAACAGGTATCATCTCGCTGTTCTCTCCGGTCAGGGAAGAAAATCCGGGCGTATCCGCAACATATCCGCCGCAAAGCTTATAGAGTTCAACAGCTCTTGTCGTGTGTCTGCCTCTGCCGAGCTTGTCGCTTATTTCACCCGTTTTCAGCGAAAGTTCGGGGGCGATGAGATTAAGAAGCGACGACTTCCCGACGCCGGTATTGCCCGCAAAGGCGCTTATATGGCCGCTGAGCATGGCTTTCACTTCGTCGGCTCCCCTGCCGTCACGGCTCGACGCCGAAAAGAACGGTATGCCCGCTTTTTCATATATACCGCGAAGCTCGGAAGCGTCTCCTAGATCGTCTTTTGTAATTACTATAACAGGCTCTATATTCTTCCAGCAAGCTATCGCAGTCATTTTGTCAATTATCAGCGTGCTCGGATTAGGGTCTCGCACGGACGAAAGAATAAACAGCCTGTCAAGGTTTGCAACCGGCGGGCGCATCAGCTCGCTGCGGCGCGGATATATCTTTTCGATAGTGTTGTTTGCCCCGTCCTCGCCAATTAGTATATCAACTTCATCGCCGACGAGCGGCTTCTGTCCGCTTTTGCGGAATATCCCGCGGGCTTTGCACTCAAATACCGCATCGGCGGTCTCCACAAAGTAGAGACCACCGATTCCTTTTAATATTATTCCTTTTTTGACATCTGCCATAACAAAGACCTTAGCCGACAAACTTGCCGACGGTTATAGTTACTGTTGTGCTCAAAGGATATGCTTTGGAGCTGTTCTTCGGGGTCTGAGAAATAACCTTTCCGTTCTTCGAAGAATCAACAACGCTTATATAATTGACTTCAACGGAAGTAAAGCCGTGGCTCTTGAGAATGCTTATAGCCGAAGCCTCGTTGCTGCCGACAACATTGGGGATTGTCGAACTTTCGGAAACATCATGTCGCTTGACATTTGATATCTCCGCAGGGCTCTTTGTGAAGTCAACATTGCACTCATAATACAGCTCAGAGTCAATATAGACCTTGATGTGGTTGCTGCTGCCGGAGCCGTTTACGGTTATGGTATATTCGCTTCCGTCGAGAATAACGCTCTGATCCATAAATACATTATTGTTATTCGCTGCCTTTATGGACTTGGAAGTGCCGCTCGAATATTTGGGAAGCGTTATGGTTATATTTGCCTCAGAAGAAGCTGCAACACCCGTGCTGACGGTAACTCTTACCTTCGTTCCCTCAGGCACTTTCTCGCCCTCGGCATAGCTCTGCTCGATAATAGTGCCCTTGGGCTTATCGCTGTCCTTCTCGTCTATTGTCTCATCGAGAACAAGGTTGAGAGACTCGAGTATAGCCTTTGCGTTCTCAACATTCTCGTCTATAAGCTTGGGAACTTCAATAAGCTCCTGTTCGCTCGCATAATAAATTGTTATTGTCGAGCCCTTTGACACCTGTCTGCCGTATTCCGGCGAGGTGCTAAGAACAGTGCCCGCCTTTTCCGTGCTCTGCTGAGGGACGGAATAGACTTCAAATCCCGCATTCTTGAGCTTTGTTATAGCGTCGTTGAGCTGATATTTGAGAACATTCGGAACAGATGCTTTTTCTTCGCTGACCGCGACGGTAACGGTGATAACATTGTTGGACTTATCAACCTTTGTGCCTGCCGCAGGATCCTGCGCATAGACCTGACCGGGCTCATAGAAGCTATTCTGGACTTCGTTGACTTTGATAACAAAGTTCTTATAGTCGTCGTTACCGAGAATTTCCTCAGCATAGTTTTTATTTATGAGCTTCGGCACAGTAAGCTTTCTGTTGAAAACATCCGTGAATGAATACAGGCAAATAAGAACTATCGCAAGAACGGCGACAAATCCGATAACGATTCCGGAAAGAATCGGGATCATCTTGTTTTTCTCTGTAGTCTTGTTGGTCTCTTCCGGTGCCGGCTGCGGATTGTCCATAACGCGCGTGTCGCTGGAGTTAGCCATGGGTACAGTGACCGGTGCGGTCTTGTCAACGAACTTTGTCGGCTCGTTGTCGACAAAATAGCTGTAATCAAACTTTATCGATGGGTTGCGCTTGAACTCCTCAAGATCAAGAATCATCTCTGCGGCAGACTGATATCTGTCCTTCGGGTTCTTCTGCATAGCGCGCATGGTTATCTGCTCTAGTCCCTCAGGAATGGAGCTGTTTATCTCACGCGGCTTTACCGGGTCTGTCTGGAGCTGCATAATGGCGACCGAGACGGAATTATCCGACTGGAAAGGCAGCTGACCCGTGAGCATCTCGTACATAACGACACCGACGGAATAGATATCCGACTTGTCGTCGGTTATATCTCCGCGAGCCTGCTCGGGGCTGATATAATGAACCGAACCGATCGCGGTATCGGTCATCGTTCTCGTTTCGCTTCTGCTGAATCTCGCGATGCCGAAATCGGTGACTTTGATAGTGCCGTTTTCGAGAAGCATTATGTTCTGCGGCTTGATATCGCGGTGAACGATGCCCTTGTCATGGGCGTGCTGAAGTGCGCGGAGAATCTGCGTTGTAAAATGCACGGTCTCCTTCCACGATATAACGCCCTGCTGCTCAATATATTCCTTGAGCGTGATGCCCTCGACATACTCCATAACGATATACTGGAGCTTGTCGCCGTAGCTGACATCATAAACCTTGACTATGTTCGGATGAGAAAGCACAGCTATCGCCTTGGACTCATTCTTGAATCTGCGGCGAAACTCCTCGCTTGCAAGGAACTCATCCTTTAGAATTTTGACGGCAACCGTCCTGTCGTCGATATTGTCGTAGGCCTTATAGACAACCGCCATTCCGCCAACGCCAATGACTTCTTGAAGTTCATACCTTCCGTCAAGTCTTTTTCCGACATAATTATCCATTAAATCTCACACTCCTGTTGGGATACAGAAACCTAAAACGCCATTGCAACAACAGTGATATTGTCCCCGCCGCCGTTCTCGTTGGCAAGGTTTATCAGCCTGTCTGCAAACTCGTAATAATGATTGTCTCTGGTGGCATTATATATATCATCGGTCTCAACATAATTAGTCAGACCGTCAGTGCAAATGATAATAACGTCTCCCTCATCAAGAGTATCCTGATAATAATCCGTCTCTATGTCCGCGCTCACTCCGAGCGCTCTTGTGATTATATTCTTTCGAGGGTGATCTTTCGCCTGCTCCTGGGTCAACTCGCCGTGTTCAACCATATCCTGAACAACGGAATGATCCCTTGTGAGCTGGGTTATACCCTCCTGTGAAATGCGGTAAGCCCTGCTGTCTCCGGCATGAACGAGATAAAGCTCTTTGTCTCTTATCATGGCGGCAACGACCGTTGTACCCATGCCGTTGAGGCTCTCAACCGAGCATGACATTTCATAAATAGAAGAATTGGCATTCTCGACAACAGAGGTCAGCAGATTTTTTATCGATCTGTCGCTCATTCCGTGCTGGTAGCCGGAGGCGATTTTTTCGCTGATCATCTTAACGGCAGTCTGGCTGGCAACGCTTCCGCCTGCCGCGCCGCCCATACCGTCGCAGACAACAGCCCAAACTACGCCGCCGGGAAGCTCTCCCGCAGCGAACGAGTCCTGATTGTCTTTTCTGACTTTTCCCTGGTCTGTCTTTGCAACAATTTTCATATCTTCCCCCGGAAATTGAGAAAATTCCGAATTGAGCTTACTGCTCTTTTATTTTACGAAGCCGAAGCTGGCCGCACGAAGCATCTATATCAGAACCGAGCTTCCGCCTTACCGTAACATTTATCGATTTCTTTTCGAGTATGCTTATAAATTGTTCAATGCGCTCCGGCGTTGACGGTTTATAAGGACTCTCGGCAACCTCGTTGACAGGTATGAGATTGACATGACACAGCATACCTTTCAAGAGCGCCGCAAGCTTCTGGGCGCACTCGTCGCTGTCATTGACTCCGCCGAGCATCGCATATTCAAACGATATTCTTCTCGAAGTTACCTTTGCATATTCACGGCACGCCGGCATCAGCTCGTCGAGTGAATACCGACGGTTAATCGGCATTATCTTTGATCTGAGCTCGTTATACGGCGCGTGAAGCGATATCGAAAGCGTGAGCTGAAGCTTTTTTTCAAGCAGTTTGTATATCCCGGGAACTATTCCGCAGGTGGAAAGCGATATGTTTCGCATGCTTATGTTGAGCCCGTCTTCACAGGTCACAAGCTCAAGAAAACGCATAACATTATCAAAATTATCAAGCGGTTCACCCATGCCCATGAGGACAATATGGGAGATTCGGATATTCTCGTCGCGCTGAGCGGTATATATCTGACCGAGGATTTCCGACGGAAGCAGACTTCTGACATAACCACCCAAAGTGGACGCGCAGAACGAGCAGCCCATTTTGCAGCCTATCTGAGTCGAGACGCAGATAGTATATCCGTACTTATATTTCATCAAAACGCTTTCGGCATATTCATTGCCGCCGAAACCGAAAAGGTATTTAACCGTTCCATCCTCTGCGGATACCTGTTTGCGTTCGATAGTGCACTTTTTAAGCGGCAATTCTTTTTTCAGCTTCTCGCGCAGAGACAGCGGAAGATTGGTCATCTCATCGTAATCGAGAGCGCATTTCTGATGGATCCACGAATAGATCTGCTTCGCTCTGTATGACGGAAGTCCCATCTCGGAAAGAGCCGCAGAAAGCTCGGTAAAGTTCATTGACTTTACATCAGTCGTATTCAAAAGGCTCACTCCGTTCTGGTAAATGCGGCGATAAAGAAGCCGTCCGTTCCATGTATCTGAGGCATCAAAGTCAAGTAATTTTCGTTGCCGTCTACCCTTTTTATGTCAGGGAAAAGCTTAACAGCCTCAAAATTTTTATGTTCGCTGAGAAATTTGCTGCATACCTCAGAATTCTCTGCCGGGTTCAGCGAGCAGGTAGAATAGACTAACCGACCGCCAACCTTGACATATTCAGAGGATGAACACAGGATATCATACTGCAAAACGGGTAATTTGTCAATATCTTCAAGGGTTTTATAGCGTATCTCGGGCTTGCGGCGGAGTATTCCGAGTCCCGAACAAGGTGCGTCGCACAAGACTCTGTCCGCTTTCTTCAAAGCCGGATTAACTTTTGCGGCATCGTTAGGTATAACCGCGATGTTATCAAGCCCGAGTCTTTCCGCTCCGTTTTCGATAAGAGCGAGCCTCGATGGATAAACATCCATGGCAAGTATTTTACCTTTACATTCTGTCGATTCGGCAAGTGTAAAGCTTTTACCTCCGGGTGCTGCGCACATATCATATACGGTATCTCCCGGCTGCGGGTCGAGCGCCCTGCAGCAAAGCTGCGACGAAAGATCCTGCACATGGAAAAGTCCTTTTTTATATGCATCAAGATGCTCCACCGCGCCGCCGTTCACCAATTCAAGTGCGTTCGGGAAGCCGTCGATTTTTCTACCATCAACACCCTGCCGGGCTAATATCTCTATAAGCTCGTCCGCTGTGCATTTCTGCGTATTCACACGGACAAATATCTTCGCGCGCTCAGACATTGCTTCAAATATCTCGCAGGCGGTCTTGTCGGAATAAGCATCCGCAAAAAGCTTGACAGTCTGCTCCGGAACGGAATATTTGACGCTCATAAATTTGAGCCTGTCCGATTCATCTGGCAGCTGCAATCCGTTTGAAGCCACCTTTCTGAGCACTGCATTCACAAGTCCAGCCGCAAACTGCGCGCGGTTGTTTTTGACGAGCTTCACGCTCTCGTTGACTGCCGCGCTCTCAGGAATCCTGTCCATAAACAGCAGCTGATAAGCGCCGATGCGCAGCGCAATGAGCACCTCCGGCTTGAGCTTTTTCAGCGGCTGACGCAAATAAAGTGCGATGTTATAATCAAGCGTAATAAGCCTTTCGAGCACGCCGTATACGAGCGCCGTCAAAAGAGCTGAATCGCCGTCGGCCCCGTCTTTCGACGAGAGCTGTGCATCGAGAGCAAGATTCGAATACGCCCCGCTGCGCTCGACTTTATAAAGTATTTCAAACGCGCTCTGGCGTGCGCTCTTACTCATTAACGATACACTCCGTTCAATTTCTTCGATTTCTGCCGCTGAAGCGTATAACAAACCTCAGCAGATTTGCAAGCGCCACGAGAAGCGACGCAACATATGTCATCGCCGCCGCAGAAAGCACTTTCCTTGCGCCTGCGCGCTCGTCATCGTCCAAGACACCGGTTTCCTCAATAACTTTCAGCGCTCTGCGACTTGCATTGAACTCTACCGGCAGAGTGACAAGCTGAAACACCGCGATAAGTGCATAGAGCAGCAGTCCGAATGTGATAAGCGGCTCAAAGCTGAGAATATATCCCAATATTGCAAGCGGCAGACCTATGGTCGAACCGATATTGCAGACAGGGATAATCGCGTTTCTGATTTTTATCGGCATATAGCCCTCTGCATGCTGCGCGGCGTGCCCTGCCTCGTGGCAGGCAACGCCTATGGCGGCTATAGAAGTGTTGTTATAGACTTTATCCGAAAGTCTTATAACATTCGTCCTCGGGTCATAGTGATCCGTTAAGTCGCCCGCTACGCGCTCTATGCGAACATCGTTTATTCCGTAATATTTGAGCACCTGCATCGCCGCCTGCGCGCCGGTAAGTCCGCGCGAGCTGAGTCTTTTTGACTGCGAAGCGAAAGTGGTCTTTACTTTTATCTGCGCCCACAGCGCAATAAGCATCGCCGGGACAACGAGAATCAGAAAATAGTAATCATAGTAATACATCCAGCCCATAAACCGAACCTCCTAACGGTCATTCAAAGAATGCGCCCTTTTCAATCGGATTGCCGCGCAGGAAATCCTGAGCCGGCATTGCCCGTTTTCCGGGAGCCTGAAGAACGAGTATCTCAACGGCGTTGCCGTCTCCGCAGGAAACAACAAGGCGTTTGCCGCTTTCAATTATCTCTCCCGGCTTTCCGCTGCACGCACCCGCAAGACGCGACAAATGTATCTTTATTACCTTGCCGTCGAATTCGCCCGACGCACCCGGCCATGAATACAGTCCTCTTATCTTATCATGTATATGCTGTGCGGTATCATTCCAATCTATTTTTGAAAGCTCCTTGGTAAGTATAGGAGCATATGTGCTCTTTTCGTTATCCTGCTTTACAGGATGGAGATCGCCCGTCTGAAGCGCAGATATAGTCTCGCGCATAACTTCCGAGCCGAGTGATGACAGTCTGTCATGGAGTTCTTCGGCGGTCTCGTTTTCGCCTATTTCAACGCTCTTTGAGATAAGCATATCTCCGGTATCGAGTCCCTCGTCCATCTGCATGGATGTGACTCCGGTGCGCTTCTCTCCGGTGATTATAGACCACTGGATGGGTGCCGCGCCGCGCAGTTTCGGGAGCAGAGAGGCGTGCATATTGATGCAGCCGTACTTCGGCGCATGGATAAACTCGCCGGGAAGTATCTTTCCGTAGGCGACGACTATCGCAAGGTCTGCATTGAGCGATTTGAAAAGCTCTTTTGCTTCGTCCGTTTTCAGCGTTTTCGGCTGATATACGGGGATATCATATTTGAGTGCAAGCTCTTTGACGGGCGGCGGAGTCAGAACGCCGTGGCGTCCTTTGGGCTTGTCCGGCTGAGTGAACGCGGCGCAGACGTCGTGTCCGTCGTCTATAAGTGCCTGAAGGCACGGAACGGAAAAATCCGGAGTGCCCATAAAAACTATTCTCATAAATTCTCCTTATGCTCCATCGGGTCTGCGAGTCTCTGAGTGAACAGGATTCCGTCAAGGTGATCTATCTCATGGCAGAAGCATCTCGCCTTGAGTCCCTCGCCCTTTAGAACCTGCCACTTGCCGTTTCTGTCCTGAGCCTTGACTTTCACCACTGCCGGGCGGATGGTCGTGCCGTACTCTCCGGGGATTGAAAGGCAGCCCTCGGCTTCGCGCTGTTCGCCGTCACGGAAGATTATCTCGGGATTCACAAGCTCAATGCAGCCATCGCCGACGTCGAGGACAACTACCCTCTTGAGAATACCGACCTGCACCGCAGCAAGACCGCAGCCGTCGTTTGCATACATTGTCTCCTTCATATCGTCAATGAGCTGAGCCAGACGGTCATCAAACTTTTCGACCGTCCTGCTGTGCTTTTTAAGTGTCGGATCGCCGAGCTTAACTATGTTTCTCATCGCCATTTTATTGTCCTCCTTCGATCATACGGTTATTTCGGGGTTCATGTCGGCATAGACGGAGACATCTGAAAATTTGCTGTCGCCGTAAAAATCTTTTAGTATCTCCGATATCATGCTGCGGAATCCCTTGGTGTTTCTGCATTTTATTATGAGTCTGTATCTGTATTTTTTATTGACGCGCGGCACTCGCGCAGGCAGAGGTCCGAGAACGATAAGCTTTTCGTCTTTATATTCCCCTGCCGTCAGTTCTTTTATTTTGTCGAGCGTGCGCTGAGAAGCAACGCGGGTTTTGACTTCGTCCGCGCCGGAAAACCCGACAACGCATATATCGCAAAACGGCGGATATATCATCAAGCGTCTCATGCGTATTTCTGTATTATAGAACGCATCGTAGTCCTGCTTTGCCGCAAGCCTTATTATTTCATTCTCAGGTGTCAGCGTCTGAATAATAGCTTTTCCGGGGTGCTCTCCGCGTCCCGAGCGGCCGACGACCTGAGTGAGCAGCGAAAAAGTGCGTTCAAGGCTTCTGAAATCGTCGTTATAAAGCTGCTGGTCGACCGAAACGACAGCCGCAAGCGTGACATTTTCAAAGTTCAAGCCCTTTGCAACCATCTGGGTGCCGACGAGTATATCATAATCGCCTCTCGCGAAAGCATTCAGGCACTCTTCGTGAGCGAATCTCGATGAAGCGGTATCAGTATCCATACGCATGATACGCGCTCCGGGCACGGCCTTTTCAAGCTCGTCTTCTATTCTCTGAGTCCCGAATCCGGCATATCTCAGCGCGGGCTTATGGCAGGACGGGCACTCCTGCGTAAAACGCATGGAATATCCGCAGTAATGGCACATCAATCTGCCGTTTGCCGCATGATAGGTCATGGAAATACTGCAGTTCGGACAGGTCACAACCTCGCCGCACGCAGTGCACGAGACAAATGTATTATATCCGCGGCGGTTTATCAGCACTATCGACTGCTTGCCGTCCGTGCGGTTTTTGTTCAGCTCCTCTATAAGCTCATGACTCAGCTCGCGGTTTTCCGTCTGCTGTTCGTTGCGCATATCAACGGTAATGACCTGCGGAAGCACCGCTTTGCCGTATCTGTTCTTCAGCTCATAGAGAGAATACTTGCCGCTCTTCGCCGCGGCGAAAGACTCAACGCTCGGCGTAGCGGACGCGAGCAGAGTCAAGCCTTTATGCCATGCGGCACGGTATCTCGCCACGCTTTTGGCGTTGTAGCGCGGAGTCTGCTCAGATTTATATGTATGCTCCTGCTCTTCGTCGATTATTATAAGCCCGATATTTTCAAGCGGCGCAAAAACCGCAGAACGGGTGCCTATAACTATTTTTGCATCGCCGTTCTTGACGCGCTTCCACTCGTCCGCCCTTTCTCCGGCGGAAAGCGCGCTGTGAAAAACCGCAACGCCATCATTGTATCTCGAATGAAACACCGAAAGCGTCTGCGGGGTCAGCGATATTTCCGGCACCATAACTATAACCGTCTTATTATCTGCAAGAACCGCATCTATAAGCTTCAAATAAACTGATGTTTTGCCGCTTCCGGTAACGCCGTAAAGAAGCGCTGTCTTACCAGTACCGCTTTTGTAATCCTCGAGCAGACCGTCATAGGCTTTCTGCTGTTCGTCGGTGAGATGAATCTCGCCGCTGTCATATGCGCTTTGCACGGCATATCTGCTCACGAAGCTACGAAGCTCTTCGCGCTCAAAGCATTCGACAACGCTTTTCTTTTCGAGCGCAGATATGACCGACGGCGTATAGCCCGTGAAATAGCACAGCTCTTTAACACTCACAGAGCCGACATCTTTCAAAACATTGACAACTTCACTCTGCTTCTTTGTCATCGACACATCGTCCGAACCCTCGCACAGGCGCACCATACGGATATTATTATCCCCGATGTTGCGCACAGCATCATCGTTTGCGGCAAGAAGTCCAGCTTTAAGAAGGCGTTCCGGAATATCTGAAGAAACATCAAAGCCGAGAGTTTTCAAAAAATTCTCGGGCTTGACATAGCCCGAACGCGAGAGCAGATAGTCATAGACCTGTTTCTCATCGGAATCGAGCGAAGCGACAATATTCTCATCAACACCCGGAACGGCGCAGAATGAGCGTATTATTTTATGATTTATCCCGGCAGGCAGCATAGCTTTGACCGCCTCATAGTATGTACAAAAAGTCTGTTCGGATATCCACCGGGCAAGCGACATCATCTCATTACTAAGAAGCGGCGCTTCATCGAGCACCGCTGAGATAGACTTTATTCTTTTTCCTTGAGTCGAATCGGTCAGCCGCGTGATAATTCCTATGCGCTTTTTGTTGCCGACACCGAACGGTACGGCAACGCGGCAGCCGACGAGAGCTTTGCCCTCGAGCTGCTGCGGTATGCTGTAATCATAGTCCTTATCGAACGTACAGTTGACGTTCTCGACGGCAACCTGTGCGTACATTTGAGTCACACTCCGTGAAAAAGCGTCAGATGTTGCGGATCTCTTCCGGCTCGATAATGATATATTTGCCGCTGATGATCTCATCGATAGCCATGGAGACGGGCTTCTCGGTAAGGATTATCTGCTTCTCCTCGGCATCTTCGGAGATAGCGCGTGCTCTCTTTGCGGTAGCCGTAACAAGAGAATAACGGCTCAGGTGATTTTTAAGAACGCCTCTGAGATCAGGATTAAACATTGTTGATTACCTCACTTATAATGTTTTTGCAGCGAAAAGTTTTCTGCTTTTCCGCATCAAGAATAGTGCATATATCACTCACGGCATATGAAACTATGTCGTTGATGACTATGTAGTCATATTCAACGGCGCGCTTTATCTCGTCAACTGCGATGGTAAGGCGGCGCTGGATATCTTCCTCGTCCTCGCTCTCGCGGCAGCGAAGTCTCTCTTCGAGGGCTGCCATTGACGGGGGCATGAGGAATATGCTGACGGCTTCGGGATAGATCTTGCGGATTTTCTCCGCGCCCTGAACCTCGATTTTGAGGAACACGGTTCTGCCCTGGGCAAGAAGTTCGTCAACGGGAGCTTTGGGAGTTCCGTAATAATTTATGCCGTACTGCGCATATTCAAGAACCTGTCCCTCATCTATCTTGCGCATGAAATAATCCTTGTCAACGAAATAATAATGTATCCCGTCAACCTCCCACTCGCGCTTTTTGCGCGTCGTCATGGAAGTGGAGACTTTGATATTCATGTCGCGCTTGGTAAGCTCGGTCAGAATGGTATCCTTGCCGGAGCCCGACGGACCGGAAAGGATGACCAGAAGACCGTTGTTGTTATTATTCATCGCTTTCTTCCTCCTCAATATCAAGCTCATCGCCGTCATTGTTGAGGCGGTTTGCTACTGTCTCGCTCTGCAGATACGTAAGAATAACATGGTCGCTGTCGGTTATTATGACAGCGCGTGTGCGTCTGCCGTGGGTCGCATCGATAAGTGTTCCCCTCTCCTTGCAGTCCTGAATTATCCTCTTTATCGGGGCTGATTCGGGGCTGACTATAGCCACAAGACGATTAGCGTTGACCATATTGCCAAAGCCAATGTTTATCAGCTTCATTATGATAATACCTCCGCAGTTATTCGATATTCTGTATCTGTTCTCTGATCTTCTCAATCTCGGCCTTGACATCGACAACGCAGCGCGCTATCTCGATATCCTGAGCCTTTGAACCGATAGTGTTTATTTCTCTGTTTATCTCCTGAACGAGGAAATCCATCTTTCTGCCGATGGCGCCGCCATCCTCTTCAAAGAGCTTTTTAAACTGATCAATATGACTGCGCAGACGAACCGTCTCCTCCGCCACAGCAACCTTGTCGGCATATATCGCCGCCTCGGTCAGCAGGCGCTGCTCGTCCACATGGACATCGCCGAGAACCTCGCGCATTCTCGTGAGTAGCTTTTCGTTATATTCTTTCACGGTCTGCGGAGAACGCTCTTCGATAAACGCGACCTTGTCAATTATGAAATCAAGGCGCGAAATGACATCATCCTTGAGCTTTCCGCCCTCGACAGCACGCATGGTGATGAATCTTTCGAGTGCTTCTGCCGCAACGCTGAGAACATCGGCGCAAATCTTTTCTTCATCTTCTGGCTCTTTCGAGACAGTGAAGATATCATTCACTCTCGCAAGATCAGACACTTTTATATCATTCTCGATCCCGCAGGTCTCGGAAAGTTCTTTGTAAGCCGCAAGATAACCTTTTGCGAGCGCACTGTTGAGCTTGACGACAGCCGATTCCTCGCCCGCCGTGTCTATCTGGACATAACACTCGACCTTGCCTCTTGATATTTTTCCCTGGAAAAAGCTCTTGAGCTTTTCATCAAGGAAGCCGAAATTTCTGGGTACACGCGATGAAAATTCAAAGTATCTGTGATTTACGCTCTTGAGCTCAAGAGTTATATCCATTCCGTCGAACGAGCCTGTTGCCCGTCCGTATCCGGTCATGCTTTTTATCATCGGAAGGACTCCTTTTCGTCGGTCTTTTAAATCATTTTATTTTATCAGTTTAAGCATACATTTGTCAATATGTGAAGCGCATAAAAAGGGTTATTTGGCGCAGTGACCGCAGCTTCCCGTAAGAGCGGACGGTATATCGGACTCATAAAAGCCGTTTTTCTCTTCAAAACCGAGAGTTATAAACGGTTCTTTTTCAACTCTGCCGACATTCGCTCGCGCCATATAAGCATTGCGATTTGCGGCAAAATTCAGCGCGCTGCGTACAAGTCCCTCTGCAACGAGCCTGTCCCCATCGCGGGTTTTCACACTCAGGATTTCAGCATAGGTTCCACCGAGCGAGAATATGCATTCGCCGATATTCTCCCCGTTTTCCTCTGCGTGGTATCCGTGAGTTTTGTCATCTATATCAAACGGCTTGAATTCAAGCATTTTATCTTCTTTTCTCCTTTTTGTTCGCCTTTGCGCCGGCAGCCGAGAGTATATGCGAAACCTCCTGCGGGGTCAGCTCGCGCCACTTGCCCTGGGGAAGCATGCCGAGCTTGACCCCGGCTATCGCGGTTCTCTTGAGGCGTGCGACCTCGATTCCGAGCTCCTCGCACATTCTTCTTATCTGCCTGTTTCTGCCCTCGAAAAGCACTATTTCTATAACCGCTCTGTCGTCGCGCTTTTCGAGCACCGTCACCTGCGCCGGAGCGGTCATTCTGCCGTCGATCATCATTCCGTCGCTCATAGCAGCTATCTGCTCGTCGGATATGTCCGGTCTTATGGTAACTCTGTAGACTTTTGCAACATGCTTTGACGGGTGCATCACGGCGTTTGCAAATTCTCCGTCATTAGTCAGCAAAAGCAAACCCTCGGAGTTTCTGTCGAGTCTGCCTATCGGATAAACTCTCTCGCCGACATCCTCGACAAGCGACGCCACGCATCTGCGCCCAAGCTCATCGCTCATCGTCGTGACAAAACCGCGCGGCTTGTGAAGCATAATATATTTTGCAACCGTTTTATTTTCTATTTTTTTGCCGTTGAGCGTTATTATATCGCGCTTTGGATCCACAGAGTCACCTATCTTTGCAACAGTGCCGTTGACTTTAACAACACCTTTTGCAATAAGCTCCTCCGATTTTCTGCGCGACGCAACGCCGCATTCGGAAATATATTTCTGAAGTCTTATTCTGTCATCTGACAAATGATTCACATCCAATTTCTGAGAATGTTCTTTATTTTTTCAATAAACTTTTTTATTCGGCTTTTTTCTTTTTGAGGCTCTTTCGGAACAATCTTTTGCACCTGAACCGCACCAGCCGTCAGAATCTCCGCCCGGTCAACTACATTGCCGTCTATTATAAGTTCGACCGAGCCAACCACCGTATTTTCTTCTATCGGTGCATATTCAAACTTTTTCAGGCTTATTTTCTGCTCTGTCCGCGCCGATTTGCCTTTTCTTGAGATATATCGGAGCGGTCTTGATAGCTTCAATGACACACTTTCACTTTCCCCGCCCGCAATTTTTAATGAAACTGCGGACATATCAGTGTCCGCTTCATGCCGTTCAACAACCGAAAAGCCATATTCAAGCATTTTTGAATGATCGTTCCAGTCGTCCGGCGCATTGAGTGTCACGGCAACAAGCGTAACGCCGTCACGCCGAGCCGCAGAGACAAGACATCGTCCGCTCTTTTTTGTAAAACCGGTTTTTATTCCGACTGCGTCATCATATATACGCAATAGACGGTTGTGGTTCGTAAGCGTGCGGCGATACGGCGGATTGCCGTAGCACACGACGGCACTTTTTTGCGAGCAAACAGCGGCAAATTCCGGATTTTTGATAGCGGTGCATCCGAGCATAGCCATATCATATGCCGTCGAATAGTGTTCCTTTGAATCAAGCCCGGACGGAGTCTCAAAATGCGTATCATTCATGCCGATTTCCCCGGCGCGCTTGTTCATCATTGAAACGAAATTTTCAACATTGCCGCCGAGCGTTATCGCAGTAACATTCGCGGCATCGTTACCGGACTGCAAAAGCATTCCGTAAACAAGACCCTCAAGGGTGACTGTGTCTCCCGGAAGAAGCCCCATCGAAGTGCCCTCGACGTTTAGCATATCAGCGCTGACAGTTATCTTCCTCTGCGGGGTCAGCGCTTCTATTGCGAGAAGCGAGGTCATTATCTTCGTTGTGCTCGCCATGGAGCGCCTGTCATGCTCATTCTTGCCGTAAATAAGCTCGCCCGTCTCGGCGACCATAAGAGCCGCGCACGAGGCAGAAACATCCGGCTGGGCAAATACCGTCAGCCCGGACAATACAAAACAGACCACCGTAAAAACAGCAGTCAAAAAAGCAACCGGTCTTAAATTCACCAAACACACCGCCATTCATCATCCGTTACTGATAATGAATATGCGGTGTGCAGGAAAAAAATCAATATAATCCTTCGAGGTTCTCCTCGGTCTTCTTGCCCTTGCCGTCAACGAACTTGTTGACAACATCTGTGACGCTGTTGACAACGTCGGGAATCATGCCGATGGTTCTCTCGATAGAGCCTTCCTCGGTCGAGATATGTTTGATGCTGACCTCGCCGTTGTTGACAACGATAAAGGCGATGGGAGTAATGGTAATGCCTGCTCCGCCGCCGCCGCCGAAGAGCTCGGCGTTTGACTTCGACGGGAAGTCCGAGCCGCCCGATGCAAAACCATAGGATACCTTAGAGACGGGAATGATTTTTATGCCGTCGCCCAGATCCATGGGATCGCCGATGATCGTGCTGACATCAACAAGATCCTTTATCTTTTCGATTGAAGTTCCGAGAATTCCGGATGCTGACTGTTCTTTCATTTTTAAGTCCGCCTTTCATTGGATTTCAAACAGATTTATTTTTCTTTTTACTGCCTTTAAGCAGTTTTAAAAGCACTTTGAACAAAAGCCTGAACGCAAGAACAACCGCCGCATTCGTAAGCTTTATAGGTCTGACGGAGAGCGAGAGCGCAAACTGAGCTTTATTCTCCTGCGAGATGAAGTCGGGAACAACATTCACCTCATATTTTTTGACCTTCATATTCGAGCATATAAAGCCCATTGAAGGATAGACCGCCGAACACACTTTGCCGTATTTTATGGCATTCTGAGCCGCATCGTCTCTGGAGCTGACTTTCAAAAGGAGCTTCAGATTTTCTATAACAAAGGCTCTGTATATGCTGCCCATAAAGCCGCCGAGCTGAGCTGCCGCGGTCTGAATAAGCTCGACCGTTGCGCCGAAGCCCTGGTTCTCATAGAACTCTTTGAAGATGTTTTTCTTGGGTTCGGAGGGTTTGTTCTCCTCTTTCTTTTCTTCCTCAGGCTTCTCTTTTTCGGGCTTTTTCTTCTTTTTTTCTTCTTTCTTTGCTTTTTTTGCTTCTCTCTTCGCTTTCTGTTCCTCGGTCTGCGGGAAGATATGCAACTTTATAAAAAGCCACTGCACATCGAGAGAAAACGAATCGGCATATTCGGCAGTCACGCTGACCTTTATCGAAAACAGGATAACTATAAGCGCGATAATGCCCAATATTATGTAAAGAGCTGTCAAACTAACACCTCCTGATTATTCATACATATTTTCGAGCTCGCCGGCGTCGACATCGAACTCGTCGAAATCAAAGTCCTCGTCATCTTCTTCGGGTTCAGGCTGAACGGGCTGTGCAGTGCTGTCCTCCGCCGGGACTTCAAAAGTTTTAGCCTCTTCCTTTTCCGTCTCCTGCTCTTTCTCTTCGCGCTCCGGAAGTTCCGGCAATTCGGAGAGAGATTCGATGCAGAAGCACTTGAGAAACTCCGGTGTAGTACCGTAAAGCAGCGGTCTGCCGGGAAGATCAAGTCTGCCCTTTTCCTCAACAAGACCTTTCTGGCACAATGTAGATATAACTCCCGAGCAATCCACTCCGCGCACCTGCTCGACATAGGCCTTGGTGACGGGCTGATTATAAGCCACAACCGCAAGCACCTCAAACGCCGCCGAAGAAAGCGGAACATTGCGCTTCATATCGAGCACGCTTCTGATATTCTCTGCGTATTCCTGCCGCGTACACAGCTGATATCTTTCGCCGAGCTTCAAAAGGCATACGCCGCTCTCGCGCTCGTCGAGCTGTTCGGCGCAGGAGCGCAGCACGGTTTCGGCATCCTCTATCTCTATATCGAGAGCCTGAGCTATTTTAGCCGTTTCTACCGGCTCCCCCCCCCCCAAAAAGTATAGCCTCCGCCGCGGCGCGCATCTGATTGAATGTCAAGCTGATTCTCCCCTCAAAATCTCATCGTCTGTCAGTTATCAAAGTGACCTCGGCATCGCCGCCGTCACCGTTTATCTCAACCTTTTTCGACTTGACGAGCGCAAGCATCGCCATAAAGGTTGCGACCATCTCCGAGCGCGAAGTTGAACGCTCGAAGAAAGATATGAATTTCTGTTTTTTGTTCCTGCCGAGCTTTCTGAGTATGTAAGAAAATCTCGACGAGACGGAAACTATCTTTTTTGCGATTATTCCCGAAAAAGCCTCAACAGGCGGCGGCAATTTACGCTTGCCCTTTCCGACTGCCGCCATATAAGCTTTGTAAAGCTCGGACGGCTCATGAAGCCTCGTATATGTCATATCGACATCGATTTCCTGCGGTTCGCGCGAAAAGAAGTTGAAGCCGTTCGCCTGCTCCGCAAGCTTGCCCGCCATAAGCTGGCAGTCGCGGTACTCCGTGAGCTCGCCGCGGAGCTCTTCTGCGAGCCTGTCCGCCTCCTCGTGGACGGGAAGAAGCGATACAGTCTTAATATACACCAAACGTGCCGCCATTTCAAGGAATTCGCTCGTGACCTCGAGATTTTCTTCTTTAAGTTTTTTCATATAATCAAGATACTGATTGATGAGATCCATTATCGGCACATCTTCGATCCTGACCTTATGCTTGCTGATGAGGTGCAGAAGGAGATCCATCGGGCCCTCAAAAGATTCAATTTTATAAGAAAGAGTCTCCATAAAAACCTCACATTGCGGATGAAACTATCTGCATGAACATATCGCCGTATTCGCCGAACGGCTTTGAAATAAGCCAGGATATACCGTAGAGCACTTTATCGGTAAGCCACGACAGCGGAGTAGAGAGCCAGCCGAACGCAAGCAGAAGAAATACGACCATTATGATATAACGTTCATATTTCATTATCTGATAGTATACTTTGTTCGGAATAAAGAGTCCTATTATACGCGAGCCGTCAAGCGGCGGAATCGGAATAAGATTGAAAACCGCAAGACTGATATTTATCATCGCGGCGTAGAAGAAGAACAGAAAAGTTACTTTCGCGACGGTAGAGTCGTTCGTATTGCAATAGACAATGAACGCAACATTCGACAGCAGGATAAAGATAATTGACATTAAAAGGTTCGAAATAGGTCCTGCAGCCGCCGTCAGCGCCATACCCGCCTTGGAATTCTTGAAATTTCGCGGGTTCACCGGCACAGCCTTTGCATAGCCGAAGCCGACGAGCAATATCATTGCGGCGCCGAGAATATCAATATGCGCCATGGGATTGAGGGTCAGTCGCCCGCTGAGCCTCGGGGTATCATCGCCGAGCTTTGTTGCAACAAATGCATGGGCATACTCATGTATCGGCAAAGTACAAAATACGACAAACGCACTCGCACACAGCCCTATGAGCGTGTCTATTGAAAATCCGTTTCTCAAAAGAGAGCGTATCATTGGTCAAAATCCTTTCCGCTTCAGAATGTATCGGCATATACCGCACGCTGAAGCCCGAATATATCTGTTACTATTTTTACCCGCATCGCATACGGCATGAGCATATCTGCAATTTCAAGCGTCTGCGACGGGTCGCATTCAAAGATTATTCCGCCGTGTTTATTAACATTCGGCAGCCAGCGTGAAGCAATTATGCGGTAGAAATCAACGCCGTCCGTCCCGCCGTCAAGCGCGGTGACAGGCTCGTGCATGACCTCTGTTGAAAGTCCGCCGAGTTCATCCGTTCTGAGATAAGGCGGATTTGAAACTATAAGATCTGGCGTTTCAGAGATTTTGTCGTCGTATCCGAGAGTTATATCATGCTGAACCGCCTGCACGTTTGTAAGCCCGAGCTTTTTGATATTGCGTTTGAGATAGTGAAAAGCTTCGTCGTATTTTTCAAAAAGCCACACACGGGCATCCGGCCGCTCGGCGGCAATCGTAAGCCCGACACATCCGCTTCCGGCGCAAAGATCGAACACCACCGGATATCTGACATTGTGAAGCTTCTCAAGCGCCAGCTCAACAAGCAGTTCCGTCTCGGGTCGCGGGACGAGCACGCCCTCGCCGACTTCAAACGTTCTGCCGAAGAAGTCCCATTCGCCGAGGATATACTGAAGCGGTTCGCCGGATATACGGCGTAAAACCGCATGTTCAACAAGTTCAGCCTGCTCATCGGCAATATCATCGTCGCAGAGCATTATTTTTGTGCGCGAAAGCCCGGTGATATTTTCAACAAGACAAGATGCGTCAAATGATGCATTTTCTATCTGTGCTGCCCTGAGCTTCTCCGCCGCCGTTCTGAGTACCTGTTCAGCTGTCATGGCTTATATCCCCTTTCAGAATGTTTCAAGAAAGCTATATCAGTTTTCTTCTCCGTTCTCTTCGGATATGTTTTCGGTCTCGCCGACTTCTTCGATATTCTCTTTTTTCTCCTCCGGGTGAGGAACAACTGCGTTTATCGCCGCTATTCCGACTTCTATCATGCTGTCGTCGGGCTCCGCGGTGGTTATGCGCTGCATCCAAAGTCCGGGAGCCGAAAGTATCTTGACAAAAAGATTGTCGTGCCTGCCGGCGTATCTGATGAACTCATAGCCGAGTCCCATAACTATCGGCATTATGAGCACTTTGACACAGATCCACACGGGGCGAATATGCGTAAGAGCCGGGAAAGCCAACGCCACCAAAGACGAGACTAAAATGCTGAGTATTATCATGACAAAGATAAAGCTTGTACCGCAGCGCGGATGAAAACGGCTCTGTTTTCTGACATTTTCGACCGTCATCTCTTCGCCGCTCTCGTAGCAGAATATCGACTTATGTTCTGCGCCGTGATACATATAGACGCGCTTTATCTCTTTCATCTTGGAAACCGCGACCATATATACAACAAATATGATTATTCTGAGCAAGCCTTCGAATATGGTGCGGAGCATTGAGATATGCTCGCCGGTCCATTTGTTTATCAAATCAAACAGGAACGACGGCATCCACACAAACAGCGCAAATGCAAGCGCGAAGCCGAGTACCATTGATATCGCGCCGATGACATTCATCATCTTTTCGCCGAAGTGATCGGTTATCCAGCGGTCGAGCTTTGACATATTTTCCTCTTCTTCGCCGAGATCCATTCCGGTCTTTTCGGCGGATTCCATGAGGCATTTGTAGCCGAAAATGAGAGCTTCGACAAAGTTGACTATGCCGCGGATCATCGGCAGAGCAAAGAATTTATTCTTATCTTTAATTGAAGTGAACGTCTTTTTCTCGACCGAGATACTGCCGTCGGGCATTCTAAGCGCCATTGCCTTGCCCTCGGGACCGTTCATCATTATGCCCTCCATCAGCGCCTGACCGCCGACGGAGCCGTATTTAGTTTGAGTTTTTTGCTTCTTCATCGTGTACTTCCTTTTCGTCTGTGTAGGTCACTGCTTCTATCGGCAGCGTTATCGTTACGGTGGTTCCCTCATTGAGAATACTGTCAATATTGAGGGTTCCGCCGTGGAGTTTGACTATTTCATCCGCTACGGCAAGTCCGATTCCCGAACCCGCAACGGTATTGTCCGTTTTATAGAACTTTTCTTTTACTCGCGGAAGATTTTCCGGAGATATGCCCCTACCCGTATCGCTTATGGATATTTCAAGCACAGTCGGGCTGGTTATCTGGGCGAGCACTATTACTCTGCCGCCGTGATAGTTATATTTGATGGCGTTGTCAAAAATATTGATGAACACCTGACGTATTCTGTCTTCGTCCGCCTCCATCGGCGCGGGTAATTCGGGGGCGTTGTATATTATTTCTATGCCCTCTTTTATTGCGCGCTCTCTGAATGTGAACACCGTCTCATCAAGTTCGGCAAGAACATCTATCTTCTTGAGCTGGAGATTCATACGGTTGCTCTGAATCTTTGAGAAATCGAGCAGCTCTTCGACCATGCCGGAAAGACGCGACGCCTCGCTGATTATAACGTTCATGCCGCGTTTTGTCAGCGCAGGATCGGTATCGCCGACCTGCATAAGCGTTTCGCCCCAACCCTTTATGGAAGTAAGCGGAGTACGGAGCTCGTGCGATATGGTCGAGATGAAGTCATTTTTAAGCCTGTCGGCATCGTTGAGCTCATCAATCATGTTATTTATCTTGCCGCAGAGCTCACCTATTTCATCATCGTATTTGTAGTTTTTGATTCGGGCGCTGAGGTCACCGTCCGCGACCTTGCCCGCAACGTTGCCGATATTTCTCAGAGGTCTTACTATAGACCGAGTAAATACAAGTCCGAGTATCGTTGATACGGCAATGATAACCGCGGCTATCAGTCCGATTATAAGGCACGAGAAGCCTATTTGCGAATCGACATCTTCGAGTGAGACAATATATCTTATAGCGCCCGCAGCCGTGCCGTCGGTATTCATGACCGACTCGGTCATTGCTATTATCTTTTCGCCGGTGCTGAGCTTTCCGACCCAGGTTGCCTTACCGGAAGCCGAATTCATCGCCTCGATAAAGTCGGGCATATTCTGCTGAGGCGAGACTTCAAATCCACTCGAGGACAAAAGAACATTTCCGCTGTTGTCGATTATCCAAATTTCCATTAAATCGAGCATACCGCAGTTTTCGATAAACTCTCTGCCGGCAATCGCAAACCCGTCTTCGCTGTTTGCGCCGTAAATGTTAAAGAAAGTGGTTATAAGTTCGCCCGAATTAGTCTCGAGCACATTTTTTATCGATGTATAATAATAAGTTCTTATAAAGAGGCAGGCCGCGACCGAAACGGAGAGCACGAGCACCAAAATGACGCTGAATATATCTTTCAGCCATCGCTTTGTTATGCCGCCGATTTTCTTCACTTTGCCTGCCCCCTCTCGTGTTTTTTAATTAATTCAGGCTATCCATTTGTATCCGACGCCCCACATCGTCAGCAGATGCTTGGGTGCGGACGGATTGTCTTCAACTTTCATTCGTAGCCTGCGTATGTTGACATCAACTATCTTCTCTTCGCCGAAGTAGTCACTGCCCCAGACTTTTTCGAGAATATCCGTTCTCGAAAGCGCCGCGTCCTGGTTTGTGAAAAAGTATTCCATTATCTGAAACTCGACCTGCGTGAGTTCTATCGGGATGCCGTTCTTGGTAAGTGTCCTGTTCCTCATATTGAGTTCAAACTCGCCGGAGGTTATAACATTCGCGTGGGAGCTGTCCGCAAACCCGGCGCTCATCTCTACGCGGCGATAGAGCACATCGACGCGAGCCATGAGTTCAGAAGGCGAAAACGGCTTTGTGACATAGTCATCTGCGCCTATGAGCAGTCCTGAAACTTTGTCCATCTCCTGAGTCTTTGCAGTCAGCATTATTATGCCGAGGTTCGCGTTCATCGCGCGCAGCTGCTTGCAGACCTCAAGTCCGTCAACATACGGCATCATTATATCAAGGATGGCAACATCAATATCGCCGTTGCAGGCTTTGTATTTTTCAATAGCCTGAGCGCCGTCCGCCGCTTCGACAACATCATAGCCGTTTCTCTTGAGGTTGATAACCACAAACTCTCTGATTGAGGACTCGTCCTCGGCTACGAGAACTTTTTTCATTTTGCTGCCAACTCCTTATCCTTGAATATTTTGATGTACGGTTTTATTGATTTGACGGTTATTCCTGCCTTTGCGCCTTTTTCGCGGGATTCAAAATAAACGACCGTTCCGTCATCGTTCTCTATAAGATAGTTTTCCGACTTCACGCCCTTTTGGTTCGCACTGTCTTTTGTTGTGCAGATTATGGCGAAAAGGTCATCACCGGCAGTTTCGTATTTTGCGCTGTATTCTTTAAATATCCATGTGCGCGTATTGCTGTAGGAATACACTGTGAACTCGCCCATGATATTTTCAAGCGGTTTAAAATCGAGTATATACGAATCGCTTGCGTTGACGAGTGTCTCAGTAAATTCAAAGTCCTTCGATGAACGCACTTCGATCCAGCTTGTAACATTCATCTGCTCGTACATATTCTTCGGAGATTCGTATTTTCGGCTGCCCATCAGCGGGCGCTGGCTCGGTATTTCTATTATTCCGTCTCCGTCATAATCCTGCGAAGCGAGCAGCTCAGAGCGCGCCGTAAACATATTTGACTGCGTATCAAGACTGAACATTGGGGTCACAAGCGATTTGCTCGAAGCGCTCCAGAAGAGCACTTCGGTTATCGCCTGGTCTTCGCCCTTTATCGCATCAACATATATTCTAAGCGGCGACGAGGGACTGACTTTGTCCGTCTGAATCGAGCAATATTTGCTGATTCCGCCGTCAAGTTTTGCGGTGCCGAACTCATCGAGAGTGCCCGAGGCATTCATCTTGAAGACCTTCGCGGTCGAGCGCGGAGAATTGTTGTTTGTCAAATCCTGCTGAATGAGGAATATGTCAAGCAGACCGTCAGAATCAACATCGACGTTCTCCATAACAGAATATACCTCGGTGCAGACATTCTTGACCGTAAGCTTTTCTTCGTTTCCGGTGCAGACATAGACCGAGAGTATTTTGCTCGCATCGTTTTCATAGAGACTCTGGGAAACAAGTATCGCAGGGCATCCCGTTTCCGTCATCTGCACGAAGCTGACAAAATTGACACCCGTGCCGGTGCCCGAGAAGTCATTTACCGAGACCCACTTGCCGTTGACATTGTCGAGCACATTCATATGCTCTTTTGACGGCTCACTTTCGAGCTTATAAAATACAAGAGCCTCATTGACCCCGTCGTTATCTATATCGTGAAGCACGAACGCGGAGCGGTGATCTCCAGAAAGCGGAGATATCAGAGAAATTTCGGACGCGGACGCTGCCTTTCCCTTGCCGGTCGCGGCAGAAAGGAATGCACTTTTAAGTTCGCTGTCAACGCCCGCCGAAAGCGGAGGACGCATAAGCCCCGTGGGCGATTTCATCTTCGTGCCGCTGCACCCGGTAAAAGCCAGAGCAAGCAGGCAAAGCACGAGCATCAGCGCCGCCAGCCGTCTTTTCAAGAGACATTCTCCTTTCCGCCAAAGCCTTATTTTTCATCGTGATATTATATCATATATTATATAAGCTTTTCAACACCCGAGCACAACAATTCACAAAAAATCCATAAACTCGGCATGCAGAACCATGTACTAATTTTTTCGATTTATCCCCCCGTATTCATATAAATTTTAGGCTTTATGACGATTTTCTGATTTTTTATTGTCGTATTTCCGTTCGGCAAATTAAAAAAGCTCTTATGGTGTTAGTATCAATGGTAATATCAAACCCGGGAGGGCTAAACCATGGCAAAGAAAAAAGCAAACAAGCAGCTTATCTATGTCGTTATGGCAGCACTTTTTGCGGCTATAATAACCGTCGTTACCGCATATGTTCTTCACATTCCGACCGGTAACGGATATATACACCTCGGAGACTCGTTCATTTTCCTCGCGGCATCTCTCCTGCCCCTGCCCTACGCGATAGCAGCCGCCGCAGTCGGTGCAGGACTCGCCGACGCGCTGACCGCGCCTATATGGGTCATTGCAACGGTGATAATAAAGTCGCTCATCGTTTTGCCGTTCACTTCAAAGAAAGATAAGATAATCAACGCGCGCAATCTCATCGCACTTATCCCCGCGCTTATAGTCACCTGCGTCGGATACTATCTCGCCGACAGAATACTTTTCGGCGCATGGGGCGCGTTCGCAGCAGTCATACCCAATGTTATCCAGGTCGCCGCAAACGCCGCTATATATGTAATCTTCGGTCTCGCACTCGACGCTGCCGGATTCAAGAAAAAGGTTCTCAAATAAGGAGGCTTTCATTTTGGCTGACATAGTTTATACTTACAGAGGCAAGGTTTATCTCAACATAACCAACCGCTGTCCCTGCAGATGCACTTTCTGTATCCGTTCAAACGGAGACGGACTCGGTTCGGCACACACCCTTTGGCACAAGTCAGATCCCACTGCTGAAGAAATCGCAAAGGCTATCGAAGAGTTCGACTTTTCCGATTTTCCCGAGGTCACGTTCTGCGGATACGGCGAGCCGCTTTGCGCTTTTGACAATCTTGTTATTGCGGGCAGGCTCCTCAAGAGCAAATATCCTGACATAAAGATACGCATCAACACAAACGGACTGGGAAATCTTATCAACAAAAAAGACACCGTCCCCGCAATCGCCGAATTCACCGACACTGTCTCAATAAGCCTCAACGCCCCGAACGCAGAGCGCTACAACGAGATATCGAGACCGAAATTTGGCATCGACTCTTTTAAGGAGATTCTGAGATTTGCCGAAGAATGCAAGAAATACATCAAGACGGTCAAGTTCTCGGTAGTCGATGTTATCAGCCCGGAAGAGATAGCAGAATGTCAGGCACTCGCCGACAAGATGGAAATTCCACTGCGCGTAAGAGCCAAAGAAAATTAAATAAATCAAAAGCGAAAGTCCGCTGTCATATTTCAGACAGCGGACTTTTTAAATTACTTTATGAGATATACTCTCGACTCATAGGGGCGAAGCGTGAAAGCATTCGACTTATCTTTGCAGTCATAGTTTGAGATAAGCAGCTCCGACTTCGTGATATCGAAATCTGCGGGAGCTTTGAACTTCACGGGCTTCTCGGAGAACGAGTTGATAACAAGCATTCTCTGTCCCTCATAGCTGCGTTCATAGACAAAAAGCTTTCTGCTGAGCTTGTTGTACATCTTGAAATCGCCGTAGATGATAATGGGATTCTCCTTACGGAGTTTGAGAAGCTTTCTGTAATAATTGAGAATAGAGTTCTCGTCCTTCTCTGCCGCCTCAACATTTATCTCTTTGTAGTTATCGTTGATATAGAACCAGGGCTTGTCGGCAGTAGTGAAGCCGGCGTTTTTCTCTGCGCTCCACTGGACGGGCGTTCTCGCATTGTCACGCGACGCATACTTTGCGACTTTCATGACCATGTTGTGCGTGAAGCCGAGATGGCGCATGGTGTGATAGGCGTTCTGGGTCGAGACATCCTCATACATCTCAATCTCCGGCAGACCGATATTGACCATACCGATCTCCTGCCCCTGATATATGAACGGAGTGCCGCTCTGGCAGATATACATCGTCGCGAGCATCTTGCCGCTCTCGACTCTGTATTTGAGGCTGCCGTATCTGTTTATGATACGCGGCTGATCATGGTTCTCGATATAGAGTGTATTCCATGCCTTACCGTAGAGCTTTGTCTGCCAGTTGTTATAAACATTCTTGAGCTTTCTGAGGCTGAACGGCGCTCTTATCCAGCTGTAGAACAGGCAGTCAGCCTCCATATGCTGGAAGTGGAACATCATATTGAGCTTCTGATCCTTGTTCTCCTCGATGAATTTCATCGCGGTCTTGGGAGTCATCATGGGTGCCTCGCCGACTGTCATGCAGTCGTATTCATCGAGCACCTTTCTGAACTCGCCGAGATATTCCTGAAGATGCGGCCCGCTCTTGTAATGCTCAATACCCGTAGCAACAGGCAGCGGAAATCCGTTCGGCAGACCTTCGGCTTTGGATATAAACGTGATAACATCCTCTCTGAAGCCGTCAACGCCCATGTCGAGCCAGAAGCGCATGATATCTTTTATCTCTTCGCGAACCTTGGGGTTATCCATATTGAGATCGGGCTGACCCTCGGCAAAGAGATGGAGATAATACTGATTGAGATCTTCGTTATATTTCCATGCGGGACCTGAGAAAGTCGAAAGCCAGTTATTCGGGGGCTTCTTGCCGCCTTTTTTGCCGTCGCGCCAGAAATAATAGTCGTGATATGGGTTATCCTTGCTCTTCATGCTCTCAAGGAACCACTTATGCTGATTTGAGGTATGGTTTATAACTAGATCCATTATAACCTTCATGCCTCTTGCATGGATAGCCTCAAGAAGCTCTTTGAACTCGTCAAGCGTGCCGTACTCCTCCGCGATATCCTTGTAGTCGGCTATATCGTAGCCCATATCCTCCTGAGGAGACTTATAGAGCGGCGAGAACCAGATAGCGTCAACGCCGAGGCTTTTTATGTAATCGAGCTTTGACATGATACCCTTGATATCGCCGATGCCGTCGCCGTTTCCGTCGCAGAAGCTTCGCGGCCAAATCTGGTATACTGCCATCTCTTTATACCAGCACTTATTGATGCTCATGTTCCGTTACCTTCTTTCTTTTGATTATTTTACCAGCCGAGTGTTTTGAGGTACTCGCGGCTGAGCTTTACTGAGTTAATGGGAGTGTCTCCGGGTGCGGGTCTGTCCTGCTCGACAACCACCCACTCCGCGCCTGCTTTTACGGATGCATCAAGTATAGCGGGCATATTCTGAACACCGTAGCCGACAGGTCTGAATCCGAACGCCTCTTCTGATGCGCTCTCGCCGTCATCTTCTATGCCGATAAGTTCATAGAGCTTCTTCGGCTTCTCCTTGCCCTGCATATAGTAATCCTTGAGGTGGACAACGGGTGCTCTGCCGCTGTATTTGAGAACATACGATGCGGGATCTTCGCCTGCGACGCCGACCCAGCAGGTATCGATCTCGGTCTGTAGTCTGTCGGCGGTGACATCGGAATAAAGAATATCGAGCGCGTATTTGCCGTCAAGCTTTTTGAACTCGAAATCATGGTTATGATAGAGAAGCTGAATGCCCTGCTCATTGCAGACATCGGCAATCTTTTTTATGTCCTCTATCGTGCGGTCAAAGCCCTCTGTTCCGGGGCGTCTGTCCTCGGGAAGATAAGGCACGGCAATATATTTGCAGCCTATCTCCTTATAGGTTGCGACGACCGCCTGTGTATCTGAGAGCAGTTCGTCGAGCGGAACATGAGCCGAAACGGGAATGAGCCCTGCGTCGGCAAGTATCTTCTTGACCTGCTCAGCGCTTTTGCCGTAAAGTCCCGCGAATTCGACTCCGTCATAGCCAAACTCCTTGACCTTTGCTATAGTGCCCTCAAAATCTGCTTCAAGCTCGTCTCTGACGCTGTAGAGCTGAAGTGCTACCGGTAATGCCATTGTTTATACCTCCGTATAATTATTGATATATTCATCCTCTCCGCATTTTATTTGCCGGAGAGTTTCATATCCTTTTCGTATGTTGCCGTCACAGCCTGCACAACGGCGTTTGCAAATCCGTTTTCATTGAGCGCCGCAACGCCCTCGATAGTGGTTCCGCCGGGCGAACAGACTTTATCCACAAGAGCATAGGGGTGCTCCCCGCTCTCCGCTATCATCTTCGCGCTGCCGAGCACGGTCTGAGCCGCAACTTTCAGCGCGACCTGTTTGTTCATACCTATTTTAACTCCGCCGCGCGCAAGCTCGTCGATGAACATATATGCAAATGCGGGAGCTGCGCCGCCGATAACGCCGAAGGCCGAGAAGAATTTTTCGTCGAGCTCGACCGCTTCGCCGATGGATGAACAAAGCTTTGCAACAAATGCTTTCTGTTCCGCGCTGACTCGTCCGTTCGCACAGTATGCGCTCATGGATGCGCCTATCGTGGCGTTTATATTCGGCATGACGCGCACGAGTGCGGGTTCATAGCTGAGATACGAAGAAATAGTCTCAATGGTCTTGCCGGCAGCTATGGAAATTATAAGCGGGTCGTGCTCTTTGAGCTGAGCATCAAGTCCGCCGAGCAGCTTTTCAAAACCGTAAGGCTTAATTGCAACAACTATCTCGCTGCACCCACTCACAAGTTCTTCAAGGCTTGACACCGCATTTACTCCGTAATCCGCAGCCGCCTTTTCGCGCTTTTCTGGGTGGATATCATAGACTGCTATATCTTTTCCCTCTGCCGCACCGGACGACACCATGCCTTTTATAATGGCATTTGCCATATTGCCCGCTCCGATAAAACCTGTCATATCAAAACTCCCTTTCGGTCAACAATATTTATAAGAGTCCCTCATGGGACTGAAAATCCGGAATAAAATCTTTCTGCGCCGAACGGCGGCTCTGCACATAACCGTTGTCAAAGCCGAGGTCAATCATTGCATCGAGCGCTATTTCATATTCGTACTTGGAAATGCGCCTGTCAAGAGGCGGATGCTCCGCAGCTTTTGCGCACGGCGTATACTGGCTCATCAGGCTGACTACCGTTCCCTCCGGCAGATTTTCCTTTATCCAGCGAAGCACTTTCTTCGTGTTTGAAACGGCTCCCGGGAGCACAAGGTGGCGTATGATAAGGCCGCGTTCGGCTATGCCGTCGGAGTCGAGTTTAAGCACTCCGACCTGCCTGTTCATCTCTTTAATCGCCTCGGACGCACGCTCAAAATAGTCCGGCGCATGTGAATATTCAGCCGCAAGAGCCGAGTCGGCATATTTGAAATCGGGCAGATATATATCAACAAGACCCTCAAGCCTTTTGAGCGTTTCCACAGACTCATAGCCGCCGCAGTTATACACAATAGGCACAGGCGAATGATATTTTTCGAGTATCCGCGCCACGGAATCCGCATAATGAGTAGGGGTAACGAGATTGAGATTCTGCGCGCCCTTTTCAATGAGCCTGTCAAAAGTGCGCATAACATCTTCGTCGCTCATCGAGATGCCCGCTCCCCCGCCGCTTATCTCGCTGTTCTGGCAATACACGCACCTAAGATTGCACCCGCAGAAGAACACTGTGCCCGAGCCTTTTGTGCCGCTAATGCACGGCTCCTCCCAAAAATGCAGCGCCGCCCGCGCGAGCTTTATTATATTCGGGCTCATGCAATATCCCTGCGAAACATCGCGGTCAACTCCGCAGTGTCGCGGGCACAAATTACACAGCATAACGGGTCTCATTCCTTTCTGCGGACAATTATACCATAATGCGCCGCGAAAATAAACAGTGAAATTTATTATAAGTTTGCTTTTTCCCGCGTTATAGTGTATAATCAAATCGGTTAAAACAACGCTTTTCACGAGGTGATCGGATTGCTCCTGACTATCGACATCGGCAACACCAATTTAACAATCGGCGCATACAGCGGCGAAGAGCTGAAATTCGTTTCGAGACTCGCCACCGACCGTTCGCGCACTGAGGACCAGTATGCCATTGAACTCAAGAGCATTTTCGATCTCTACGGCTACGGTTTTGACGAGTTTACCGGATGCGCGATAAGCTCCGTTGTGCCGGAGCTGACGGGTGCTATATCGCACGCCGCAAAGCGCATAACAGGCAGCGAGCCCATTGTTCTTGGTCCCGGAGTCAAGACAGGAATAAACATTCTTGCCGACGACCCGTCGCAGGCGGGCGCGGATCTTGTTGCCGCTTCTGTTGCGGCGGCGAATCTCTATGAGTTGCCGTGCTTTGTTATCGACCTCGGAACTGCAACAAAAATCAATGTTATCGACGAGAGCGGCTCTTTCTGCGGCTGCGCTATCGCCCCCGGAGTCGGGATTTCGCTTGAAGCACTGTCCGCCAAAACATCTCAGCTTCCCGCGATAAGCCTTTCAACTCCCAAGAAGGCCATCGGCACAAATTCGATAGACTGCATGCAGTCCGGCGTTGTTTTCGGCACTGCCGCCATGCTCGACGGGCTCTGCGACAGAATGGAGCAGGAGCTCGGACGCAAAGTTAAATCGTTTGTTGCAACGGGCGGACTTTCGGGCGAGATAATCAAGAGCTGCAACCACAAGATGACATACGACCCCGAGCTCATACTCAAGGGACTTCGTATAATATACGAAAAGAACAGAAAATAATAAAATTGCATATTAAAAGCAATGCTTTTGATATAGACTCAAAAAATTGCGCTGCATCCTGACGGAGCAACAGCAAGGAGGAAAAAATCATGTCAAAAACATCAGCTGCCGCATCGCGGCAAAAACTCGTGCGTCTCGTGCTCACCGCACTGCTCACCGCTTTGATAATCGTCATGGCGTTCACTCCGCTCGGTTATCTCAAAGCAGGTGCAATCGAGATAACTTTCATAACGATTCCGGTTATTATCGGAGCTGTTCTGCTCGGCCCTGTAGGCGGACTGTTTCTCGGCGCGGTATTCGGAATAACGAGCTTCATCCAGTGCTTCGGAATGAGCACTTTCGGCGTTGCGCTTTTCAGCGTCAGTCCCCTGCGCACTGCGATCGTCTGCATCGTACCCAGAGTTCTCATGGGCTGGCTGACGGCAGTTATTTTCAAAGCGATATCGTCGAAAGATAAGACAAGCTTCGTGCAGTATCTTGTTGCGAGCATCGCAGGTCCCCTGCTCAACACGATTCTGTTCACCGGCACACTGCTTCTGCTGTTCAACAACGCACCGATAATCATTCAGCTCAAGGAGCAGTTCGGCTCGACAAATGTTATGGCTTTTGCCGCTGCATTCGTCGGAGTCAACGGACTCATTGAAGCCGGTGTCTGCGCCGTTCTCGGAACTGCGCTGTGCAAGGCTCTTTCGGTTGCGATGAAAAAGATGAAAATCTAAAAAAAATTATATCGGCTGTATCTTAACCCGTTCGGGTTTCGATGCAGCCGTTTTTTATGTCTGCTTGCGCAAACATATTGTTTTCATTGTGCAATATTTACAAATTGTTTTGTGCTGATTTTACAAAATTCGACTTTTGCTATTGCACATGAATGAAAAAAGTGATATTTTCGGTATTAGTACTTTAAAGCATAAGCGGTGATCTAAGCGTGGAAAAGATAATGGGATTTATAAGGCGTTTTTGCACAGCGGCAGCAGCAATAATTTTTACATTTGTTCTTGCAATACAGGCACTTGCGGTGTCGATAGACGGTTCTGTTTCGCCCGATGAAGTGCGCAGCACCAATGTGCAGATACAGTGCGAAAATGAGAACGGCGGCAACGGCATTTGCGCGCTCGCTACATATTACACCAAAACCGAAAAAGGCTCGCTTTATGTTGCGATAAACGGCGATATCTCATATGCCGATCTGACAAAAGAGAGCCCGGTTGTTTATGAAATATATGTTGACGGCAAAGCCCCGATAAAAATCGGTATTACAGGGAAGGCAGAATACGACGAACAGCTGTTCAGCGTCAAATCCTCCGCATCGTTTGCCGGAGGCGGGATAACCTGCGAGACGCTTATAGACAGGAAATATTCATTCGGCGGCGACCCGGAAATTTATGTCAGAGTCACCGATGACAAAGGCGTTCCGTCAAAGATGTTTGAAATAGATACATATATTGCCCCGCCTGAGACTACCGCGGAACAGAACAACCAATCCGGCAATTCGGATTCCGATGACAGAGACACCACAAAGACTACAAAGAAATCAAATTCGACCAAATCGACAACGAAAAAAGAGAGCACAACGAAGAAAAAGAGCAAAAGCTCATCATCTAAGTCGAGCACAAAATCAAAATCAAAGACAAATAAATCAAGTTCTTCCAAAACCAACCGATCCTCTAAATCTCAAGGCACCGATGAAGAATATTTAGCTGATGATGTTGATGAAATAGAGACTTATACTCTGCCGAGCGGCGAAAACATGAGAAACGCCGCGAGAGTGAAGCAGGGTGTCACCGCAGTCGGCATAACGGTTATAATTGCGACGGTGATATCAATCTCACTGCTGATATTCAAAAAATCCGGCAAGAAATAGACTCACGAAAAGTAAAAGGTGAGCAAAACTCATATTGGCAACAGCAGTCTGAGCCGATAAACTAAAAACGTCCAGATAACCGACAAAAGGAAAAAGAGATGTGAAGGACTTCATTAAGCAGGCGGCGCATGTAAAGCCGGACGCAAATCAGCTCAGACTTAATGATAACGATGTCAAGCGGCTGAACGAGCTCGGCGAACTTATAAAAAACAGCTTCAGGACAAATCTTGCCGAGGGCAAAGAGATCACTATTGAACCGTACAACGGTAGCGAAACACAGCGTGTTATAACCATTGAACTCGACGAGAGAATGAAGCTCAATTTCCTTGAGCTGAGCGAAAATATTGCCGAGGGTCAGCGCGTTGAAAACTTCATTGTCCAGCACAGAAATGAGGACAAAATCTGGTTCAACAGCTTTGAGGGCACAACAATCGGCACGAAAAAAATAATGAAGCTTCACGGGCTCGAAACCGACGCTGTACGCATACTGATAGTCTCGTCCCGCGACATGCCCGAAATCAACAAAATAGCTCTGTATTAAAAAATGACCTCCGACGCACTTTGACGCATCGGAGGTCTGTTTATCTCAATTTTTATTTTTTCAGCAGGCTTGCCGCCGCTTTGTCAAGGAATATCGTCACATCGTCATGCTGCTGAAGTATCGACGCCGGGCAATGCGGAGTAACTTCACCCTCAACAGTCGCCTTTATCGCCTCTGCCTTGCTTTCGCCTGTCGCGATGAGCACTATTTTTTTCGCTCTCATTATCGAGCCGATGCCCATTGTTATGGCATAGTGCGGCATGGCAATATCAGTAAAATACTGCGAATTTGCAGCTATCGTGCTATCGGTAAGCTTGACTTTGAATGCCTCGTCAGTGAACTCATCAGCCGGCTCATTGAAGCCGATGTGGCCGTTTCTGCCGATTCCGAGAAGCTGGATATCTATTCCGCCGGCATTCTTTATAGCCTGCGCATAACGTGCGCTCTCGGCAACGGGTTCAACGTTTCCGTCAAGGAAATTGACATTCTCGGGCTTTATATCGACCTTCGAAAAAAGGTTCTCTTCCATAAATGAATAGAAGCTGTTGGGGTGGTTCTTCGGCAGATCACAGTATTCGTCAAGGTTGAAGGTCTTGACATCCTTGAAGCTCACCTTGCCGCTGCGATACTGCTCGGTCATATACTCATATGTAGGTATCGGGGATGCTCCGGTTGCAAGTCCGAGAACCGCATTATGCTTTGCATTGACCTCATCGCAGAAAATTTTTCCGACTTCCTCGCCAACCTGTGCCGCCGAGTTCAAAACAATAACTTTCATCTGTATTCCTCTTCATTCTTAAAAATCCGCGATAGATTATATCATCACTTTATAAATATTTCCATAGTTTTTATAAAAAAACAGATAATATATTAAAAAAACTACCAAAATAGAGCAAAATGTGCTATAATACTCCCGCTCAAAAAATATGAAAAGGAGAATTCCAATGAAAACAGCAAAACGGACGCTTTCCATTCTGCTCGCACTGCTCATGCTCGCCTCGTGCCTTGCTATCGGCACCTCGGCAGACGGAAGCAATGTGCTCACTCAGCCCGAATGGAACAGCTACTGGGAAACTGTAAGAAACGACAACACGCTTATCGCACTCACCCCGGGCGCGGACGAGACTCAGCTCAACTTCTGCTGGCACTCCGACGACACGGCTAAGAGCGGCGTTGTCCGCATCGGCAAAAGCGCCGACATGACCTCGTTCAAAGAGTTTGTAGGCAAAGCATCAACCGACAGCTACACGGGTCAGAGCGTATACAAAGTGACCGCAACAGGTCTTGAGCCGGACACAGTTTACTACTACACTTACGGCAGCAACGGAAAGTTCAGCAAGCCTGTTATGTACAGAACGCTCTCCACCGAGAAGTTCAAGGTTCTCTATGTCAGCGACATTCAGATAAGCAGCGATGTTGAGGACGGACGCGAAGAATCGTATGTCTGGCAGAAAACTCTCGGTACTGCGCTCGACCAGAACGATGATATCAGTTTTATAGTTTCCGCAGGCGATCAGACTCAGCACGGAGACAGAGCCAACGAATGGGCGGGCACGCTCTCCCCTGCGGCTCTCAGATCATATCCCATGGCTACCACGGTCGGCAATCACGACCGCAAAGGTGAAACATATCCTTTCTATGTCAACAACCCCAACGAATACCGCGGCACGACACCCGCAAACGTTGACGAGGACTACTGGTTCCGTTACGGCGATGTGCTTTTCATCGTCTATAACACTCAGATCTACAACGTATACGATCAGTATCAATTCACTCTTGACGCTATCGCCAAGAATCCCGATGCCACATGGCGCGTAGCCGTTATGCATCACGATATCTATGGAACGGGACACCACGCCGCAGATGACGACAACAAGCTGCTTGCGGCTATATACAGCTCGCTTATCGACAGATTTGAGATTGATGTTTGCCTGACAGGACATGAGCACATCTACGGTCGCTCCTACTTCATGAAGGACACGAAGCCCGTCAAGAATCAGAAATACAACTCTGACGGCGCAGTGGTTGACCCCGAGGGCACCGTATACTTCACCGCGAGCTCCGCTTCCGGCAAGAACCGCATTGAAGAGTACGACTATGAGTGGCTCGATTTCAGCTATATCTCCGAAGAGCCAACATATTCGACAATTGAGTTCACAAAGAATTCATTCACACTCAAGACATACGGCGTTGACAGCAAGAAGCAGATAGACGAGTGCAAGATAGTCAAGACCGACACGACTTATACTCCCGTCGATCCCGACTACAAGGGCATGGACACAAACATGCTACAGCGCTATCTCGGCAAGTGGTATGTTATAATCCAGATTGCGATTGAAGTTGCAAGATATATTGTGAAGATAACGAGCGTTGTCGCTCCGGTTATTGCCAAAATTGTTGTCAAGATTATAAAGGATCTTATCCCGGTTATCATCAACATGTTTTAAATTTTTAGCTGCATAATCAGCACCTAAGAGACACGGTTTGTTCCGTGTCTCTTTTTTTCATCAAAAGCTTTCAATGGCAATAAGCTTTTTGTAACTCTTTTGTAATTGAATTACCAATTAAAGAGTGTATAATTAGATGTAATACAATTAGGTTTATCATACACACAAAAAGGGGGAAATCAAGTGGTCTTTTCGAGTCTCGTGTTTCTGTTCATATTCTTTCCCGTGACTCTGTTCTTCTATTTTATCGTGAAGAACGACAAGGCGAAAAATATCGTTCTTATCATTGCATCACTTATATTCTATTCATGGGGTGAGCCGGTCTGGGTATGTCTGCTGATTTTCAGCTCAATACTTGATTATACTGTCTCGCTCGGGATAGAAAAATACCGCGGCCAAAAGATAACCAAACTGTTTATCGCACTTTCGGTTGTTATCAATTTAGGTCTGCTTGTGGCATTCAAATACAGCGGATTTTTCATTTCCACGCTCAACGGAATCTTCCGCCTCTCGCTCCATGTTCCCGCATTTTCTTTGCCGATAGGCATTTCGTTCTATACATTCCAGACGATGTCCTATTCGCTCGATGTTTACAAAGGCGATGTCAAGGCGCAGAAGTCCTTCATAAACTTCCTGATGTTTGTCTCGCTCTTCCCGCAGCTTATAGCGGGTCCGATCGTCAGATATTCAGATATTGACACGCAGATTGACCACAGAACTGTTACGATAGACGGCTTTGCAAAAGGCATGACGAGATTCATGGCGGGTCTCGGCAAAAAGGTGCTCATAGCAAACTATGCCGGTTCTCTTGCCGAGTCGCTGCTCGCCAATGTTGACAATGCGGCTGTGATGAGCGTGTGGGTCGGAGTTCTATTCTATGCTTTCCAGATTTACTTCGATTTCTCCGGATACTCAGACATGGCTATTGGACTCGGTCACATGTTCGGCTTTGATTATCCTGAAAACTTTAAGTATCCATATATCTCAACTTCGATAACAGATTTCTGGCGCAGATGGCATATCACGCTGAGCTCTTTCTTCAGAGATTATGTCTATATCCCCCTCGGAGGAAACAGAGTCAGTCTGCCGCGTCAGATACTCAATCTTTTCATCGTCTGGGGTCTCACGGGACTCTGGCACGGAGCGAGCTGGAACTTCGTCATATGGGGGCTCTACTATTTCGTGTTCCTGTGCCTTGAAAAGTTTGTGTTCAAAAAGTTCATTGATAAAATCCCGAAAATCATCCGCTGGGTGTATTCGATGTTTGTCGTGCTCGTCGGCTGGATGATATTCTACTTCGAGGATTTCTCGGCGATGAAATCTGCATTTTCCGTGGCGTTCGGCGCATCGGGCAATGCATTCACCGACCCGGTCATGAACGCGATGATAATCAACAACATTCCGTTTATTATCATCGCAGCTATCGCCTGCGCGCCCGTTGCAAAGCTCGTCAAAGCGGGCATTGCGAAGCTCAAGCAACGCGCACCGGTTACAGAGCCGATATTCAACACCGTTTTCAATGTCGCCATGCTCGTGCTCTGCGTGGCATCGCTGGCGGGCTCGACATATAACCCGTTCCTGTATTTCAGATTCTGAGGAGGCGCTGAGATAAAATGAAAAAAATCCAAAAAATTCTTACCGCCGTCTCATTCAGCGTTGTTTTAGCGGTTTTCACCGTTGTCGGATTTTACAGCTTCTTCGACAAGGACGAGAAAGTGTCCGAGATGGAGAATAGAAATCTCGCGCAGAAGCCATCTTTTTCCGCCAGCTCATATTTCTCCGGCGACTTCGCTTCAAAGTTTGAAGAATACTACAATGACCAGTTCCCCGGCAGAAACGGGCTCGTCAAAATAAGCAACAAGATTAAATCGTTCTATTCGTTCCTGAAGATCGGCGACGGCGCGACTGTCATAAAGAACAACGGCGGAGTCGGCGACGGCGAGGCGCTCTCGCACGAGAATGAAAGCAATGCCGAAACAACCGGAGAGCAGACTGCCGCACTCTCCGATACCGCCAAGAGCACCGAGACCACTAAGCCGATAAATGCTGCCGAAGTTGACGAGACCGGAAAGGAAACCGTATATTCCAACCAGTATATAATCCTTCTTGACAACCGTCTTATGGAGCAGTATACAAACGTCTACAAGAAGATGGATGTCTACGCTGCCACCCTCAACAAGCTCAAGGCCGAGATGCCAAACACCAAAGTGTACAGTCTCATGGCTCCGACTTCGATAGAGTTCTACGCTCCGAAGAAATACAACTCCGGCAAATCGCATTCGCAGTATCAGGGCATCAACTATATCTACGGCGAGCTCAAGGGCATAACCCCCGTTGACGCCTATCCGGAAATAGCCGCCCACACGAACGAATATCTGTATTTCAGAACGGATCATCACTGGACGGCACGCGGCGCATATTACGCATACCGTGCGTTTGCAAATACCGCAGGATTCACGCCCGTTGAAATCAATTCACTCCGGACCGGTAAGCTCTCCCCGTTCCTCGGCACACTTTATAAAGCTACGCAGAGTACGGCGGTTGAAAAAGACCCGGACTATGTTGAATATTTCATTCCGAAGACCAATACAGAAGCGATTGCCTCTGACTCCGACCCGACGCTCAAGAGCAGCTACAAAGTCAAGGTCATAAACACGGAAGTGAAGTCATCGAACAAATATCTCGCTTTCCTCGGCGGCGACCACGGCGTGACTAAGATAACCACCGACGCGCCCGGCAACCGCAGCATCGTAGTTATAAAAGAGAGCTATGCAAACGCATTTGTTCCGTGGCTCTGCAACAACTACAAGACCGTCTACGTCATTGACCCGAGGCAGATAAATGTAAACCTCGCGAGTTTCGTCAAGACAAATTCGATAGAGGAAGTGCTGTTCCTCAACTATATGTTCATCCCGACGAATCCGAAATATATGTCGGCGCTCGAAAAGATGGGCTAAAAAATAAACTTAAAGCGTGCCGCCGGAACAATAAAAAGTCTTGATTGACACATCCATCTCAAGCAAAACCAAAACTAAAAAAGACCGCACTGAAAGGTATAGCCTTTGGTGCGTTCTTTTCACTTTGCGTTTTATCAGATATTCATACTTTGCTGACAAATCAAACAAACGTAGCCAAAGCGCGAATGTCAGTGGCAGGAATCCGATTGCAACGTGCTCTGTCGTCCGAATATAAAAACCTTATAAAAGAGATTTAATAGTTTCCATAGATATCGTGCATCATTATATCGACCGCGCCATGTCCGGAACGAATGACCGCCGTCCGGAGTTCCAGCAGATGATATCCGACAGCTCTGGCAAGCAGTTTAGATATATCATCGTCTATAAGTTCGACCGCTTCGCGCGAAATATGTACGACTCCGCGATTTACGAGCACAAGCTCGAGCAAAACGGCGTTAAGGTGCTTTCCGCGACCTTAAAGACAAAGGTTGCCGCAAGAATAACGGCAAGGTTTTGACGATTCAGAACATCACCTACATCCTCTCCAACATCAAATACACAGGAGTTTTTAAATTTAAAGACATCGAGGTTGAGGACGGCTGTCCGGCACTGGTCAGTAAAGAGATATTTGACCGCTGTCAGGAACGCGCCGAGCGCGAAAAGCGCAGATTTGGCAAGAGTATGCAGGAGGTTGACTATCTGCTTGTCGGTAAACTGTACTGCGGCTACTGCAAAAAGCCGATGATTGGCGACAGTGGCACAAGCAGAAACGGCGATAAGCACCATTATTACACCTGCTACACGCGCAAGAGCCGCCGGAGAACCGGCGAGACCTGCAAGAAAAAGAGCGAGCAAAAAGAATTTTTGGAGTGGTATGTCGTCCAACAGGTCAAAGAGTACATACTCGACAACCGCCGAATCGAGATAATCACCGACGCAATCATAAAAAAATTTAAAGAGATGTTTGACAGCTCCGGCGAAGAAACCTTCCTGCGGCGGTTGCGCAACATCGACCGTGAAGTCGACAATGCCGTCGACTCGCTTTTAAAAACAAAAAATCCAGCCGCGCTTGATAAAATCAACGCACGACTGGAAGATTTACAAATTGAAAGAAACAATGTCGAAGCCGAGCTCTCGAAATTCCGCATCACGAAAGACGTTATCCCAGACCGCGAGGATTTGCTCGAATGGCTCAAGTCGTTTCAGGGCGACGCCCTCGACCCGGTATATCAGAAAAGGATGATTGACACCTTTATCAACGCGATATATCTCTACGACGACAAAGTGGTCATTTGCTTTAATCTCAAAGGCGGCAAACAAGTTTCAGGAATAGAAGTGCTCGAACACTCAGAAGAGTTGGACGAGTGTTCGAGCAGTTTGTTAAATGGCTCCCCCTGTTGGACTCGAACCAACGACCCTATCGGTCAGAAACATAGTCGCCTTGCTCGCTTGGAGCGCTCGCAATGCTCGTTGTTTCTTCCTGCTCAGAGCACCGCTTCATCTGCCGCAGGCAGCGCGGTGCTCCGAGCCAGTTAACAGTGGTTGTGACGCGAATATCAAACAGTATCATTCGATTCCATGCAGTGTAGAACCGTGATTTTTCCCATATAACGCAATTAATAAACGGTTCGCGTGGTGCGAAAAATCGCTAAATAATAATGGTGTTAGACAATTGTTAGACGGTTTGCTTGCTGTTGTTTTATATTGCGGTGGAGTAGCTGGTAGCTCGTTAGGCTCATAACCCGGAAGGCGCAGGTTCAAGTCCTGCCTCCGCAACCATACGGAAAGGACTTGCGTTTGCAGGTGCTTTTTATATGAAATAGCATCGAGTGCTCGCAAGGGCTTTTCCCCTATGAGCACTCGATTTTTCTGTTTTATGTGCAGAGGTATATGCAAACGCCTGACTTAGCCATCTATAGAGATCCACATCGCGGGGCGGACGGCATTAGAATCGCTATTGACAGGGGGGATGGCGATACTTTTGTAAACTTCAACAGTAGTGGCATAGTTCTGACCGTCGCCGGGCGACCGTAGCCACCACGGACAAGTGGCTTTGCCACATTTGGTATAGCTTTCACCTGTATATGTGATAAAGAGATCACTTGTAAATACTCCATTTGATATGGCATATTCGGTAGGCACACACATTCTTGCTTCATCGGAAGCAAAATATTTTTCTGCTTCGACAATGCTCAGGAGAAATACCTTATCCTTTGTAGCCTCTCCGGGGTTGGTGTAAGGATATTTCGGATTTTTATCTGCCGATACCGTTACCATAGGAATCATTGCTCTTTCCTCGGAAGTAAACGCAGCGTTAATAAAATCGTTGTTCAGCCAGTTGCGCAATGAACAAGTTTCCCATGTTACATACTTCCAGCTTTGATTATACGGCTTACAGTCGAGTGCCTTATCGCTGACAACAAGAATTCTGTTGTTTTCTTTCGCCAAAACAAGCCACTCAATATCCTCTTTGCCGTTGGTAGTATCGTTGTCCTGCTCGTAAGTGCCGAAATATACAATATCGCCAACCTTTGCTTTCTTTATTATTGCTTGCTCATATTTTAATTTTGAACTCGCAAACTTTTCAGCACTGTCTTTATATGAAATACCGTCTAAGAGCATATACGCCGCCTTGTAATCGCCGGAGTCGATATACTTGATAGCCCTGTCATATTTGTTGGAGACTATCGCTTCATTGTCGCCGATTTCTTCAAGCAGCGCATATGCCGAATCGTAATCGCCGGAGTCAATTAGCTGCGTTGCTTTATTAAGTTTATATTGCGGTATAATGACTGTTTTCAGCAAAACAAGAAAAACAATTAAAACGCAGACGATCGGTGCGGTGATGGTGATGATTTTCTTTATCTTCTTCTTCGCTTTCTCGGCAGCAATGCGCCGTTCTTCCGCTTCCAGTTTGAGTTCTTTTATTTTCAGTTGACAAGTATTAATCTGCTCGTCGGCATCTTTCCAGCCGGAGATGCTTTCAAGCATTCTGATTGCCGATTCGTAACTGCTTATTGTGTTTCCGGTCATCTGAGAACGAGCCGAATTGTAAAGGGTATCCTTGCGGCAAGTCTCCGCATTATCAAGACACTTTTCAACAAGAGAATCCGCGTCCTTGAAGCCGGGAACCGTTTTGAACATCTCCGCTGCGGCTTTGTATTCATTTTCGCTGTCCGCCGCGGCCATAGCGTTGACCGCGCCTTTATAGATAATGTAAGAGTTGAAGTCCTTCAGCGTCTCCGCCAAGTCCGGATCGGCAAAGCGCAGGACTTTCTCATAGTTGCCGCTGTCGCCAAACGGCTGTTCGCAATTTTGCAAGTCCTCCATGCGGCACGCACGGCACTCCGCCATGAGCTTGCCGAGATACGCCCTCGCGTTTTCGGGGTCGATATCCAGAACCTTTTCGCAGTATTCGTCGGCGGAGTCCCAATCTCCATCTTCGAGGAACATGAATGCGCGCTTGAGCAGGGACTCCTCATTCGCATTGCCGCTGTTCACGGCAACGGATTCCCGCACGGTCTTTTCCTGAGAATCGGTATCGGCAACCACCTTTCTGATGCCGCGCACCAAATCGTTTATGAAGCCGATTTTGCTCATATCCTGCGCCTGCAAATGAGCGAACTCCTCCGGCAATTCATAGGCATCCATGTTGCGATAGCAGGGAATCAGCAGCTTCGAGCGGTCGGTTTTGATCAGCTTCAAAAATCTTGACCACTCGTTCTTTACCCACACCGCAGTGAAATACTCCGGCTTCGACCCCACAACAAGCATGACCTTAGCGCTGTTGAGCGCGGCGAAAATATACGGCTCGTATTCCTGCCCGACTTTATCCTCGAGAGTAATGGCGGCATAGAAAACCTTAAAGCCCTCCTGCGTGAGCTGATGATAGATGTCGTTGGCGATGACGCTGTCCTGTGTTCTGTTGCCGTTTTCGTCCGTCTCTTTGTAGCAGATAAACACATCGAACGGCTTCTCGTTATGAACTATGCTGAGAATATCCTTTTGGATGCGGTCTATCTTCTTCGCTTCCTCCTCGTACAGCTCGCGCTGAGCGCCGTCGCCGTTTGCGAGCGCCGCTTTGTAATCCTCATCCGCAAGTATTGCGTCAAAAGAGGTACGGTGGCAAGTCGGAACTCGGTTGTAGGTTTTGGGGTCTTCGACATATTCAATGCCGTATTTGCAGAGAATGATGCCCCAATGCGCTTCGGCATCATCGGGATTTTTCTCGAGTATCTTGTTGTAGATTTCTTCCGCTTTATCAAACTCGCATTTTAATCTGAGCGTGTTTGCGCGATTATGTAAGTTGGTTATGATTTCGTCGCTTGTCGTCGGCAGGGTCTGCTTTGTGCCGCACGAGTCGCACACGCCGACGGTATCCCCGGGGTTAAATTCTATTGTGCCGCCGCACATTTTACATTTGAAGATTGACATGGTTATTCTCCTACTTGTGAAAATTGATTATAAAAAGTTGCAATAAAATATATTGTCACCGCGCCGAGCGGATAGCAAAATCGGTTTAGCCGTCGATAGAGATCCACATCGCGGGGCGGACAGCACAGTCACCGTGATTGACACCGTAGCCGTCCTCGTAGACGTCGCCGCCAAGGAGGACATCGGCGGCATAATTCTGATAGTAGCCGGGCGACCGCAGCCACCACCAGCAGGTGCCATTGTCGCTATTGACATACGCGCCTCTCGCAACCGCATAATCCGTAGGCACACACATTCTTGCTTCATCGGAAGCAAAATATTTTTCTGCTTCATCGGAAGCAAAATATTTTTCTGCTTCGACAATACTCAGGAGAAACACCTTATCTTTGGTCGCATTCCCGGGGTCAGTGTCATATTTCGGATTTTTGTCTGCCGATACCGTTACCATAGGAATCTTAGCCCTTTCCTCGGCAGTAAATGCCGCATTGACAAAATCATTGTTCAACCACTTGCGAAGTGTACAGTTTTCCCATGTTATATCTCTGTAAGATGAATTATACGGTTGACAATCAAGTGCCTTATCACTGATAACAAGAATTCTGTTGTTTTCTTTTGCCAAAACACGCCACTTAATATCCTCTTTACCGTTAGAAGTATCGTTATCCTGCTCGTAAGTGCCGAAATATACAATATCTCCAACCTTTGCATTCTTTATCAACGCTGGTTTTACACTTTGAAGCTTCTCGGCACTGTCTCTATATGAAAGACCGTCCAAGAGCATATACGCCGCTTGATAATCTCCGGAGTCAATTAACTGCGTTGCTTTACTAAGTTTATATTGTGGTATAATGACTGTTTTCAACAAAATTAGGGAAATCGCACAAACACAAGCAACGGACGCTATCGCTATAAAAACTTTTTTAGCTTTCTTCTTCGCTTTTTCGACTGCAATGCGATGTTCTTCTTCTTTGCGTTCGCGCTCCAAACGTTCGGCTTCCGCTTTACGCTCTGCTTCCAGTCGTTCGGCTTCCTCTTTGGCCTTGAGTTCTTCTATCTTCTTTTTGCAGGCGTAAATCTGCTCGTCGGCATCTTTCCAGCCGGAGATGCTTTCAAACATTCTGATTGCCGATTCGTAACAGCTTATTGTGTTTTGGCTCATTTGAGAACGAGCCGAATTGTAAAGAGCGTCTTTGCGGCAAGTCTCCGCATTATCAAGACACTTCTCAACAAGAGAATCCGCGTCCTTGAAGCCGGGAACCGTTTTGAATATCTCCGCCGCGGCTTTATAACCATTCTCGCTGTTTGCTTCGTTCATCGCACTGACCGCTCTGTTATAGATCTCCGTTAAGCGGGCATTTTCGTTGCGCTCATTGATATGGGCGATATAGCCTTTCAATGTTTCAATCAGCTTCGGCTCGGCAAAGCGCAGGATTTTATTATAGTTGCCGCTGCCGTCAAACGGTTGTCTGCAATTTTGCAAGTCCTCCAAGCGGCACGCACGACACTCCGCCATGAGCTTGCCAAGATACGCCCGCGCGTTCTTCGGATCCTGATCCAGCACCTTTTCGCAGTATTCGTTCGCCTCGCCCCAGTCGCCGTCCTCGAGGAACATGAAAGCTCGCTCCAAAAGCGGCTCTACGTTTACATTGCCGCCGACAGCAACCGTCTCTTTGACCTCCGCCTTGGGCGCACCGACAGAAACAATCTTCTTAATGCCGCGGATAAGATCCTGCATGAAGCCGAGCTTTGACATATCCTGCGCCTGCAGGTGCGAAAATTCCTCCGGCAGGTCATAGGGATCCATGTCCTTATATGCGGGAATGAGCATCTTTTTACCGTTGCTGTTCTTGACAAGCGAAAGATATCTCGACCACTCGTTTTTCACCCACACGGCGTTGAAATACTCGGGCTTTGTGCCGAGCACCACCATGACCTTGGCGCTATTGAGAGCGGCGAATATGTAAGGCTCGTAGGCCGTGCCGAGCTTGTCCTCAAGCGTGATGCGCGAGAAGAACACCTTGAAGCCCTCCTGCGTGAGCTGATGATAAAGGTCATTTGCAAGGACGCTGTCCTGTGTTCTTCTGCCGCTGTTATCGGTCTCTTTGTAGCAGATGAACACATCGAAAGGCTCTTCTTTTTGCGAAATCGCTAAAATCCCCTTTTGAATCTCGTTTATCGCCTTAGCCTCATCCTCATAAAGCTCTTTTTGATAGCCGTCGGCATAGTGCAGAGCGGACTTGTAGTTGTCGTCATCGAAAATCGACGTAAACTGAGCGCGGTTCACGGTGGGAATGCGCTTGTGGCTCTGCGGGTCTTCCACATATTCGATTCCGTAGTGGCAGAGAACGAGCGACCAATACGCCTCGGCGTCGGTGTTGTCCTCGTTGAGTATCTGCTCATAGATTCCCGCCGCCTTGTCGAAATCGTTGTTGCGGCGAAAATGGTTCGCGCGGTCGTAAAGATTTGCTTTTCTGTCGTCGTCCAAACGGGGCAGGGTCTGCTTTGTGCCGCACGAGTCGCACACGCCGACGGTATCCCCGGGGTTAAATTCAATTGTACCGCCGCACATTTTACATTTGAAGATTGACATTACAATTACCTCTTTACTCGTATAGAATAATCTGAATTGGATAAAATCATTGGCGTAATTTTTATCTTATTACGGTTACAAGCTTCAAGTATTTTTCTCTTCGTTTCTTTTTTGTTCTTGTCAAAATTTACACCTAAATATATATTTGTGATTTTCACAGACATAAACCATTTGCCGTTTTGATAAATCAAACCCGCCTCATCATCTCTATCAAAAACCACTCTATATTCCTTTTCGTACAACCATTTTTTATCTTTTATATAAGCCATTTTTTTGTTTTTGGTTAATAATGAAAAGTCTTTGTCCACATTCTTTTTTGAGACTCTTTTGCTTGAAGAAATGATGTTGTCAATATCGCTATCCTCATATATGCGCTTCGTCGAATAGCATATTGGATACACCAAATGCTTTGGAACTTTAACAGTCAAGCATACTCCTTTGTGTGAGTCTGTATAATGAGACCATATGAGTTTGTTTCGGCAACTATTAGTTAGCGATAGAATATGTAACCCTTCAATATGGCGGGTATGATGTTTCTTCTTATCGGTAACTGTGATTTCAAAAGGATCATTGAAATTTTTGCCGTCACTTAAATACAATCTATGATTATCTAAAATGTCAACTACATGGTCCAATGAAACATATTTGTATAAAGTCACCCATTGTTTAGACACGACAAACCCCTCGCTTTGGAAGTCTACACTTCTTGTTTCTGTCACCAGCAAGAAGCACAAATTCGTCGATTGCAGACAAAACAGTGGCCCCCCCCTTCTTTACATTTGCGATAATGCAACTGCAAAATATGCCTACCGACAAATCGTTGTTTAAATCGCAAATCTGACCGCGGAGATAGCCCCTGTTGCAAAAGTGAAAACACAGTGACCTCAGTTGCTTGAACAGCTTTCAATTTGAAATATTGTCTAACTTTTGAGAGTCACTTCACTTATCAAACAGTTCAGCCATTCCTTCTTAAGGAATGATACAAATTTCATCACATTTTCAGTTCATCGATCTCGGCCTGCTTAGCTTTAATCTGCGATTCTAAACTTGCAATTTTATTCTGCTTTTCTTCTACAATTTCCTGTGATGATTTTCCTTTAAATCCTGCCAAAACAAAAAGCAAGCCTACAAGTATTAAAAGTCCGCTTATAATAATAACGAGAAAAAAGAAGAGTTCGTTCCCGTTATCAAGGATGCCGCCGGATAATGCGAAACCTATCACACCTATCACAGTAAAGAATATACCCTTTCCCATCTTTTCCCGTTTAGATGCCTCATCGTTGTTCTCGGTAACACGAAGATTCTCTTTCAGTGTTGCAAGTTGATCTTCAAGTATTTTTCTTTTTTTCGAATTTTCATATTTTTCAGCATACTCAGAATCGTATTTTCTTATTTCCTCTATATAGGAAGCTATAACCTCTGCATTGGCACTTTTATTCGCAAGGTATGGCATAATTCGATTATGCATTTCAATACCGGACTTCCATGCATCTGCGGCTAACTGTCCGATTTCAGGGCTTTCTCCAAAAATACTATCAATCTGTGACCCGCAAATATACATAATATCTCTTGCTGCACATACATTATCTATATACTCCTGCGTATAGTTGCTCTTGATATCAGCATTGATTTCGTCGTAATGGCTCTTAGCTCCATTTGCCAGCATATTCGCAATAAGCACACTGCGACGCATAACTTCTTTTACAGCCGCAGCCTGCTCGTCTTTCGGAACATTATCTCTGATTAGTGTCAGAACACTTTCCTCACAATTGCTTACAGAAATGGCCGCTGACCGAATTTGAGCAATCTTGCATCTCGTTGCGTTGAAATATACAACGTAAAAAGCGGCTTCCCAACTGACAGGATCTTTGACAAGAATCATATCGTAATATTTGGCAGCATTCTCACTGTTATTGTCATCCTTTGCTCTGCGAGCGATTTGATACAAGTTGTCTAACTCGTCAGATGTATCAACCTTAACGGTACCCTTAACATCAACCGTTCCCTCTATCATCATCTTCTTTGCATCTTCCACGGAATATTTCATTCCGCAATTTTGGCAAACAAACACTCCGTCCTGCTTAATAAGGTCTGTTCCTCCGCACATTTCACAAGCCAATCGTTTCATTTTTTTACCCTTCCTTTTTCTTTTTTTATGCTATAGACATCTTTAACAGCGATTTATCACTAAAACATTTTCACTTGAGCGCCCTACACTTCTTGTTTCTGTCGCCGACAAGGATAACCAATTCGTCCGCGATTTCTTTCGCTTTCGTCGCATCATCGGCACCGACGGCAGAGGACAGCTCATCCATTTTCACTGTAATCTTTGCCTCAATCACGGAAAGAGCGTCATTTGACATCGGATCGGAATAACGAACGGCTTCATATACCTTTTTGCATTCCGTTTTCACGGCATCGCTTTTGGCGCGGTCGAGTAAACTCTCGGCGTCAACAGTCAGAAGCTTTATGAACTGCGTCTGCGTTTTCACTTTTTCGTGAACCTCGCCGACTGCGTCGCCCGCCCAGTCCGCTTTCACGACGGCTATCGCAGTAAATGCGGCGGCAACCGCGCAGACAACGGCGGCAATCCACACCGGGCAGTTGGGAATCAGCATCAGTGCGCCGCCCAAAACGAGCATGGCTATAAGGCCGGTATAGCTGACGGTAATCAGCGGCACCTTGTAAAACAGCTTTTCAAGGTTCTCCGCCTTAAACGCCTTGTTTGCGCACAGAAGATTGGCTGCAAACGAGGCTATTATAAACACCCACGCGATCCAGAATCGCACGTCATAACTGACAACATATCCCGGGATAACGGGACGCGCCAAAAATACAACAATATTAAATACCGCGAGCAAAACAGCCCAGATAATCGCATATGATTTGAAATTCTTTTTCATTTTTCAGTCCTCCGTTACAGAATGTTCTTGAGAAGCTCCGCTCTCATGGCGGCAAACTCCTCTTCGGTTATCAGCCCGGCCTCTTTCATCATACCGAGCTTTTCCACTTTCGCCTTGAACGCCGCCATATCATCGGTCGTCTGAGCAGGCTGAGTAGGCTGAGCGGGCTCGGATGCAGCCTGCAGCGCACCGCCTACCGCATTGCCCACAACGCCGCCTACCGCGCCGCCGACACCCGCCATGGTGCCGAGTCCAACACCCATATTGGTGAACTGGCCGACTGCCTCGTTCTGCGCCACTTTTTCCGCAACATCAAAGCCGCGCTCCTGCGCATATGTATAGCCCTCCTGGGCTCGCTTTGTGGCCTGAGCCTGAGAATCGATGACCACCTTCTGCGCCTCTGTCTGCGCATAGATGAGATCCGTTTTCTGGCGGAGCGTCGCCTCGGCAATGTCGGCATACTGGCGGAAGTGCAGCTCCTTGAACTTCTCATACTGTCTGTCGCCGTCCGGCTTGACAATATTCGTAACAAAGAAGCGCTCTAAAGCAATACCGTAATCGGCAAAATCCGGAATAAGCAGTTTATGTATATTCTCGGAGAATGCCGTCAGATTTTCGTCGATTTCAAAGATGTTGATGGCATTCGCTTTAATCACCTGGGCAATGTAGGTCTTGACCCTGGTCATTAAAAATGCGCGGAAAAAGCCGATAAGCTGCTGCTGACCGAGATAGTTTTCCGTTCCCACAAGCTTAACGAGAAGCTTGCGGCTGTCCTCCGCGCGAAGGCTCATTTCGCCCGACGCACCGATGGAAATCGGGAATCCGTAAGTGGGATCGACATACTGCACCTTCGAGTCCGTGCCCCACTTGATAGCCATCTGCTCGGCTTTGTTGATAAAATAGACCTCGCAATGGAACGGGGTTTTGTCGCCGGTCGTTCTGTTGAGCAACTTTCCGATTTTCGGGATATTCTCGGTTTCCAGTGTATAACGACCGGGTCCGAACAGATCCAGCGCCTGACCGTTCATGAAGAAAATCGCTTCCTGCGACTCGTGAACGATGAGCTGTGTTAAGCTGTTGAAGTCCTCGCAAGGATGCTTCCAAATGAAGGTGCTGTTGTCACCCTCGTACTTGATAATTTCGGCAATGTTACTCATAAAGTAATCATCTCTCCTTTTTGTGATTTTTCAATGTGTCTTTTTACAAATGTCATATACCTATATATTGTCCGTTTTTTGTCTCTTTGATTGCTCGACAGACCCGGCAATAAATCGCCTCTGCGAAGTACCGTTACGCCCTCCCTAATGTCATAATCATTATTATGTTGTAAAAAAATCCGACATAGGCTTATAGCAAACCCAACTTTACCATAATCATAGCAAGAAAAGTCCAAAAAAGCAAGTCGTTTTAACGGATAGTGCAAAATCGTTCGGAAAATTGTCGACTTTAAAGCATATAAATCCAAGCCCATTTTAAAATTTTAGAATGAGCTTGTGTCGGTCTACACTTTTATATGTTCCCGCAAGCAAAAAAATCCGCGAATGTTTTCGAGAGACTTAACCGACAAAGCGTATCCGCATTTTCTTACAACATAATAATGATTATGTCTCATCCGCCATCTCGGGTGGTTTTTATATTATTAAGTGCATATTTTCCATGCGGCGGCGATGCTCGGTGCCGGTAGATATAATATAAATTCGCGTCGTATCAATGCTACTGTGTCCGAGGATGTCGGCTCAGGTTTCGCTGTTTTACGAAAATCATTACAAATATCTGTACCAGATAGCACTGTTTGCCTTATTAGCTCATGAGACATTATAATAAGTACATTAGGTTGTAAATAGTCGATTAGTTTATTATGTATTAAAAGATTAATCTCTTAGAGCGTGAAATATTCATATTAAAGAACTAAAAAGTGTTAGACAGATGTTAGACAAAATGTTAGACACATGGGAATTTTGAGCTGTTTTAGAAAAGGGAAAAGCCCTGAACCCGTTAAGGCTCAAGGCTTCTGAGATGGCTCCCCCTGTTGGACTCGAACCAACGACCCTATCGGTCAGAAACATAGTCGCCTTGCTCGCTTGGAGCGCTCGCAATGCTCGTTGTTTCTTCCTGCTCAGAGCACCGCTTCATCTGCCGCAGGCAGCGCGGTGCTCCGAGCCAGTTAACAGTGGTTGTGACGCGAATATCAAACAGTATCATTCGATTCCATGCAGTGTAGAACCGTGATTTTTCCCATATAACGCAATTAATAAACGGTTCGCGTGGTGCGAAAAATCGCTAAATAATAAT